>Ga0187780_10000813_pt1 | contig 23218 bp, 21 predicted proteins | sample 1015_Q2_SP10_20__FD_132429 | JGI IMG/M metagenome (GOLD analysis project Ga0187780, IMG submission 132429) | Tropical peat soil microbial communities from peatlands in Department of Meta, Colombia - 1015_Q2_SP10_20_MG | ecosystem: Environmental > Terrestrial > Soil > Wetlands > Peat | place... | reverse complement strand
CGCGTGCCCGCCTGAACGGTGGCGACCGCCTGGCCGTTGGTGCCGGTGGTCGAACTCGCGTTCACCAGAGCGAGGCCGCCGATGGTGGTCGACAGGGTGAAGTTCACGGTGACGCCGGCCACGGGCCCGCCGGCCGCGGTTTCCACCTCGAAGGTGACCTGCGAGGTCGATGGCTGCCCGGTGCCTTTCAGCCCGATGTTGGTCGGGCTCGCGCTGATGAAGACGATCGAGTTCGCGACCGCTGTGGCGAGCGGTATTGAAGCCGACGCAGTGGTGTTGGTGGCGGCCAGGTTCGAGCCGCCGCTCGTCACCGCCGCCGTCACGGTGTCGGAGGCGAGGGTGCAGCCACCGTTGTTGGTGTAGGTGGTTGTCAAACTGCCGGCGGCGTTGGTCGCGGTCGCCGGGCTAAAAGTCACGGTCCCGGACGGACACTTCGAGGTCCAGGCGATCGCGATGGCGTCCGTGGCCGGAGCCGCGGTCTTAATGACCTGGAACTGGACGGTGATCGACGTACTGCCGCCGGCCGACAGCGTGCTGCCGGAGGGCAGCGTGGTCGAGAGCGCGCCCAGCTGGAACGCGCCGCTGACTTCCGCGCCCATCTCCTCCGTAGCGGCTGTCGTGCCGCCGCCGCCGCCGGAGCCGCCGCTGGCCGGCGTCACCAGCGTCTTGTCGTTGCCGCCGCAGCTTGCGACCAGCAACGCCATGGCCAGCGACGCGGTCAGAACCTTGAAGGTACTCATCCGTCCTCCTGAACCCAGCGCCACGACGCCGCCTTCCTCAGCGTCAGTAGACATTCGAGCCCTCACGCAGAATCTTGGGTGTGACGAAGATCAGAATTTCGTCTTTGTTGTTCACCCTGTCGGTGTTCTTAAACAGGTGGCCGAGGATGGGAATGTCGCCCAACCAGGGAACCTTGGTGTCAGTCGCGGTCTTGGTGGTTTCCATAACGCCGCCCAGCACCACCGTCTGGCCATCGTTGACCAGCACCTGGGTGGTGATCGAGCGGGTGTTGATCGACGGCACCTGGCCGCCGGTCGCGCTCTGCACCAGCTGGCCGACGCTGTCCTGGGTCACGAAGAGATCCAGGATGATGCGGCCATCCGGCGTGATGAGCGGCTTGACCTTGAGCGACAGCACGGCCTTCTTGAACTGGGTCGTGGTCGCGCCGCTGGAGGCCGCCTCCTGATACGGAATTTCCACACCCTGTTCGATCATCGCCTCCTTCTGGTTGGCGGTGATCACGCGCGGTGCCGAGACGATCTCGCCGCGGTTCTCGGCCTGCGCTGCGGACAGCTCCAGGTCGACCAGGTAGTTGCCGTTCAGGATCGCGAGCGCGATGGTGCCGGCCGGGTTGGTGACCGGCAGGTTCACGTTATAGCGGTCGGTATAGTTCGGAATGTTGGTCGGGTTCGGGTTGGTCGGCAGCGTCACCGGGAACGGGCTGCCGGTGCCGTTCTGCAGGTTCGTCAGGGCCGAACTCACGATCGAGTTCGAGCTCTGCGAATCGCCGGTCACCGCGACCAGACCATTGGAGCCCTTGCTTGACACCGAGGTCACGCCGAAGCGCGCGCCCAGGTCGCGCTGGAAATCGTCGTTGACGATCACGATGCGCGACTCGATCAGCACCTGGCGCACCGGCACGTCCAGGGTCGCGATCATCCGGCGGATGTCCTCGATGCGATCGGCGGTGTCCTGCAGGAGCAGCGTGTTGGTACGGTCATCGACCGACACCGTGCCGCGGTTCGACAGGAGCGAGTTGCCGGTGCCACCGCCGCCGCCGCCTATGGGCTGCGACTGGCCGCCACCCGCAGCGCCGGCCGACACCGGGCGGCCGCGGATCAGCGCCATGAGCTCGGAGGCCTTGGCGTAATTGACCTGGATGTAGGCGGTGCGCAGCGGGGCCAGTTCCTCGACCTCCTTGCGCGCCTGGAGCTCGGCCTTCTCGCGGTTGGCGAGTTCCTCGGCCGGGCCGACCAGGATCACGTTGTCGCGCCGGCGCATGGACAAGCCCTTGGTCCTAAGCACGATGTCGAGCGCCTGGTCCCAGGGCACGTTCTGAAGTCTCAGCGTCAGGCTGCCGTTGACGGAATCGCTGACCACGATGTTCTGGCCGCTGGTGTCAGCCAGGAGCTGCAGCACCGCGCGCACGTCGATGTCCTGGAAGTTGAGCGTCAGGCGCTCGCCGGTGTATTCGCGTTTCTCCTCCGCCACCTGGCCCTTGGCCGGCGCGGCCTTGCGCACCTCGACCACGTACTGCTGGTCCGACTGGTAGGCGAGCTGCTCGAAGTCGCCGGTCGCGTTGATGATGAGGCGCGAGCTGCCGTCGACCTTGACCGCATCGACGTACGTCACCGGGGTCGCGAAATCGACCACGTCATAGCGCTTGATCAGGTCCGAGCCGATGGTGGCGCCGACGAAGTCGACCACGATCTGTGAGCCTTCCTGGTGCACGTTGACCGGCGTGCGCGGGTCGCTTAGGGCGACGATGACGCGTCCGGTGCCATCCACCGCGCGCCGGAAATCGATTGAGGAGACCGAGCGACCACCGACCGGCGCGGTCGGCGCCATGACCGCGGAGGAGCCGGCGGGCGCAGCCGCAGCAGTCGCCGCGGCAGTCGTAGCCGCTGCGGCCTGGCCACCGGATCCGCCACCGCCCGCGCCCTGGCCCAGGGTCACGACGATGGTGTTGCCGCTGACCTGCGTGTCATAGGGCTGCATGGAATCCATGTTCACCACGACCCGGGTCCGGCCGTTGCCTTCGCCGGCCACCAGGCTGTCGACCGCACCCGACTTGATGTCGATGCGGCGCGAGCTGAGCGCGAGTGTCACGCCCGGCAGGTCCAGCGACAGCCGTGCCGGCTTGTCGATGGTGAACGCGAGCGGCTGTGGTGCGGGCCCGCTGGTGTGCAGGGTGAGCTGCACCTGCTGCCCGGCGAGCGTCTTAACGTCGACCGACTGCAGCTGGTTGTCGCCCGACTGAGCCACGGCGCTCAGACCCAGCGAGAGCCCGAACAGGCACGCAGCGGCGGCGAGCAGCGCGGCGCGCCCGTGGCGCGGGAGTCGCTGCTTGGAGCCGGCGGTGCCGAGGATGACGTTCATTCCACGTTCTCCCAGTAATGTCTGCCGCGGTGTGCCGACGCCTCGTTGGACCCGGTTCGTCCGTGGCGACTCGTGCTTGAGTCCGACATGATTCAGTTGGCGAGCGAGAGCGCCGCGGGGCGCTCCATGTAGCCGCCCAGGCCGTCGGGGACGATCTCCACGACGGTGATTTTCTGATCGCTGATGCCGGTGACCTTGCCGTCGTTCTGGCCGATGAAGTTGCCGGGCAGCACGCGGTGCACGAGCCCGTCCTTGGTCTGCACCAGCCCGTAGAAGTGGCCACTGAGCTTCAGGGTTCCGACCATGCGCAGCGTGTCGAGCGAGAACCCTTCCAGGAACTCGCGGTTGCGGCGCTGATCGGGGCGCAGCCCGCCCGCAGCCGATGCCACCGGCGCGCTCGGCGTGAACGGCGAGCGCAGGCCGTTCGGGTCATAGATGAACGACTCGTAGGGCTTGAGCTCCGGCAGCGGATCGAGCCGGCCGCCGGGGCGCTTCTTTTTCTCGTCGAGCTCGCGCTTCAGTTCCTGCGTGCCCGCGCCGCAGCCCACCAGAGACACGAGCGCGCAGCCGATTACCAGGCCGGCCGCGAGCTTGCGCAAGCGTGTTGCCGTGTCCATCAGGTGGCTCCCGGCGCCTTGGCGCCCTTGGCCTTGGCGGGCGCCGGCGTCTCAGCTTCGTCGAGGTAGCGGTAGGTCTTGGCAGTCACGTCCAGGGTCAGCTGGTCGTAACCCGAGTCCTTGGCTTCCGGCGCGATGGTGATGTCGTGCAGGGTCACGATGCGCGGCAGCGCGGCGATGCCGCTGACGAAGTTGCCGAACTGGTGATAGGAACCGGTGAGGCGGATCTTGATCGGCAGTTCCGCGTAGAAGTCCTTGTGCACTTCCGGCGCCGGCTGGAACAGCTTCTCCTGCAAGCCGGCGGCCAAGCCCACCTGCGAGATGTCGACCAGCAGGCTCGGCACTTCGGTCTTGCCGGGCAGCTGGCGCAGCATGGCGCCGAAGGAGCGCTCCATCTCCTTGAGCTGCGCCTTGTAGGCCTCGAAGTTCGCGGCCTTGCGCTGGCGCTCGTCGAAGGTCGCCTGCAGGTCCTGCTCCTTGCGGCGCTCCAGATCCAGATCCGGCATCTGGCTGCGGATCGGGTAGGCGTAGATGAATGCTCCGGTCATCACCAGGAACAAGAGCACGATGGCGAGCGCGCGGAATAACAGCGGCCAGCGGCCGATGTCTTTCGGATCGAGATTGCGGATTTCCTGAAGGAGGTTCACGGCTAGTGCCCTCCAGCGCCGAGCGCCGCAGTCCGCACCGGCCCGTGCTTGCCCGGCTTGACCTCGTCATCCGGCACGGTGCTCTTCTGCATCGCGGTGAGCGTGAAATCGTCGCCCACTTTGCCGGTCTTGAGCGTCTCGACCACCTGCAGCTGCGGGTCGGTCAGCCAGGGCGAGGCCTCGATGTTGCGCATGAAGGTCGACACCCGGGTCGAGGACTGCGCGACACCTTTGAGCTCGAGCTTCTTGTCGGTCTGCTTGATGCTGGTGAGATAGACGCCATCCGGCAGCGTACGTGCCAGCTGGTCGACGACGTGCACGACCTCTGGCCGGCTGCGCTGCAGGCGCTCGATGATCTCCATGCGCGCCATCAGGCGCGCCTTCTGTGCCTCGAGGCCCAGAATTTCGGTGATCTGTCGGTCGAGATCGGCGATCTCTTTCTTCAAGAGTTCGTTGCGCTGATGCTGGCGGTCGATGGCGCTGCTGACGCCGAAGGACACCAGCAACGTCACCGCGACGGCCGCCACCGCGGCACCGATGGCGAACAGCCCGAATTCGCGCTGCTTGCGCGCCCGTTCTCGCTGTCGCCAGGGCAGTAGGTTGATCTGTGGCATCAGTCGAAACTCCGCAGCGCGAGGCCGCAGGCGGTCAGCAGCGCGGTAGCATCCTTGCGGACGCCCTGCGCCTTGGCCTTCGAGGACAACTTCATCTGGCCGAGCGGGTCACCCTTCTCGGCGGCGATACCCACCCGGCTCGCGATCACGTCGGCGACACCCGGAATGTTGGCGCAGCCACCGCAGATCAAAATCTGCTCGGGCTGTTCGCGGCCGCTGCCGGAGGCGAGATAGAACTGCAGGCTGCGGCTCACCTGCTGGGTCATGTCATCGATGAACGGATCGAGCACTTCGGGCTGGTAGTTGGACGGCAGTCCGCCTTCCTTCTTGGCGCGGCCGGCCTCCTCCATCGACAGCCCGTAGGTGCGCATGATTTCTTCGGTGAGCTGCTGGCCCCCGAAGGCGAAGTCGCGGGTGTAGATCACCCGCAGGCTCTTGAGCACGCTGAAGGTGGTGGTCGATGCGCCGAAGTCGACCACCGCGATGGTGCGATCGGCGCCGCCATCCGGCATCTGATGGGTCATGAGCCGGCAGGCGTTCTCGAGCGCGAATGCCTCGACGTCGACCACGTGCGCGGTGAGGCCGGCGGCATTGACCGCGGCCTGACGCTGATCGACGTTCTCGGTGCGGGTCGCGACCAGGAGCACGTCGTTCATCTCCGGATCTTTCTCGGAGGCGCCCATGACCTCGAAGTCGTAGCTCACTTCCTCCATGGGGAACGGGATGTACTGGTCGGCCTGCAGCTCGACCTGGGCCTCCAGATCGCGCGGCGAGAGCGAGCGCGGCATCTGGATGACTTTGGTGATCGCGGCGTCGCCGGAGATCGCGACCGCCACTTCCTTGGCGCGCGCACCGGCGCGCTTCAGCGCGCGCTTGATCGCCTCGCCGATCGCCTCGGCATCGACGATGGCCTTCTCGTTGATGGCGCTGTGCGGTGTGGCTTCGGCGGCATAAGCCTCGACCCGGTACTGCCCGCCGGCCAAAGACAGCTCCACCAGCTTGATGCTCGAGGTCGTGATGTCGAGCCCAATCAGGGGGCGCGGCTTATGGCCGATCGAGAACGACAGCTGCGAAAAGTCTGGCAGGGCGAGCTTCATAAATCCTTTCTGCTACAAGGCGTTAAGGTGCCTTGCGGCCGACCGGCTTGAGGATTGCCGGGCAAATATATAGCAACAAACTGTTAAATAGAACGTGAGACCAATCACGAATCCCGCAGTGAGAAACAGGCCCCACCGAGCGGCGCGTGACAGCTGAGAAGCGGGCCGCGTTATATGTCTCGCTCGCCCACGAGCGGAGCCAAACGCATTGCAACATCGCGAGTCTTCCCCCACGCACTGCCTGAAGCGGGGAACGCTGGCCGCGACGGCCGGTCTGTGGAACGCGGGGTAACTGCTGACTCGGGCGGGACCGCGCGGTGCGCGGGAAGCGTCCCACCCGGCAGCCCCGCTGTCCTAGGCGCGTGCTTAATGCGCGCCGGTAGACCGGTGGCTTTGCGTCCCCGCCTTTCGGCGGGTTTGCCCTTGAGCGGCGGCTACTATGCATAATCGACCCCCCTCAGGCAAATGCCGAATATCGTTTCTGTGAACAGGTCTTATGTCCGGCTGCTCAGCGCCCTTGGGGCCCTGGCGCTGCTGGTAATCGGCGGCCTCGCGTATGCGCTGTTCGCCACCTATTACTACCTGGCGCCGACGCTGCTCGACGTGGCGAGCCTGCGGGACGTGCGCCTGCAGGTGCCGCTGCGCGTCTATACCCGCGACGGACGCCTGCTCGCCCAGATCGGCGAGCAGCGCCGGATTCCGGTGACTCTCGACCAAGTGCCGCAGCGCCTGGTGCAGGCGTTCCTGGCCGCCGAGGACGAGCGCTTCTTCCAGCACCGCGGCATCGACACCGAAGGCCTGGTCCGCGCCGCGCTGGTGACGGTGTTAAGCGGCGAGGCGCGCCAGGGCGGCAGCACCATCACCATGCAGCTCGCACGCAACATGTTCCTGACCCCCGAGAAGCGCGTGCGCCGCAAGCTGCGCGAGATCTTCCTGTCGCTGCGACTCGAGAACGAATTCAGCAAGCAGGAAATTCTCACGCTCTATCTCAACAAGATCTTCCTCGGGCAGCGCGCCTACGGAGTCGCAGCTGCGGCCGAGGTCTACTATGGCAAGCCGCTCGGCGCACTCTCGCTCGCCGAGATGGCGACCATCGCCGGGTTGCCCAAGGCGCCGTCCGAGATCAACCCGATCGCGAGCCCGGAGCGGGCCCGTGGCCGGCGCGCGTACGTACTCAAGCGCATGCTCGATCTGGGCGACATCAACCGCGCCGACTACGACGCGGCAGTGGCGGCACCGGTCGAATCTCAGGAGCACGGCCCGCGCGTCGAGATCGACGCGCCATACGTCGCCGAGATGGTGCGCACCGAAATGGCGAGCCGCTACGGCGACGATGCCTATACCGCGGGCTACAAGGTGACCACCACGCTCGACAGCCGGCTGCAGCACGCCGCGGACTGGTCGCTGCGCGCCGCACTCCTCGAATACGACCGGCGCCATGGCTACCGCGGGCGGGTGGCGCGGGTGGCCTCGACCGATGAGACCGGCATGGGCGAGGCGCTCGACAACACACCGGAGGTCGGTGGGCTGATTCCAGCGGTCGTGACCGCAGTCGGCGCCAAGAGCGCGACCGTGCGCACCGAGTCGGGCACGGTCGAGATTCCCTGGGATGGCGGGCTGTCGTGGGCCAAGAAGGGCGACGACAAGGGAACGCTCGGACCCGCGCCGCGCGTGCCCTCCGACGTGGTGGCCGCGGGCGATGTCGTGTACGTCCTGCCGGCGGGCGGCGGCCAGGCGTATCTCGCCCAGGTGCCTCTGATCCAGGGCGCGTTCGTCGCGCTCGATCCGCAGGACGGGGCGATCGTGGCCCTGGTCGGCGGTTTCGACTACTACCAGAGCAAGTTCAACCGCGTCATCCAGGCACGCCGGCAGCCCGGCTCATCGTTCAAGCCGTTCGTCTACTCCAGCGCGCTCGAGCAGGGCTTCACTCCGGCCACCATCGTTCTCGACGCGCCGGTCGTGTACGAAGCCGCCGGCCAGGAGGAAGGCTGGCGACCGACCAACGATACCGGCCACTTCTATGGCCCGACCAGCATGCGCGACGGACTCGCGCGCTCACGCAACCTGGTCTCGATCCGGATACTGCGCGCGATCGGCGTCGACTACGCCGTCGACTACGCCACCCGTTTCGGCTTCACCAGCCAGGAATTGCCCCACAACCTCACGCTCGCGCTCGGCACCGCGCAGCTGACACCGCTCGAGATGGTCAGCGGCTTCGCGGTGTTCGCCAACGGCGGTTATCGCGTCCAGCCGTATCTGATCGACCGCATCGAGGACGCCGGCGATCACGTGCTGTACCAGGCGGCTCCGCAATTCGTGTGCCGCAGCTGCCCGGTGCCGCCGCCACCTCCCGTGCCCGCGGTCCAGGCGAACTCCGCGGCGCTGCCGGCGGTTGCGGTGGCCCAGCCCGCGCCGGGTGCGCCGGGTGCGGAGCATGTTGCGCCGCTCGTGATCTCACCGGCGAACGCCTATCTCATGACTGATCTCATGCGCGATGTGATCCGGCGCGGCACTGCGCGCCGCGCGCTCGCGCTCAACCGCACCGACATCGCCGGCAAGACCGGAACCACCAACGAGCGCCGCGATACCTGGTTCTCGGGCTTCAACAGCGAGCTGGTCGCCACCGCCTGGGTCGGGTTTGACCAAGAGCGCTCGCTCGGCGCGGGTGAGGAAGGCGGCCATACCGCGCTGCCGATGTGGGTGTATTTCATGGGCGAGGCGCTGCGCGGTCAGCCGGAGCGGCGCCTGCCGCAGCCGGACGGGATCGTGAGCGCGCGCGTGTCACCCGAGACCGGACAGCTCGCCAAGGCCGGCGATCCGGACGCGGTGTTCGAGCTGTTCCTGACCGGCAAGGTGCCGGGCGCCGGCGGTCTGGCCGGCGATGGCGCCGCCCTCAGCACCGAGCGGCAGAGCAAGGAGTCGGACGAGCCGATCTTCTGAGGCGAAGTGCTGTGCTAGAGTCGATCATCCCTTCCGCGCCGAGCCCAGCGTGACTCGCCCACGAGCCATTCGCGGTGACGACCTGCGGCGCGCGCTGGCGCAGGAAGCAGCGCGCATCATGGTCGAGCACGGGATTGACGACTACGGGTTTGCCAAGCGCAAGGCCGCGCTGCGCCTGGGCGTCGGCGAGCACGCCGCGCTGCCGAAGAATTCCGAGATCGAGACGGCGCTCGCCGAATACCAGCGGCTGTTCGCCGCCGACACCCATGCCGATACGCTCAAGGCGCAGCGGCAGGCCGCGCTCGCCGCCATGCGGCTGTTAGAAGAGTTCGAGCCGCGCCTCGTGGGCGGCGTCCTGTCCGGCGTCGCGACCCCGCATCAGGAAATCAACCTGCACGTGTTCTGTGACTCGCCGGAAGCGGTGAGCCTGACGCTGTTCGACCGCGGCATTCCGTACCGGGTCGCCGAGCGACGCGTGAAGATGACGCCGGAGCGGGTGCTGCAGTACCCGGCGGTCGAGTTCTCGGCCGGCGATCACGACGTCGACGCGACCGTGTTTCCGGTCGATGGACTGCGCCAGGCGCCGCTGTCACCCACCGACGGCCGACCGATGCGCCGCGCCGACGCCGAAGAGCTCGAGGAGCTTCTGGGCTCTAGCGGCTAGCGATGGCCGTGTAGTCGCGTCGCACCGGCCCCGTGTACAGCTGCCGCGGCCGGCCAATTTTCATGGCCGGATCGGCGATCAGCTCCTGCCAGTGCGCCACCCAGCCGACGGTGCGCGCGATCGCAAACAACACCGTGAACATCGAGCGCGGCACGCCGAGCGCGGAGTAGATGATGCCGGAATAGAAGTCGACGTTCGGATACAGCTTGCGCGACACGAAGTAGTCGTCGTGCAGCGCGATGTCCTCAAGCCGCAGCGCGAGTTCCAGCAGCGGGTTGTTGCTCCGGCCGAGCTGCGCCAGCACCTTGTGACAGGTCTCGCGGATGTACTTGGCGCGCGGATCGAAGTTCTTGTACACGCGATGGCCGAAGCCCATGAGCCGCGTGTGATCCTGCTTGTCCTTCACGCGTGTCAGGAACTTCGGGATGTTATCGACCGTGCCGATTTCCTCGAGCATGCCCAGTACCGCCTCGTTGGCACCGCCGTGGGCCGGACCCCAGAGCGCCGCCACGCCAGCGGAGATTGCCGAGTAGGGATTGGTGCCGGTGCTGCCGGCGAGGCGCACCGTCGAGGTGCTGGCGTTCTGCTCGTGATCAGCGTGCAGGATGAACAGCAGATCGAGCGCCTGCGCGGCGACCGACTGCACCCGGTACGGCTCGCACGGCACCGCGAACAGCATGTTGAGGAGATTGGAGCAGTAGTCGAGATCGTTGCGCGGATAGATGAATGGCTGCCCGAGCGTGTGCTTGTAGGCGGCGGCAGCGATGGTCGGAATCTTGGCGACGATCCGGTGCGCGAAGATCTCGCGGTGGCGCGCGTTATGGATGTCGAGCGAGTCGTGGTAGAAGGCCGCCATCGACGCGATCACCGCCGAGACCTGCGCCATCGGGTGTGCGTCGTAGTGGAACCCGTTGTAGAAGCGCAGCAGGGACTCGTGAACCATCGTGTGGCGGGTGATGCTGGTCGAGAACTCCTTGAGCTGCGTCGCGGTGGGCAGTTCGCCGTAGATCAGCAGAAAGGCCACCTCAAGGAACGAGCTCTTCTCCGCCAGCTGCTCGATCGGGTAGCCGCGGTACAGGAGGACACCCTGGTCCCCGTCGATGTAGGTGATCTTCGACTCGCACGCCGCGGTGACTACAAATCCCGGATCAAAGGTGAAAAGCCCCTGTTCCTTGGTGAGATTCGCGATGTTGAGCGCGTCGTTGCCGAGAGTCGGCGTCAGCGCCTCGAGCCGCGTCGCCTTGCCCGATGCGTCGTTGGTGAGCGTGAACGTCTTGTTCGGCATCGGTGGTCCGGGGCTGTGGCCGCGCCCGGAACAGAAGAGCGGGGCCGGAGTCCGGGCAGCCTGTCATGGCGAGGCAGGGGAATCAAGGCAGCGCGCCGGATCCGAGCCGCGCTAGAAATGAAACGCCCCGCGCACGGCGGGGCGTCGCAATCACGGGCGCAATGCCGACTCAGCGCGCGGCGCCAGCCTGCGCGTACTTCTTGCGGAATTTGTCGACCCGCCCGCCGGTGTCGACGATCTTCTGCTTACCCGTGTAGAACGGGTGGCAGTTTGAGCACACCTCGACCTGCAGGTCGTGACCGAGCGTCGAGCCGGTCTGAAAGGTGTTGCCGCAGCTGCAGGTCACCGTGATTGTCTTGTACTCCGGGTGAATGCCGGCCTTCATGGCGCACGTTCCGGTCAGAAAAAAGGGCTGGAAGTATAGGGGCGAGATGCGCGGGTCTCAAGGGCAGGGGGGACGCGAACCGCTCGAGGGTGCGCTACGCGCTCTTGGAATCCCTTGTCAAGCATTACGATCCCTGCCCTTAACGCCCCGTGCCTTATCCACAGTTGCTGTGGATAACTGTGTGGATGCGGGCCGGCCGCATGCTTGCGGAACACGCAATTTGTTGGAATTTGTCGTTTTGGTTAAAAACTAAACAGGCTATTTTTAGTTGTAATTTCAGCCACTTATCTCGGGGGACTTGAGACGCGGGAGGAGGTATTGCGCGTTAGTTCTCAGTTTTCAGTCTGAGCCGGCTCGTTGTGCAAAACTCCGCCGTCGCCAGCCGCCCGCAAAGTCGTTGCCGGCCCTAGATTACGGCCGCGCGAGGCCGCAATTTCCGGCCGCAAAGCGGCTTTCGGCAGGTACTCGAGGTGCACGTCGTTGAGAAAACGCCAGCCGAATTCCGTGGGCGCAATCGTCGAGCCCAACACTGACAGCAGTCCACGCCGCGCCTGGTCTGCGACCACCGGCGCGACGCTTTCGAATGCGAGTCCGGTGCGTGTCTCGAACTGCTCGCGGGAATAACCGTCAGCGAGCCTGAGCGCGTTCAACATGAATTCAAACGGCAGGTCGTGCGGCGCCACCGGCAATCGCGTCCCGGGCTCGTGGCCCGCTTCGACCTCGCTCAGATACCGCTCGGGCTGACGCGGCTTCTCCGTGCGCCAGATGCACTGGCGATCCATGTCGGTGAGTTTGCCGTGCGCACCGGCGCCCAGCCCGAGGTAGTCGCCGAACTCCCAATAGTTGAGATTGTGGCGGCAGCGCGCGCCCGGCCGCGCCCAGGCAGAGATCTCATAGCGCTCGAACCCGGCGTGCGTGAGCCGCTTGTGCGCGGCTGTTTCGGCCGCCCCTGCGACCTCCTCGTCCGGCAACGGCGGCGGGCGCCGGTAGAACGCCGTGCCGGGCTCGATCGTCAGCTGGTAATGGCTCAGATGTGCGGGATGTAGCGCCAGAGCCTGGTCAACGTCGGCGACCGCGCCGAGGACGCTCTGCTCCGGCAGCCCGTGCATCAGATCCAGGTTGAAGTTGTTCAAGCCCGCTTCGCGCAGCTCGACGGCGGCGCGCCGCGTGTCATCGGGTCCGTGAATGCGGCCGAGGAGCTCGAGCTGGCGTTGCGCAAAGCTCTGCGCGCCTAGCGAAACCCGGGTCACGCCCGCGTCGCGATAGCCGGCGAAACGACCGCGCTCGAGCGTGCCGGGGTTGGCCTCGAGCGTGACCTCCGCGTCGTCGGCGAGCTCGACTCGCGCGCGCACGCCGGACAGCAAGCTGGCGATGCTCTCCGGCGCGAACAGGCTGGGCGTGCCGCCGCCGAGGAAGACGCTCGAGACGCTACGGCCGGCGACCCGAGCGGCCTCGCGGGCGAGCTCAGCCAGGAGCGCGGCGACGTAGCGTGCCGTCGGAACCGTTTCGGTGACGTGGGAATTGAAGTCGCAGTACGGGCACTTCCTGCGGCACCACGGCAGATGCAGGTAGAGCGCGAGCGGCGGCGCCACAAGTTCCACTCGCGGGACGCCGCGCAGTTCCCCCGTCATGCGCGTCGGCCCCGAGCCAGTACCGCGCGCAGCCGCGCGAGCGCCTGCGCCCGGTGCGAGATGCGGTTCTTCTCGCTGGGCGACAGTTCGGCCGCAGTGCGCCCCTGAGTGTCGCCGGCCACCAGAAACAGCGGGTCGTAGCCGAAGCCGCCCGCACCGCGCGGCGCGGTCGCGATCGCTCCTTCCCAGGAACCGTGACAAAGCACCGGCTCGGCCTCCGCGTCTGCGAGATAAGCGAGCACGCAGCGGTAGCGCGCGGTGCGTGGGCCGGGAGCGCCCGCCAGCTGCGCGAGCAGCAGTGCGTTGTTGTCGCGATCGCTGCCGTTCGGCCCCGCGTAACGCGCCGAGTGCACGCCCGGTGCACCAGCGAGCGCATCGACCTCGAGCCCGGAATCGTCGGCCACCGTGGGCAAGCCGGTTGTGAGCGCCGCATGGCGCGCCTTGAGCAGCGCGTTTTCTTCAAAGGTCGCACCGGTTTCGGGCACGGGTCGCACAGCGAGCCGGCCCTGGGCAATGACTTCGACCTCGAGGCCGGCGAGCAGCGCCGTGAGCTCGGCAAGCTTCCCGGGATTTTCGGTGGCAAGCACGAGCTTGCTCACGCTGCGAGTGCCGCGCTCTGCAGCTCGATCAGCCGCGCAATCCCGCGCGCCGCCAGGTCCAGCATCCGGTCGAGCTCGTGGCGACGAAACGCGTGCCCCTCGGCGGTGCCCTGCAGCTCGATGAAGCCTCCGCCGCCGTTCATGACCACGTTCATGTCGATTTCCGCTTCCGAGTCCTCCGCGTAGTCGAGGTCGAGTACCGACTCGCCGGCGCAGATGCCGACCGAGACCGCCGCCACCTGGCCATGCAGCGGGTTACTGGCCAGCTCGCGCCGGGCGATCAGGCCGGAAACGGCATCGGCGAGTGCGACGTAGCCGCCGGTGATGGCCGCGGTACGCGTGCCGCCGTCGGCCTGAATCACGTCGCAGTCGACGGTCACGGTGCGCTCGCCGAGCGCATTGAGGTCGGCCACGGCGCGCAGGCTGCGGCCGATCAGCCGCTGGATCTCCTGCGTGCGCCCGCCCTGGCGGCCGCGGGCGGCCTCGCGCGCGCCACGGGTGTGGGTCGCGCGCGGCAGCATGCCGTATTCGGCGGTAATCCAGCCCTGGTTCTTGCCGCGCAGAAAGCCCGGCACGCCGGGCTCGACGCTCGCGGTACACAGCACCTTGGTCTCGCCGAACTCGACCAGCACCGAGCCTTCCGCGTAGCGCGTGTAGTGCCGCGTGAAGCGAATGGGGCGGAGCTGGTCCGGCGCGCGGCCGCTGGGTCGCATGGTGATTCCGCTGGATGATCGGGGCGCAATTGTCGCAGATCGGTCGCGACCGAGGCGCGTCAGCGCAGCCAGCGCAGGACCGCGGCCGAGGTGTTGTCGCTGTGCGGCGCTCCTGCCTGCACCGCCCGGATACAGAGCTCCTGCAGGCCGTCGCGCAGTTTGGCGCCGGCCCAGCTGGCACCGAGCTCGGCGTCGGTCAGGTTCGACCATAAGCCGTCGGTGCAGGCGAGAATCAGATCGCCGGGACTCAACGTATGGCGCCGGCCGATGGTCATCTCGGGCAGCATCGGGTCGCCGCCCAAACAGCATTCGACGAAGTTCCTGAGCGGGTGTCCCTGGACTTCTGCTTCGGTGATCAGCCCTTCGCGCACCAGCTGCTCGACGTGGCTGTGATCGCGAGTCCGGGCCAGTACTGCGCCGTTGCGGATCTGGTAAACGCGGCTGTCGCCGACGTGGGCCCAGTAAGCCGATCCTTCCTGGATCACGCACACCGCACAGGTCGCACGCGGCCGCGCATCGGGCGCGAGATTATGGCCGAGTGCGACCACATCGTCGTGCGCTTTGCCGAGCCCCAGGTGCAGAAATCCCAGCGGGTCGAACAGCGGATGCGATTGCTGCCAGAACGCGCCGACCAGAGACGCGCGCGCAGTCTCCGCGGCGCGCGCACCTTCAGCGTGGCCGCCCATGCCGTCGACCGCGACCACCATGGCGGCGCGGTCGCCGGCCGCAACTGCGACCCGATCCTGGTTGTCGTCACGATGGCCGATCACACTCAGATCGGCGTACTCGATCTCCACGCGCGGCCCGCCCGTCGTTGAGGTCTGGTCTGTTAGACTGGTCGCGCCTGTATATAGCACAGGCAATCCCACCGCCGCGGCGCTCAGCTTCCCATGATACGCAGCATGACCGGATTCGCTCGCCGCGAACGCAGCGCGACCTTCGGCACGCTCGCCTGGGAGCTCAAAAGCGTGAACCACCGCTACCTCGAAGTCGCGGTGCGCAGTCCGGAAGAGCTGCGCTTCCTGGAAGGCGAGTTCCGCCAGCAGATCAGCGCAGTCGTGCGCCGGGGGAAGCTGGACGCTGTGTTGCAGCTGCGCCCGGCACACGGCACTGCGGCGGGCCTGGAACTTGACGTTGCGGTGCTGGACGAGCTGGTCGCCCGCGCCGGCGACGCGGTGAGCCGCGCGCGCCATGTCCTGGGCGACCTGGCGGCGGTGACGCCGATCGAGCTCCTGCGCTGGCCGGGCGTTCTTAAGGAGTCCGAGCGCGACGCCGGGTCACTGGGCCAGGCGGCGCGCGCGACCCTGGATGACGCGCTCGCGGCGCTCGCGGAAAGCCGCAGCAGCGAGGGCGCGCGCATTGCCGGCATGCTCGAGAGTCGCTGCCAGCAGCTGGCCGATCTGGTCGCAACACTGCAGCGGCGCGTGCCGGAACTCGAGTCGGCGCTGCGCGCCCGGCTCAACGACCGGCTCGCAAGTCTCGGCTCCGAGCCTAATCGCGAGCGACTGGAGCAGGAGATTGCGTTACTCCTGACCCGCATGGATGTGTCTGAGGAGCTCGAGCGGCTCTTAAGTCACATAACCGAGGTGCGCGCCGCGCTTGCCAGCGGCGAGCCCGCGGGTCGTCGGCTCGACTTCCTGATGCAGGAATTCAACCGCGAGGCCAACACCCTGTCGTCGAAGTCGCAGGACACGGAAACGACGCGCGCCGCGGTCACCATGAAGGTCCTGATCGAGCAGATGCGCGAGCAGGTGCAGAACATCGAATAGCCGCGCTGATCAGCACCACACTCGGGCGTCATCGCCGACTGTTATTGGTGCTCGGAGCCAGCCGCCTGAGTAGCCAGGGACTTAAGACCGCCTTCTTCAATCGTTAGGAACGTCATGAGGACGTCCAGCCGACCCTGCGCCGCGATAGTGCTGTGCTCAAGCGCTTCAAGCTCCTGTGCGTCGAGCCTGTCTAGCGGCGCGGCGGCCGCGACGCCGCACGCCGGTCGGCGTGGCTGCTAGGACGTCACTTCCCCGCCGAGAGGTATGCCGCCATCGCCTTGGTCTCGTCCGCGGTCATCGTGATCTTGGCTTTGTGCTTCATCGAGCCGCTGGTAATGCTGTTGATCTTCTCTTCGAGCTGCGCCGGCGGCTTGCCGGCGAAATCCTCGAGTTCGTGGCACTTGCTGCACTTGTGCTCGTAGGTTGCCTTGGCATCGGCGGATGCGACACCAGTCCAAAAGCAGGCCGTCGCGCAAATTACGGTCATCGTCGCGATGGACGCACGCATTCTTGTGTCTCCTGGCGGAACCGGTTGGGGACAATTCGATGATCGCACCCGTGGTTCGCGGTCGGCAAGCCGGTTTCCAGCGCCCGGGGCAGGGGCGCTGATGCTGATCCGCGCGAAGGTTGCTACCGGTGGTCGGAATGCCGCACTGCTCGCGGCAGCGCCAGGAGCGCGGCCGGGGGCCGGCCGTCAGTCCTGCGCAGCTAGAACGACATGTAGGGACCGGCCTGGGCCGATCCGGTCGCCGAGCGGCTGGCGAACACCACGTACACCGTCTGGCCGTAGAACGCGGGCAGGCCCCAGTCAAACGTCGTGTTCTGCGCGCCGAGCGTGCCTCCAAGGTTAGGCAGCACCGGGTTCGACGGCGAGCCGTTCAGCAGCACGATCTGTGCGTCGGCGTTGTCGATGTCAAATTCGTAGGTGATGGCATTGCCGGTTGCTGAGCCATCTGCAGCCTCTCCCTGGATCATGCCCGACAGTGCGGTCGTCGCCCCGACGCAGTACAGGTTCTGATCCATCGGCTCCGCGCCGGCACACAGTGGCAGCCCGCTGTCGGTGAAGAAATAGCCGTTGGAGCCGGCGTCGATGACGCTCTCCGGATAATCGACGCCGTTGTAGGTCGTGTGGATGAACTGATCGTAGACCGGCTCGACCGGAATGATGCGTGGGCTGCTGGGAAGTTTGTTATTGCTCTGGGTGCCGACGCCCAGATACATGGTGCCCGTCAGCGACGCCGCAGGCCCCGAAACCGCCGGTAGTGCGATCGCCACGCCGTTGTTGTCGGAGCCGCTCAGCACGTTGACCGGATTCTGAATCTGGCCGGCCGTCGACATTGTGATCGACGTGCACGTCCCGCTGCTGGTCGCACTGGTGCAGGAGTAGTAGGTGGCCGGTATTGCGCTGGAGGCGCACGCCGGCCCGCAGTCCTGCAGTCCCATGCCGACTCCCAAAAGCCCGTTGGCACCGAACTCCATCGGCGTATTTTCCGGATTGTTGACCGGGCCGCCGGTCTGGCAGCTCACCGGCGCCGGCGCCACGTTCGACGTGGTCGGGTCCTCGATGATCTGTACCGGAACCGAGCTCGCCTTCTCGTCGCTCGTAAGCTGGATGTCGGCGTTGACGAGCGCACCCCAGCTCCAGCCGTCGCCAAAGGTGACGCAGTTGAAGATCGGGTTGCCGCCGGAATCCGTCGTCTGCTTGAGATTGGGCAGTACGTTGTTGCTCAGGCCGGCGATCGCCGAGGCCATCAGTCGCAGGCCCACCGACTGGGTGTCGACCTGCACATGATCAACCGTCACGCACTCAGATGTTGAGCCGGGTACGCACACGGTGACGGAGGTGTAGAGCACATTCGCGATCGGGCCCACGCCGGTCGGTCCACTGTCCACGGTCACGGTCATCTTGTTGTCGACCGTCGACGGCGGGGTGCTGCCGCCACCACCATAGCCGCCGCCGCCACCACCGCAGCTCGCCAGCGCGAACAGCGAAGCGATCAAGAGGCCGGATCTGCCTGAACGGATAGTCATGACGGAGCTCCCCTATGCGCTCAGCGCAGCTGCGCGATCGCGGTCCCCGCGGGAACCAGCGCTGGCAGAATTACGTGGCCGCTACCGGTGCGCTGAAAGCGCGTCACGGTTACGACCAGATCCGGAGTCTGGACGGAGAGCACGTGATGACCGGTGCGGTGTGCGAGCAGCTCACTCTGGAAGCGGTCGTAGTGGACGCCAAGCAGCTGCTTGAGATCCGGGGCGATCGGCCCATCCCACGCGACCGCGAACACCGGCCCGCCGCGCGCCGCGTATTCGCGCACCTTGACGCCCGCCGGTGTCGTCAGCTCATGCAGGTCGAATGTTGCCTGCGGCGTGAGCGCGTGTGTCGCCGACATGGCGGCCTGATCCGCGATCACGGATTGCGCGCCGGCGCCGAGTGTCGCGTGTGCGCTGCCCGCGAGCACGACCAGCAGCGCGCCTACGACTGCAGACGCGACCCATCGAGACTGTTGTATCAACATGCAAGCTCCCTGCCGGGGGGATTCGGCGGCCGCAGCCACGGACCACGAGTCACCAAAATAGTTCCGCGCCTATAACAGTTTAGCGTTTCACTAGCGTGCACGGCTGGCGAACATTGCTGCCAAACACAGACAAAACCCGCCGTTGCGGCCGTGTTTTCGCCGCGGCGGTTGGCATTTGCGGGGGCCTGGCGCAAGCTTTCGACAAATGTAAAGTTGCGTTACGAATTGCTGGCTACCAAACACCCACTGCGCTCGCTGCATGGCCGCTGATTCAAATCTGAGCGTCGAGCCCAAGCGCCGCGGCCGCCTGATCGTGATTGCGGCCGCCTCCGGCACCGGCAAGACCTCTCTGGTCAAAGCACTCATGGCGGCGCGTCCCGCGCTGCGCTTTTCCGTGTCCTACACCACGCGCGCGCCGCGCCCGAACGAGGTCAACGGCCGGGACTACCATTTCGTTGACCCGCCGACTTTTGAGCGCTTGATCGAGTTCGGTGAGCTGTTGGAGCACGCGCAGGTTTTTGATCACTACTACGGCACCGGCCAGCGCCAGGTGGCCGAGGCGCTCGAGCGCGGCCAGGACCTGGTGCTCGAGATCGACTGGCAGGGTGCCGAGCAGATCCGCTCCCGGCTTCCGGAAGCCATGCAGATATTTGTGTTGCCGCCGTCGCGCATGGCGCTCGCCGAGCGACTCCGGGAGCGCCGCAGTGACGCCCCGGAGGTGATCGCGCGCCGGCTCCAGGAGTCCGTGCACGAGATCGCGCATTGGCGCGACTTCGATTACGTGATCATCAACGATGACTTCAACCGGGCGCTCGCAGAGCTGACCGAGGTCATCGACGGGCGCGGTCGGGCGCTCGGGCGCGACCGCCCGGGCCTCGCCGAATTCGTCGCCGCGCTGCTCGCGGGAGAGCGGCCCGCGACTGGCGTAAGTGCCTGAAAATGCGGTATGCTGATCGTCCTTTTCTATTCATCCCCACACGCTCATGGCCCGCATCACTGTCGAGGACTGTCTCGGTAACGTCGACAACCTGTTCGAGCTCGTTCTGCTCGCCGCCAAGCGCGCCCGTCGCCTGACCAACGGTGCCGAGGCGCTGGTCGACTGGGAGAACGACAAGGCCACGGTGGTCGCTTTACGCGAGATCGCCGACGGCAAGGTGACCCGGGACCTGCTGCTCGAGGCCGAACCCGAGCCGCCGCCGCCGGCGGCGCCTGCCGAGAATCCGCTGGATCTGCCGCCGGACTTCCGCGCACCGCAGTTCGGCCTCGGCGACTGAGCGGGGGCCCCCGCCGCCAGCGCGGGCCCCATGGACTACGCCTCCCCCCTGCTGAGCCTGTTGCCGGGCGGCCGCCGCGCCGCCGGCATCGCGCAGCTGGTGGGCAAGCTCGAAACCTACCTGCCTCCGGAACAGGTCGAGCTGGTCCAGGAAGCGTATGAGACTGCCAATGCCGCGCACCGCGGCCAGCGCCGCTTAAGCGGCGAGCCCTACATCACCCACCCGGTCGCGGTCGCGGGAATTCTTGCCGACCTGCACCTGGACGGGCAGACGCTGTGCGCGGCGCTCCTGCACGATGTCATCGAAGACACACCGACCGCCAAGGACGAGATCCTGGGCCGCTTCGGCCGCGAGGTCGCCAACATCGTCGATGGCGTGTCGAAGCTGGACAAGGTGCAGTTCAAGAGCCGCGAGGAAGCGCAGGCCGAGAGTTTCCGCAAGATGATTCTGGCGATGGTGCGCGACATCCGCGTCATCATCGTCAAGCTCGCCGACCGCACCCACAACATGCGCACACTGGGCAGCGTGCCGGGACCGAAGCGCCGCCGCATCGCCCAGGAAACGCTCGACATCTACGCGCCGATCGCCGACCGGCTCGGCATCCACGCGATCAAGCTCGAGCTCGAGGACCTCGGGTTCAAGACGCTGTACCCGCAGCGCTACAAGGTGCTCGAGCGCGAGCTCAAGCGCGCACGCGGCAACCAGAAGGAATTCCTGCCCAAGATCACCGGCAACATCGAGGGCGCGCTCAAGAAGAGCGGGCTCGCGGCCCGGGTCGAGGCGCGCGAAAAGCACCTGTACAGCATCTACCAGAAGATGCGCCGTAAGCGGGTGCCGCTCGCGCAGGTGATCGACGTCTACGGGCTGCGCATCATCGTCGACAGCATCGACACCTGCTACCGGGCGCTGGGCGCCATCCACGGCCTGTACAAGCCGATGCCCGGCCGCTTCAAGGACTACATCGCGATTCCGCGCCTGAACGGCTACCAGTCACTGCACACGACGCTGTTCGGGCCCAACGGGCTGCCGATCGAAGTGCAGATCCGTACCGACGACATGCACCGGCTCGCCGAGACCGGCATCGCCGCACACTGGAAGTACAAGGGCGGCGAGGAAGGCGGAGCCTCGCAGCAGGAGCGCGCGCGCGAATGGCTCAACAACCTGATGCAGATGCAGGAAGGCGGCAACTCCGAGGAGTTCTTCGAGAGCGTCAAGGTCGACCTGTTCCCGGACAAGGTCTACGTGTTCACCCCCAAGGGAGACATCCTGCGTCTGCCGCGCGGTGCCACCTGCGTCGATTTCGCCTACGCGGTGCACACGGGTGTCGGCAACCGCTGCGTCGCCTGCAAGATCGACCGGCGCCTGGTGCCGCTGCGCACCGCGCTCAGAAACGGCCAGACGGTGGAGATCATCACCGCCAAGGGCGCGCAGCCGAACCCGGCGTGGGCGAATTTCGTCGTCACCGCCAAGGCGCGCGCGGCGATCCGGGCGTTCCTCAAGACCATGAAGCAGGGCGAGGCAATCGAGCTCGGACGCCGCCTGCTTAACCAGGCGCTCGGGGAATTCAAGCTCACGCTCAAGAAGATGGATGCCGCGGCCATCGACACCGCCGCCCACGAGCTCGGGTTCGCGACCGCTACCGAGCTCTACGAGAAGATCGGACTCGGCGAACGCCTGGCGCCGCTGGTGGCGCGCAGCCTGTTGCCGGCGGAGAGCGCGGGCCGCGGTGCCGAGGGCGCGGCCAAGGCCGCGCTCGCCATCGCCGGCACCGAAGGCCTGGTCGTATCCTATGCGCGCTGCTGTTTCCCGATTCCCAACGATCCGATCATCGCCTATCTCTCCACCGGACGCGGGGTCGTCATCCACCGCGGCAACTGCAGCAACCTGTCGGGCTGGCACAAGCAGCCGGAGAAGTGGCTGCCGGTGTCATGGGAGAAGCAGCTCGCGCGCGAGTTCGCCTCCGAGATCAAGGTCGAAGTCGCCAACCGGGTCGGCGTGCTGGCCGCGGTCGCAGCCAAAATCGCAGCCACCGAGACCAACATCAGCCACGTGTCGGTGGTCGAGCGCGACGGCGACAGCTCGACGCTCACCTTCGAGCTGCAGGTTAAGAACCGCCAGCATCTGGCGCAGGTGATCCGGGCGATCCGCTCGATGCCCGACATCCTGTCCGTGCAGCGCACGCTGGCCTAAAGCGATAGGCGCCGCGTCCGACGCGTCCGCCGCCGGCGTGCGAGAATGCGGCATCACCGAGGAGCGCCATGAGCCGCAGCGTCATCCGCACCGATCGCGCGCCGGCCGCGATCGGCACGTATTCCCAGGCCGTCAAGGTCGGCACCACCGTGTACCTGTCGGGGCAGATCCCGCTCGATCCCGCGAATCAGCAGCTCGTGACCGGCGACATCGAGGCGCAGGCACGCCGGGTGTTCGAGAACCTGAAAGCCGTCGCCACCGCCGCCGGCGCCACGCTCGATCACGCCGCCCGGGTCACCATCTACCTCACCGACCTGGGCCAGTTTCAGGTGGTTAATCGCGTCATGGCCGAGTATTTCCGCGAGCCGTACCCGGCGCGGGCGACAGTCGGAGTGGCCTCGCTGCCGCGCGGCGCCGCGATCGAGGCGGACTGCATCCTGGTGCTCTGAGCCCAAGGCTCGTGCCCGCGCGCGCCGCTCCGTCCCCGGAATCGCCGGCCCCGGCCGTCGCAGAGGCGCGGCCGGTCACGACCCTGAAGGGCGTGGGCGAGGCGCTCGCGCAGAAGCTCACGCGGCTCGGCGTGGCCAGCGTTCAGGACCTCCTGTTCCTGCTGCCGCTGCGCTACGAGGACCGCACGCACGTGGTGCCGATTGGCAGTCTCAGGCCGGGCGATCGCGCGGTGATCGAGGGCGAAATCGAGCTCGCGGAAGTCGCGTTCCGCCGCAAGCGCCAGCTCCTGATCCGGGTCGCCGACGGCTCGGGCTTCGTCACGCTGCGCTTCTTCCACTTCAGCGCCGCCCAGCAGGCACAACTCGCGCGCGGGGTGCGGCTCAGGCTCTATGGGGAGGCGCGCCGCGGCACCCTCGGGCTTGAGATCGTGCACCCGGAATACCGGCGCGCCGAGGGCTTCGACGCCCAGCGCGTCGCCGATTCGCTCACTCCCGTCTATCCGGCGACCGAAGGCGTGCAGCAGGGGCGACTCAGGATCCTCACTGCCCAGGCGCTCGAGGTGGTCGACCGGCGCGCGATCCGCGACTGGCTGCCGGGACCGCTGGTCGCCGATCTCGGGCTGCCGGAACTCGCGCAGGCACTCGCGACCGTGCACCGCCCGCCACCGGACGATGACCTGGACGCGCTCATGCGCGGCCTGCACCCGGCCCAGCGGCGGCTCGCGTTCG
>Ga0187780_10000811_pt1 | contig 23224 bp, 19 predicted proteins | sample 1015_Q2_SP10_20__FD_132429 | JGI IMG/M metagenome (GOLD analysis project Ga0187780, IMG submission 132429) | Tropical peat soil microbial communities from peatlands in Department of Meta, Colombia - 1015_Q2_SP10_20_MG | ecosystem: Environmental > Terrestrial > Soil > Wetlands > Peat | place... | reverse complement strand
CTTCTCCCACTGACCCGCAGATGAAATTGGTCCCTCTCGTGATTCAGGGGAAGAACTCCCTGCTCATGGCCCCGACCGGGACCGGGAAGACCGAGGCAGCGCTACTCCCGGTCCTCGACAGGATGGTGAGAGAGGGGCTCTCGAGAGAGAAGGGGACCAAACTCCTGTACATCACGCCCCTTAGGGCGCTGAACAGGGACATGCTCGAGAGGATGCAGTGGTGGTGCAAGAGGTTCGACATCAGGCTCGGAGTGAGACACGGCGACAGCACGCAGGCGGAGCGGACGAACATGAGCTTTGCCCCTCCCGACATTCTGATTACGACGCCTGAGACGCTGCAGATCCTGCTCGTCGGAAGGAGAATCAGGCAAAGCCTCTCCAGGCTCAGGTGGGTCGTCGTCGACGAAGTGCACGAGCTGGCAGAGGACAAGAGGGGGAGCCAGCTGAGCGTCGGGCTCGAGCGTCTCAGAGATGTGGTCGAACAGGAGTTTCAGATCATAGGGCTGTCGGCCACTGTCGGGTCTCCCGAGCGGATAGCTCAGTTCCTGGTCGGGAACGGGAGGCAGTGCGAAGTCGTAAGGGTCCCTGTCGAAAAAAGCCTCTCTCTGAATGTCGTCTCTCCCAGGGCAACGCCCCAGGACCGGGAGTTCGCTGACGCGATTTACTCGTTCCCTGAGGTGGCGGCGAGGCTCAGGGTAATCAGAGAGGCGGTTGAGAAGTACAAGTCGGTCCTCATCTTCACCAACACCCGCACGGAAGCCGAGGCCCTGGCGAGCAGGTTCAGGGTCTGGGACCCTGAGTTCCCGATAGGCATTCATCATAGCTCCCTCTCCAAGGCGACTCGTGAGGCGGTAGAGAGGAGTCTGAAGGACGGGAAGCTCCTGGGGGTCATCTGTACCAGCAGTCTGGAGCTCGGAATCGACATAGGGTTCCTCGAGTATGTCGTCCAGTACAACTCCCCCCGCCAGGTCACGCGGTTGATTCAGAGGGTCGGGAGGAGCGGGCATAAGGTCGGCGAGGTTTCGAATGGGCTTATCGTAACGCAGGACTCGGACGACACTCTCGAGGCCGCGGTCCTTTGCAGGAAGTCGGTGAACGGCGAGCTCGAGCCCCTCGTTCCCGTTTCGTCTCCCTATGACGTGGCAGTCCACCAGGTGGCCGGGTTGCTCATCGAGCAGAGCAATTGGAACTTCGTCGACCTGCTTGCACTCCTGAAAAGGAGCGACGCCTACCTCGGGATGGACGACCAGCGATTGAAGAGAGTGCTCACATACATGAGGGACCGCTATCCGAGACTTGCCTTCTACAGCGAGTCTGACGGCAGGGTGTCCAGGGCCCGCGATGTCAAGCCGCTGTTCTCTTACTACTTCGACAACCTCTCCATGATTCCAGACGAAAGACAGTACCTCGTGATTGAGGGGGAGAACTTCGTTGGGGTCCTCGATGAGGCCTTCGTATCGGAATACGGCGAGGTCGGAGTGAAGTTTGTGGAGGCGGGCCGCTGTTGGAAGGTAGAACAGATTTACGGGAACAAGGTCTACGTCAAAGCGGAAGACGATCCCACCGGCGCAGTCCCGAACTGGGTCGGCGACGAGATTCCTGTCCCGTTCGAGGTGGCAGCGGAGGTAGGGGCCCTGAGAAGGAAGTATGCCGAGGCCATCGAAGAAGGCGGGGAGGAGGCGTTTCTCGGGGAGACAATCCGCACATACCCCCTGACAAAGGAGACGCTGAGAGAAGCACTCAAGGAGGTCGCCGAACAGCACGCGGCGAAGCTCCCGATACCCTCAGAGAAGCTCGTCACGGTCGAGAGATGGGATAGGTACGTCATAATTCAGGCAGCGTTCGGTCACAAGGTGAACAGACTCTTGGCGAGAGTCCTGGGTCATCTTATTTCAGAGAAGGTGGGCCTGTCGGTCGCTGTCCACCAGGACCCGTACAGGATTGTAATCGAAGCGGACGTGGCGCCGAACACGGTTGCATCGCTGCTGACTGGACTGAAGGGAGTCGACCTGCGGGCACTGACCGAGAAGGCAGTCGAAAGGTCTGGGATCTTCAAGCGGAGGCTGATCCATGCCGGGAAGAAGTGCGGAGCGATAGCCAAGGACGCTGACTACGCCAGCGTTTCTATTTCGGGCCTGATAGAAGCGCTCCGGGACACGCCGGTGTACGACGAAGCCATGGACACCATCTTCCACGATGACTTGGACGTACCCGGAGCCGAAGCGGTTGTGAGCAGGATTGCCAGCGGAGACGTCGGAGCGAAGCTCATCGAATACGAAGGTCTCTCGCCCATAGCAAGGATTGGCATCGAAGAAATCAGCAGGAGGGGAGAGATTGTGTCCCCAGAGCGCCTCAGAGCTCTCCTCAGGCAATCGACCCGGGCGAGAATCCTGGAAACTTTCATGGTGGCGGTCTGTACGAATTGCTGGAATTACCTAGAGCTCAAGAGGGTCGGCGACCTCGAAGGAGTCGTCAAATGCACCTTTTGCGACCGTGAAGCCATCGGGCTTTCGACCGATTCCTACGAGAACGTCTTCTCTCTCGCCATGAAGGCCAGGAGCAGGACGGACATCAGGGGCAGAAACCTGAGACTCGTAGAGGCAGTGAAGAAGTCCGCCGAAATGAGAAAGGAGTACGGTCACTCGTTTGACATGTTGATGGCCGGAAGGGGGGTGAGAATCGCTGACGCGGCCACCTTGGCCGCCAAGATGAGGAAGGAGGGAATGGACTTGGTCGACGCGATAATGGAGGGAGAGCGAGAAGCGCTAAGGAGACGCTACTTCTTTGGACCCACGTGACAGGATCATCGTCATGAGGGTCTTCTCATCGACCTCGGCTCTCGTCCTCCACCCGATGTGGAGGAGTCCCCTGTCGTCCTGTTCTAGGTACCCCCTCTTGACGTAGCGGTCAAGGGAATACTCCACCCTCCACTTCGGAAACTTGTCGCGTAGGAAGTGTTCCACCTCCCGGCGCGCCGCCCTCCCCTGCTTCGAATTGACGAAGGCGATGGTGGAGGCGAGGACCGCTAGGTCGTCTATTCTGATCCCCGACGTCTCTGCCTCAGATACGGTCGGGGGCTCCTTGAACCGAAGAAGGAAACGCGAGGTGTCGTCGGTGCCTTCGGGACCCTTGACCTCGAAGACCTCCATCCCCAGAGGCGAGACATCCTCGGAGAGGACCTCGACTATCTGCTTGTAATCCCGCCCAAGGTGCCTCTTCAGCTCCCATCCCTTGACGCCGGGATTCCTTCCGCGCTGGAGGACCAGGACCTGGAAAGCCTTCCTCACCTTTCGTTCGAGGAGCGCCCGATCGGTGGTTTCCATCATTCACCCTCCGCTACCGCCAGGGCGACGGACCTGGGCGCCCCGGAGGCCTTTTCGTTGAGTGCCATGACCCATACCTGCCCAGAAAGTGGGTCAGTCCGCAAGGATGCCTGCCCATCGCTGATCAGGAAGGCGAGAAGGTAGGCGCGGAGGACCTTGGCTTCGAAGGTCTTGGCGTCGATGAAGCCCCGATAGTCAATCCAGTTCCCATTCGACTTCTGCAGCAGCACCTCGTAGAGTTCCTTCAGTTCCTTGTCGAACTGCTGAGAGGTGAAGATGCCGAGCTCGACAAGCTCGGCGTATCCGACCGTCCCTGGCTTGACGCCATAGCTACCGAACTCCTCCTTGAACCGCTCTGACATCGGCGCCAGGTCCCTCCAGTAGATGAAGGCCTTCTCGAGCCCTTTGGGAGAGATCTGGTCGAGCTGGACTGTGGGGTGCCAGCTCTTGACGAACGCGTCGCTCAGTTCGTTCTTCGCGAGGAGTTTGACCTTCAGTTGAATCAGCAGAGGGTCGATGTAGAGGGAGGAGGCTCTATGCTTCAACCATTCGTCCTGAAGCTTGACGATCTGCGCCAGCTCCAGCATCGCTTCCGAGTCTAGCAGGAGCTCGTCAAGGAACTTCCACTCCGGGAGACGCTCCTTGAGCAGCTGGATCTTCTCGACGATGTCCACTTCGAAGGGGTTCGCGCTGGACCCCTGGACGCTCTTGCAGAGCTCGATGACCCTGAGTATCTCTTCCAGCTTCTCAGGTTCCAAGCTACTTCAGTTCCCTTACTTCGGTCGGTCCGTGGACCGCCTGAACCGTGATGACGTGGGCACTTCTGTCGAAGACGGTCAGGATGGAGGGGGTTATGACGATGTACTGCGATGCAGCCCGCTGCTTCATCTGGGACAGTATCATCTTGAACATCGCCTCCCTGTTCTTGGGGTCCATGTGGATGTCGAACTCGTCCATTGCCCGAAGCGGGGAGACAATCCTGCCTTGAAGCGAGAGGATGAAAGCCATGAGCGCGACCGACCGCTCGCCTCCGCTCTGGGTGAACGGATCGAGGGTAGTCGGGGGGCCTCCCCTGAACCCGACGAAGAGGTCGATGCCAGCCTCCTCAATCTCGGCCCCCTCTTCAAACTTGACGAAGCCTGTGGCGTCCGCGGCCGAGAGGACGGCCTTGTAGGCCGGGTCCACCGACATCACCAAGTTCTCCATTGCCCCTCTCCAGACCTTCTTTCTTGACTGGAGCTCTGCGAGCATCGCCTTCTTGTTCTCTTGGAGCTTGCCAAGCTTGGTCTTCAGCTCGTCCACGTTGCCCGTATAGTCGTTGTAGATCTTCTCCGCGTCGTCGGGGATGTCCTGCATCTTCTGCAGGTGCGCGGAAACGAGCTTCAGTTCCTCCGAGACCTCGTAGGGCTGCCTAGCCGTATCGACGCGGGGGCCCCCCTTCTCGAGGTCCGGCTTCAGCTTGTCGAGTTCCGCACGATAGTCGCGGGCGCTTCGTTCAAGTTCCCTGAGGTCTGATTCGGTGACCCTGATTCTGTATAGAAGGACCTCTCCCTTCACCCTTAGAGAGACATAGGTCTCGATTGTCCTCCTTACTACATCCTCGACAGTGCCAATGTCGGATTGGAGCGAGGAGACTTCCCTGTCGAGCTCAGCCTTCCTTCTGCCGGCGTCCTCCTCCGAGGAGGCGCCCTTCCCCTCGATGTAGTCCAGAAGCTCCTTTATCCTCGTGCCCCCCTTCTTCGGCGACTCGGCCAGGACACCCTCCAGTGTGCGAGACAGGCCCGCGAGGTCTTCATTGAGCGACTTGTAGGCGCTCCTAGACCCTTCGTCCTTTGCTCTCTCGCTCTCCGCCCTCACGAGCGCGAAGTACAGCTTCCTCAGCTCAGCCTGCTTATCCAAAAGAGTCTGGTGGGACTCCTCCGCGTCCTTGGTGACCCCCTGCTGCTGTGACTTCAGGTCTTCGAGGGCGTTGGTCTTGGCGGCAATCTTCTCCTGAACCGACTCCAGCGACTTCGAAATCTTAGATTCGGTACTCCACAGTAGTTCCCGCGCCAGGAGCTCACGATGGTCTTTCAGCTTCTTCTTCTCCTGGTACCTGTCGTAGATTTGCCTCCAGTATTCCAGCGCCTGATTGGCGTTGTCGATAAGCTGTAGGAGCGAACTCTCCTCCCCGATGAGGCCGCCGAGCTCCTGTTCTGCCAGAAGGATTCTCTGCCTATATTCGGAGAAGCCCACCGCCTCCTCAACCATCCTGAGCCTTTCCTGCGGGGTGACTGCCCCGAGCTCCTCGATCATCCCCTGGTGCATTATGATCAGGAGGTTGTCGGGGTTGATTCCGAACTCGCCGAGGAGCCTCACCACCTCGCTCTTGTCGATCTCCTTGTAGTCGGCTTCGAACCAGTACGAGCCGTCCTTCCTCAGGTACCTGCTCAGCATGAACGTGTCTGACTTCGAATACGGGATTGGTCTCTTCCCGTTAACAGCCGAGTTGTCGAAGACGAGAGACACCCTAGCGATGTCCTTTCCTCGCCTAATCAGGTCTGAGAGCTTCCTCGACCTCTCCGTGTATGCCTGGCCGAAGGCGACCGAAATCGCTAGCAGGACGGAGGACTTGCCCGCCCCGTTGGGCCCCACGATGAGGTTCAGGCCTTCTCTGAGGGGTATGCGAGCGTATTCATAGCTCATGAAGTTCTCTAGGATGATCTCCCTGACCTTCGTTGGTGGAAGCTGAGCTTCCCTAGAGACCTCCTCTGTTCTCCGTGACAAACTTCAGGCCAGCGCAGGCCTGGCACGGATTTAGACCTTGCGCATGTTTGTGTGAGATTCGCGAGTCTTCACTCAGCGTGAACGCTACGTGAAAGCGGCAGGTTGTTGGCGAGTTAGAGTGTGTAGTTCGCCTGGACTGTCAGATCAACGTCCCCGTGAAAGGGGCCCGGCGCGCTGCTTAGGGTGATGGTAAGCATGGGTGCTGAGGCGGCCGTCCATGCCTGTGGGAGCGAGGGCGACACCGAGGTGACGGTGAATCCCGGGGTTGTAGAGGTGATGGTCGTCATGGACAGAGAGCCGGTGACGTTCCCGAGTTGGTTCCCCCCGAGGTAGAGTTGTATTGGCTGTCCGGAGTGGTAGGGCAACCCGATAGTCTGTTGTACAGAGACTGGAACCGTTATGGTGGTCCCCATGACTTTGGCAGTCATCTGGACGTTGTAGTGCACTGTCATTATCGTGCTGTCCGGCACCTGGAGGCTCAGGGATGATTCCTGCTCCTGGACCTGCGTGATGGAGGACTCGAGCGACGACACAACCGACTGCTGAGATACCGATGCAGCCTGAAGGGATGAAATCTGCTGGTTGTCAGTGCTGATGCTACTCGACATCTTGCCCACGGTATATGACAGGTTGGTGTACTGGAGGCCCACATAGGCGGTGGCGGCTCCGAGAATCAAGACCACCACCAGCAGAGAAGTCACTGGCCGAGAGACGCGGGCCCGTGGAGGAGCCGCCGGCGACACATCAGTCATTCGATTGATTCCGCGGCGTCGGATGAGGATTTCGGTCATGACGATACAATTCACGACCCGATTCATGTTTTCGGAGGAGCGTCCTATAAGCATTGGTCAACCCCTTCGCCGTCGGAACGCGGACGCCAGGAGCCCCTGCTCACCTCTACAACAGTTTCGCGTATCCCTCTCCCCGAAAAGGGCTTAAATCCTGGGTGACCCCTTTTGCGTCCAATTGACCCAGGGCGCCGCATTTTCGTCACTCGAGCCTGCGGTCAGAAGTTTCTTGACGGAAGCGGGAATCACGGAACCAACCCCTCCTCAGGCACAATCTTGGCCCTTGGTAGCCCAAGGGAAGAATGTCCTCATAGTTGCCCCTACCGGCTCGGGGAAGACGGAAGCAGCCCTACTCCCTCTTCTCGGAAAGGTCGCGGCTGCGAGCGACCGCGAAGGAATATCGCTCCTCTACATAACGCCCATGAGGGCACTGAACCGGGACATGCTGAGGCGGCTCCGGGTCTGGTGCACAAGGTTGGGTCTCACCGTTGACATCAGGCACGGGGACACCCCCCAGAGCCAGAGGAGCAGGCAGTCCTCTAACCCCCCCGACGTGCTCGTGACGACTCCCGAGACGCTCCAAGCGGTTCTCCCCGGGAGCCGAATGAGGAAGAACCTAGGTCACGTAAAGGCGGTGGTCGTGGACGAGTTACACAGCCTCGTCGAGAGCAAGAGAGGGGTTCAGCTCTGCCTGGGCCTCCAGAGGCTTAGGAGGGTCGCAGGAGAGTTCCAGGTGGTAGCGCTGTCGGCCACTGTGGGGTCCCCTGAGGTAGCAGCCCAGTTCATCTTCGGCGATAGGAAGCGGACCGTGGTGAATGCGGAAGCGGCGAAGGAATTCGCATACAGCATAGAATACCCGGTCCCGGACCCGTCTGACAGGACCACCGCGAGGGAGACATACGCGGCCCCCGACCTAGCGGCGCGGCTTGCCAGGATAGACAGGCTCATCGAGGAACACAGGTCGACCCTGATTTTCGTTAACGCTAGGACCGTCGGAGAGATGCTCGGCGAGAAGCTTGCTAGGCTCCGGAATGACGTGGCCGTCCACCACGGCTCCCTACCGAGGGAGGAAAGAGAGAGGGTGGAGCAGGCGTTCAAGTCTGGCCAGCTGAAGGCCCTCGTGTGCACGTCGACCCTCGAGCTGGGAATCGACATCGGAACAGTGGACCTTGTTGTGCAATACATGTCTCCCCGGCAGGTCACGTCTCTGGTGCAGCGGGTCGGAAGGAGCGGGCACAAGCTGGGTAGGGTCTCCGAAGGTGTGCTTGTGGCAGTCTCCGCCGACGACGTGCTCGAGTCGTCGGCCAGCATCTTGCAGGCGCGAAGTGGGAAAATCGAGCCCACCAGGCCCTACGCGAACTGCCTCGACGTTCTTGCGCACCAGATTGCAGGCTACCTGATGGACCTCGAGACGGTCGAGGCGGAGGAGCTGCTCGGAGAGGTTAGGACGGCCGCTCCCTTCTGCTCCCTCTCGGACGACGCGTTCTGGAGGACGGTCAACTACCTGGCTGAGTTGAGGAAGGTAAGAGTCGAGGGGACCCGGCTGTCCAGGACGAGGCTTACCAGGGACTACTACTTCGAGAACCTGTCGATGATCCCCGACGAGACCAGGTACCTGGTTCTCGACGTCACGACCAATCAGTCGGTGGGGATACTCGGAGAGGAGTTCGTCCTGCTGAAGGCCAAGGTCGGGGTGCACTTCATCTGCAAAGGGAAGGTTTGGCAGATAGAGCAAATCGCCGACGACCGGAAGATCTACGTGACCCCCGTTGAGGACCCGCTGGCAGCCCTCGCGACCTGGGACGGCGAGATGCTCCCCATTCCGTTCGACCTCGCGAGGATGACGGGGAGGATGCGAAGGGAAGTGTCAGAAGGGCTCGACAGGGGGGAAGACGCTCTCGAGGCTGCGCTCAAGAAAATCCCGGGAGACGCGGCAACGAAGGCGTTGGTCGCCGACCAAATCTCGGAGCAGAAGAAGATGCGCGCCCCGGTTCCGTCGGATGCCCTCGTATTATTCGAAGGGTTTGGGAAGTATCTGATAGTCCACTTGTGCTTCGGGGAGTCCGTGAATAGGACCTTCGCATACGTGTTCGAGGAGATCCTCTCGAGGAGAGGTCTCGTGAGGATGTGGTGGCTCGACGGCTACCGCCTGCTGATGGAGCTGACTGAGGATACGGAGGACCTGGACCTCAATTCAATCGCCCGCGAGCTGATGGGCCTGTCGCCTGAAGAGCTCGAGAGGACCTACGCCGAGGCAGCCCAGAGGAACTTCCCGTTTCCTGCCAGGGTCAAACAGGTGGCAGAAAGGTTCGGGGCCCTGAAGAGGGGGAAGCTGATAGCCCATCCGAACCTCTGCTCACTTCCGACCCGGTTCGAGAAGACCCCGATCTTCGACGAGGCGCTCCAGGAAACCGGGCGCGACCTCATAGACATGTCCAATGCGAAGCAGGTGCTAGCGATGGTTGCCGACGGGAGGGTCTCGGTGGAGACCTACCTGGCAGCGGAGAAGCCGACCCCCATAGCCTACGCCCTGCTCTACAGGTACCTAGAGGTGCCGGAAGCGGTCGCCCCCGACTCCCTCGGCAGGTCGTCCTTTCAGAGGATGAAGGCCAGCATCTTTGGGACGGAGGTCAGCATGCTCTGCTTCAAGTGCGGCCTCGATCAGGGATATACGACAGTAGGAGACCTCCCCGAAGAGCCGAAGTGCCAGGCCTGCGGGTCGGGGCTGCTAGTGCCATGCTACTGGGGGACGGGGAAGACAGGCGACCTGCTGCGGAGGAAGGCGACGAAGGAGCAGCTCAACGATGAAGAGAGGGGCGAACTCGCGAAGGCGAGGAGAGCCGCCGACCTCGTCCTTTCGTACGGGAAGAAGGCCGTCGTCGCTCAGACGGTCTACGGCATCGGGCCCCAGACAGCGTCCAGAATCCTTGCCGAGATGCGCGAGGACGAAGAGGCCTTTTACAGAGATCTCCTCGAGGCCAAGATCAGGTTCGTCACAACGAGGCAGTTCTGGTCGAACTGAAAACCAATTAACAGGGAGCCGAGGAGGCAGGCCGCTTTGGTGCTTGCTGGGAAGGTCTTCCTGGTCAGGGAGAACTATGACATGGACCTGCTGGCCGAGAAACTGAAGGCTTTCAGGATCGAGACGGAGACCAGCGTTGAGGACCAGGAGTTCAAGCTCGTATCAGAGATAAGGGACCTCAGCGCGGGAAAGGGGACGCTCGACGGGACTTTCTCATTCGACTCGGTCTTCGTCGTGAGGCACAGGGGGAAGGCGGTGCCGGTTCCAAGAACCTACGAGGCGCCCTTCACCTTCGACCTGGTGAAGGGAAGGCTCTTCCTGACGGTCTACGACAAGAAGAACCGGGCCAATAACATAGCGAACGAGATCAGCAAGGCCGTCTTCCTGAGTCTGGGGCAAATCGTGGAAGCGAGAATCGACCCCGATACTCTGAAGAAGTTCCACGAAGCGAATTTCGACGACACGAAGATAATCTTCTTCGACGACATCGACCTGCCGAGCATCGACAAACTGTCCCTCTATGGTGCGGGGCTAGGGAGCACGAGTCTCTACTCGGACTACCTCACCCACGGGAAGCTCTGGTACATTGTAATCAAGAGTAGGAAGACCGGGTATGTCCTTGGAGTGACGAGGAACTGCGTCGTGACGGGCTTCAGCAAGATGGACATGAACGAGTTCACCTCCTTCATCAAGACGGAGATAATACCGCTGATCGCGTAGCTTGCTAAAGATAGTCCCAGGCGAGGCGGCGCTGGTCTTCGAGAACTCGGGACGGAAGACGCTCCTCATATCAGACCTGCACCTTGGACTGGAGAAAGAGATGGCACGGAAGGGCTTCCGCCTCCCGTCGTATACCGTGAGGATGGTCGGCAGGGTCAGGGATCTCGCCGATAGATGCGGAACCACGAGACTCGCAGTTCTTGGGGACGTCAAGCATTCCGTGGGGAAGGTGGAGGACATCGACTGGAGCGCCGTGCCGTGGTTCTTCGACACGATGCTGGACCTCTTCGAGACCGTCGAGGTCGTTCCGGGGAATCATGACGGAAACCTGCGGACGGTCCTTCCGCAGCGAGTGAAGTTGCATCCGTCGCACGGAACGGTTCTGGGGGAAGGGCGAGGAAGGGTGGGCGTCTGCCACGGTCACGCCTGGCCTTCTGAGGACGCCATCTCGTCAAGGAACTTGGTGATAGGCCATTCTCACTTTACGTACGAAATGAGGGACAACCTGGGGTCGAGGTCGCGGGAGTCGGTATGGGTCTTCGCGAGCTACCATGTCAGGGAACTCATGGAGGGGGCAGGGTTCGGCCCGAAAGGGAGGGGGGACGGGAAGCTGACCGTCATGCCGCCTTTCAACAGGCTGGTCGGGGGACAACCGATAAACAGGAGCAAGTCCTTCCAGTTCGGGCCAGTGCTTTCGTCCAGGTCGGTTAACCTAGACGGCGCCGACATCTTCTTGCTTGATGGGACGAGGGTCAGCTAGGGCAGGCTATCGCGGATGGGGCGACCCGCCGTCTATCGCCTTCTTCAGGAACTGCTCAAGAGAAGCCTCGCCGACGGCACCTATCACCGCGTCCATGGGCTCGCCGCTCTTGAAGACCATGAAGGTCGGGATTGAGAAGACCTGGTAGCGGGAGGAGATGTTCATCTCTTCGTCCACATTCACTTTTCCGAAGACGGCCTTGTCAGAATACTTCGCGGCAAGCTTCTCGACGATGGGGTCCATGATCCTGCACGGACCGCACCACGTCGCCCAGAAATCGACGAACAATGGCTTCCCCCCGGAGCTCATTTCCTCGAAGTTCTGCTCGGTCAGTCTAACGGTTGAACCTTCCTCAAGTCTAGACAATGATTCGGTCACTTGGAATTTGATTTGCGATGTGTATTTAAGATTGAAGCCGCAAAATTCGTCAATCAAAAATGCAGGAGCGGACCCTCGCGGCTCTCGCAAGAAGGCTGCGAACCAAAGAGCCACAGACGGGAGGAAGGAAGCGCGCCGCGGTCTCCGTGATTCTGAGCGACAAAACCGCTCCGGCGGTCCTCTTGATCGAGAGGCCAAAGAGGCAAAGCGACCCTTGGTCTGGCCAGATTGCGTTCCCCGGCGGGAAGTTTCAGGAGGGCGATGTCTCGCTAAAGGCGACTGCAATTAGGGAGACCCTGGAGGAAGTCGGGATTGACCTTGAGAGATCGTCGGACTTCCTCGGGTTCCTGGGGACGTTCAGGACTCACACGGCGAACATCGAAGTGGTCCCTGCAGTTTTCCTTCTGAGAGGAAAGGTGAGGTTGAGGACCAACAAAGAGGTGGCGTCACACATGTGGGCCGACCTTAGCCAGATGTTGTCGGGACAGGCCAAGTTCTCGCATAGGGTCCTGCTGGGAGGCGAATTGAGAGAAGTGCCAGCGTTCAAGGTGGGGGACTACGTCGTTTGGGGACTGACCCACAGGATAATCTCGGCCCTCGTCGACTCGGGCTCAGCCTGAATCTACGTACTTCCTTATCGTCCTGAGAACGGCCGGATGCGTCCTCAGGTACTCCGCCAGCCTCTCGAGCCGTCGAATGGTGGTGGGGTGAACGTGATGCTCAATCCCCTCGGTGTCTTCGAAAGCGGTGTCGTCGTCGACGCCTATCATTGACATGAATTCTGCGATCACAAGGTGACGCCTGATGACAGACTTCGCGACTCGTTCCCCCCTGGCGGTCAGCTTCATGCCATGGTAGCGTTCGTATTCCAGGTATCCCCTGGACGCGAGCTTCCACACCATATCTGACACCGTAGGAGGCTTGACCTTGAGGGCAGTCGATATGTCTGACGTCGTAGCGTACCCCTTGTCCTTGATCAGGTTGTAGACGGTCTCCAGATAGTCCTCAGAGCGGGGAGTCTCTTCGCCCATCGTCTCGCGGCGCGCCGGCATCGGCCTCAGAGTGGCACATGGCCATTCAAAAGGATATAAGTTAGACGTATCTAAATAAGTTAGGCTGTTCTAACTTCGGTGCGCTAGCTTGAAGAGTACACTCGGCAGGTCGTTACGGGAGTTCTTCGTCTACCTGGGCCCCGCACTCATAGTCAGCATGGCTTACATGGATCCTGGGAACTACGGGACCGCAATACAGAGTGGGGCGCTCTTTCGGAATGGTCTCGTATGGACGGTCTGGCTCGCCAGCCTAATGGCCATGGAGCTACAGTACCTGTCGGGCAAGCTGGGAATAGCTACAGGAAGAAGCCTTCCAGAGATGGTCCGCGCGTCTATTCAATCGAGGTACCGTGTCTTCGCCTACTGGCTGGCCGCTGAAGCGGCCGCAGCCGCGACAGACTTGGCGGAGTACCTTGGAACGGTCCTGGCCCTGAACATACTATTCCGGATACCGCTGGCCATAGCGGGCCTACTCGGAGCCGCCGACGTCCTGATAATCCTGGCATTCGCGACAAGGCGGTTCAGGGTCATCGAGTACCTTTTCATGCTGTTCGTATCGGTGATCAGCATTGGGTTCCTCTACGAACTCTTCGTCCTAGGGCCCAATCTTGCAGACGTGGCCGCCCACACTTTCGTCCCCACAATAACTCAAGGGAACATATCATTCGTCGTGGGGATAGTTGGCGCCACCGTGATGCCGCATGCCCTCTTTGTCCACTCGCATCTTGCCAAGAACAAACTACAAAACGGGGCGATTGAAGAGAAGAGACGGGTCAGGAAGCTTCATCTCTACGAATGCATCTTTACTCTGTCAATCGCGGCACTAGTCAACGTAGCAATCTTGGTGACCGCCTCCGTCGTGCTCTTCCCCTCCTATGGAGCTGCACCCGGCTGCTCAAGCAATCTCCAGGGCTGCGCCAATTCCCTTACGGTCCCAGATGCTGCCAGTATCCTAGGCGCACTTTACGGCCCCCTAGCGGCTACGGTCTTTGCCATAACCCTTCTCTCCTCCGGATTGGCCTCCTCAACGACAGGAACGCTCGCAGGTCAGGCCATAATGGAGGGGCTGCTGGGGACGAAAATCAACGCCTACGTCAGAAGGTTGGTCACCAGATTCATCAACGTCATCCCTACGGAAGCCGCAATCCTTCTCGGGCTCAGCCCACTTTCCCTTCTGGTATACAGTCAAGTGATTCTGAGCCTCATGATTCCTCTCCCCATGATCCCTCTCCTCTACTACACGGCAAAGAGGAGTGTCATGGGAGAGTTCGTTAACCGAAAGGCGACCACGGCAATCGCCCTCTTGTGTGGGGGGACAATAATAGTGCTAAACGCGTACCTACTTCTCAGCTTCTAAGACATCGCCCCGGGCCGCCCTTTGACGATTTACTTCGGCGAGCTCGAATGGGAAGACTATCCATTTGTCAACGACTTCCAAGTAGAAGTTCGGCTCAAACTTGCTCCAGGGCTTCTTGAAGAGGACGGCCGTCCGGAGAAGCTTTGGATGTTGATTCGCGAGGTGCTTCTCAACAATCTGCATTGTTACACCGTGGTCTACGAGGTCGTCGACGAGGAGGATGCTCTTCCCCCTGATTCCTTCCGTTAGAGTGGATAGGATCTTCGGGGACGACCTCTTTGCGATTCCCTTGTAGGATTTCACGTTGATGAAGTCAATCTTGACCCCGAGATGATCGGAGACGACCATGGCAACGGGGATGCCCCCCCTGGCAATGCCGATGACAAGGTCGAAGGACTTGGGGCTTGAACGGACCTTCTCAGCCAGAGCTTCGGCGAGGTTGCCGTACTCGGGCCAGCTGATGTACCTGAATTCCGTCAACGTTTCCACCAGGGAATCATTGTAGATAACTCTTCGAGGGGGGCCAGCTGGTGTCGAGGGTGGTGGGCCGGGGCGGACTTGGACCACCGACCTTGGCGCGCCTCGCGTTTCGCCGTGTAAGGGCTTGATGGGCGAAGCCTGACATCCTAACCAAGCTAGACGACCGGCCCAAGCCTCGCGCGATTCGGTCTTCTAATAAGCCTTGGATGGAGCAGCGAAATCGACTATAAGCTTCGCAAGCCGGAGGCGCGGGGGAGAGCCCGATGCAGAAACCACTGACCAGGATAACCGCCGTCAGGGCAAGGCAGGTCCTCGATTCACGAGGCAATCCCACGGTCGAGGCCGAGGTCTTTGCAGGCCGCATGGCCGGCCGAGCCAGCGTGCCTTCGGGGGCCTCGACAGGCTCCCACGAGGCGCTCGAGCTGAGAGACGGCGACACGAGAAAGTTCCACGGCAGGGGGGTGACGAAGGCGGTCTACAACGTGAATTCGGTGATCGGGCCAAAGCTCGTCGGAATCGATAGCACCGACCTCGAGAAGATCGACGGCATGATGATGAAGCTCGACGGTACCGCTGACAAGTCGAGGTTGGGGGCGAACGCGATACTGGCGGTTTCAATGGCTGCGGCAAGGCTTTCGGCGACCGTCCTGGGAGTAGGTCTCTACTCCCAGCTGAGGAGCCGGAAGGACTATTCGCTTCCGGTACCCATGATGAATGTGATCAACGGAGGGGAGCACGCGGGGAACGAGCTGGCCATTCAGGAGTTCCTAATCGAACCGGTCGGAGCCAAGAGCTGCGGCGAGGCCATACGGATGGGTTCGGAGGTCTACCAGTCGCTGAAGGCGATTCTTATCGCCAAGTATGGCAGGGGCGCGATAAACGTCGGAGACGAGGGGGGGTTTGCTCCCCAACTCAGCAGGACGAGAGATGCCCTCGCCGCCATTTCCGAGGCGATAAGGGAGGCCGGCCACGAGGGTGACGTCAGGATCGGAATAGACGCGGCGGCCTCGACGTTCCACGATGGCAAAGCGGACAGATACGTTCTCGATGGAACAACGATGAGTGCTGGCGAGCTTGAAGAGTTCTACGTAGCCCTAGTCGACGAGTTCTCCCTCCTCACCATTGAGGACCCCTTCAGCGAGGAGTCGGAGGCTGACTTTCGCTCGATAACGAAGAGGCTCGGGAGAAGGACCAAAATCATCGGCGACGACATCTATGTTACTAACGTCTCTCGAATCAGAAAGGGGATGCGCGTGGGCGCGTCCAACGCCGTGCTAATCAAGCTCAACCAGGTTGGCACCGTCACGGAGACCGAGAAAGCAATCGAACTGGCTCGGAGCGGAGGATGGTCCGTGGCGGTGTCCCACAGGTCGGGAGAGACAGAAGACCCATTCATTTCGCATCTGGCGACTGCCTTCGAGGCGGAATTCATCAAGACCGGAGCCCCCGCCCGCGGCGAGAGAATCGCGAAGTACAACGAGTTGATACGGATAGAAGAGGAGTTGGGACCGAAGACACGGTACGCCGGCCGCAGTCTTGCCAGATAGAAACAACTTAGGCGCAGGGGGTGGGATTCGAACCCACGAGTCCCGTGAGAGACACAGGCTTAGCAAGCTTGCGCCCGAGCGGCTGCGCCTTACCAGGCTCCCCGTCACGATGACCCTAGGCTACCCCTGCTCGATTCGAGAGCCGACCACCGACGGTTAAAAAAGTTGCAAATGGCGGCAGCTCCCCCGGAGTTCACCATCTGTCTCCGCCCCCGTCTCGCCAGTCGGAGAATCCCCCACGTAGACGAGGCAGCGTGGCCACGTCACCATAGGGCTGCTCCCTCCCGGACCTCGCCCGATTCGGCAATTAAAGGTCAGGACCTCTCCTTCGAGAGGACTGCCTCTCATGACCGCCCGCCACGGCGTGAGTTCGTCTCCTCCGCCCGACGCAGGTAGCGAGGATGGTGGCTTTACCCGGAGGTTGCTGGCCGCTGCGTGTTGCCGGTTTCAGCCTATCGGGAGACGGCAACCCTCCCTGCCCTACCCGCCGCCAGCCGTGCGGAAATCAAATGGTGTAATTAACCTGATGCCTGAGCTCGTCCCTCATACTGCAGACGCGGCAAAGCCCTGTGGAGGAAGGCTTCCCGCACTTCGTGCATGGGACCGACCGCTTGTCAGAATTCCCCCCGTAGTGGGAGACGACATCGAGGGCCGAGTTGAAGAGGACGTTCTTCATCCCTGGATGCCTCGCCTCCATCTCGTTGAGGTAGTCCCGTACCTCGCTCCTCAAGCCTTCATGCATGTAAGGGCAGCTGACGCTCTGGAATGGGATTTCCGACCTGTAGGCGAACAGGGCGATCTCTTCCTCATAGATCTCCATGAAGGGCTTGACCCGTCTAATCGGGAATTCGCCGCCTTCGTAGTCTGGGTCGAGCCACCCGAGGCGGCCGACGTCGCCGTGCAGCAGATTCATCACGAAGGTCTGGACGTAATCGTCCAGGTTGTGAGCTGTTGCAACCACCGAGACTTGCGCCTCTGTGGCCGCTTCGTCGATGGCCCTTCTCCGAAAGACGCCGCAGAAGCTACAGGAGGACGTTTCCCTGGCTCCCTTCCAGTCCAACGCCTTGTCTAGGGTGAAGCCGAATAGTCCCTCGTAGGAAACGACCCGGTGCTCCACCCCCAGTTTCGAGGCGACCGAGCGGGCGTGGGCGATGGCCTCGTCTCTGTAGCCGGCAACCCCCTCGTCTACCGAAATCGCGATTAGCTCTGCGCCATGCCAACCCCTGAGATCGTGAAGAATCTGAAGAAGGGTGAGACTGTCCTTTCCCCCTGAGACCGCGACGCCCACGCGCTCCCCGCGCGGAATCATCCCGTGCCTGGTGATTGATCTCCTCGTCTTCTCTACGATAGACTCCCTGAAGCACTTTTCGCAGAGCACCTCGCCGGAGTATCTCCTCGTGAAGAAGGGCTTCCCGTCGCAGCGGGCGCAGCAGTTCAAGTTCTCGTCCCGATGGCGAGCAGAGGGCTAATAAGATGAACGCTTAAAGCGGCAGCCAAGCGCGCGGGGAGCAAAGCAATTGGATGACGAAGTCAAGAGGGTTCAGTTCACTTGGGGGCTCATTTTCCTCAGGACGAAGCGTTTCCGGTCTCTGATGGACAGCCTCGGGAGGAGGAGGATATCGAAACCCGTGGGGTGGGCCTTCCTGTACCTCTTGCCGGTTGTGGCCGCGGTGGGTCTGTATTTCTTCTTCAGCATTCTCGCGGCGTACGTTTCTCTCCCGCCGCAACAAGTAGGCGTTTCCCTGAGGAGCGTCAGCCCGCTTGCCTATCTCGGCCTCCCCGGCCTCAACCCCTACATCCCGCTTGTCTATGGGTGGATTGCGCTCTTCGTAGCGATGATCGTTCACGAAGGGGCGCACGGCGTAGTGGCAAGAAGCCTAGGGCTTCCAGTAAAATCGTCAGGACTTGTGTTCTTCCTCTTCCTGCCCATTGGAGCATTTGTGGACGTCGATGAAGCAGCAATCAAAGAGGCCAGGTCCCGAGACGCGGGAAGAGTGTTGGCAGCGGGGGCGGGGACCAACTTCGCTGTTGCAATCCTGTCCCTGATTCTTCTCTTCGCGGTTGTGTCGACAATGAGTCCACTGACAACTGGCCTAGCCGTCAGCCAAGTAGTAGTGCCATCCCCTGCGGCACAGGCCGGAATCAAGCCCGGGGACTTTATCAAGGCAGTCAACGGCGTAAACTACAACGACTCGGGACAGCTCAGCACCGCTGAAGTGAGTGGCAAGCTTCTCCCCAACCAGGTCGTCACCGTGACTGTGTGGAGGGCCGGCGGCACTACGCAGATTGACAATGTGACTCTCGCCGGGAACCCTGACAACAGCTCGAAGGCGTACTTTGGGATCACGTCAACCGGTTCCGACTACCTGCAACAACTCGTTCGGCAGTACACAGGGTCGTTTCTATCAAGGCCGATTCTCTACTTCTGTGCGCCAACGTTCCCGCAGTGCCAGGATGGCATCCCCTTCTCTGCAAGCAACTCCGTCTTCTATTCTTCGGCGCTCGGTGCGGCTCTTGTTCCAATAGCAATGCTTCTCTACTGGGTCTTCTTCCTCAACCTCAACCTAGCCATTTTCAACTCGCTGCCGCTCGGGCCACTGGACGGTGGACAGGCGTTCAAGCTGGGACTACAGTACGTGGGTAGGGGAAAGCTGAGTGAGGCCTGGGTGGGAAGAATTGGCATGCTGACTGGCATCGCACTCATCCTGATCATTTTCGGCTACCCAGTAGCAGCATACCTGGGACTAATCTAGGAACCGCGTGGCCCGTTAAATAGCCGGTCCGAGTCCTCCGGAGATGCTGGAAATACAGCCTCCCCCCGACTTCGGTACGACAATCCAGCAGATGGCACAGCAGTTCGTCACGGTGATGACGACGCTGCTCATGACCATCAATTCGACCGTGATCGAGATCTCGAGGCTCGCCTACATTTCCGTCCTGCTGGTTGGTGTGCTCTTGTGGGCGACCCACCTTGACAAGAGGCTCGGAAAGGACCTGATCAAGGGCGGCGTCATCCTCGCCGTGCTGGCCGAGTTCATCTTCCCCCAGCTCACTAAAGTTTGAGAGGGTACCTTAGGAGAGCCACGATTCCCCCGAAGGCGGATATCTGCTTCCCAAATTCTAGGGAGGAGTCTGCCAGGTGCACCGAGCCGCGCTTCGCCTCGACCGTGTTGAGAGTGTCGACGAGGACGTCCTCGTCGACCCCCGCGGAGAAGACGTTGTCGGAGACCGCGCAGGCTTCGACCGCGCCAGCATCGGCGGCTTTCTTTACTCTGGGGAGCGTGTAGGCGACCTTCTGGTCGCCGGATGACACCCTCCTTACGACCTCGTTTACCAGCCGCTGCATCTCGACCAGCTCCGAGTCCTTCGCAACCTCCTGAAACGCGTTGGATTTCACGAGAGACCTGACCCCGTCGGACCCGGTCATGTCGAAGCCTTCGAGGACCCTGATTGACTGCGCCTTCAGTTCCTGAGTCAGGATGTTTGCCAGCACGTTCTTCGTGTTTCCCGGGCCGGCAACTACGACCTCGTCCCCCTGCCTGAAGGCCTGGGCGACGATGCCAGCTACCTTGGCGAAGTAGGGCTTCGAGCTTTGCTCCTCCGACATCTTGCCCCCCAGTCCCGACTCGACGGTGGCAAGAACCACCAGGTGTGAGCCACTCAGCGTCCCGATGCCCGCGTCGCGCCGGTCGACGGCCACGAGGACGTACCGTTTGGCCGAGGAGCCCGTTGAACGGACGAGCGCCGTCTCCAATTGCCCCCACGTGTCCTTCCTCAGGGTGAGTGAGCGCCCTGGAGACAGGGTCAGGAAATGCGTGCCGGCCTTGTTGACGCTCTCGTCACTGGCTTCTGTTATTGTCCCCCCGACCCTCAGCCGCTCTATGCTGCTGTCCAGATGCACCTCCTCGACAGAAAGAGCGATAGTGACCTTGACCCGCTCTCCCTTGTCGGGGCGGGAGTATTCATCCTCACGCTTCACGACCCGCGAGCTCCTTGTCACGAGTACGTCGCCCCGAGCGATCAGCCTTCGGAGAGTCCAAAGATCCTCTGCGGACTCTATCGTGAGGGAGCAACTGCCGTGCTTCGGATTGAACTGTGTGACTATCAACGAGAGGAGCTACTCGAGCCCGAGGTCTCTGAACGTCCCGATTCGAACGTCGTCGGGGATGTCACCGAGCTCACCGGTCCTGTGACCGATGATACCCTTTATGCCCACTTTCGCGGCCGACTCGACTAGCCTCTGTGTGACTATCCCGTCGAAAATCAGGTAGTAGGCTCCGTCGGCGCCCTGCATCTTCTGCACGAGCTCGCTGATGGGGTACCGGCCCACTTCCTGCAGCCCTTGGTCAAGAAGGACTGCTTCAAGGGTCCCGTTAAGGTCGGGATACAGCTCTCGCGTCTTGACCACTACGGGCTCGTCAGGCTCCGCCTGTGCCTCTGGAGCCCTCTCTTCTGCCTTTTCGGCCGCCCTTTCCCTGCGGGACGTGCGGGTGGGAGCCGGGGCTTCGAGTCGTTCAGAACGTAGCAGGTTGAGCACATCCATCGGCGTGAGGTCTTCTACCTCCTTGCCTGGCGGAGCCCTGAGGACCTTCTCTACCCTTACGACCTGGGCGAGTTCTTTCTCGATGAGGTCGCCTCCTCTGTCGCCGTCCAGCACGGCAATGAGACGCTTCTTTTTGCCAAGCTCGATTATTGAGTCTGGGACGCTCGTCCCTTCCAAGGCCACAACGTTCTCTATCCCCGCCCTCAGGAAGAGAACCACGTCGGCCCGTCCTTCGACGAGGTAGACCATTTCAGATGAATAGACTCCCGGGCCAGCGGGGAGGTTTTCCATGCCGTAGTTCACGACCTTCGCCCGTTTGGTGGACTCGGTCACGTCCTTGAGGACATTCTCGCCCTCGCTGGATGTCTTCGAACTCCACTCTCGGACTATCGACTTCGCTCTGTCCACTATTTGCTTCCGCTTGGTCGCCCTCACGTCCTCTATGGCCCCCAAAGTGACCCGGGCGCTACACGGCCCGACCTTGTCGACGCTTTCTACTGCGGCAGCGATGAGAGCCGCGGTTCCGATGTCTGTGGACATGGGGACGATGACCTCACCTCGGGTCTTGTCATTCTTGGACTCGAGATTGATCTCTATCCTTCCTACCTTCCAACTCTTCTGAAGCTCATTGAGGTTCATCTCGGGACCGAAGAGCCCTTCGGTCTGCCCGAAGATGGCTCCGATGACGTCGGCCCTCTCAACTACCCCGTCTACTTCAAACCTGAGTCTTACTAGATATTTTACTATACCCGAATCTGGCAATTTCCTTCAACCTTTGTTCAACTCGTTTCTATCGGATTAAGCGCGTTCGGCTTAACTTAGTTTCAGGCGAAATCTTCGTGGTTATAAACTCTTGTTTTCGCCAGGCCGAGAGCCTCGGTGTCGGCAAACCTCGAGAGGTTTTCCACATGAAGGAAGACCCCCTTCGAAGCGGCCTTCAGTCTCCTCCTTTCGGTCAGCGAAGTGTCGTAGCCTTCGTGAGAGAGACGTTTAACGAAGCGAGCTGCCAAGGTTCCCCCCTCCCTGTCAAGGTCAGTGAGAATGACCACCCCTCCAGCCCCTCCGAAGGCCCTCCCCCCTTCCCTCGAATACGAAGAGACGGAGGCCATGGCGCCCGCGTATCCCAGCTCCCTCAAAGCCCTCTCGTCCCTCTTGCCCTCCACCAGCAGAGCCCAGCCATCTTCGGAGCGGTGATTGAGGTCACGGACGAAGCCGGAGAGGAACGTCCCGAAGGCCTGGAACGCCTTCTCCCTCTTGTCCAACACGATTGGTCACTTTGGATTGTTGCCCGTCTCTGACGAGCCCGGATCATGCCCCCGCATTTCGCGGGGTCCGTCACCAAGCTTCTTCAACGGGCAAACGGCCTTCGTCTGTCGCGCGTCTGGGTAAACCATCTGCTCATCAAAGCGTTTCCGCCTTCGCAGGTGGCCGTTAAACGCGCTTTAGAACGAAAGCCGTCTGGAAGACGCGACACGTAGAGCTATTTTAGCAGTTTGAACAACCGTGAGAGGTCTATCTCAAATCCTGAAACAGGGACGCCCAGCCCGAACGCCGCGAGGGCCTCGGGCTTCACTTCACCGACCGAGCCGAGGGACACCCCGCGTGCAGACACCGAAGCGGACCTCCCTGCAGAGAACGCCCAGTGTTCATGAGGCGCAGTGATCGCGTCCATTCCCGCGAGGACCCTCAGGGCCGCAGCGGTGTACATCTTGGCCTCGGTATAGGAAGACTGCGAATGCGCCACAAGGCATCCGAGACACCAGGACTCCTCAACCCCCGTCGGGGCCCTGGAGTATACCCTTCCGATCTCGAACACCCTCTGGGGATAGTCCTCCTTCACGTTGCCCGAGAGCGCACCCATGAGGGAGGGGAGAAGCGAGTCACGGAGGACGGAGTGCTCCCTGCTGCGTGGGTCATGCACCGCAATCCTTGTGTCGGATGGTCGCCCGAACTTCTGGTACAGAGAACTCTCGTCAGTCAGCTCGAAGGTCATCAGTTCCGTCATGCCCGCCCCCGCCATGACGGTTGAAGTCCTGTCAAGGAACTCCTCCAGAAGGTTGAGGGAACCTGGCTGTTTGCTGGCCGGGTAAAGGGGCCCGATCCTGTCTATGCCATAGCCCAGGGCGACTTCTTCCGCGACGTCCACCGGGTGGAGGAGGTCTATCCTGTAGCGCGGTGCGAGGACCTGGGAGCCTCGTACCGCCAGCCTGCTCCTGCCGAGGCAACTCACAACCTGAGCCCTCGACAGCCCCAGGCCCAACGACCTTTCGATGAGTTCGAGGTCAAGGCGGATCTTGCGCTCCCCCAGGTCGGGGGTCGTCTTTGGCCCTGCAGGATACCGAATGGCTACGGTGCCGATTTCGCCACCCGCCTCGGCCAGGGTCGTAGTCAAGACCGCCAGCACATCGTCGCCGGCTCGCTGGCTGGTGCTGGTCACATCGACGAAGAGGTTCTTGGTTTTGGTCGACACCTTCGTAGCGTCCCCGTT
>Ga0187780_10000810_pt1 | contig 23250 bp, 23 predicted proteins | sample 1015_Q2_SP10_20__FD_132429 | JGI IMG/M metagenome (GOLD analysis project Ga0187780, IMG submission 132429) | Tropical peat soil microbial communities from peatlands in Department of Meta, Colombia - 1015_Q2_SP10_20_MG | ecosystem: Environmental > Terrestrial > Soil > Wetlands > Peat | place... | reverse complement strand
TTTGCAGCATCACGCATTACTTCGTATTCGATTTCTTTAAAACCAGCAATACTTTTTTCTAGTAAGCATTGTGTAACTGGACTATTTTTTAAACCGCTTGTTACGATTTCAATTAGCTCTTCTTCATTGTGACAGATTCCCCCACCTGTTCCACCAAGTGTAAAAGCAGGACGGACAATGACTGGATAACCAATTTGATTTACGAAAGTGTATGCTTCTTCTAACGAATGAATAATTTCACTTTCAGGAACCGGTTCGTTTAAATCATTCATTAATGTACGGAACAAGTCGCGGTCTTCCGCTCTGTTAATTGCTTCTAAGCTAGTTCCTAAAATTTTTACGCCACACTCATCTAAAATTCCTGAGTTTGCAAGCTCTACTGCAAGGTTTAGTCCTGTTTGACCTCCTAAAGTTGGTAGAAGTGCATCTGGGCGTTCTTTGCGAATAATACGACTCACAAAGTCTAATGTAAGAGGTTCAATGTATACTTTGTCTGCCGTTTGAACGTCTGTCATGATTGTAGCAGGGTTAGAGTTTACTAGAATTACTTTATAACCCTCTTCTTTCAGTGCTTGACAAGCTTGAGTACCAGCATAATCAAACTCTGCTGCTTGCCCGATTACAATCGGACCAGATCCGATCACTAAAATTGTTTCGATGTCTACGCGTTTTGGCATTGTAATTTCCCCTCTCTTTTGTGCTCTTCCATCATGTTGATAAATTGATCAAATAAGTAATTTGCATCTTCAGGTCCTGGTGAAGCTTCTGGATGATATTGAACTGTAAATGCTGGGTAATTTTTATGTTTTAACCCTTCTACTGTTCCGTCATTTAATGCAACGTGTGTGATTTCAAGGTCAGTTCCAAAAACTGATTCTTCTTCAACTGCATAACCATGGTTTTGAGAAGTAATTGCTACTTTTCCAGTTTCTAATGATTTAACTGGATGATTTGCTCCGCGGTGTCCAAATTTTAATTTAGATGTGTTTGCACCATTTGCTAAAGCGAAAAGTTGGTGACCTAAACAAATTCCGAACAGCGGCACTTTTCCAACCACTTCTTTGATCATGTCAATTGCTACTGTTACATCTTTTGGATCCCCAGGTCCATTACTTAACATAATGCCCTCTGGAGCAAGTTGGAAAATTTCTTTTGCTGTAATGTTGTAAGGTACTACTGTTACGTCGCAGTTACGTTTTGTTAACTCACGAAGAATACCGTGCTTCATTCCAAAGTCTACTAATACTACTCGGTTGCCACGACCTGGACTTCTGTAAGGTTTTTGAGTTGAAACTCTTTCAACATGATTTGTAAACATTGGCGTTGCTGTTAATTCTGCTACAACTTCATCCACGTTTACATCAACACTACAGAATTTACCTTTCATCGTACCTACTTCACGTAGTTTTTTTGTTAACATACGTGTATCAATTCCAGCTAATCCTGGGATGTTTTTATCTTTGCAATATTCATCTAATGAAAGTTTGTTTCTGAAGTTTGAAGGGAACTCAGCATATTCCTTTACAATTAAGCCATGTACAGCTGGCACAATACTCTCGAAATCTTCTAAGTTGATTCCATAGTTTCCAACTAAAGGATATGTGAATGTTACGATTTGCCCACAGTAAGATGGGTCAGTCAACACCTCTTGATAACCTGTCATTCCTGTTGTAAAAACGATTTCTCCTGTTGTATCTACATCGCTACCAAATGCTTCACCGATAAAAGCTGTTCCATCTTCTAATATTAACTGACGCTTCATACTGTCACTTCCCCTTTCTCAAATACCACTTTGCCATTTACCATAGTAAGTTCTGGCCACCCTTGACAATTCCAACCATTAAAAGGTGTATTTTTTCCTTTTGAAAGGAATTTTTCTGAGTTAATTTCTTCTTCATGTTCTAAATCGACTATTGTTAAATCTGCAACCGCTCCTACTTCAATCACACCTTTTTGTAAATTGAAGACTTGTGCAGGTTTTACAGTTAAAAAGTCAACAAGCTGAGCTAGTGTCATCTTTCCTGTTTTAACAAAATGTGTATATAGTAACGGGAATGCTGTTTCTAATCCAACAATTCCGAATGGAGCAAGCTGCATACCTTGTGCTTTTTCTTCAGCAGTGTGTGGTGCATGATCAGTTGCGATCATATCGATTGTTCCATCTAGTAAACCTTCGATCAATGCTTCTCGATCTTCTTTTCCACGTAGTGGAGGATTCATTTTAAAGTTTGTATCTAATCCTGGAATATCTTCATCACATAGAATTAAATGATGCGGTGAAACTTCGGCAGTTACATTGATTCCAGCACGTTTTGCATCTCTTACAACACGTACTGATTCTTTCGTACTGATGTGACACACGTGATAGTGACAACCAGTTGCTTCTGCTAATAATACATCTCGTGCAATTTGTACACTTTCACAAATTGATGGAATACCATTCAAATCGTTTTCTTTAGAAAATTCCCCCTCATGCACACAGCCTTTTTGAATTAATGTATTTTCTTCACAGTGAGCGACGATTGACATGTTGATTTCTGCTGCCATTTGCATTGCTTTATACATCATTTCTGCAGATTGCACTCCAACACCATCATCCGTAAAAGCGAAAGCTCCGTTTTCTTTTAGTGCTTTAAAATCTGTATGTTCTTTACCAGCTTGGCGGATCGTAATCGACGCGTATGGTAATACATTTACAACCGCAGTTTCTTCAATTCGTTTGTTCAATGCTTGTAAGTTTTCTACTGACTCTGGTACTGGTCGAGTATTCGGCATTGCAGCAACTGATGTAAATCCTCCACGTGCTGCTGCTCTCGTACCTGTTTCAATTGTTTCTTTATGTTCACCACCAGGTTCACGCAAATGTACGTGTACATCAATAAAACCTGGAGTAAGTAATTTTCCATTTACTTCAATTTTAGTTGCAGCATCATCAACAACATCTGTTGCAATGACTGCTATTTTACCGTCATTTACTAAAACATCTTTTTCCATTAAATTGCCATTTTGATCTAATATGTTCGCATTTTTAAACAAGTACTTCATGTTTCATCTCTCCCCATACATTTGGTAGTGCTCTCTTCATTACAGCCATTCGTACATAGACACCATTTTGCATTTGTTTAAAAATTCGTGAACGTTCACATTCAACAAGCTCACTTGCGATTTCAACATCTCGGTTAAAAGGTGCCGGATGCATAATGATACTTCCCGGCTTCATTTTTCTTTCTCTTTCAAATGTTAAACCGTGTTTTTCTAAGTAATTGTCCATAATGTTATTTGAATCTGATGTATGTCTCTCATGTTGTACACGAAGTAGCATAACAACATCCATTTCAGGAATTAATTCATCAAAGTTTCTATATGTTCCAAAGTTATTTTTTTCATCTTTCCACTCATCAGGACTTGAGAAATAAACTTCAGCTCCAAGTCGTGTTAATGCTTCTGCATTTGAACGAGCTACTCTCGAATGACGTAAATCACCAACAATCGCAACTTTTAATCCTTCAAATTTTCCAAACTCTTGTTTTATCGTTAGAAGATCAAGTAAACACTGTGTTGGATGATTTCCACAACCGTCACCTGCATTTAAAATTGGTGTTCCAGCATCTTTGATTTCATTGAAATATTCATTTTCAGTATGACGAATCACAACTGCATCTACCCCAATTGATTGTAAGGTTTTAACTGTGTCATAAAGCGTTTCACCTTTTTGGATACTTGAACTTTCTACTGACAAGTTAATTACATCTAGTCCAAGTTTCTTTTGAGCTACTTCAAAGCTAAAACGGGTTCTTGTACTATTCTCAAAAAATAAATTTGCTACAAATGTCTGTTTTTTGAGTTTAGATGTATATCCATTTGCAAATTGCTCTGCTTCATTTAAAAGCATTTGAATTTCCGGAGCAGTTAACTCTGACATCGTTAGTAGATGATTCATACTGATTCCCCCATATGAAATGTCTTTTATTTTTATAATGGAAGTACTTTCAAATAAGCAAGTACTTCCATTTCATACCTACATTTTTATTTAAGAAATTGCTTTATCCTTTGCATTTTCGATAACTTCTTTTTCTACCTTCTTATTAGGAAGAACTAAATTTAAAACAACACCTATAATTGCTGAAAGTGCCATTCCTTCTACTGAAATATCTTTTGTAATGTGAATTGCTGCTCCACCAATTCCAATCACTAGAATGACTGAAGCAATAATTAAATTACGTTGCTGACTGAAGTCAATTTTATTTTCAACTAATACTCTTAATCCGCTTGATGCAATGATTCCGAAAAGTAAGATCGAAATACCTCCCATTACTGGCATTGGAATCGAACTTAAGAACGCTGATATCTTTCCGATGAAACCAAATCCTATTGCAAAAATTGCAGCTCCGATGAAAAGATACACACTGTACGCTCTTGTAATGGCTAATACTCCGATGTTTTCTCCATACGTTGTAGTCGTTGGACCACCAATTATTCCTGCGATCATAGTTGATATCGCATCTCCAAATAATGAGCGATCTAAACCAGGATCTTTTATTAAATCTTTATTTACAACATTTCCTAAAACAACTTGATGACCAATATGCTCTGAGATTGTTACGATTGCTACTGGTATAAATAGTAGAACAATTTTAGATGTTAAGGACGGCGTATAATCTACAAACGGAATTGTAAAATGTGGAGCCGCAATCCAATCCGCTATAATTATTGGCTTAAAATTTACCAATCCGAAGAATATTGATGTTATATATCCACCGATAATCCCTACAAGTATTGGAATAACCGATAGAAATCCCTTTGTAAAAATTGCAGTGATAATTGTAATTGCTAACGTGATTAATGCTACTGTAATTGAAGTCGTACTATATTTATGATCAGGTCCGTTCATTGCCATTCCAACGGCTGCTGAGGATAAACTTAAACCGATTACCATAATAATTGGCCCTACGACAATTGGTGGAAGTAGTTTTAATAACCAATCTACTCCTACTCGATTAATAAGTAATGCAACTAGCGCGTAAACTACCCCAGTTATAAAAACTCCAGTGAATGCTGCCCCTGGACCATTACCTGCTTTTATCAGGGTAGCCATAGGTATAATAAATGCAAAAGATGATCCTAGATAAGAAGGTACTTTCCCTTTTGTAATTATGATAAAAATAAGTGTTCCAACCCCGCTTGAAATAAGGGCAATTGATGGTGATATTCCTACAACTAACGGTACAAAAACTGTAGAACCAAACATTGCAAACAAATGTTGTAAACTCAATAATATCCATTGACCTAAATTTGGTTTTTCATGTATATCTAACACCGGTTTTCGACTATTCATAACTTTCAGCCTCCAATTATATAAAAAAAAACTCTTTGTGTGGGTACACAAAGAGTCCTATTTGCCACAAAAAGGCTGTGACAAGCTAGACCCTTTGGTAGCCTCTCTGGACCACATTAAAAGGGACTTATTTTTCAAATATACTTACTTGGTCATGATCGTCAGTTTCAGTTAACGTAACGACTACTTTTTCTTCGCTTGACGTAGGAATATTCTTCCCTACATAATCAGCACGAATTGGTAATTCTCGATGACCTCGATCTACTAACACTGCTAATTGAATTTGAGCTGGACGACCTAAATCCATTACCGCATCCATCGCTGCCCGAACCGTTCTACCAGTGTATAATACGTCATCAACTAAAATTACTTTTTTATTCTTTAGTTCGAATGGTACGTCTGTTCCTCGAACAAGTGGTTCTGAATTTGAAGTCTTAATTGATAAGTCATCTCGATATAATGTAATATCTAACTCACCAACTGCTACTTCATTACCTTCAATTTGTTTAATTCGTTCGGCAATTCGATTAGCTAGAAAAATTCCTCGTGTTTTGATACCTACAAGCACAATGTCTTCAATTCCACGATTTCGTTCAATCATTTCGTGTGCAATACGAGTTAGTGCTCTTCTGATCGCCATATCATCGAGTATTAACGCTTTCTCTACCATAAAATTACCTCCTACTCATTTTTTGTAGAAGCAAAAACCCTCTTGCCCATAGGACAAGAGGGTAGCACAAAAGGATACAATTATCCCTTTAATTTCCGCTTCCTTCTCAACCTCACGGGGTTGTGTTAAAGGTTCTTTTAACTGACTTTATTATGACAAAAAACGTGATATTTGTCAATTATATTCTGCGTAAATCTTCTAATGTTTCTTCCATAATCGCAGGGATTGGCGCCTCAAATTCCATGTATTCGTTGGTACGTGGATGTTGGAATCCAAGAATAGCTGCATGAAGTGCTTGACCATCTAAATCTAACGTTTTACGAGGTCCATATTTTGGATCACCTGCTAATGGATGTCCAATATATTTCATATGAACGCGAATTTGATGCGTACGCCCAGTTTCTAGCTGACATTCTAAAAGTGTAAAGTTATCAAATCGCTCAATTACTTTAAAATGTGTAACAGCTTCTCTACTATTTTCATCAGTTACTGTCATGCTTTGACGATCTGATTTATCTCTTCCGATCGGAGCGTCAATTGTGCCTTCCTCATGTTGAATCACACCGTGAACAATTGCAATATATTTACGTACAGTTGTTTTTGCTTTTAGCTGTTCAGCTAATTTTTCATGTGCTAAATCATTTTTGGCAACCATTAATAAACCAGATGTATCCTTATCAATACGGTGAACAATACCAGGTCTTAATATGCCATTAATACCAGACAAATCTTTACAATGATACATTAACGCATTTACTAATGTCCCTGTTTCATGGCCAACAGCTGGATGTACTACCATTCCCCTTGGTTTATTGACAACAATTACATCACTATCTTCATAATAAACATCTAACGGAATATTTTCCGGTATAACTTCATATTCCTTAGCTTCAGGTATGGTAATTGAAATTTCATCACCAGTTTTTACTTTATAATTACTTTTTACTTGTTCATTATTTACAGTGACTAAATTCTCCTTTAGCCAACCTTGTACTTGAGAACGTGACCATTCCTCATTTTGTGATGTTATAAATTTATCAATTCTCTCAAGATGTTGTTCTTCTTGTACTTGAAATGTTACTACTGTCATTTCTTAACTCCTCTTTTATCTTCCATAAGTGTAATAATAATCATCATTATAACCCCGATACATAGTGATGAATCAGCTATATTAAAAACAGGAAAGTTGTATCCAAAAGTAAATACATGAATAAAATCAACTACCTCATGTCTAAATAGACGATCAATAAAATTACCAATTGCTCCGCCTAGTATTAATCCAAGTGAAACACCAAGCAGTCTATCACCTTTTGCTTGTTTTTGGATAAAATAAACAACCGCAATGACAAAAACAATTGTGATTAAATAGAAAAAGTACATTTTATCTTGTAATATTCCCCATGCTGCACCTTTGTTACGATGAGATGTTATGTAAAAAATATTTGGGATAATTTCAATACTCTCTCCTAAATACATCGTTTTCATTACAACGTATTTAGTTATTTGGTCAAATAATATAACGATTAACGCAATTATATATGGCATTTTATTCTCCCCTAGCTAATTTAAGTAACTTTTAAATTTTAACATAGGAAGAAGGGTTGTACAATGTATGAAAGACTTATTAGTAATGTTCTCTCACAAAACTAAAATCATATATTGTTCTACCAGTTGGAAGTATTCTTAATTTATTTAAAGGTATTGGTTGCCCAGTCACTTCACAATATCCATATTTTCCATCATTTATTTTTTTTAATGCAATTTCCACATCAGATAAGTCATTATATATTGCATCAATTAAAATTTTTTGTTTATTTGGGGAATCATAATCCATTAACTCATTAGATAAAGTCTCATATTGATTTGTTAACAGATCGAGTTGCAAACGATGAAGCAATTCATTTTTAATTACTTCTAATTCATGTTTTATTTCAGCAAATTGAAAGTTCATTTGTTGCACCCCCGTTAGAAATAAAAGTATGTAAACATACTTTTCCCTCTATTGTATTTCATAACAGGGACAACTTTTTCCTTAGAAGGAAACTAAGAAAAATCTTTCCATATTAAATGATAATTTACGTACCCGACATATTTTGATTAGAATTCAGCCATTACCTCAATTATTGGGTGATTTCTTATACATTGTTGCTATTTCAGTATGTGTAAGTTGTTTTCCACTCCAGGAGGCTCGCTTTCCTTGGGGCGTGTGCTGAGCCTCCTAGTCGCATACGCTCCTGTGGGGTCTCAGCCTTCCCGTATCTCCCACAGAAGCCTGGGCAACCTTCCGTTCCAATCAACTTCTTCGTTTAAATTACAAAACCTAAAAGCAACAGTCTGAAAAAAAGAGCAAATTATTTAACCATTTTTGTTGAGAATTTAACCAAATCAAATTTTATTCAACCAAAACATACCATCTGTTTTTCCGAAAAAAAGAACACCAAGTTTTTCTTTAGTGTTCCTTTTTTCACTTTATTAGAAAACAACTGGCTTTATAATCATAAAGATAAATAATAATATTCCAAAAAAGGATGCTACATAGAACAATTTGTTTACACTTTCATGTAAAACTTTAATTTTTGAACTTAATTCCTTTTCCTTTTCATTTATTGGGTCAAATAACCAATTAGCTACTTGTTTTTGTTTAGGTGTTATAAAGCCTATTACAATTATTTGAATAATGATATAGAGTACTAACGACCCTACTAACCAAAGCTGCTTAAAGAACGAACCATAATCACCTACATATAAAAGAGCTAAACCACTTAAAACAGCAATACTCCCACCAATTTTCGGAAAAAATTCTAAACATTTACCAACTTTGTAACTAAATCTTAACTCTTGTATTGGTTGCTTATTTCTTAAAAGGACATGTGCAAAAAAAGTTGGACCAACACCAATAATCGAAGATAAAACGTGTATTAAGATTAAAAATTTTAACATCTCCCTCACCTCCTTTAGCATTAAACTTTTAATATATATGTCTTAACAATAAAAAAAAGAGCCTAAAGTTAATTCTTTAGACTCTTTTAACATGTATTCGATTACTCCATATTTTTTACAACACTTGCACAACGTTTACATAAAGTAGGATGATCTTGATCAGCGCCAACTTCCTCAGTGACAATCCAACAACGTTCACAAGTTTCACCTGTTGCTGACGTAACTTCAATCGTTAATTTTTCAAATGTTTGAGCTGTTTCTGGAGCCTTTGTATCAGGCGATACAACCTCAACTTTTGAAACAATTAATAATTGGTTTAAATCTTCTTTAATCGATGTTAATAATTCATACACTTCGTTAGAAGGATAAATTTTAACAGCTGCAGTTAGTGATTTACCGATTACTTTTTCATTACGAGCAACCTCTAATGCTTTCAGTACGTCATCACGAACAGCCATAAATGACACCCATTTTTCTACTAACTCAGTAGTATCTCCATACACTTTTACTTCAGGCATTTCAGTAAACATGATACTGTCAACTGTTTTGCCACTCATATGAGACCAAACTTCATCAGCAGTATGAGGTAAAATTGGAGCTACTAAGCGTGTTAAAGCTTGTAGTGCTTCATGTAATACTGTTTGAATTGCTAAGCGATCTTTATTTTCTTTTGGTTCGATGTAAAGTACATCTTTAGATAAATCAAAATAGAATGAACTTAAATCAACTGTACAGAAATTTTGAATTGCGTGATATACAGCTGCAAACTCATAATTTTCATATGATTGACGAACGTTTTTAACAACGTCGTTTAATTTTACTAACATATATTGATCTAATTCACAAAGTTCTTCAAATGCTAATGCATCTGTTTCAGCATTGAAGCCATCTAAGTTTCCAAGTAAGAAACGGAATGTGTTACGGATTTTACGGTATACTTCAGCTACTTGTTTTAAAATTGCATCAGACATACGAACATCAGATTGATAATCTACTGAAGAAACCCATAGACGTAAAATATCAGAACCATATTGATTCATAATTTTTGAAGGAACAACAATGTTTCCAATTGACTTACTCATTTTACGACCTTCACCATCAAGTACAAAGCCATGACTAACAACCGCTTTGTATGGAGCTTGACCCGTTACAGCAACACTTGTACTTAAAGATGAGTTAAACCAACCACGGTATTGGTCAGAACCCTCTAAATAAACATCAGCAGGGAATGATAAACCTTCACGAGCTGCAAGAACAGCTTGGTGAGAAGATCCGCTATCAAACCATACATCCATAATATCTGTTTCTTTCGTAAAAGTACCATTTGGTGATCCAGGATGGGTGAAACCTTCAGGTAATAGATCTTTTACATCCATTTCGAACCAGCAATTCGATCCATGTTTTCTGAACAATTCAGATACATGAACGATTGTTTCTTCAGTAATTATCTCTTGACCGTTTTCAGCGTAGAATACTGGAATTGGAACTCCCCATACACGCTGACGAGAAATACACCAATCACCACGGTCACGAACCATGTTAAATAAACGTGTTTCACCCCATGCTGGGAACCATTTTGTATTTTTAACTGCATCCATTAATTCGTTACGGATTGCAGCAATTGATGCGAACCACTGGGCAGTAGCACGGTAAATAATTGGTTTTTTTGTTCTCCAGTCGTGAGCATAAGAGTGAGTGATAAATTTAAGTTTTAATAAGGCATTTTTTTCTTCAAGAGCTTTTGTGATCTCTTTATTTGCATCATCATAAAATAATCCTTCAAAACCAGGAGCTTCTTCTGTTAAAACACCTTTTTCGTTTACAGGACATAAAACGCCTAGTCCATATTTTTGGCCAACAATGAAGTCATCTTCCCCATGTCCAGGTGCTGTATGAACACAACCAGTACCAGCTTCTGTTGTAACATGGTCACCTAAGATGATAGGTGATTTACGATCATATAAAGGATGCTTAGTTTCAACGCCTTCTAGTTCTTGTCCTTTAAATGTTTTTTCAACAACAGCATCTTCCCACTCTAATTCTGTTTTAACAGCATTTAAAAGCTCACTAGCAACAATAAATTTATCATTATTTACATGAACTACACTATATTCTAAATCAGGATTTAAACTAATTGCTAAGTTTGCAGGAATTGTCCAAGGAGTTGTCGTCCAAATGATGAACTTTTCTCCACCATCTAATAATCCTTTTCCATTTTCAACCGTAAATGCTACATAAATTGAAGCAGATTTTTTATCTTTGTATTCAATCTCCGCTTCAGCTAATGCAGATTCACTTGATGGTGACCAGTAAACAGGTTTTAACCCTTTATAAATTAAACCTTTTGTCGCCATTTTCCCAAATACTTTAATTTGTTCAGCTTCATAATCTTTTTGTAAGGTAATATAAGGGTTATCCCAATCACCTAGGATTCCTAGACGTTTAAATTGTTCTTTTTGACGTTCAACTTGCTCATAAGCGTATTCTTCACAAAGTTTACGGAAATCAGCAACAGACATTTCTTTACGGTTTACTTTTTTATTTGCTAATGCTTGTTCAATCGGTAAACCATGAGTATCCCATCCAGGAACATAAGGTGCACGGTAACCATTCATATTATAATATCGTACGATAAAATCTTTTAACACTTTATTTAAAGCATGCCCCATATGAATATCACCATTTGCATATGGAGGCCCGTCATGAAGAATAAATGTTGGTTTTCCTTCATTATGTTTCATTACTTTTTCATAAATATTTTCTTGATCCCACTTTTCTTGTAGTTGTGGCTCTCTTTGTGGTAAATTGCCACGCATTGGAAATTCAGTTTTTGGCATCAATAATGTATCTTTATATTCCATACCATTGTTCCTCCATTCAATATCATTTCACGTCAATTCACTATTAACGCATTATGTCCAAAATATCGGTTCACTCATTCTTAAAATGCAAAAAAACCTTTCTTCATCCCAAAAAAGGGACGAGAAAGGTTCCCGTGGTACCACCCTAATTGACTACAAATATGTATGTAGCCCACTATGCATTCGTAACGAGAATGAATCGGCTTTCCTTACTAACTACTTCAGAAAAGCACTCAAGGGTGATTTTCATCCTATTTTCTATGCCAAGCTTACACGATCCTTGGCTCGCTGTTTAGAAGGTATAGAATTACTCTTCCCTATCACCGATTTTCGACTATTTTTATTTAATAAATTATATGTAAAACTTTTCAAAACGTCAAGGCTACTTCAAGTAATTTCATTGCTAATTATTTCGCAATTTCTTCGGTTTCAATTTCAGCTTCAGCAAACGCATCCCAATCATGATGATTTAACAACTCTAACTGAGTTTCAATTGCCATACGTAAGCGAGAACGGAATACTTTAGATTGTTTTTTCAATTCTTCAAACTCCATTGTTACTTTACGAGACTTAATTAATGCTTCATTAATAATGCGATCTGCATTTTTTTCTGCTTCTTTTATTATTAATTTAGCCTCTTTATGAGAGTTTCCTCTTACTTCTTCTGCTGCTTCTTGAGCGATTAAAATTGATTTATTTAATGTTTCTTCAATATTAGAAAAATGAGTTAATCGTTCTTTCATATCGACAATTTGTTCTTCTAATTGCTTCTTTTCTCGAATAACTAATTCATAGTCTTTAATAACCTGGTCTAGAAATTCATTTACTTCATCTTCATCATAACCACGAAATGCTTTACCAAATTCTTTATTATGAATATCAAGTGGTGTTAAAGGCACTGAAGCCACCTCCGAATTATATGTATATTTTATTTTTTATTGTTTATTCTTTATTTCGACAGGTTTTTCTAATTTCCTTCATAATAAATCGATTATTTTTGTGTACCATAAATAATGCGCCATTTGTCTTTTTTAGACTTTCCATCAATCGACATTAATTTAGATCGTCCAAAACCTCTTACCGAAAGAACATCTCCTTCTGCACACTGAAAGGATGTAGAATCAATTATTTTTTGATTCACTTTAACTAACTCAGCTTTCACTAACATTTGTGCTTTTTGTCTTGAAAGATTATAAAATTCACTAATTAATGAATCAATTCGTAATGAAGATACAGAACCACTTAATTGTGTCCAGTTATCTTTTATCTCCATTAATTGGAACGAATTAATCCTCTCTAATTTAATCGGTGCATTCCGAATAGAATTAAAGTTTATTTCTACAAAAGATTCAATTTCTTTCATTAAAATAATTTGAATGCGGTCTTCATTATATAAAATGTCACCAAACTTTGTTCTCTTCATCCCTAAAGACATCATTGAACCAAGTACATCACGATGAGAGAGTGAATGAAACTTTGATGCATAATGTATTTCATAAAAACCTAATTCGAAGTCTTCTTCATTTGGTTCCATAAACTCTCGGTAAATAATTGCACGTTTTCTTTCAGCGATATCTGTACCTCCAAAAAACTTTACCTTTACTTCATCTTGATGACCAATAATATTTTGAAGAATAAATTGTTCTCTTTCATCAAGGAAATCTGTTAATTTTACGGAATAACGCTCAGAAGCTTCTTCTTTCCATTTTAGAATTTGATCCACAAATACTCTCTCTTCTTTTCTAAAATGATCGTAGATACTCATTTTGTTTTACTCCTAAATTACATATTTAATAAAAGAAAACTGTCCCTTAGTGCAAATATACTAAGGAACAGTCTAATCACATAAAATGTTCTACCAAATATCCCAACCCAATTGGAGCAAATTGTAAAGCAATAAGTGCTACAATTGGTGAGAAATCAAACATTCCAATAGTAGGAATGATTCGACGAAATGGCTCTAAATAAGGCTCTGAAATGGCATAAATAAACCTTCCAAACCCTGTATCACGTACTGACGGAAACCATGACAATATGATATTAATAAAAATAATCGTCTTATATGCTTCTAATGCATAGATCAATATTTGAAACACCAATATCATATGAACTTACCACCTTTTAGCAGATTGTTCTTCCTCAAATAACTCAGAGATTGTTCCTGAAATATCTACATTATCAGGAGTACAAATAAACGTATTTGTTCCTACCTTTTTAATATCTCCTGAAATGGCATAAACCGTTCCACTTAAAAAATCAACAAATCGTTTTGCTTGATCTATTTGCATTTGCTGTAAATTGATAACAACAGCTCTTTTTGATCTTAAGTGATCTGCTACAACTTGCGCTTCTGCAAAATCACGTGGTTGAACTAATACAACTTTTGAACTCAACGAAGCTCCTCCTGAAATACTAACTAATTTCTGTTTTCCTGCTGGGCGCTCTTGATAAGCTTCTTGCTCTTGATAAGATTCTCGTTCTTGATAAGATTGGTGTTCATGATACTCTTCTTTCTCTTGTTTAGGATGAGTTTCATAAACTTCCTCTTCATACTCATCATCAAATGCAAAGAAATTTTTTACCTTCCCAATTAAACTCATTATAACACTATCCTTTCTGAACTAAAGATGTTCCTATTCGAATAAAAGTGGCACCTTCTTCAATTGCAATCTCGTAATCATTGGACATACCCATTGATAACTCTGTACAAGGCGCATTTAAAATATGTAAATTTTTTATTTCTTGTTGAAGCTTTCTTAAGCCTTTAAAGCTTGCACGAATGATTTGTTCATCCTCAGTAAATGGAGCCATTGTCATTAGACCAATAACCTGAATATTATCCAATTCAGAAATACTTCTAATAAAATCAATAACTTCATCAGGGTTTAAACCATGCTTGGATTCCTCACCCGATACATTTACTTGCACAAAGCACTTAATTGGTTTTTCAGCTCGTTTTTGAATTTCTTCAGCTAGAGACAATCGATCAAGTGAATGCAAATAATCAATTCGATTAATTACCTCTTTTACTTTTCGAGTTTGGAGTGACCCAATAAAATGCCAATTTACTCCTTTAATTTCCTCTTGTTTATTAAATAAACTTTCAATCCGATTTTCACCAAGATGAACAATACCTTCATTCTTTATTTCCACAGCAGTATCAACGTCAACTTGTTTTGTTACTGCAATAAGCGTTACATTATTTTCTCTGTTTGATCGATTTATTGCATTATCAATATTCATTTTTATGTTTTTATGATTTTCTTTAATACTCATGAAGTTACTTCCTCCAGCCAATGAAACTCATCATACGCCCTGTTTGTCCATTGTCTCTTCTATGTGAAAAAAAGAGCTCAGGATGACAGCTTGTACAATAGGTTGTTACCTTAATATTCGATTCTTTGATTCCACTATTTATTAGAAGTTGGCGATTTGCTTTCTTTAAATCTAACTGGAAACGACCATTTTCTTTTTTTGTTACGACATTTTCAGGAATACTAGAATTGAAAGCTTCATTGATTTTTTGATAAACATGTTCATCTACTTCATAGCAACAGTCACCAATCGAAGGGCCAATTACAACTTGAATTGAATCAAGTTTAGCTTTTTCATTTTCAACCCACTCGGTGATTAATTCTGAGCCAATATCAAGAGTTGTTCCCTTCCAACCAGCATGAGCTAATCCTACTAGACCTTGTTCTGGACAGATGAAAAATAACGGAACACAATCAGCATAAAATGATGTTAATAGTACACCCTTCTCAGTTGTATATATTCCATCGATACCTTTTATACATGATTCATAATCAATTGTTCCTTTTCCCAGGTCATTTTCTTCAACCTTTACAACTTTATTGCAATGAATTTGCTCACTACATACCCAACTCTGTAAAGGAAAACCTACAATATCTGCAACAAGTTCACGATTTTTAACAACATCAGCTTGGGAATCATTTACATGTAATCCTACATTTAAAGAAGAAAAATAACCTTGACTGACTCCATTATTATTCGTAGTAAATCCAGCAACCAAATTCTCAAACGAGTTGATCCAAGGTTGAATAACAAACGTAAGGTCGCTTGTTTGAACAAAACAATCTGTCATTTTCTCTTTCCTCTCCTGCAAGAATCATTTTCTATTTTAAAAGGCTCTGTTAAACTTTTAATGAACCAGATCTATTCAAAACAGAGCCAAAAAATAAATATACCTCTCTCTATATTACCATAGTTTACATGTTTTTAATTAACTTTGACAGGAGCTTTTTACATAGTTATCAAAATTTCAATGAAGTTGTTGATTTTTCGTCAATTTCTGCATTCATTTTATATCTAACTAAAATTACATCTTCACCTATTTTTACAATTTCGCTCCAAGGAATAGATACTTCCTCCTCCTTACTAAAAAAATTTAGTCCTTTAGTTGGTTTTGTTAAAATGACAGATATTATATTGCCATTTGTTTGATCAATTTCTAAATCAATAATATTCCCCAACTTTTTCCCATCAGCTACATTCACTACATCCTTAACTTGAAAGTCAGATATTCTCGCCATCATTGTTCACCTTCCTCTATACAAATATATGTCGTTTCCCTTTAATGGCATGACTTGTATTTTTTATTAGGCTAGTTTTATACTTTGTGGCCATTTTAGAATGCGTTAGTTGATTACAACTCCAGGATGCTCCCTTTCCGTGGGGCGTGAGCTGAGCCTCCTCGGCAAGCCTGCTGGGTCTCAGCCTTCCCGCTATTCACACAGGAGTCTCGCACCTTCCGTTATAATCAACTTCTCTCTTTAAAATTAATAATCTCAAAAGCACAACTTTTTTTGAAAACAGCTAAAAAAATAAAACCCCACTTGTTTTAAGTAGGGTCGTGTAAATAATAAATTAGCCTTGAATGTTTTTATTCATTTGACGTATAGCTGATTTTTCTAAACGAGAAACTTGAGCTTGAGAAATTCCAATTTCATCAGCAACTTCCATTTGTGTTTTCCCTTGGAAAAAGCGTTTACTAATAATCATTTTTTCCCGATCATTTAACCGCTTCATCCCTTCGCGTAAAGCAAATTCCTCTACCCATTGCTCGTCCTTATTTCGATCGTCACTAATTTGATCCATTACAAATATTGGATCTCCACCATCGTTATAAATTGGTTCAAACAATGAAACTGGGTCTTGAATTGCATCAAGAGCAAACACAATTTCTTCATGTGTGACCCCAAGTACTTCAGCTATTTGAACTGGAGTTGGTTCCTTTGAATTTTCAGCTAATAGACGTTCTCTGACTTGTAAAGCTTTATAAGCAATATCTCTCAAAGAGCGAGACACGCGAATAGGATTATTGTCACGCAAATACCTTCTAATTTCTCCAATTATCATTGGTACAGCATACGTCGAAAATTTCACATTTTGACCAAGATCAAAGTTATCAATCGATTTCATAAGTCCAATACAGCCTACTTGAAATAAATCATCTACAAATTCACCACGATTGTTGAAACGTTGAATAACACTTAGCACAAGACGTAAATTCCCATTAACTATCGTCTCACGTGCGTAAGGATCACCATTTTGCATTGCATGGAACAATTTTCTCATTTCATCATTTTTTAAAACCGGTAGTTTTGATGTATCTACTCCACATATCTCTACTTTGTTTCGTGTCATGTTGTTCCCTCCTAATTTGGAGTTGCTATACTAAAGGTAAGTATCTCCGTCAGAGTGGAAATTATGCACTAACACAAAATGATGAAATTTTATATGTTGTTTAATCAAATTAAACATTCTGAAAAGAAAAGCGGATTCGCCTTGATCACCTCCGAAAGGCATTGGAGTAATAACCAAATGAAGTGCGGTTTTCACTTCAATTGGTTATTGCGAAATGACCGAGGAGGTAGGCGAAGGAGCTGGACAATATAGAAAAGTGGAAGTGACTCACTTAGCTCTGACAGGCGTTGGAGCAATAACTACGGGAAGGGTGTTTTTCCCTTCACTTAGTTATTGTGTAACGACCGAAGAGCTAGCTCACGCAACTAGACAGACCAAAAAGCGGATTCGCCTTGATCACCTGCGACAGACATTGGAGCAATAACCAGATGAAGTGCGATTTTTCACTTCAACTGGTTATTGTGAAATGGCCGAGAAGCTAGTCTGCGGAACTAGACAATATAGAAAAGTGGAGTGAGCTCGTTTAGTTCTGACAGGCGTTGGAGCAATAACTATAGGAAGGGTGCTTTTCCCTTCACTTAGTTTTTGTGAAACGACCGAAGAACTAGCTCACGGAACTAGACAGGCTGAAAAGCGGATTCGCCTTGATCACCTCCGACAGGCATTGGAGTAATAACCAAATGAAGTGCGGTTTTCACTTCAAATGGTTATTGCGAAATGACCGAGGAGGTATGCGAAGGAGCTAGACATTTTAGAAAAGTGGAGTGAGCTCTCTCAACTTTGAACATTTAACCCCCAAAATAAAAATTCATCAAAAAAATTTCATATGTTCTTTTTCTTGCTTATAATAATTTAATCGTTCTTCTAAACTACCTGTATGAAATTCAAATTTATGTCCATCAGGATCTGTAAAATATATCGACTTTTTATCTTTCTCATGTCTTGGCCGTCCTGATAGAATCTTTACATTCATTTTTTCTAATCTTTCATATGTATGATCAAAGTCATTTTCATCTATCGTAAAAGCTATGTGTGTATATGACTCATGAATTTCGTTTCTAGGTATATCTTTTTCTAAATTGAGTGCTAACCATAATCCATTTAAATCGAAATATGCCGTACTCCTCCCTTTTACTAAAAGTTTCGCCCCAAAAACCTTTTCATAAAATTGAATCGACTTTTCTAAGTCTGAAACTGAAAATAATAAATGATTAACACCTTTAATATTCATTTTCCCACTCCATTCGATACAAATATTCTACTAAATAATTTGTTTTGGAAAAGTATCTATAATTATTTTATCAAAATGCCATTTTGAAATTTAACATTTTCTTTATTCACTTGATCGAACTACATGATCGTTTAAAGCTATTAAAAAGGCTCTTTCAAAATTTTGAAAGAGCCTTTCTCTACACCATTTTATTAAATTCTTTTCGTAAACGTTTAATAATTCTTTTTTCTAATCTAGAAATATATGATTGGGAAATGCCTAATAGGTCTGCAACATCTTTTTGTGTCTTTTCTTCAGTACCATCTAGTCCAAATCGCAATTCCATAATTTGCTTTTCTCGATCATTTAATTGATCTAACGCTTTTGTTAATAATGTTTTGTTAACGTTTGCTTCTAAGTCTTTTGTAATAATATCATCTTCTGTACCTAATACGTCAGATAATAATAATTCATTTCCATCCCAATCAATATTTAGTGGTTCATCAAAAGAGACTTCCGAACGATTCTTATTGTTTCGTCTTAAATGCATTAAAATTTCGTTCTCGATACAACGTGAAGCATAGGTTGCTAGTTTTATTTTCTTTTCTGGATTAAACGTATTTACAGCTTTGATTAACCCAATCGTACCAATACTAATTAAGTCCTCTATATTTATCCCTGTATTTTCAAATTTCCGTGCTATGTATACAACAAGCCTTAAATTTCTTTCAATTAACATTGAACGTGCAGCTGGGTCACCATTTGGTAACTTTGTTAACAGTTTTTCTTCTTCTTCTCGGGTTAATGGAGGAGGTAATGCTTCGCTTCCTCCAATGTAATATACTTCATCTTGTTTTAGACCTAGCTTAACTAAAAGCTTTAGAAAACGAATTTTTAATTTAAATAAAAACAATTTCATTTCTCTTCTCTCCTCCAATTAAGCAGTATCGACTATTTTTCCTTCCATCATTTTTGGATGCAAAATGCACTTAAATATTCCATCAGAAGAAAGGGTTACATGACTTAAACCGATTAAAACAGAACTTGATTGATACCATTTACCTTTTATCTTAATACGTACTGATGTGGGCTTAACGGCTACTATAAATTGATTCGATTGACCAATACTCTTATAAGGAGCAAATGTTGCCTGAAAGAAACTTAATTTATTTATTACATCCTCATCTTGCATATTAAAATGATTTTGCCGTACTAAGTTTACTAACTCTGAAGGTAGATTATAGTCTTGTTCAGATACATCTAATATGATTACTGGCTTTCTAGTAAGTGGTTCAACTAAGGAGTTTCCACTATCCATTAAACCTTTTACACAAATTACTATCTTTCTCCACTTGATTTCTATTTCATATAGTTCATTTAGTTTCCAATTTGTGAATGCAATACTTTGTGTAGATTTACGAGAAAAAAATAGGACTGGAGGTGTTAAAGCTAAAACGAAATACCAACATACAGGATCGCCATAAAAGCTGTTATAGGATTTTATTGTTTCTGCTGTATACTCTTGTGTAGAAAAAAGATAATGTAGACCAAAAATACTTCCACCAATTATGAAGGTTGAAAAATAAAAAGCACTCAATAACTGCAAAAATACTGCAAACTTTTGTCTACCAAATGATACAAATACAATCACAAAAGATAAAAGAATTTTCATAAAAACTGGAGCAAAAACATATGAATATTGAGTAAACGCTAATAGTACTCCAATTGACCCAATAAATGCACCTAGAAAAGAACGAAAAATAGAGCTTCTTTTTCTTAGTATCAAACTAGTTAATTGGATAATAAGAAAATCCATTAGTAAGCTTAATAGAAAAATTAGGTCCCAAAAAATGACCAATACTCTCGCCTTCCCTTTTAAACTACTAAACAAGTAAGATTAGCCTTACTGATTAAAGTTTCAATTTACTAAAGTATAAATGAGTAACTATAAGAAATGTGTCAAATATAGGAGGAGGTACTAAATTCTTTTTCGACAAAAAACGAAAAGCGGAATGAACTCGATTAGCTCTGACAGGCGTTGGAGTAAATACAAAGTGAAGGGCGCTTTTTCCCTTCACTTTGTATTTGCGAAACGACCGAAGAGCTAGTTCATGAAGCTAGACATAACGAAAAGCGGAAGCGCCTTGATCACCTCCGACAGACATTGGAGCAAATAACAAAAGAAGTGTGCTCTTTCACTTCATTTGGTATTTGTGAAATGGCCGAGAGAGGTAGGCGCTGGAGCCTCTGACTGTGGAAACACGCTTTTTGTTTCAACAATTTGTGATGAAGTGACAGAGTAACTGGGAGTTGGAGCTAGACCCCCGTAATTAGGAATGAACTTAATAAGGTTAAATGAACAGGGTAGATAACTAGGAGTAAACTATCATTACATTAAATAAAAAGACTATTTTCTAAAAGGTTGTTGTTTTTAATAGAACAATATAGTTGATTGGAGCGGAAGGCGCGAGACTCCTGGAGCGGAAATCAACTAACACTATTTATAATAGTACAAAGTTTGAATACAGCCAAAAAAAACCAAAAAGGCTTCAATTTGAATGACCTTTTTGGTTTTTTAATTAATTATCTTTTTTTACGATTTCTTAAGAAAGCTGGAATATCTAAATCATCTAAGTTCGTAACGTTTTTAGTTGGTTCAACAACTGGAACTTCTTCACGTGCTACTACTTGTTCACGTTTAATTGGAGCTGAAGATGAAGAAGATGACACAGACGGTCTGGCTAATGGTTTTGGAGTATTAGCAGGAACCCCTTCAAAACCTGTTGCGATTACAGTGACTATAATTTCATCTTTTAAGCTTTCATTAATCACTGAACCAAAAATCATGTTTACTTCAGCATCACAAGCAGTTGAAACGATATCAGCCGCTTCTTGTACCTCATAAAGACTTAAATTCGTTCCACCAGTGATATTCATAAGTACACCTTGTGCACCATTTATAGATGTTTCAAGTAATGGACTTGAAATTGCTTTCTTAGCTGCTTCAGCAGCACGGCTTTCACCTGAAGCTACACCGATTCCCATTAACGCAGAACCTTTGTTAGACATAATTGTTTTTACGTCAGCAAAGTCAAGGTTAATTAAACCAGGTACAGCGATTAAGTCTGAGATACCTTGAACCCCTTGTCGAAGCACGTTATCAGCTTCACGGAATGCTTCAAGCATTGGTGTATTTCGATCAACAATTTCTAATAAGCGATCATTTGGAATAACGATTAATGTATCAACACTTTCTTTCATTGCTGCAATACCACTTGCAGCTTGTGTAGAACGTTTTCTACCTTCGAATGTAAATGGTCTTGTTACAACACCTACAGTTAATGCACCAAGTTCTTTCGCAACTTGAGCAATTACCGGAGCCGCACCTGTACCAGTTCCGCCACCCATACCTGCAGTAACGAATACCATATCAGCGCCCTTAAGAGCTTCTTGTAATTGTTCTTTGCTCTCTTCAGCAGCTTTTTTACCTACCTCTGGATTTGCACCTGCACCTAATCCACGAGTTAGCTTACCACCAATTTGCATTTTAATTTCTGCTTTAGATAGATTTAGAGCCTGTGCATCAGTATTTACTGCAATAAAATCTACCCCTTGAACACCGTGCTCGATCATACGGTTTACAGCGTTATTACCGCCACCACCTACGCCAATAACTTTAATTTTTGCTAATGCATCTAAGTTTGTATCAAAATCTAGCATTATTGAACCTCCTACTATTTCAAATTCGTCTCAAATTTAATCCCATAAATATTTAAAAATGCTTTTCACTTTACTCATAACACGTTCTTCTTCTTGCTGCTTTGGTTTTGGTTTTGGTTTAGAATTTGAATTAGTAACTGCTACGGGTTTGCGTTCAGTCGCTTCAACCGTTAAATTCGAGCCAAGTTTTTTCCCACGCATTTTTGATTTATAAAAAGCATATTTGATTAATCCCACACCTGACGTGTATTGAGGTTCACGTACCCCAATGTAATCAGGCGTTGCGATTCGAACATTATTTTTAAACACTTTTTGAGCTAATTCTAGCACACCAGTCATTGAAACTGTTCCACCAGTTAAAACAAATCCGCCTGGTAAATTTGTGCCTCTCAATCGTACTAATTCATTTTGTATCATAACAAAAATTTCTTCTAGTCTAGCTTCAATAATATCTGCAACTTCTATTTGACTATATTGTTGATGCTGATCGCTACCCATTATAGGAACACTTAGAACCTCATCAGTCAATGCACTATCATAAAAAGCATGTCCAAATTTAACTTTAATTTTTTCTGCATCTTCTGTTGAAGTCTTTAACCCGATTGATAAATCTTTTGTTACGTGTTCCCCACCTACTGGAAGAACTGAAGTAGCAGTTAAAACACCTTCTCTAAAAACTGAAATTGTAGTCGATCCTCCACCAATATCAACAAGAACAACCCCCAAGTTTTTTTCATCTTGAGAAAGTGCAATTGAACTAGCAGCCATAGGTTGTAAACAGATATCTGTTACTTCCAGCCCTGCTCGTTCTACACAACGTAAAATATTATGTACAAGTGTTCTTGAA
>Ga0187780_10000809_pt1 | contig 23252 bp, 21 predicted proteins | sample 1015_Q2_SP10_20__FD_132429 | JGI IMG/M metagenome (GOLD analysis project Ga0187780, IMG submission 132429) | Tropical peat soil microbial communities from peatlands in Department of Meta, Colombia - 1015_Q2_SP10_20_MG | ecosystem: Environmental > Terrestrial > Soil > Wetlands > Peat | place... | reverse complement strand
AGGCCGCGGGACTCTTGCATCGCTGCCACGAGTTCGTGTGGCCAACGCGCTCGGCCGTGCGTTTTAATCAGCTGGTCGGGACCCCGTGAGCTACCGTTCAGGCGGGCAACTGGGCTCGCCGTAGAGGTCGCCGCTGGCGAGGCTCGCCCACGAGTGTCCGGTCGCTTCCTCGAGTGTGCGTTCGGGCGCGCCGCGGCGGCGCCGGTGGCGGTTCTGGGCGGCGAGCATTTGATGGATGTCGCCGTGTTCCAGTTCCGCTTCGCGCTCCGCTGAGCGCGTCGGCTTCCAGTCGAGCAACTCGTCGTAGCCATCCCGATACAGATGTCCGGCGATCAGCGCGATCACCAACAACAGCAGCGGCAGCCCGAACAGGATCGCGAAGAAGTAATCCTGATCCATGCCGGTCATGCGCTCTCCGGTGCGGGTCGCATACGCGGCCGGGGGCGCGCCGCGCGACCGCGCGCCCCGTTGCCAGGGCTTGCCGTCGTATCGCCGGCGCGCTTGCCCGCTGCGCTGCGCTCGTGGGCTCCCTGCTTGCGCGCGCGGGCCTGCGGCGTGGGTTTGGCGCTGCCGAGCGCGTCGATCGCGGCCTGCGCGGCGGCCAGACGGCGCAACAGGTGCGTGCGCACGCTCTCCAGCTCGGCCGTGCCCAGCAGCGCCGGTCCGAGCTGTCCGCGGCCGGTCTCGAAGCCGGCGGCGATGCCGGGGTGTTTGGCTTCCAGCTCGCCGAGCGTGCGCTCGAGCGTCGCGATCTGTTCGCGCAGAGCCCGCCGGCGCTCGCTGTCGGCGTGGGACCCGTTCGCGGGAGCGCCCTGGCTGACGTACAGCGCCGCGGCGACCTCACGCGGATCGACGCCCGTCTCGTGCGCTTCGCGCGCCGCGTCCGCGGCGATCGTCGCGACGATCGACGGCCTCCGGGGCGTTGAGGCGACGAATGTGCCGCTGCCCTGCTGGCTGTCGATCAGGCCCTCCTGCTCGAGCCGCTGGTAGACAGCGCGCACGGTGTTGACATTCACGCCGGTAGCCTCCGCCGCGTCGCGCAGACCCGGCAGTCGCTCGCCCGGCTGCAGTCTGCCGTCGCCGATGCGTGAGCGCAGCGCCCACGCGAGCTGCACGCCGATCGGAATCTCCGCGTCGCGGTCGACCGTGATGTTCAAGCCTTCTCGGCGTTCGCCTGTCTCGTATCCCACACCCAAACTCTAGCCCGCCACAGAGGGGTTGCATAGTGTGCTGGTCAACTAGTACATTAGATCTGTGAGCGGGGCGAGGACAGCTGTCGCGGAGGTGTTCGAAGAGCTCGGGGACATGATGATCCTCGCCGGCCGCACGATCTCCGCTGGGCTGCGTCCTCCATATCCGTACGGCGGCGAGCTCGTCGCGCAGTTCCTGTTCGTGCTGCGGCTCGTGTGGTTTCCGCTGCTGATCTCGACAGTCGCGATCGACTACGGCGCGCCCGGTCTGCAGGCGGCGGGCTTCCTCAAACTGTTCGGCGCGCTCGACTTCCTCGGCGGCTTCTTCGTGATCGAGGTCGTGCGCGAAATCGGGCCGTTGATCACCGCGATCGTCGTCGCCGGGGTGGGTGGCACAGCGATTACGGCGGATCTGGGTGCGCGCAAGGTGCGCGAGGAGCTCGACGCGCTGCAGGTGCTCGGCGTTGATCCCATCAAGAACCTCGTCGTGCCGCGCTTTCTCTCGCTGATGATCGTCACGGGCTTGTTCAACATGTTCGCGATTCTTTTCGGCCTGTTTGGCGGGATCCTCGCGGAGGTCGAGTACGGCGGCTCACTCGGCCCCTTTTGGACCAACCTGTTCGACAACGCGAACGTCACCGACCTTTGGGGCTCGGTGCTCAAGACCACGCTGTTCGGCGCGATCATCGCGATCGTCACCTGTTACAAGGGCATGACGGCGTCCGGTGGCGCGGAGGGCGTCGGCCGCGCGGTCAACCAGGCGGTCGTGATCTCGTTCCTCGTGTTCGGCGCGTTCAACTACGTCTTCACGCAGACGCTGCTGGCCACGCACCCGCAGATCCTGGTGCTCAAATGAGCATCCTGATTGGGGAGAGGATGGGGAGGGGGTGGCGCTGTGAATGAACTGCTCGCGCTGCCGCGCGAATGGCTCGCCTCGACCGGCGAGATCGGGGGATTCATGGCCGACGTGCTGCGCGAGCTCTGGACCCTGCGCGTGCTGCGCTTCTTCGGCGAGACGCTGCGCCAGGCGGGCATTCTGATCGTCGGCTCGACTGGCGTGATCTGGATGCTCGCGTTCATCACCGGTCTAGGCCCCTGCGGCATCCAGGGCGCGTACTTCAGCGAGACGCTCGGTACGCCCGCCAGCGCCGGCGTGTTCGCGGCGTTGTGCGACCTGCGCGAGGCTGTGCCGCTGGTCTTCGGCTACATGGTCGCGGCCAAGATCGGCACCGGCATCGTCGCCGAGCTCGGCGCAATGCGTATCTCCGAGGAGATCGACGCGCTCGAGGTGATGGGGGTCAGCTCGATGACGTTCCTGTGCGCCACGCGTCTGTTGGCCGCGTGGATCGTGATGCCATTCATGTACATCGGCGGCATCGGCGTCGCCTACATCGCCTCCTACATCGCGGTCGTACACCAGGTCGGCTACGTCTCATCCGGCGGCTACCTGCTGCTCTTCTGGAAGTTTCAAAACCCCGGCGACTTCCTCTTCAGCGTGATTAAGGGCATGGTCATGGCGACCGCGATCGTGCTCGTCGGCTGCTACTACGGCTACACCGCCAGCGGCGGCCCGGTCGGCGTCGGGCGTGCGACCGCCAAGTCGATGGCGCTCAACCTCGTGCTCGTGAACGTGATCGACGCGCTCGGCACGCAGGTCTTCTGGGGCAGCAACATCCGCTCTCCGATCGGAGGGTGAGGCGCGTCAGCGCTCGATCACGAGCTTGGTCCAGTCGCGTTCGAGCAGCGCGGCGGGTGCGTCGGCCCAGGCGACGGTGCGCGTGGTGACGAGCTCGGGGCGCAGCGCGCCAGAGGCGGCGAGTGCGAGCACGTGCGGTATCGCCGGGCGCGCGTTCGTGCGGCCGGTCTTGAACGTGATGCCCTTCGTGTACATCTCGAGCAGCGGCAGCGACGGCTGCTCGCCGAAGTAGATCGACGTGCTCGTGCACTCGCCGTCGGGCGCGGTCGAGCGCAGCGCGAGCGCGAGCCCGCGCGGGTCGTTGCTGGAGTCGACCGTGATCGGGCACTGCTCGACGCGCTCGGGTATCTCGCCGAGCGTGCGCGCGCCGAGTGTCGCGGCGGTGGCGCGCCGTCGCTCGTCGGTGTCGACGTACAGCACTGACTCGGCGCCGAGCGCCACCGCGATCGCGGCTGCGTAGAGCCCGATCGAGCCGGGGCCGGCGCCGCCGACGACGAGCACGGGCGCGCCGGATCGCTGCGCGAGCTGAGGGCCGACGGCGCGCCACGCGTCGCTTATGTTGTCCGAGGCGCTCGCGACGGCCGCCGGCGCGAGGCCGCTCGGCAGCGGCACGAGCATGTGCTCGGCGTAGGGCACGCACACGACGTCGGAGAGGAACCCGCCCCACTGCTCGACCGCGGGGCCGAAGCCGTAGCTCGACATGAACGGGACCTCGCAGCAGTTCGACGTGCGCCCCTGCACGCACGCGGCGCACTGTCCACAGGAGATCTGAAACGGCACGCTCACGAGCGTTCCGGGCGTAAGCGCGCCCGCGCCCCCGGCGCTGGCCGCATCGCCGAGCTCGATCACTTCGGCGACGCACTCGTGGCCAAGCGCGAACGGCGGCCGAAACGGGGACGCGCCGGCGACGATCAGCGCGTCGAGGTCGCACGTCGCGACCGCCACCGGGCGCACGAGCGCTGCGGCGTCGGAGGTCAGGCGCGGTGCGGGCGCTTCGCGCCACTCGAGCGCGTCGGGCCCTGTGTACGTGAGCTGCTGCATGGCGTCGCTCCTCTCAGATCGATGAGCCGGAGCGGACATCGTTTCAGGAAGCGGCCGCCGTTCGCAGCGGTGGCTCGCTACTCCAGCGGCGTCGTGTACGCGCCGCTGAGGCCGCCGTCGATCAGGAACGTCGACGCGGTCACGTAGCTCGACTCGTCGCTGGCCAGGAACAGCGCGCCCTGCGCGATCTCCTCGGCGCGTGCGAAGCGGCCCATCGGCACGTGCACCAGCCGCCGCGCCGCCTGTTCGGGGTCCTTCGCGTACAGCTCGCGCAGCAGCGGCGTGTCCACCGGGCCCGGACACAGCGCGTTCACGCGCACGCCGCGGCGCGCGAGCTCGACGCCCAGCTCGCGCGAGAGCGCCAGCACGCCGCCCTTGGACGCGGTGTAGGAGATCTGCGAGGTGGCCGCGCCCATCACCGCCACGAACGACGCCGTGTTGATCACCGACCCGCGCGAGGGGCCGTCGTTCTCGAGCAGGTGGGGGATGCCGTGCTTGCAGCACAGGAACACACCGCGCAGGTTCACCTGCTGCACGCGCTCCCACGCCTCCAGCGTCGTCTCCAGCGCCGAGCCGTCGTCGGTGGGGGAGATGCCCGCGTTGTTGAACAGCACGTCGATGTGGCCGAAGCGCTCGCGCGCCTTCGCGAACGCGTCGCGCACTTGCTGCTCGTCGCTCACGTCCGCTTGCAGCGCGAGCTCGCCCGGTGCGTCCGCGCTCACGTCCACGCCCGCGACCATCGCGCCCTCGCGTTCGAACAGGTCGACCGTCGCCGCGCCGATCCCGCCGCACGCGCCCGTCACCACGCACACGCGCCCCGCGAGCCTGCTGCTCATGGCTGCGTCGAGTAGAAGATCGTCTTGACCTCGGTGTACGCGTCGAGCGCGTGCGGGCCGAGCTCGCGGCCGTAGCCGGACTGCTTGAAGCCGCCGAACGGCGTGCCCACGCGCACAGAGTTGTTCGAGTTGATCGACAGCACCCCAGTCTCCACCGCGCGCGCCACGCGCAGCGCGCGCGCGCCGTCACGCGTCCAGATCGAGCCGGACAGGCCGTAGATCGTATCGTTGGCCAGAGCGATCGCCTGCGCCTCGTCTGTGAACGAGATCACCGCGGCGATCGGGCCGAACACCTCCTGCCGCGCGACGCGGTCGCTCGCTCGCACCGGCGCGAGCACCGTCGGCGCAAACCAGAAGCCGGCGCCGTCCGGCGCGTCGCCGCGAAACGCGATCGGCGCGTGACCGTCCAGGAACGAGGCGACGCTCTCGCGCTGCGCCGCCGAGATCAGCGGCCCCATCTGCGTGTCCTCGGCCAGCGGGTCGCCGACGCGCAGCGCCTTCACGTGCGCCTCCAGCAGCTCCAGGAAGCGCTCGCGCACGCTCTCCTGCACGAGGATGCGCGAGCGCGCGCAGCAGTCCTGGCCGGCGTTGCCGAACACCGCCAGCGGCGCCGCGGCCGCGGCCGCATCCAGGTCGGCGTCCGCGAACACGATGTTCGCCGACTTGCCGCCCAGCTCGAGCGTCACGCGCTTGATCCCATTCGCCGCGCCCGCCGCGATCGAGCGCCCCACCTCGGTCGAGCCGGTGAACGCGATCTTCGCCACGTCCGGGTGCTCGACCAGGCGCCGCCCGCAGCTGCTGCCCGGGCCGACGACCACGTTCACCACGCCGTCGGGCAGGCCGGCCTGCGCCGCCAGCTCGGCGAACCGCAGCGCGCTCAGCGGCGTCAGCTCGGCGGGCTTGAGCACGACCGTGTTGCCCGCCGCGAGCGCCGGCGCGAGCTTCCACGCGGCGATCGTCAGCGGGAAGTTCCACGGCACGATCAGCCCGACCACGCCCAGCGGCTCGCGCACCGTGAACGCCTGGCCGCCCGCGACCGGGAACGTGTCGCCCAGCAGCCGCTCGGGCGCGCCCGCGTAGTAGCGGAACGTGTCCACCGCCATACCCATCTCGCCGCGCGCGTCGCAGATCGCCTTGCCCGCGTTGCGCGCCTCCAGCACCGCGAGCTCCTCGCGGTGCTCGCTCAGCGTGTCCGCCAGCGCGTGCAGCGCCTGCGCGCGCTCGCCCGGAGTCAGCGCGCGCCACGCGGGCAGCGCAGCCTTCGCGCGCGCGACAGCCTCATCCACCTGCTCGACGTCCGCGCGCGCGACCTCAGCCAGCACGCGCTCGGTCGCCGGCTCGAGCACTGACAGCCGCTCGCTCAGCGCCGGCGTCCCGACTCGTCGACACCCGGCGGAGCCGGCAGGCGGAGCCCACTAAACCAAGCCAACACAGCCCCTATGGATACTGCGCGATCTCGGGCAGCGCCACTTCCATATCGAGCTCGTCGATCGTGCGGATCGGTCCCTTGAACGTCTTTTTGGCGGAGGTCATGTACCAGATCGTAACCGCCACCATCACCCCGATCGTCACGATCGGCGCGTAGTTCACGAACGACCAGCTGAAGCCGCTGTTCCACCACACGGCCGTCGGCGTGAACGGCAGGCAGAAGATCACCACGCAGATCGCCACCCACACGAACGCGATCGGGTTGACCCACTTGTATTTCGATCCGAGTGTCCACGGTCCCGTCTGGAAGTCGTCGCCCTTGCGCCAGCGCAGGAACACGGGGATCGTGTACGCGATGTACAGGCCGATCACCGAGATCGAGGTGACCGCGAGGAATGCCACCGGCGTGCCTTCGTGGTTGGGGAAGTACGCCGGGAAGGTGACGAGCAGCGCGAACAGGCAGACGAACAGCACCGCCCACGTCGGCGTGCGGTTCTTGCCCAGGCGCCGCCACAGGTTGTGGCCGGGAACCGCCCCGTCGCGCGAGAACGCGAACGTCATCCGCGAGGCGCTCGTCACGCACGCCATGCCGCAGAACAGCTGGCCCACGGTCGAAATCAAGATCACCGCCTTCGCCGCCGCGGAGCTGAGCGCCGTGGTGAAGATCGTCAAGGCGGGGAACGCCGCTTTGACGATTTCAGTTTCGTGGCTTTTCTGGATCGCGAACGTGATCGCCAGCAGCACGATCCAGCCGATCACCGCCGAGTAGAACACGGAGCGCCACACGCCTTTCGGCGAGGAGTGTTCAGAGCTGTGCGTCTCCTCGGAGATGTGCGCCGAGGCGTCGTATCCGGTGATCGTGTACATCGTCAACAGGAAGCCGAGCGGCAGCACGTAGAACCAGAAGAAGCCGCCACTGATGAGCCCCCCCTTGAAGCCGGAAGCGTTGATGCGGTGTCCGAACACGTAGGAAAGGCTCGCGTGGTGGCTCGGCACGGCAAACAGGATCACCACGATCGCCGCCACGCCGAGCACGTGCCACCAGACCGAGATGTTGGTGAACCGCGAGACAAGGTGGCTCGAGAAAACGTTGATCAGGCCGTGGATGATCACGATGGCGCCGAACAGCGCGAAGTTGACATGCGCCGTGTAGTGGACGTCGCTCGCCGCGACCGCCTTCGGAAAGTTGAAGATGAAGTGCACGTCGTACAGGCCCAGCAGGTTCATCAGGAACGTCGCGCACACGTAGTCCACCGACGCCACCACGGCGACCAAGCCGATCAGGTTGAACCAGCCAGTGAACCAGCCCCAGCCCGCGCCGCCCAGTTTCGACGCCCAGTAGTAAATGCCACCGGCCGTCGGGAACGCTGACGCCAGCTCTGACATCGAGAACGCCACGCACAGGATCAGGATGCTGATTAGCGGCCACGCGATCGAGATCGCGATTGGGCCGCCGTTCTTCAGCGCCTGCCCGTACGTCGTAAAGCAGCCGGCGAGCACCGAGATGATCGAGAACGAGATCGCGAAGTTCGAGAACGAGCTCCAACCGCGATGCAGCTCCTGCTTGTAGCCGAGCTCCGCAAGCCGCTTTTCGTCGGCGCTCAGCGTCCCGGGTGTGCTCATCAGATGCCCCTCCCGAAGAAAAGGTTTGGTTATCCGTCCTTCATTCGTGACAATACGCTCGATCCCTGTGCGCTGTCAAGCCCCCGTTTTGCGCAAAGCGCGGGCTTTGTGACGTACATGTTGGCCACGCGCGCGTGCGCGACCGGCCGACGAGGGGACCGCGCAGCGCTGGCGGACAAGCCGCTCAGCCGTTCGGCAGCAGGCCCGCGAGGATGTGCTCGGTGCCCTGCAGGTGCTCGGTCATCGCGCGCGCCGCGCGCATCGCGTCGCGCTCGCGTACCGCCGCCAGCAGCCGCCGGTGCTGCGCGTTGGAGGAGGACAGCACCTGCGGCGGGTGCGCGATGTAGGCGATCAGGTCGCTCATCGCGCCCTGCGCCTCGGTCATCGCGCGCATCAGCCCGGTCGAGCGCGTCGCCTCCGCGAGTCCCACGTGCAGACGAATGTCCGCCTGGCGATAGGCGGCGAAGTGCTCCACGGCCGCGTCCAGCGTGTCCGCGAGCTCGTCGAGTGCATCCAGCTCGGCGCTCTGCGCGCGCTCGGCCGCGAGCACCGCCACGCCCAGCTCGACTGCCAGGCGCCGGTCGCACGTCTCCCGCCACTGCGCGAGCATTTGCGGTGAGGGTGGGTCGCTCGGTGGCTGCGGGTCGGCCACGAACGTGCCGCCGCCGCGCCCGCGCGTCGCGAACACGTGCCCGCTCTGGCTCAGCGCGGTCAGCGCCTGGCGCAGCGTCGAGCGCGCGATCCCCAGGCGTGCGCACAGCTCGCGCTCGGCCGGCAGCTGCGACCCCGGCGCCAGCAGTCCGAGCTTGATCGCCGTGCCCAGCCGGTCGACCGTCTCCTCGAACGCCGTCTGCGAGCGCACCGGCGCGAACACCGAGTCGGCGGGCGTCAACGTGCCGCCCGCGCTCACAGGCGCTCGAATCCCCGCACGCGCTCCCAGTCGGTGACCGCTGACTGGTGGGCCTCGAGCTCCACGTCCGCCGCGTTCAGGTAGTGCGCCACGACGTCCTCGCCGAACGCCGTGCGCGCGACCGCGCTGTCCGCGAACAGCTCACGCGCCTGCGCCAGCGTCGCCGGCAGACGCGGGCGCTCGCTCGCCGCGTACGCGCTGCCCTCCAGCGCCGGCTCGAGCTCCAGTTCCGCTTCCACGCCGTGCAGCCCCGAGGCGACGAGCGCGCTCAGCGCCAGATACGGGTTCAGGTCGGCGCCGCCGACGCGGTTCTCGAAGCGCAGTGACGGGCCGTGGCCGACCACGCGCAGCGAGCACGTGCGGTTGTCGTGGCCCCACGCGACCGCCGTCGGCGCGAACGACCCGGTCGCGAAACGCTTGTAGGAGTTGATGTGCGGAGCGAGCAGCAGCGTCAGCTCGCGCAGGCACGCCAGCTGGCCGGCCAGAAATGAGTGAAAGACCCGTGGCTCGCGCGCGAACAGCGGGCCGTCCGCGTCGGCCAGCGAGAGGTGGATGTGGCACGAGTTGCCCTCGCGCTGGTCGAACTTCGCCATGAACGTGATCGCCATGCCCTCCTCAGCCGCGATCTCCTTCGCGCCGTTCTTGTAGATCACGTGCTCGTCCGCCGCCCGCAGTGCGTCCGCGTAGCGGAAGTTGATCTCGTGCTGGCCGAAGTTGCACTCGCCCTTGGAGTTCTCCACCACCATCCCCGCCGCGACCATGCTGTTGCGGATGCGGCGGATTAGCGGCTCCACGCGCGCGGTGCCGAGCAGCGAGTAGTCGACGTTGTACAGGTTCGCCGGGCGCAGGTTGCGGTAATTCTTGCGCCAGGCTTGCTCGTAGGTGTCCTGGAAGACCAGGAACTCGAGCTCCGTGCCCGCGTTCGCGCCCCAGCCGCGCTCGGCCAGCCGTGCGAGCTGCGCGCGCAGGATCTGGCGCGGCGAGGCCACCACGTCCGAGCCGTCGGGCCAGCGCACGTCCGCCAGGCACATCACCGTGCCCTCCTGCCATGGCACGGGACGCAGCGTGTCGAGGTCGGGCGCCAGCACCATGTCGCCGTAGCCGCGCTCCCACGAGGACATCGCATAGCCCTCGACCGTGCGCATGTCCACGTCCACCGCCAGCAGGTAGTTGCAGCTCTCCGCGCCGTGCTCGGCCACCTGGTCCAGGAAGTGCGTCGCGGTCAGCCGCTTGCCCTGCAGGCGGCCCTGCATGTCGGTCATCGCGACCAGCACCGTGTCGACCGCGCCCCGCCCAACCGCCTCCCTCAGCTCCTCCAGTTTCACGAACCTGAAGGTACTGAAGTCGGTCCTCTAGCGCCGCTTCGCTCGGCCTCGTCACGCAGGCTAACCTGGGGCAACGCATGCCACGGTCTCAGTGCCAATAGCGCTCCGCAGCGCTCAGGGCCGGTGGGTGATGCTCGTCACCGTGCTCGGGTCCGGGATGGCGTTCCTCGATGGAACGATCGTCAACGTCGCGTTGCCCACGATCGGGCGAGACTTCCACGCGTCCACCAGCTCCCTGCAGTGGATCCTGAGCGGGTATCTGCTCACGTTGGCATCGCTGATCCTGCTCGGCGGCTCGCTCGGCGATCGCTTCGGGCGCCGCCGCGTGTTCGTGATCGGCACAGCCATGTTCTCGGGCGCCTCGCTGCTGTGCGCGCTCGCGCCCAGCGCCGAGTCGCTCATCGGCGCGCGGCTGCTGCAGGGAGTCGGCGGCGCGCTGCTGACCCCCGGCAGCCTCGCGATGATCGAGGCGAGCTTTCGCCGTGAGGACCGCGCCCGCGCGATCGGCATGTGGTCCGGCATGACCGGCGTGGCGACGGCGCTCGGGCCGCTGCTCGGCGGCTACCTGATCGGCGCCGTCTCGTGGCGCGCCGCATTTCTGATCAACGTTCCGCTCGGGGTCCTCGTGGTCACGATGGCACGACACGTGCCGGAGAGTCGCGACCTGCAGATGCGCGGCCGGCTGGACGTCAGCGGCGTCGTGCTCGCCGCGCTGGCGCTCGCGGGAACCACGTACGCGCTGATCGAAGGCCCGCAGACTGGCGCCACAGCCACGATCGCGGCGGCCGGCGCCATCGGCATCGCCGCGTTCGCTGCGTTCTTCGCCGTCGAGCGGCGAAGCGCCGCGCCGATGCTGCCATTGGACATCTTCTCGCGCCAGTTCAGCGCCGCGAATATGGTCACGTTCGTCATCTACGCGGCGCTGGGCGGCGTCTTCTTCCTGCTCGTCGCGTTTCTGCAGGTCTCGCTGGGCTATTCGCCGATCGCGGCCGGGGCGGCCTCGTTGCCGGTGACGCTGCTGATGTTGTGTCTGTCGCCGAGCGCGGGCGCGCTCGCGCAGCGCATCGGCCCGCGACTGCCGCTCACCGTCGGGCCGCTCGTCGTAGCCGCCGGCATGCTGCTGATGACGAGGATCGATCCGGGCGACAGCTACGCGACGAGCGTGCTACCCGCGGTGACCGTCTTCGGCCTCGGTCTGACGCTCGTCGTCTCGCCCGTCACCGCGACCGTGCTCGCCGCCGCGAGCGAGCGCCATTCGGGTATCGCCTCGGGAGTGAACAACGCCGTCGCGCGCGTGGCGAGCCTGCTCGCGGTCGCCCTGCTCCCGCTGATCGCCGGCCTCACCGGACACGCCTTCTATGACCCCGCGGACATGACCGAAGGCTTTCACATCGCGATGGTCGCCTGTGCGTGTCTTGCCGCCGCTGGCGGCGCGCTTGCGTGGTTCACGATCGACGATCGTGTGCTCGCCGCCGAGGCTGAAGTGGAGGCCGAGCATGGGCTCGTGCCGTCGAACGACTTTTCGTGCGCCGTCGCGGGGCCGCCGCTGCGCCCGGGCGCACCCGATGCTGTCGCGTCATCCCTTTCGTATGAGGCCGCCAGCTCGACTCCGGAGTAGCCTCGCCAACTGTCGCACGGCAGCACGGGCACGACGATGAGCACACGTGACAGCGCATACGACGCTATGAGCCTGTGGTGGCTCGCCGCGCTGGTCGGCGTGGTCACCTTCGGCGTGGGCGTGTTCCTCGTCATCTCGCCCCACGAAACGCTCAAGGTGCTGACCGTGATCTTCGGCGTGCTGCTGCTCGTCGACGGCACGTTCGCGCTCATCGGGGCGCTCGTCGGCGCGGTCGAGAACCGAGGATTCCTGGCGATGGTCGGAGTGTTGAGCATCATCGCGGGTCTCATCCTGGTCAAGAAACCGTTCCACACGCTGGTCGTGCTGACGCTGATCGTCGGCGTTTGGTTCGTGGTCGCCGGCGCGGTGCGGCTCGTGTCCGCCTTCTCGATGCAGGGCAGCAAAGCCGCCAGCATCGTCACTGCGATCGTCGAGCTGATCGCCGGGGTGCTGATCCTCTCCTGGCCCGAACTCGGCCTCGCGACGTTCGCGGTGATCGTCGGCATCGTGATGATGCTTCGCGGCCTGCTGCTCATGTACGCGGGCTGGCTGCTGCACAGGCTGTCTCACAGCGGCGGCCAGGACACCGTCACCCCGGCCTTGGCCTAGCGTTCGCACTTGAGCGCTTCGAAGGCCTTCTTGTAGTCCGTGGAGAGCGCGTTCAGCGCTGTCTTGATCTGTCCTTCGACGCTCTTCAGCGCCGCTTCCAGGTTCGACGACGTAGACGCCGAGGCGACGCTCGCGGTGATCCTGGCGAGTTCGATGCCGAACGCCTTGGTCGCGGCTTCGAATTCTTCCTTGCGCGCAGTTTCGAGTTTGGGCGCAGCTTCCCTGATCTCATTGACGCTCTTGCTCATCGCCTGGAAGCTCGCGGTGGCTTCGCTGGGGAAGCTCGAAGAGATCGGCAGCGCTTTGAGCTTGTCTATCTGCTTGGTGATTTCGTTGGTCGCTGAGCAGACCTGCTTGGCCGCCTTTTCCGCAGACGATTCGCCGCAGCTCGCTAGCCCCAGGGAACTGACAAGGAGCAGCGCGAGCGCAAGGTGCCTGCCTCGTGATGTGAGGCTATGCGAGGTCATCGCGCACAGGCCTTCACGTGGAGGTGCCGATCCCGAGCGCGATCATGATCGTCATGGCCAGCGCGGTCATGAACAGCGGCAGCTGCACGCCGGCGAGGCCGGCCTCATGTTCTTCGCTGCGCAGCGAGCCGGCTGACGCGGCCGACTCGCGCTCGGAGGTCAGCCGCGCCGCGCCGACCGCGACCGCGAGCACCCCAACCACCGCCAGCCCGGCGGCCACCCACGCGAGCGTCGCAGGCTCGTCCGCGATCACGTAGGCGATCAGCAGCGCGAAGCCCGCGCCGGCCGCCATCGCCTGGACGCCGAGCGAGATCGCCCCGTAGGCTAGGCCTTTGCCGAGCGGCAGCGCGATCAGGAGCACGAGCGTCCAGACCGCGAGCGTGAGCCATTCCATCTTGGCGCCTTCCGGTTGTCGTCGGGTTGGCTGGAGCTGTTCCTCCAGCCGGCTGCACGGTACGGTCGCGCTAGTGGCGTCGCATCCCCCGATACGGGTGATAGCGGTCACCGTCGATGAGCATCGGGATGACGATCGCCGCGGTGGCCTGCTGGCTAGCGATCGTGTCGTCGACCCAGCGTGATCGCGATCGGTCGGTCGCGCTCCCGATGGGAGCTGCAGACCGTTATGAGATAGCGCTCGACCCAGGCTTGCCGGACGAGATGCTCCACCTCGGTCTCGTGACTGTAGAACGTCAGCTCACCTCCGGCCTCCGTCCTGAGAACGAAGCCCTCGAAGTCGCCGAAGCGATCGTAAATCAACCCCTCGAGCTTTCCCGTGTGCTCGTTGCACTCGTGCTCGCGCTCTCGGCGGCAGGGCATGGGCTCCGTGGGTGCTCCGCTCAGCGACGGCGGGATCGCCCCTGAGTCACCTCCGAGGCCGTCTACGCGTGCGGCGACATACTCGAGGTAGCGCTCGAGCACCGGCCGCCAGCGGTACATCGGAGCCATCTCCTTGAGCCGCCACTTGATGACCGCGAGAGCGGACTCCTCGAGCGGCAGCATCACCTCCCGGTTAGTTACCGGAATCCTGACCTGAAACGCGCCGACGACCTGCCTCCAGTTGGTCGGCCGGGCGACGCCCGCCACATTGGACCGCGGCATGGCTGCTGCTGCCTGCGCGCGCGTGCGTGTCGACTTGGCCTGAAGACGCGCCGGTTCCTTGGTGATCAGACGCCGCGTGGTGATCCGGCGCACCACGATGTCAAATCGCTCTCGCTCCCTGACGGTGGAGGGAAGGTCCACGGTGAAAAGTCCGGCGAGGTTGACTGCGGTCGCCAGCGGGATCGGGATGTAGGTGACACCTGCGGTGGTCGCGCACTGCACCGTTGCTGCGTCAGCGATCGACAGCAGATGGCTGCTGTAGAGACCGTTGGCGAGGTCGAGCACCTCGGAGGCGCTCATCTGCGGCCAGTAGATATATGCGGCACTCCCGACGGGGGTCCTGCCCCAGTCGATCATCAACTCGTCCGGGTAGTCCAGGAGCGCGCCCGGCTGTGAGGCGACAGGGCGGCTTGGGCGCAGATCGAACGCCTGTGGTATGCGATGCGTCGCGGGCGACTTCGGGTTCTCCGAGAGCGTGATCTGAAGATTACGCTGCGCGAGCTTGTCGGAATTGGCTGGACTCGGGGTGGCGCCGGTGGATGTCGCGGTTGGTATCGGAGCCTGGTCGTAGGCGATTTGCGCCACCAGGCAATGATGCGTTCCCCCGAACTTCGAGTTGTGGTTGGCGTCATAGACGTCCAGGAAGCAGCCGAAGTAGGCCCACACCACGTCTTGTCCGTTCGGGATCAGGAGCGTGCGTATGTTGCCGTTGGTGAACGTTCCGTCATAGTCGTGGGTGCCGGAGGCGTCGGTGGCGAAGTACGGGATCGTCTGAATGGACTGGCCGGTTGGATCCACCAGTCCTGTCCCCGAAGCCAGAGGAAAGATGGGCCGCCCGTTGTCGCTTCCGGAGCTGCCGAGCGTACTCGCGTACGTGGTGGCGGGCTGGAAGTCGGTGTCACAGGACTGGGCCACGAAGAGTCGGAAGAAGACTCGGACAGCGTCGGCGCTCGCGCCTGCCGTTCCCCTGAGCCGCACGCGCGCGACCGCGAAGTTGTAGTTCTGCTCGTGGGCCGCGTTTACAGGCGTGACCGAGCTGTCAGCCGTCTCGAACCCGATCTGGCCGGGCAGCGCGTCGAGTGGATCGGCGGCGGAGGGGTTCGTGTAGCCCGGAGTCGAGTTCAGGTACCCGATGAGGCTCTGGATGGAGCTGTACGGGTCGTTCGTGAACGCGGGAGCGCCCGAGAGGGGAGCGGTCCCGGCGGTGACGGAGAACACACGCAGATCCTGGCTGAGGTAGAACGCGTCGCTCGCGTTCGACGGGTCTATGTTCGTGAAATACGGATCCTCGCCGGGCAGGAGCTCGAAGTCAGTCGCGGCCCTGGCTCCCGCGAGGGGATTGCCGCCGACGTTGGCCACGGCGTCGAGCTCGAAGGTCGCAGGATTGCCGCCTGGGGCAGGGAAGGCGGCCAGGCTGGAGAAGCGGATATCGAACGAGAAGCGGATTCGCTGGGGGATGGTGGGGTTAGCGGGATCCTCGAATTCGGGGATCGGGTTGGCCGGGGCTGGCAGGCCGGGAGTCGCGGGGGTAGCCGAGATCGTGATGCCGGTGGCGCCCGCGAACCCCCCGGTGGGCGCCGGGATCGTGATGTTCAGCTGGTTGAAGGAGTCGATCGTGAACCCTTCGAGCACGAGATAGAACGCGTTTGACACCAACCCGCCCTGGGCGTCGATTATGTCCTGCGCCTCGTCGCGCCCAAACGTGCTCTTGTCGACCCAGAACGACAGCAGGCCCAGTGGGAACGGGTTGTCGAAGTTGGGGCCGGTCGTGATCGTCGAGGTCCCCGGAAACGCGTTCTCGAGCAGACGGGAGAAGAACGGGAACGGGTTGCCGGCATCCCCCGTGAGATGCGTGTAGACATCTGCGAGTGTTTTGCCCCCGTTGTCGATGATCTGGCCGGCGGTGAAGCCCAGCTGAGCGTTGAGGTAGTAGATGAAGAGCGTGGTGCAGCCGGTGGTGGCGTCCGGGTGGTTATCGTCCGGGTTGTCGTTGACGAAATCGGCACGACCGCTCGCCAGCCAGTCGTTGGAGACGAAGAAGGTTCCGCCGCTCTCTTTGAGTACCGTCGTGTCCAGCCCGTTGGAGGAGAGGAAGTCGTAGCCTAGGAAGCGCGACAGGCCCTCGCCCTTACTGCCCTCGTTGCCGTCGCCGAAGCTGTACCCCCAGCCGTTGTCCTTGGTCTGCATGAACATCTCGGTGACCTCTGAGACGACCAGATAGCGGACCAGATCGAGCTTCTGCCCATCGCCTGGCGTCAGCGTGATCGGCGTGTCGCCCGGTCCCCATCCAGCGCTGGCATATGCGCCCGGAGCGATCTGAAGCGACAAAGGCAGCGCGAACACGAGAGCGATCCCTCCGAACACACTCTCGATCCATGCGTAGTCGCCGTCACAGACCGCCATCAGCGCGTTGGCGCGGTCTTCGCCGTCGGCCTGGGACAGCGAGTCGTCATAGCTGATCTTGAAGTTAGGCGTTACACCGTCGCCCAACCCGAAGGTGTCGTTCAGGTTGTTCGTGGTTTGCGTCATCGGATTGCGCCTCCCTGTTCGATCGCCTCGCGAGAGGGATGAGTAGATGTCCAAGCACCCAGCTGATGGAGCAAATCAAACTTCTCAAAAAGTACCGGGCCTGATGGATCTGCTCAAGCGCTCGCAGACGGTTACGCATTGTCCGTACAAGGGCCGCGCGGACACGTGGAGTGTGCGCGTTGACGGCATTCTGCACGAGGATCTCGCGTGGGTCTACCCTGCTCCTCTGCCCGAGAGCGAGAAGATCGCCGGTCGTGTGGTCTTCTACAACGAGAAGCTCGATATCGAGGTTGATGGCGTCTTGCTCCCGTAGATCGCGCTCATCCAGATGTGGTCGAGCGTGTCGATGACCGTGTCCTCGGCCAGCGCCGGGACCTCCTCGACGAAGATCGCGCTGAGCACGCGCTCGTTCATCTGCACGAGCGCGGTGGCGAGCTCACGCGCCGGCACGCCGGCCGGCGCCGCGCCGCGCTCGCGCTCGACTTCGATCCTCTCGGTCACATGCGCGACCCACCCCTCGATCACCTGGGTGCGCAGGTCGCGGGCCTCGGCGTTGGTGGCGCTCAGTTCGGTGGCCGCGCGGATCACGGCTCGGTGTGCGCCGAAGATCGCATAGAAGCTCTTCAGACTCTCGCGCCATGCGGTGATCGAATCGGCGAGCAGCCGCTCGGCGGCCTCGCGGGCGGTGGCGGCCTCCTCGACCATGCGATCGACGAGCGTCAGCACGACGGCGTCCTTGGAGGGGAAGTAGAAGTAGAACGCGGGCCGTGAGATGCCGGCGCCGCGCGCGAGATCGTCGACCGATATCTCGCCGAGCGAGTGCTCCTGCAGCAGCCGCTCGGCCGTGCTCATGATCGCGTGTTCGCGTTCGTCTCCGCTCGCGCGAGCCGCGCGGCGTCCGCGTCCGGAGCGCACAGGCTGGTCTTGGACAGACGCGATGCTCACATTCAAATCATACCTGCTCAAACCGCATTTGAACAGGGCGTCCGTCTTATTGACAGGGTGTCAGGAGATTGCTACGGTGCGTCAGGCATGGCCTCTGAACATGTCGATGTGCTGATCGTCGGCGCCGGCCTCTCGGGGATCGGCGCGGCGTGTCATTTGCGCACGCGCTGCCCGCACAAGACGTTCGCGATTCTCGAGGCGAGAGACTCGATCGGCGGAACGTGGGATCTGTTTCGCTACCCGGGGATTCGCTCAGACTCGGACATGTTCACGCTCGGCTACTCGTTTCGGCCGTGGACGGACACCCAGACGATCGCCGACGGTCCGTCGATCCTTCAGTACATACGCGACACGGCGCGCGACTACAACGTGCAGGAGCGCATCCGCTTCGGACACCGCGTGTTGCGAGCCGACTGGTCAAGCGCGCAGGCGCTATGGACGGTGCAGGCCAGCTGCGACGAGACCGGCGAGACGGTGCAATTCACGTGTAGCTTCCTGTACGGCTGCACCGGCTACTACCGCTACGACGAAGGCTACAGTCCAGCGTTCACCGGCAGCGAGCGTTTCCGCGGCGAGATCGTGCACCCGCAGCACTGGCCCGAGGGGCTCGACTATCACGGCAAGCGGGTCGTCGTGATCGGAAGCGGCGCGACGGCCGTCACGCTCGTGCCGGCGATGGTGCGGGGCGGCGCCGAGCACGTGACGATGCTGCAACGCTCGCCCACCTACATCGTGTCGCTGCCCGGAGAAGATCCGCTCGCTGCGAGGCTCAGACAGAAGAAGCTCTCGCCGCAGGCCGCCTACACGATCGTGCGCTGGAAGAACGTGCTGATGACGATGCTCAGCTTCCAGCTCTGCCGCCGCGCGCCCAACACGATGAGCAAGCTCTTTCGCCGGCTCGCAAGCAAGCAATTGCCGGCCGGCTATGACGTCGACACCCACCTGAACCCGACCTACAAGCCGTGGGACCAGCGCGTCTGCCTGGTGCCCGACGGAGACCTCTTCAAGGCGCTCTCAGATGGCAGCGCGTCGATCGAGACCGATCAGATCGAGACGTTCACCGAGACCGGCATCAGGCTCGCCTCGGGCGCTGAACTGCAGGCGGATGTGGTGATCTCGGCGACCGGCCTGAACTTGCTGCTGCTCGGCGGTCTGCAGCTGTGGGTCGACGGCAAGGAGGTCGATCCCGCGAGCACCGTCGCCTACAAGGGCATGATGCTGGGCGGCGTGCCGAACTTCGTGTTGACGCTCGGGTACACGAACGCTTCGTGGACGCTCAAGGCCGACCTCGTCGCGGAATACGTATGTCGGCTGCTCGGCTACATGGACGAGCGCGGTCTTGCTGTGTGCACTCCCCAGAGCCCCGATCCCTCGCTACCCATCCACCCGATCATGGATCTGAAATCGGGGTACGTGCTGCGCTCGATCGAGACGCTGCCGAAGCAGGGCGCGCGGCTGCCGTGGCGGCTGCACCAGAACTACATCAGGGACGTGCGACTACTCAGACGCGGCCCCGTCGACGACTTCATCGACTTCTCGGCTCGCGAGCGCAGCTGGGATGCCGACAGGCAGTTCGCGCTCGCGGAGCACGAGGCGGAGGCGGCGCTGCGGTGAGCGCGCTTGCGGCTCCACTCGCGCACGCGCCGGCCGTGCCGATCGACGGCTTGCCCCCGGGCCCGAACCTGCCGGCGAGCCTGCAGACGCTCGCGCTGAGCACACGGCAGCGGCCCTTCCTCGAGCGTGCGCGGCGCCGTTATGGCTCGATGTTCACAGTGAATGTGATCGGTCTCGGCCGATCGGTGATCGTGTCGGACCCGGAATTAATCAAGCAGACGTTTCGCGCAGACCCGACGGTGCTGCACGCGGGCACGGCGAGCCCGCTGCGAGAACTGCTCGGCGACCACTCGCTACTGGGCATCGACGAGCAGCAGCACATGGAGCAGCGCAAGCTGCTGCTGCCGCCGTTCAAGGGCCAGCGCATGCGCCAGTACGAGCCGATGATCGCGCAGATCGCCGCGCAGGAGATCGATCGCTGGCCCGAGGACGTCGAGTTCGACGCCGCGCGTCCGATGCAGCGCATCACGCTGCGCGCGATCCTGCGCGCGGTGTTCGGCGCCGAGGGCGAGCGCCTGCAAACGCTCGAAGAGCTGATCCCGCAGTGGACCGCGATCGGCGCCCGCGTCTCGCTCGCGCCCGAGCTGCGCAGGAATCTGGGGCCGTGGGCGCCGTGGCCGAGATTCCTGAAGCTGCGCGAACGTATCGACGAGGTCCTCGACGAGCTGATCGCGGTCGCGCAGGCCGACCCCGAGATCGAGAAGCGGGCGGACGTGCTCGCGCTGATGGTGCAGGCGCGCCACGAGGATGGCAGCCCGATGAGCAGCGCGGAGCTGCGCGACGAGCTCGTGACGATGCTGGTCGCCGGCCACGAGACGACCGCGAACACGCTCAGCTGGGCGCTCGAGCGGCTGCGCCGCCATCCGCGGGTCCTCGGGCGACTGGTCGAAGAGGTGGACGAGGGTGGCAAGGCGCTGCGCGAGGCGACCATCCGCGAGGTGCAGCGCGCGCGACCGGTGATCGCGTTCTCCGGCCGCTTCGCGCGCAAGCCGTTCGAGCTCGGCGGCTACCGCCTGCCGGTGGGAACGCGACTGCTGCTCGCAGCGTGCCTCACGCACTACGACCCGGCGCTGTTCCCGCACCCCGACCGCTTCGACCCCGACCGCTTCCTGGATGCCCTGCCCGACACCTACGCGTGGATCCCGTTCGGCGGCGGAATCCGCCGCTGCATCGGCGCTTCGTTCGCGCACATGGAGATGGACGTCGTGCTGCGGACGCTGCTCGAACGTGTAAAGCTGCTGCCGACGAACGCACCCAACGAGCCGTGGGCGTTTCGCGGTGTCGTATGGGCGCCGGCACACGGGGGTCAGACGGCGGTGCGCCGGCGAGTTCGCGAGCCACGGCCTGAGATGGCCGTCGCGGCATGACCGGGACGAGCTAGCGGCGCCCACGCATGATCGGCTCGGCAGTCCGTCATCGTCTTGGCTTGCGCGTGTTGCGCGAGCCGCCGCCACCGCTCGCAGGCCGGACGGTCGTGATCACGGGCGCCGGCTCGGGCATCGGCCGCGCGCTCGCTGTGCGGCTGTCAACTCACGGCTGTCCGGTGGCGATCGTTGATGCCGACGCGGCGTCGCTCGAGCAGACCGCAGCGGCGCTTTGCTCGCCTGCGTTCACGCGAGAGCTGGACGTGCGCGACCGTCAGGGTCAGCTCGCGTTCGCTGCCGACGTCGCCGCCTGGGCGCCCGCGCCGATCGGCGCGGTCTTCAACAACGCCGGCGTGGCGCTGAGCTCGACCGTCGCCGACGCCTCGCCCGAGGACGACGAATGGCTGATGTCCGTGAACTTCGACGGCGTCGTGCACGGCGTGCGCGCGTTCCTGCCCCTGCTGCTCGAGCAGGGCGCGGGCGCGATCGTCAACACCTCGAGCGTGTTCGGGCTGGCGGGCATTCCCTACCAGAGCGCCTACTGCGCGGCGAAGTTCGCCGTGCGCGGCTTCACCGAAGCCCTGCGCCACGAGCTCGCGGGCACGGGCGTGCGCGCGATCACCGTCCATCCCGGCGGGGTGAAGACGAACATCGTGCGCAACGGCCGCATGCACGCCGACCCGCGCGGAGAAGGCCGCACACGCGAGCAGATGGCCACCGAGTTCGAGTCGGCGGTGCGCACGAGCCCCGAGCGTGCGGCCGAGATCATCCACCGCGGCATCGACCTCGGCAAGGCGCGCATCCTCGTCGGCCCCGACGCATACGTGTTCGATGCGCTCGTGCGCCTCGCGCCGACCAACTACTACCGCATCCTCTCGGCGCTGCCTCCGTTTCGGGCGGCGTCCCGCGCTAGCGACTGACACACGGCCCTGCCCTGCCCTGCCCTGCCCTGCCCTGCCCTGCCCTGCGTGGCATGGCGTGGCCGTTTGGGAATCGTTCACATCTCTGGGAGTATCTTGCGTCGTCAGGTGATCGTGGGCGATTCGGAACGAAATAGGAGGCGACGATGAACGCGGACGGACAGCAGCAGGGCGAGGGAGCGGATGGACAGCAGCAGGGCGAGGAAGATCTGCGGGCGGATCTCGTGTTCGAGGGCGGTGGGGTGAAGGGAATCGGCCTCGCGGGCGCCTACTGGGAGCTGTGCAAGCGCGGCTATGAACCGCAATGCGTCGCCGGCACCTCGGCGGGCGCGATCACCGCCGCGTTGGTCGCGGTCGGCTACAGCGGCGACGAGCTGAAGGAGATCGTGCTGAACGAGATGCAGTTCCCGAAATTCGAGGACCCCAACTTCTGGGACCACTTCGGAGCCGCCGGAGACATCGTCGAGTTCCTCAAAACGCGAGGCATGCACAGCGGTGACTACTTCTATGACTGGATGCGGGAAAAGCTGAAAGCCAAGGGCAAGCTCAAGTTCGGCGACCTGCTTGTCCCGAATCCGCTCAACGAGAAGCGTCAGTACAAGCTGCAGGTGATCGCCTCCGATCTCAGCGCTCACAGCATGCTGGTGCTGCCGCGAGACGCAGATCAGCTGGGCGTCGAGGACCCGAACGAGCTCGAGATTGCCGACGCGGTGCGGATGAGCATGTCGATCCCCGTGTTCTTCGAGCCGGTCGTCCGCAAGGACGCGCACGGGCGGGCGCACACGATCGTCGATGGGGGACTGCTGTCCAACTATCCGGTGTGGCTGTTCGACAGCGAAACGGACACGCCGCCGAGGTTCCCGACGTTCGGGATGCTGCTGGTCGCACCCCATCAGTCTGACCCGCTGATCCCCAAGCCGCCGGCCGACGGCCCGCTCGCGCCCGCCAGCTCGCCGGTCGACTTCGCGAAGGCGATCGTCGAAACGATGATGGAGGCGCACGACCGCTTCTACGTCGAGCAGGCCAACTTCGCGCGCACGATCCCGATACCCACGCTCGGGGTCAAAACGACACAGTTCGACATCGATCATGAAATGACACTGAAGCTGTTCAACTCGGGGGTGCAGGCTGCAGAGCACTTCCTGGAAAGCTGGAAATTCAACGAGTACGTGCGCGCCTTTCGCACTGGCGCAATACCGGGGCGGCGTGAAAGCGTGGTCGCTCAGGCTGGGAGCGCTCGCCAGTGAACATGGTGTCTGCCATGATCTGGCGCCGATGGAGCTGAGGATCTTTGCTGAGCCGCAGGAAGGCGCGAGCTACGAGCAGCAACTCGCGCTGGCGCTCGCGGCCGAGTCGCACGGCTTCGGCGCGTTCTTCCGCTCCGATCATCTGCTGAGGATCAAACCGGGGCCCGGAGATCCAGGGCCGACCGACTCCTGGGTGACGCTGGGCGCGCTGGCGCGCGAGACCTCGACGATTCGTCTCGGGACGATGGTCACGTCGGCGACATTCAGGCTCCCAGGCCCGTTGGCTGTCGCGATCGCCCAGGTCGACGCGATGAGTGACGGGCGTGTCGAGGTCGGCCTCGGCACCGGCTGGTTTGAAGCGGAGCACATCGCCTACGGGATTCCGTTCCCCGCGTTCGGCGAGCGCTTCGACCGGCTCGAGGAGCAGCTCACGATCCTCACGGGGCTGTGGGGTACGCCAGCGGGAGAGTGCTACTCGTTCGATGGAGTCCATTACCAGCTCAGCGATGGCCCAGCGCTGCCCAAGCCGGTGCAGCGACCGTACCCGCCTGTGATCGTGGGTGGCCTTGGAGCTCGACGCACACCTGCACTGGCGGCCCGGTTCGCGAGCGAGTTCAACGTGCCGTTCGCTTCGGTCGAGGTCACCGAGGAGCGGATCAAGGGCGTGCGCGCGGCCTGCGAAGCGGTGGGGCGCGACCCCGACGAGCTCGTCTACTCCCACGCAGTCACCGTCTGCTGCGCGAGCGACCCGTCCGAGCTTCGGCGGCGCGCTGCCCGCATCGGCCGTGAGGT
>Ga0187780_10000808_pt1 | contig 23255 bp, 30 predicted proteins | sample 1015_Q2_SP10_20__FD_132429 | JGI IMG/M metagenome (GOLD analysis project Ga0187780, IMG submission 132429) | Tropical peat soil microbial communities from peatlands in Department of Meta, Colombia - 1015_Q2_SP10_20_MG | ecosystem: Environmental > Terrestrial > Soil > Wetlands > Peat | place... | reverse complement strand
GAGCAGGTGAAGGGGTGGAGGAGCAGTCCAGAAGGGGTCGAGGTGCAAACGACCAATGGAGAACAGGTAGCAAGCAAGGTTGTTTTCTGCGGGGGCGCCTGGAACGGGCAACTCCTAAACGGTCTGGTGCCGCTTCAATGCGAAAGGCAGGTGCCTCTGTGGTTCTCTTCAGGAGGGCAGGACGCTTTCTCGCCCGCCAAAATGCCGGTCTTCATCATGGAAGAGGAGAAGGGGGTTTTCTACTATGGGATACCCGACGTGGGGCATGGCGTCAAGGTAGCGCGAACACATGGCGGAGAAGTCAGCGAACCGGACCAAGTCAGAAGGGAGGTCACCGAAGGGGACATAGTACCAGTCAGGAGGTTCATTTCGAGGAGGATGATGAGGCTGGACGGGCCACCAATCGCTTCCACTACCTGCATTTACTCGAACACCCCCGATCTGAACTTCGCGGTGGGAACCCATCCAGCCGACGCGAGAGTCACTGTGATAAGCGCCTGTTCTGGGCATGGTTTCAAGTTCGCCAGCGTTTTGGGTGAAATCGCGGCAGACCTCGTCACTGATGTGAAGCCTGCTTTCGATATATCTTTCCTTGGTCCGGGAAGATTCGCAAAGTCAGGCCGCTAGAGCTGTCCCGGCTCTCTTCAGGTCCCCGCTCTTCGGCGAGAAGATCACGTCAAAGGCCAGGTATGCAAAGGCAACGGCCCAGGCCAACAGAAAGTAGGGCGGCTGCTCCGACAGTGTAGATGCGGCCGCGATCGCGAAGGCAGAGGCGGTGGATGCAACAGTCCCTGACGCGTACATAGCTGCGAGACCATGCCTGGAAACCTTCGGTAAGGAACTTCTGTCGGTGACCAGAGTCAAGACGGGCAGTCGACGAGCCAACCCCCTCAACCTGTTCGGGAGGATTCGTGCAAGGGTCGTCCTTCCAAGTCGCAGTTCCCGGAATCTCACCCCCACTACCATGCCCACAACGAAATGGGCGGGGCAGTGAACAAGGTATGTCGACATGAGTTGGGCGAACACGACGTACAGGCCTAGGGGGAGTCCGCCGGGGAACCAGAGGGACAGTGAGAGAATCCCGGCCAAGGAGGTCAGCTCTAGTACGAGTCCGGCGATTACACGGTTCATGGTCATGTGAGGCGTTCCGGTGGGGCGAAGGCTGGCATCAGTTTGGGCTCCTAGAGACGTTCCTCTGCGTTTATACTGATTGCCTGGGCTGCGATGAGGCGAGAGTTGTTTAGTGAATACAGGGGCATCCCCTGGCAGGCTAGGCTGCTCATCTACCTGAGTTTCATCCCTAACGTTGCCATCGGCTTCATCTACACAGACCTCTCTTACTTCCTGCCGAAGTTCCAGGGCCTTGGAGCGGGAGTCCCCATCACGGTAATGGGAGTCACTCTAGTCGCACTGAGTTTCCCATTCGGGATTATCGCTGACAGGGTGGGGAGGCTGAAGATGCTGGTCGTGGGGAACCTCTGCGCTAGCCTGAGCCTCATAGGGTTCGCCCTGACGTCCAACTATGCTCTCGTTCTTTTGATCGCGGTCCTGGAAGGGACCGGCGAGGCCGCATACGCTGTCTCCTTCGTAGCTCTGATCGCAGACAAGGCTGGGGACGAGAAGAGGACGCCTGCGTTCTCCCTACTGGCTTTCCTGGGGTGGGTGGCGGGCGCCCTGGGGGGTTTCATTATTTACTCGGTAGACGCCCTCCACAGTGTTGGGTTGTCCCTCAAAGACGCCCATGTCGCCCTGTTCGTGACCGTCGGACTCCTCAGCCTTTCGATTACGCCACTCTTGTACAAGGTTCGAGAGGAATCAACGCACAACAGGCGGAGGGAGATCTTGCCTAGGAAATCATGGCGAGTCATCCTGAAGTACGGCGGCTACAGTGTAATCATCGCGATAGGCGCAGGGCTATTCGTGCCCCTCATGGCATTCTGGTTCTCTCAAGCGTATGGGGTGTCAGACGATCTAAGTGGGCTCGTGCTAGGTCTAACCAACCTGCTGACCGCTGGTGTAGTTTTTGTTGCACCGTGGCTTGCGAGAAAGATGGGCCTGGTGAAGGCCACCGTTGTTACGCAGGCTGCCTCGACCGTATTCATGGTCGCACTCCCGTCCGCGCCGAACTTCGGGGCAGCGGCATCAATCTACATCGTCAGGGTCTTCATGATGAACCTCTCCAACCCTCTCACACAGTCCCTCATCATGGGACTTGTCTCCCCCGATGAGAGGGGGATGGCGGCAGGGGTGAGCGCCGCCATTTGGAGGCTCCCCAATGCTCTGTCGACCTTCGTAGGGTACGGCATGATGAGCGCAGGTCTTCTGGCGCTTCCATTCTACTACGCCACGGTCCTATACGTCGTGGGCATTAGCGCATACTGGTTTATGTTCAAGGATGCGAAGCTGCCGGAGGAGAATCTGAGGCCAAGTCAGCCGGCCGTCCAGTCGTCCAGTCGGGATGGTCCCGAAGAGGAGCGCTGAATGTCAGCCACTCGGACGCCAACAAGCCTCACAGGCCTCCCGTGGGTCTCGAACTCGTCCAGGAGCCTCTCCACGGCTTCGAGTAGGGGGCCCTCGCTGTCGGTGTGACTGACCAGCGTTTTTTCCCTCGTGTGGGTCTCGAAGCCCTGGAATCTGATCTTTATCCCCGCAACCTTGTACGAGTAGCCGGCGGATTTCACTCTCCTCATCAGCTCTGATGCCCCGTCGGCTGCCTCCTTCCTGACGGCGCGGAAGTCCTTCACGTCGTCGTTGAATGTCCTCTCGACACTCAACGACTTCGGCAGCTCCTGCTGCCTGACCTCGACGTTCTCTTCGCCGTGGATTACGCCCCAGAGCCAGACCCCGTTCTTGCCGAACCAGCTGAGCAGCTGCTTACCGTCGAGCTGCTGAAGCTGCCCGATGGTGGTTATTCCCTTCTCGCTTAGGAACTCTCCTGTCTTCCTGCCGATGCCGGGCACCACGCCGACAGGGAGGGGGGCAAGGAATCCGGGGACGTCCCCGAACGGAACCACTGTCAGCCCATCCGGCTTGTTCCTGTCAGATGCGATCTTCGCCGACGACTTGTTCGGGCCAACCCCGATTGAGCAGGTGAGATGATGCCCTTCCTTTACCGACTGCTTGACCAGCCTCGCCATGCGTTCAGCCGATTCTTCGTCCTTAGCCCTGCTCGTGATGTCCAGGAATGCCTCGTCTATGCTTGCCTGCTCGAATTTGTCGGCGAAGCCTTTCAGGGTCGCCATCACCTCTTCAGAGACCCTCTCGTAGAGGCCCCAGTTCGGAGGGATGTACTTCGCCTGCGGGCAGAGCCTGTAAGCTATTGAAATTGGCATCCCTGATCGGAGCCCGAACTTCCTCGCTTCGTAGGAGCAAGCGACCACGACCCCCCTTCCCTTTCCTCCATCGGGGTTGGCGCCCACCACCACCGGCAGGCCCTTGAGTTCGGGACGTTCCCTCACTTCTGCGGAGACGTAGAATGCGTCCAGGTCTACGTGTAGGATTGCCCTTGGTTCTCTCTCCATCTGTCAGTTACGTCCCGAGGAGGGTCTGCTGCTCCGCCCCCTGAGCCTTCCAGTCGAGCTCCATCAGCCCCAGGAGCCTCCGGAACTCGTTTGACGACTCCGGGCTGAAGCCGGCGAAGTGGTTGTTGAAGAAGACGTACCCAGACTCGAACTTGCCTGCGTTCTCCTTTACGGCGCTGGCCCAGCGCTTCATGTCAGAAGACCTGTCCTTTTGGATGCCGGTGAACTCTGTGATTTCTCTGTCTCCGACCATTCTCACGTAAATAAAATCAGCAGTCACTTCGGGGGGTGTCTCCACGTACTGATTGAGGGACCAGACCATGGCGACATTGTTCTTCTTCAGCAAGGAGTAGACTTCAGGGGTGAACCACGACTTGTGGCGGAACTCTATGGCATGCTTGAATTCGGGGCTCAGCTGTGAGATGAACTCTTTCATCGCGGCTTCATGGGTGCTCAGTTTGATGGATGGGGGGAGCTGGATGGCAATGGGCCCGAGCTTATCCTTCAGCTTGCTCATCATGCTGTAGAAGTACACCAGGGTGGACTCGGAGTTCTTCAGCTTGTTCTCATGCGTGATCTTCTTTGGGAGCTTCGGGGAGAAGACGAACCCGTTAGGAGTGTTGTTTCTCCATTGGGTGACCATGAATTGGTTCGGGACCCTGTAGAAGCTCGAGTCGATTTCAACGCAGTTGAAGACCTTCGCGTAGTAGCTCAGGTAGTCCTTGGGAGCAAGCCCCTTTGGGTAGAATATCCCCTGCCAGTCTTTGTAAGACCAGCCACTACACCCAATCCTGAGCTTGTCAAGATCCAAGATGAAAGAGGCTGTTGTCAATGCCGATAAACATTACCAAAACTTATAATGGTGCGCGCGGGCGAACGAAATGTAAGGCTTTGTCCCAAGGTAACCCGGACATCAGACAGCAGGTGGACGACAATAGGGGGATAGCGAAGAAACTCGAGCTCCTCATTCCGGGCCTCAGGGGGTACAGGAGCAAAGAGGACATCAGAGTGTCAGACGAGCTACTCAGGAACCAGGTGGCGGACAAGCTAGACCACGTGAAGGACAACCTGCAGCAGCTGAGGAAGCAGATGGCGGCGAGCAATGATTTCACCAATCTAACGAGCGTGGGGTCGCTGGTTGCCCAGGTGCAGACTCTGAGTGGGGAAGTGAGGCACGCGGCCCAAGGGTACGCCGGATGGGTGGCGCCCATTCGAATAGATGAGGACAAGCTGAACAAGCTCTACAATTACGATTACTCATTCGTTTCTGCTGTTTTCCAGCTGGATGACTCGACGGCCCCGGGGAAGCTCATCTACGACTCCACGGCTCCCAATTCGATACAGGCGACCCTGGGCGAGTTCGTTAGATCTGTGGCGGACATAAGGCAGAAGTGGTCACAGAGAGTGGAGGCCATAGAGGGCATAGCCCTCGGGCAGTGATTGCGATGGTATTCGGAAAGAAGAGCGGTGCAGAAGTGCCGGCAACAGGGGGAAGTGCGTTTGGTTCCACCACCTTCGCCTGGCCCGATGATCAGAAAGTCAACAGCGCGCTCTGGAAGGCCCCGCGGCAAATCAGACTCAATGACAACATCGTTGTCCGAGAGGACGAGACCGCCGTGTTCTATAGGGACGGCAAAGCTCTCACGTACTTCGACCAACCAAACAGGTACGCCCTTACAGACTTCAACGCGCCCATCGTCGGGAACCTCCTGAAGTTCTTCACCGGGGTTACCCAGTGGGCAGAGGTCTACTACATTCCGAAGCGGTACCTGGACGGGAAATTCGGAAGCACTCAACCATACCAGTTCACTGATCCCACCTTCGGCATCATCAACCTGAGGGTATTTGGAGAATACAGATGGAAGATTTCGTCGCCCGAGCTGTACATCAACCAGTTCGTCGGGACTTTCAGCGCCGAAACCTCCGACGAAGTGGAGGACAGGTTGAAGGAACAGCTAGTGATTTTAGTCTACAACGCCCTCGGCAAGATGAAACAGCAGGGGCTCAAGGTCACAGACCTCGCCGCTAACCTGACCAACATAGAACAGGAAGTGCTCGCGGCTGGGCCTGACCATCTGGGACAATACGGCATTGAAATCAATAAAATCTCAGGTCTCACCATAAGTCTCCCCGATGACGTCCAGAAGGCCATCGACACCCGGTCGGAGATGCAAGTCCTGGGGGTTAGCTACATGCAATACCAGACGGGTAAAGCAATCGACGACGCTGCGAAGAACCCCAGTGGAGGAGCGGGGACGTTCGCCGGCCTCGGTGCAGGTATAGGCGTCGGCGGTGTGATAGGGGGCCAGATGGCCCAAGGAATGGGCCAGACAACCATGAACAGGAGCTGTCCAAACTGTGGTTCTCTCGTACCGGCGAATGTGAAGTTCTGTCCCAACTGCGGTGCAAGCATGCCCTCGCCGGAAGGCCCACCGCCTCCTGCAGGTACAAGCAAATTCTGCCCGAACTGTGGGAGTCCGATCGCCGCCGGCGCCAAGTTCTGCAACAACTGCGGAACGAAGCTGTAGGTGTAGGCAATGTTCTGCCCAAAGTGCGGTGCCCAACTCCCAGACGACGCGACCTTCTGCTACAAGTGCGGGACAAAGGTGGGACAGGCCCCCGCCCAGGCGCAGCCTGCCAAGGCGAACCAGAACGTACTGGCTCCCAGCGGGGCAACCTCCCTGAAATGCCCGAATTGCGGGGCCCCAATATCCCCCAAATTTGGTGAAATGGTAATCACCTGCGAGTACTGTGGAAGCGGGGTCACCCTCAGCGACCAGGGGTGGACTGGAATCCAAAAGCAAACAATGCTCCCCATCAAGCTGGGGAACGTCGACCAAGCGAATGCCATGATCACCTCTTTGATGGACAAGGGCCTCCTGCACAGGCACCTACACGAAGATTCGACCCAAGAAGAGATGAATCTGTCATATGTCCCCTATTGGATCGTTGATGTCTCCGCCCGGACCACCATTGTCTCGGCGAATGTGGCTGCCCAGGTAGGACAGACCGCCACCACTGCTGCACTGATGGGCGTCATCCTTGGCGGAATGGGAGGAGGGGGATTTGGTGGAGGTGGAGGAAGAAGGAGGGTTTTCGGAGGGACGGGTGCGCCGCGGCCCTTGAGTGGACTCTTCCTTCCAAGGTGGTTCATGCTCTACGGCATGGGGATGGGGTATGGAGGAGGAATGAGGAAGACTGACCAAATGGATGAGAACTACGACTTCCCAGTCATTGCCCTGAAAGCGCTCACCGAGTACCAGCCGCGGGACTATCAATTCGACCTCAATGGAAGGACACTGTTCGACATCTCCAAGATTCCCAAGGACGTCAAGGTTCTCAACGGAGACATTGGGGAAGACGTAGCGAAGTCGCAGGCGAAGACACTGGTGGATCAGCTGCAATCGGAGAAAGCTCACGCCAAGTACCACATGATTCAGCAACTCACGACGGAGTCAGACGTCGGCGATGTGGAGTTACTGCACGTACCCATCTGGTTCGCGAGGTACGACCACAAGGGTAAGAAGATCGTCCTTGTCATCGACGCGAATTCGAGCAGAGTAATCAACAGTATGGGGCTGTAGGCGGAGCGCAGACGTCGGAAACATGAAGCTCTCAAGAGTCATTATCGTTGTCGTAGTGGTCGTAGTCGTAATAGTTGCCGGCCTCTATGCCCTGGGGGTTTTCTCAAGCCCGGCGCCGACCTGTACGACTACCTGGCAGTGCGCGGCCGGGTATCCCCTTGAGGTGGGAGGGGCCTATGCTGTGGCCGGACAGCAGTGCGTCAACAGCACCTCTTACTTCTATTGCGTCGGAGGGCTGGATGCCAATGGCGGGCCCCGGAACGAGGTATACTACTCCTCTCCTGTCTCTTCCACGTCTACGAACGTAACCAGTTGGACGCTCGATTCAAACTCGTATCCTCAGTACATTAACGGTCAGTCTTGCGTGGTGTCGTCGGGATACGTATACTGCGTAGGGGGGTCGTACGATAGCGGTGGAGACGACATTGCTTCTAGCTACTTCGCTCCTTTGACCTCGACTGGCATTGGCGACTGGAGCTCCACCATCCACTATCCCATACCCATCGACACTCAATCGTGCGTTACAGCGTCATCTTACATCTATTGCGTGGGGGGAGAGAACGAGACTGACGGTTCCGCGACGGACGTAGCAGAGACCAACTCTATCTGGTATGCCCCGCTATCTTCTTCGGGGATCGGCACGTGGGTCCATACTACGCCTTTCCCCTCTGACGACTTCTATCCGAGCTGTTATGCAGCGAACGATTACGTTTACTGCATTGGAGGCGCAGACAGCAACGGCAACTCCCTAACCAACGTCTACTACGCCACCTTATCCTCGTCTGGTGTGGGGACCTGGGCGTCGACGACGCCTTATCCCGTTGCAGCTTCCGGCCAGGCCTGCGTCATCTCGTCTGGCTACGTATATTGCGTGGGTGGTGTAACCGCCCCCGGCAGTAGCAGCTCCCCTCCTTCGTACACCAACGCTGTCTACTACGCGCCGTTGACTGCCGGTGGCATAGGGAACTGGAAGTCTGCGCCTAGCTTCCCTTACAGCACCTGGACCACATGCCTTGCCTCAGCAGGAAACGTCTACTGCTTTGGAGGGTTCGATAGCAGCTCGGCAGGCGAGGACAACGTCGTCCACTACGCTTCCCTGACTTCGCTCGCAGCTTGAGGTCCCGTGCCCGGCACTCCGGGCTCCCTAGATGAGACCGTCTTCGTGGAATACGCCTCACGGGCTTCGGTTATGGGCTGGAGGTCGTTAGGAACCAATCCAGAAATACCTACGGGGTCGAATGTACGGCCATGGCGACGAGAAAGCAGGGAGTCCCTGTAGTGGTCCCGGCGGACGTCTGGCAGCCCCTGATGGAGATAAGGGCACAGCTCGACTCGGAATGCCCGGGGGCGCCGACTCCCATCGAGGAACTCCTCAGGGAGGTCATCAGCCATTACGAGCGGTGTGAGCGGGCCGCGGAAGAGGCTCAGGACTTCTGCAAGAAGGCCCAGGCCTGGAAGAAGCACGGCTAAGCAGTAAAGGGACCAGGTGTAAGACGGTCGTTCGGACCGCTGGGGAGGATGGGTTTTGTTTTATTATCAGGGCGGAGGATGCAGGGGCGGATGAAATCTGGAACCATCAGGCAGACAACGCTGTTCTATGCTACCCCCCTGGAGGTGTACGAGGCTTACGTCGACCCTAAGAAGCATGCCGCATTCACTGGGCAGAGCGCCAAGGGGACGCCGAAGGTCGGAGGGAGGTTCACCGCAGGGGACGGATACATATCGGGGAAATACCTAGCGCTTGAGAAGGGGAAGCGCATCCTTCACGAATGGACAACCACGGAATGGCCCGAAGGATACCCGCCGTCTATCCTCGAGCTGACCCTGAAGGCGAAGGGGAAGAAGACGGAGCTGACCATGGTCCATTCGAAGGTTCCAGGAGAGCAAGTGGACTATTACGCGGAAGGATGGAAGGAATACTACTGGAAACCTCTTCAAAAGTACTTCGCCAAGAAGAAAGAGTGATGCGCGGCTTGGTCAAATGCCCGCGCTGCGGCAAGGAAAACAGATCGCCGGCTAGGAGTTGGGTGGGTGGGGCGAGGACGAGTAAGCCGATGAAGGTCCAGAGGTTCGTGTGTGCCTCCTGTGGTGCGAGCTATGTGGCCTGGACAGACTCGAAGACAGGGGCCATCAAGATCATGGAGAGAAAGAGCTAGCGCTGCTGCAGAGGCCGGAATTCGAACCCACACTTTACGCAGACGCGCATTCCGGGAGCCTCAGTGATCACTTGTTTCGTCCTGCATCGGGGACACTCCACCGTTATGTTGGCGGCCTTGATGGAATCGGAATGTTGCGAACGGACCTTGTCTATGGCGGCGCTGTAGGCATCTTTGCGGTAGCCAGGTGCCATTGCGGCACCGTCGCCCATGCTGGCAGAAAAGGATGCCTAGTTGACCTCTTCCAGCGTGAATGTGAACCTGGCGCCTGCGAACTCGCCCGTGCTGACCCTTTCCCATGTCACATTGTAGGTCTTGGAAACGTTGGCTCCGATGATGCTTATCCGCTTCGGTACCTCTGCGAATAGCTTCTCCACCTTGGCAGGGTCTTTGGTGAAAATGAGGCTTCGGCGCCGTTTCATGAGGTACTTTACGGCGACGTTCTGGTGGGCGTGCCCCTCGACGGGAATCTTCTCGGTGCCAGTATCTATCGTAAACGCTCGCTTGGCCATGTGTGTCATGGGATACCCAGCCCGAGGTAAATAGCTTCGGGGTCAAGGCGAGTATACAGGGGCGTGAAGACTTGGAATGGATGCCCCGAGCATCTCCGCCTTCAGGGCCGTTGTTATCTGCGTTGGCTCAGAACCGGGTGCGAGTCCGAACTCATCGGAGCTGATGGAGGAGATACGACGACGGATGGGGGGTTCGCACCGCGCCGGCCAAACGATGAAAGCAACCGGCCGAAGAGGCCCTGTTTCCCAGAGTCGACCACCTCCAGGTCTAGACAGAGGCTTCGGGCGAGCTTCCTCGCCTCCTCGATGGTCCTCAGATGGTCTTCGTCTAGGACGTAATCATACAGCACGCTGCGATTACTCATCCTTCCCATTGGAATACCAGATGGCGTATACATAGTCTGGCTCTGTTCGAAAAGGCGAGCGGGGACTCTGCGGCTCCTCACGACCACCCTGACCTTGCCGTCTTGGTTCATTGCTTTCCCTCCACGTTGACCAGGTCGAACTCGACCCCCCAAGGATACTCAACGACCTTGAGGAAAGCCTGCCCTGTCCTGATCTTCTCGCGGATTGAATCCAGGTTCTCCGAGCTTTCGTCGATGGATACCGGCCGGGTCAACGAGACCGAGGCCGGACTTCGGGTATTGGCGTGCGAATGTTGGGTCATTTCTTTCTAACCACCATCCACCCCCAAGACGGTTGGGTATTTTAACCTAACGCTCAATACTTACTATGGTGGTTAGGTTGATATAGGGGTCTCTGAAAGTATTCGGGCGTGCAGGCAGCCAACCGTGGGGCCATGGGAACCGATTTGGAACTCTGTCTAGACTTCACTGACACTGTGGACTGGAGGACAAGCAATCATGCCAAGGATAAGCTTGACACATATCTCGCACTCTTGAACTGGAGCAGCGAGAAGGGGTTACTAGACCGGAAACAGGTCGACGACCTCGGGCGAACTGCCGCGCGGGAAGACATGACTCTGGTGCTCGCCGAAGCGGTCAGGCTCAGGGAAGCCATCTACCGTATCTTCTCGGCAATTTCCCACAAGAGGAGAGCGTCCCCAAGAGATCTAGAGGTACTGAATGAGTATCTTGCAAAGAGCTTGTCACGCATGGTGGTGAAGGAAACTGGAGAGGGATACGACTGGGGATTAAGCTGCGATACCACTCCGGACATGATGTTGTATCAGATAGCTGAATCGGCTGCTATGCTGCTGACTTCGGACGACCTAGAAAGGGTCCGCGAATGCGCCAATGAAGAAGAGGGGTGCGGCTCGCTTTTCCTAGACTGCTCGAAGAGCCAGACCAGGAGATGGTGCAGTATGGAGAGCTGCGGAAACAGGGCGAAGTCCAGGGCGTTTTACGATCGGCACCTGAGAGCCACGTAGCACCGGTAGGCCCGCAACCCTATGGTCTCTTGATGTTCGTCACGAGCAGCTTGAACTGTAGCGTCTTCCCGGCCATGGGGTGGCTGCCTGACTTACCGTAGGCCTTCTCTGGTGGGAGGGTAATCTCCTTGGTCTCGTTGATCTTCATACCGATAAGCGCCTCCTCGAAGCCGCTGATAACCTGGTGCTTGCCTAGAACGACCTGGAGGGGCTTGTAGTCCCTGGCGAGGTTGAACAGCCCCGCATTGATGGCCTCTGCCTTCATGCTTGTGTCGAAAACTTTTCCCCCGGGGAACTTCCCGACATAGTGGACCGAGACGGTGTCGCCGTTCTGCGCCGTTACGTCGCTCAACAATCAGAGCCACGTCACGCGCATAATTAAGCAAGAAGACAAAGCCGCCCCTCGCTGTTTTCGTCTGCTCGTTCAGGTCCAAGTGAAGTTCTTCTTCCATGTCACGTTCCGGCTTTGAATCGCACTTGGGAGTTGAACCGCCCTTCGGGTTTCGGTGCACCTTTAGGGTTCAAACACTTCTGCGTCCCAGTCCGGTGCTAAGCAAAGGCTCCACACCTCGCTCGGCCGAAGAAGGGTTCTCCCCCCTCCAACGTACCTCCGCCTTCGTGCGTTTCCACCCCCGCCTGCGCTTCGCTGCCTTCCCGTGGCGTGGTCGTCGAACCTCACCGGGCTCTGGCGAGCACAAGGCTCCACTTCTGACTCGAGCGCAGCCCTGAACATTCCCAGACTCGCGCGGATCCTCGCGCGGTTCCGGGGTCGACTGAGACTGCACCCCAGCCATTGGCAGGGCCAACAGCGAGAGAGCTGACAACCCAATGGTTCGCAGGGCTGTTATCCTAGGATGGCTTTAGTTGCTGACAAAGAACAGATTTTTTGTAGACAAATCCAGACTGCAATATCATGGGTTGACTCATTGAAAGGATGCTAAGTTGCCTCCTGGAGTTGGCTCGTAATTGCCCAGGATGCAGAGATCCTTCAACGGCTTCCTGCTCCCTTCTTCGTCACTTGTGCCCGCACAGACTGGTGCGCATTCACCGTGCCTCCCTATCGCCTAAACTCTCGATGCCCCCGATTGCACCCCACCTAGGGGCCTGGCCAGCTTCACGCTTCGGACGACCGCTTCTGCCGTGAGCTTTGCGGCGAGATATCCGATCACGTCAACCAAAGTGTTGGTGGCCGCGACCTTGTTCCACCTCCTTGTGGACGTCGCGAAGATGGTGTCGCCGTCCTGCATGGTGTGGACAGGCCGAATCGAAATAGCCAGTCCGTCGTGCGCAACCTGGGCCACCTTGATCAGTTGTTCGTGCGACAACTGTGCGTTCGTTGCCACTACGCCAATAGTGGTATTTCCAGGCTTCCCCGACAGTAGGAACTCGTCCAGATAATCTCCAAAGTCAAGGAACCTGCCCCCCTTGCCCCTTGCCCCGGCGATTGTCCGGCTCGTCTGTGGGTCGAAGATGTTGCCCAGCGCGTTGGTGATGACCAGTGCGCCGACCGTCAGGCCATTGGCTGATCTCCAAGCAGTGCTCCCGCATCCACCCTTGCAGGACAACTCCTTGCCTCTGAATTTTCCGACCGTCGCTCCAATTCCGGCCCCCACATTCCCTTCCTTGACTCTGGCCGAAGATGCTGCGGCGCACGCCTCGTATCCTAGTTCTTCGTAACTGATGCCCCTAGTGTTGGCGAACTCGAGGTCGTAGATGTTCGCCCCTACCACACCCGGCAGCTGACCCGAGCCCTTGGTTCGTGCCATCCTTCTTTCAAGCAGGAACCTTCGTATCCCTGCGGCACAGTCGAAGCCAAACACGTCCCCCCCAGTCAGAAAGATTGCATGCTTCGAGAGGAAGTTCTTGCCAACATCGATTGAATGAGTGTCATAGGTCCCCGGCCATCCACCGCGGGCTTCGCAGGCTACTTCTGCGGGTGGAGATAGGAGGACGACCGTGCATCCGGTCCTGGCTCTTCTTCGCTCTGCATGGCCGACCTGTACCCCGTCGATGGCTGTTATCGTATTGTTCTCGTTCACAGACACTGACGGTTTTCGCCTCGACTTTAATTCTTGACCCCCATCATCACCCCAGAGAACTTGATGAGCTACAATATCAGGAGCCGTTAGTGACGCGCGCTACAAATGACGCCCGCCAGCAGCTCGTGCGGATTCGCGTCCGAAAAACTATGACCCAGGGGTGCAGGTCCGCTGAGCCCAATGGAAAAATGGAGGCCGTGCCAGAGGTAGTGTGTGGCGGAGTCGAAGGTCCACAGATCGATGAAGGCGGTAGTAAGGCAGGAACTCGAGCGTGAGCGCTACGCCGTGGTCGAGGAGCCCCTGTTACCCCCTGGGGACAAGGTCACCTGGACCTCGTACAGACCAGACCTGCTTGGATACCGGTCGGAGAATGGGACGGAGGAACTAGTGCTTGTAGAGTGCGAGACGCACCCCAACATGAAGCGGCTCAGGGAGAAGAAGGCCTCCAGCGTCTCGTTTCAGCCCTACCTCTTTCGCTACGGGTCTGTGCGGAGGATACTCGCGGTCCCCCGGGGGAAGCTCGGGTCCGTGGATTTACGTGTCAGGGAAAGTTGGGAAGTCTGGGTTGTTGGGGCCGTTGCGACGATAGACAGGTATCCCATTTTCGGTTGAAACGAGCCAGCCGTTAAGGCAACTAGTTATGTGTGGGAGAAGCCGGCCAGAAGACACGTTGGCGCCTTTCAGAGACAGGGAGGAGGCCGGGAGAGAACTCGCACGCGCTCTCATGGAATTCAGGGGGAAGAACGTCGTGATTCTGGGGATGCCGAGAGGGGGGGTCGTGGTCGCCAACGAAGTGGCGGAGGTGCTAGGAGCGCCACTCGATATCGTGGTGACCCGGAAGATCGGCGCACCAGGGGAGCCGGAGTTTGCGCTGGGAGCCATCACCCAAGAAGGGGACGTAATTGTTGACAGCCAAGCCGCCGAGTCCGTTGGAGCCTCTCCCGAATACTTGCAAGAGGAGGTGCGGAGGAAAAGGTTGGAGGTGAAAGAAAGGATGCGGAGCCTGAGGGGGGATATGCCATATCCCAGTCTGGAGGGGAAGACGGTCATCATAGTAGATGATGGAATGGCCACTGGGAACTCGATGAGGGCGGCGGTTCAATCAGTCAGGAAGAGGAGCCCGAGGGAAGTGGTCGTGTCTGTGCCAGTTGCTCCCCAGGAGGCGGTAACAGAGCTCTCCAGGGAGGGGACAAGGGTCGTGTGCCTGGAGAGGCCCCGCTTCTTCTTCGCGATAGGGGAATTCTACAAGAACTTCGGACAGGTGGAGGATTCGGAGGTCAAAGAGCTGCTCGAGAACAGATGGAAGCGGCTCGGGGTCAAGTCAGAGGCATAGGCGCTGTGGGGTCTAGTGGCTGGAACACGCCTAGTTCTGGGAACTGGTCGAATAGTAGTCCCAGATCTTCCTCTGTTCTTCCTTGACGAAGTTCATTTCGGCTGCGGAGAGCTTGGGGTCATTGGCCCTGGAGAATGACCTCCTGAGGGAGGGGGGCAGACTGCTGTCGCAGAAGAAACCTCCCCCGGGGAAGCCGGTGTCCTTTCGGACTATAATCGCCGCGAACCCAGGCGCACCCCTGCGGTACTCATCCTTGTCCACGGCTGATATGGCCTCGAAAAGAGGTCGCCCTCTCGAGATTCCGAGGATCCGCATTAGCTCCCCGTAGGTGAGGGTCCCGCGGGCCTTGGCGGTCCTGAGGAGCTCCTGCCTCAGGTTCTCGACGTCAGGGGCGTGCACTTGAGGGTCGATGCTGTCCCCCTGTTCCTGAATGCAGTACCTTCTGATTAGATCGTCTATTCTGCTCGAAAGCTCGTCCCGTATCCCCCTGAGCTCTTCGAAGGTCTTTCCCGTAGCCCCTGGCAGGGGCCAGTCCTCTCCCTTGACTTCGGCTCCTATGGGGCATCTGTCCAGACACCCGAACGTGACAATCCGTGATGCACCGGCGACGAGGGAGGGCGTTACAATCCTGGGGGCTCTCTCTGTAAGCGTGATCCCCACTTCACCAAGGAGCAGGCGAGCATTGGGGTTAATGGAAGCGGCCGGGCTCACCCCTGCGCTCTCGGCACCCCAGCCAGGGGGGGCCTTGGAGTTGAACAGCTCCTCGGATAGCACGCTCCTGAAGGTGTTCTCGACGCAGACGAAGAGGATTGTTTTCGTGACCTGGTCAGGGGTTTCCCTGATTTAACGACTACTTGATCGGTGCTTCAGGACTCCAGGCTCTTCGCGACCTTGAACTGATCCCCGACAATGGCTCTCATGTTCAGAAGTCCCAGCGGCTTGCCATGGTCGGTGACGAAGACTGTCCTAATCCTGTGCTTCGCCATAAGCTGGACGCCTTCTGAAAGGGGCCTGTCGGCCTCGATGGAGATCATGGGGGACGTCATGATCTTCCTCACGGGGATGCTCGATGAGAGCAGATCGTCAGCGGCGATTCTGTACAGGATATCACGCTCAGTTAGAATCCCCCTCGGCTCACCATTGATCAAGGCGAGGATGTTGCCGGCCCCTTTGTCGCGCATCATCTGAGCCGCCTTGAGGACAGACTCGTTGGCGTCGATCAGGAGAGGATCTGTTTTAACGAAGTTCCTGATGGTCGGGGCGGTAGACTCGCTAGCCTCGATCCAGAAGGTGAGCGAGTAATGGCAGTTGGGACACTCATCAGGGGTGTTGTCACCTTCGAAGATGTGTCCGCAGCGGTAGCACTCCCACTTGGTCATCCCGTAGAAAAGGGGTCTGCGTGGTATATTAAGAACGTGGGGTCGGACCGGCTAGGGGTTCGCCGCCTCGTCTTTCGGGGCGAGAGCTATGAGACGCCTGGCTTTCTGCTGGCACAGTGCGGCGTTGTCCGTGTAGTACTTCCAAGCCGTGTAGTTCTCCTCCACCTTGGACAGCAGAAGCAGGATATCTGCGGCCTGGAGGTATCGCGATACGGCGGTCTCTGGGTTCCCTGCCTTCTCGTCAGCAGCAGCATCCGTCATCAGCTGGTTAGCGTACCAGCGGAGCTTCTGCGCTCTTGTCATCGGGGGCTTGGGAGCTGCCTGCACGTCTCCCACTCGACCGGGTTGGAGTCAAAAGCAGGCCGGGTCGAAATTCCTAGACGAGAACGTTAGAAGCGAGAAGTCAGCCGAACAGGATGGTCGTTCCAGTGGTGATGCCATACGTCGCAGCGAAGCCAGCCTTGGCCTCGATCACGTAGGTCGCCTCCGTGCTTGGGGCATAGGTTGCGCACCCGTACCCGAAGGAGTTGAAACACGGAGGGGCTCCTGCCGTGAGGTAGACTACCCGGCCCGAGTCTCCCGTTGCGTTCACCCAGATCATGTCGAGGCTCGTGTTGGTGTCGTACATCCAGAAGGCCCATTTGCTAGGATAAGGGAAGGCGAAGAGCATCGTCGTGTTGTTCGTCACCTTCCTGTTCATGAGGCCTGCCTCCCTTTCCTGCTGCGTCGTGGCGATATAGGTGAAGACAAAGGTCCGGCCGTTCACGGTAAAAATGGAAGGAACCTTGGACGTGACGGAGCCCGGGCCGACGCTGGACTCGTAAACCGTGTAGCCCACGAGCAGCGCCACCACTGCTATCACGCCCAACGCGAGCATCCTTCTGGAGAGAGCCAACGTTCAGAGCGGTGTCGAGGGAATATTTCTACAGTTCCGATAGGGAGGCATAAATGGTCGTGTGCCAGTCCTGTTCAACGATGGAAGGCGGAGTCGCAGATATCTTCAGGGCTCTCGTGCCCGTTGGAACGGTGGAGGCTGTCAGGCAGAAGCATGAAGTATTCAGGACTGCCGGTGGGGACTACCTGGTGATCAGCCCCAGCAGCAGAGGCTCGTCGTCCTTCCACATGGCTTCGGTTTCTTCTGCAAGGGTTGAGACCCTGGCCATGGCGGTGAGAAAAGAAGGAGCAACCACTGGCGCGCTGATGAAGGACCCGAGGCTAGACAGGCCCTTGGAACGAAAGACAAGATCACAAAGCGGTTTGACATCCTAATCGGCCTGTATGTACTTGTGGCCACGGGAAGGACAGAGATGACGAAGGAAGGGAAGAGCCTGTTGTTCACGAAGCGCGCCTGAGTAGAGGCGCACACGATTGAGAGCTTGTTTTTTAAGGGAGTGAAGCGCGAAGACCTCGGGAACATTGAGGCGGGACGCAGAACTCGACGACGAGCCGACTGCCATGAGCCCGAGAGACGCTGAAGTGGTTCGGACCATTGAGGAGGAGGGACTTGAGATTTTCACCTTCGACGGGCTCAGACGAATAACGGGGGCCCATCCGGAGACTCTTTCCAGGTCATTGGAGAGGCTCGAGGACGGTGGCATTGTGGTCAAGTCACCGGAGGGATACAGCGTAACCGACAAGGCTAGAGAGTCCTTCGCGGCAAGGCCCGTCTATAGTGGAGCAAGAAGGATACCAATTCTGCACACCTTCCTCCCTTATGAGGCGAGCACAGGGACGATCATTTCAGCCCTCAAGGGGAGGTGGTTCGACACCATCCGCTGGGTGGGAACGGCGGAGACCGAGGAAGGTTTTGTGATGAAGTGGGTGACCGAGGACGGGACAGCAACGATCGATGCCAAGTTCTCGTCAGGGCAGCTAGACGTCGATGCAAGAGTTGCGAAGGAAGCAGACCTTCCGAAAGCGATCCGTGCAGCCCACCAGTTGATTGGGAGAATCTCTAGGCTCTACGCCAGCCCCAGGCCCGGCGCTAGACCGGCACTCATGAGGATAGGGTACTTCAAGCCATACGCGATGTGAGCCGGTCCCTCCCGAACCTGCTCAACAAGTAGCCTCCAGTACATGCCCCCGGGTGGTGATTCTGACAAAATGACAGGGGTACAAGGGATGCAGCTGTTACAGTCATTTTCAAACGCTGTAACCGAGCTGGCTGAAAGCGTTTCACCTTCGGTCGTGAACGTGAACGCAGGAAGGAGGGGTGGCACTGGGATAATCTGGTCCGCGGACGGGCTGATCGTAACCGCGAGCCACGTTGTGGGGCAATCGACGGCTCCTACAGTCGTGACGAGCGACGGCCAGGAGCTCGAGGCGAAGCTGGTCGGGAGAGATCCGTATACGGACGTTGCCCTCCTAAAGGTGGACTCGTCAGGGCTGACACCTGTAAGGATTGGGAGCGCCGACGGAATCAAAGTGGGGCAGTTCGTCCTGGCCCTGGCGAATGCATCGGGCAGGAAGGCTTCCGCTACTTCCGGCATCATAACGAGCAACCGCAGGAGCATGCGCGGCTTCTGGGGAGTCATGATAGAGGACGCCGTGGTATCGGACGCTAAGTTGAACCCTGGCTACTCGGGAGGTCCCCTCGTCGACGCGTCTGGGAACCTGCTGGGAATGAACGTGGCCTACTTTGCCGGCAGGGGAGTGGCTATTTCGGTCGACTCGCTGAAGGAAACCGTCGGCAGGATCTCAAAGGACGGCCGGGTCAAGAAAGGGTTCCTAGGCGTCGTAGTCGAGCCTGTCGAGCTCCCTGATGATCTAGCCAGGTCTGCCGAAGTCGGCCAGGAGGATGGGCTACTTGTCAGGTCAGTGGATGCAGAGTCGCCCGCTAGGGCTGCAGGAGTGGTCCTGGGTGACATCATCCTGAAACTTGGGGACGCACAGGCGACAGACGAATACGAACTCCACAAGGCACTCACAGGGGACGTCGTGGGCAAGACCCTGGTCCTGCGGATTCTCAGGGCGGAGAAGGTTGCGGACCTAAAGGTCACTCCTAGGGAGGCGGAGCTGTAGATGGCCTCGTTCCCGAGGGAACCCAGCTTTCCCCAACCTGGAGGACCCAGGGAGCCTCTCCCTCCCGTTCGTCCTCCTTTCTGAAAGCCCGCGGGCCGGATCTATCAGAAACCCGCCGCGGAGAGCGACGTCGTCTCCGGAATGCCGGGGGCCTTGCATGAATAGGGTCTGATGGCTGAAATAATAACATATGTTATATAGCCCCGTCGACTAGAACCTTTTCGTAATGAAACCTGTTTCAAACGACCCGAGCCTTCTCGAGAGATTTGAGGCTGAAACTCGGTCCCAGGTCCCCCACATAGAGGGGGGGAGGGTCGTCAACCCTACCCCCCTTGTCGACGTTACAACCCCCCTGATGGAGTGCGCCAGGTCGGAATACGGGCTCCGTCTGGCGAGCGGAGCCAGAGTGTTGGCGAAGCTCGATTCCAAGATAGCGGGGGGATCGGTTAAGGTCAGACCAGCGGTCAACATCTTGGGCGATGCAATTACCTCAGGGAAGCTGACGAGAGGCCAGACGGTCTTTGAGGCGACCTCGGGGAACTTCGGACTTGCCCTCGGGTGGCTCGGGAGGCTTGGAATCGACGTGGTGGCTTTGGTATCCAGGAGGCTGCAGCAGGGAGTGGTAGATCAGTTGGTGACGGACGGGGTCAGGCTTGTCAACTTGGACATGGACATCTGTCCAGCGCCGGGAGCGAAGGGTAGCGCAGACATGCTCATGGCGAAAGGGGTCGTGGCGGGGGTCAGGCAGCAGCTGGCAGAGCTCGGCTTCGACCCTAGTAGGTTCGACGGGGCGAAGGAAAGGGCGGAGGAGCTCCTGGCCAGGCAGGACGCCATTGGACTGGCGAAACTTCTTGCCCGTGTGTATGGAGGGTTCTGCACAGAACAGTACGACAGCCAGTTGAACGTCCAGATTCACCAGTCTGTCACAGGACTTGAGGTCGACCAGCAGCTTGGAGAGCTGGGTACCTCTCTCGGGGAAGCGGACTTCGTCTGCACCTTCGGGACGGGAGGGACCGCGGGAGGGGTTAGCAGGTACGTGGCGTCGAGGTACGGCAGGAAGGGGACGAGAGTGGTGTTCCCGCTGGCAGGCCAGGACGTTGCAGGAATTAGGACCAGAGAGAAGGCCATTGGGTTGCGATTCTACGAGCCCGAGGCGTATCTAGGGGAGCACGAAGTGGACTTCGACGATGCCACCAGGCTCTTCGAATTCTTCAACAGGAAGGGGTACGATGTGGGTGAAAGTGGGGCCCTCGCCCTATACGCCTCCATGCAACTGATCAACTTCGGGGTCGGGAAGCAGTTCGTCGTGATGATAGCCGATGGCGCCTCCAAGTATTCCACCGAAGTGAAGGCCGTGGCGCGGAGGGGTAAGAGGGACCAGGTGAGGCTGGACGAAGCAGCCTCGGCGATCAGGGAGTACGGCGGAGTGGTGTGGGCCCACAACATGTTCGTCCCCCGGAAGGAGGGTATCAGAGTAATAGCATCGTCCCTCGGGTGCGAGGAGTCAGACATCAAGGTCGCTGCGACGAGGGACGTGCAGATGGTGCTGAACGGAGGGGAGCCTTCAGGAGAGTTTGAGACCCTCCTTCCCAAGGACGACAGGCCCATCCTTGTGGTCTGCATGGCAGGGAACACTTCATTGATGCTGGCAAAGGTCCTCGAAAGGAGAGGAGTGGCCGCCGAAAGCCTGGTGGGGGGCATAACGGGTCTACCGGCCTCTAGAGGGAAGCAGCCCTCTGAGCTGGTCGAGATGGCGAGAGGTTAGTTTATCGCTCCAGTGGGATGGGATGGCTCCCCTGCGACCAGATCTTCAAAGTCTGATCCTTCTTCACAGTATCAGGCTTTGGATTTGAACGATGCAGTGGCAGCGAGCACCTGCTGCGGCGCATAGATGTGCGGGTTGAGTTCGAGGCAGACAAAGACATCAGATCCGGCCAACATCCCCATCAGCTTGCCAAGGCTCGCAGTCCCCTCGCCCGGGACGAGGTGGGCGTCCGACGCGCCGGCATTGTCGCTCAGGTGCACCTCCACGAGTTTTGGGCCGGCCACCTGGAGAAAGTCGTCACAGACCTGGGCGCTAGCGTGAGCGTGGCCTGTGTCGAGGGTGAACCTCAACCCATCGACTGCCTCCACGAGGGCCCTCAGTGATTCGGCGGTGGAGCCGAGCGGGTAATGGTACTTCGACTTGCTCTTGGTCTGGTTTTCCACGCTTATGGCAAGCCTTCCGTCGGCCGCCTTTACCATGGTGTGGAGGACAGAGGCTGCGTTTGCCGCCGAATCGGGCACCATCGCCTCGTTGTGAACGCTCCCGGGGTGAACAGTGATTACCCTCGCCCCCAAGGAGTCGCTAAACTGGACGAACTCTTCCAGAGCCCTCTCTACTGCACCCCTCACGGGTTGGAAGGGATTGGCTGGGTTGAGGTCGGTGAAGGGCGCGTGCATTGTGATTGTCATGTGATAGGTGGAGAGTGCCTCGGTGAGGGCGCGCTTGTCGACCCAACCGGGAAGCGCGTGTGGAGCGTCCCCCCAGAGCTCGATGTAGTCGAGCCCCGCGTCTCCGATTGCCCGGACGGCCGAAGCCACGTCAAGTCCGAGCAGCGACCAAGTGCTCAGACCTACCTTCATTTTCTCAAACCAGACCGTCTCGACTGATCCGCACTCAGGAAGTGGGGGAGCTCTGGGCTGCCCTGACTCTCTTCACCATTTCCTTCAGCATGTGCAGGGCTACCTCCGGGTTCGTCTTCACCAGGCCGGCGAAAGCCCAAGATGTCAGCGCCCAGCACTTGGTCGGGGAGACAGCGACCACGTCCGCCGAACGTGGAAGCTCGTCGATGAGCGACATTTCCCCGAAGAACTGCCCCCTCCCGAGGGTTGCGAGGACTCTGTCCCCCTTGCGAACTTCGGCCTTTCCGTCGAGAATCAGATAGAAGCCGACCCCCATGGCCCCTTCGCGCACAACGAAATCACCCGCCTTGTACGCCATTTCTTTCCCTTCGGAGGCGAGCGACTTCCTCTTCTTCACATCGAGACCGGAGAAGAATGGAACGGTACCTAGCATCGAGACAGTGTCCGGGGCACCTGACATTCGGCTTCCGACCCGTTACAACTCATTTAAACTCACCGACACACTCCAACAAGCTTGTCCTGGCTGGCTTTGGGTTTCCTGAGGTCACGGTCCCCTAGCGGGAACGCCCAGCCTGGGGACGGACTGTCATCTTCTTTGGCTTAGGGCCGAGGGAGAGAACGGTCCTCTCGTAGTCGGACCAGCTGACCCCAAGCTTTTGGGCAACCATCATCTCGATCATGGTTGCGAACTCGTGCTCGTTCCTGTAAGGCGCCTTCGGGTGGTTACCGGGCTCGGCATCCAGCGGGTGTAAGTTCATCCGCCGCTCTGCCTCGAAGTTTACGTCGAATGCCACCACCTCCTTGTCTGTGATGCCATGCATCTTGCAGAGTTCATACTCGATCATCTCGTGAAGCGCCACCAGGAACACGTATCTCTGGTCCTTCATCTTACTCACCCTGATCTGAGCCGGTCTCCCGGGTATCCAGTCCCCCACGGTCTCGTACCTCTGCTTCTTGTGGGGCACCTGAGATATCGTGAAGACCGTTTTGAAGTGCTTGCGATTGAGGGGGCTCTTGGGGCGGAGCGTCCTGGAATCTCTTAACCTTGCGACAGAAGGACGCATTGACGCACTGCTAGGGCCATGAGACGACAATTGAAACGGAACAACGCCGGCCTGGGGCCCCCTAAGGGGTAGGCTGTCAATTCGGCGCTCCTTTTTTGTTAACCAAAGTTAAGCTACATGAGAGGGGCGAGGTGGGGGAGGGGAGAACCTTTTTCCGTTGGGCGTTTAACAAGGGGTCTCCGCCGCATCATGAGACGACACCAGGGGTGTGCGTCACGGCCTGTGTCCTAGGCCTTCCTGAATTCCAGGGCAGCGGAATTGATGCAGTATCTCAGCCCCGTGGGCCTGGGACCGTCGTCAAAGACATGGCCTAGGTGAACGCCGCAGTTCCCACAGCTAACTTCTGTCCTGACCATGCCGAAGCTTCGGTCGGTATCTTCCTTGATGATCCCCTTGGAGATAGGTTGGAAGAAGCTCGGCCAGCCTGTGCCTGATTCGAACTTCGTGTCAGAAGTGAACAGCGAGGTGCCGCAGACGATGCACGAGTAAGTGCCCTTCTCGTGGTTGTCCCAATACTTCCCCGTGAAGGGGGCCTCTGTTCCCCTGTTGAAACAAACGTTGACCGACTCTCTGTTCAGCTTTGCCTTGAGCTTCTCCATTTCCTCGCGTGTCAGCATCAGCTACTGAAAGG
>Ga0187780_10000807_pt1 | contig 23299 bp, 21 predicted proteins | sample 1015_Q2_SP10_20__FD_132429 | JGI IMG/M metagenome (GOLD analysis project Ga0187780, IMG submission 132429) | Tropical peat soil microbial communities from peatlands in Department of Meta, Colombia - 1015_Q2_SP10_20_MG | ecosystem: Environmental > Terrestrial > Soil > Wetlands > Peat | place... | reverse complement strand
GTTCAGCAGCTGGCGAACCATGCCCTGTTCACTGCTCTGGGCGGGAACGGAACATCGGTCTCGCACTCGGCTGCGTGGGTGAACAACGTCCTGGCAGAGAACTTCTGCCAAGCCCTGGGCACCTACAAAGTCCAGTTCAACGTGCAAAACCCAACGGCCGCGTTCCCTGTGATCATCGCTGGGACGTGGGCAATGATCGTCTCGCCTAGCTTCGTGATCTCCCATGACGACCCGTCAGCGATAAGCAACGGGGCCGTCAACTTCCTCGCCTACTACGACCACGCGGCAGGCAACGCAACCACCTATCTGGACAACTCGTATCACGGCTCTCAAGCGGGTACTGGCGCCTATGAGATCACCAGCGTCAACCCGACAACCTATGAGATCAAGCTGGATGCCAACCCCAACTACTGGGGCGGCCCACCTGGCTACATGTTCGGGAAGATTCACCCGACCATCGCCCACATCGATATCCAGGTTGTCGCCGACCAGACGACCAGGATCCTCGACATCAAAGGCGGCAATGCAGCAGGAGTGGGAGTGAATCCGGACAGCATCTTCTCGCTGCTGAACAGGGACGCCTACGACCAGAACGGCTCCTACATCTCCAACACGCCTGGCGTGAACTTCTACGGTCCGTTCACATACTACAACGACGGGTGGATTCAATTCAACCTGAACGTAACCAACTCGGCAGGTACCCTCCTGTCCTTCCAGCCCTTCGCTGACATGAGATTCAGGCTGGCGGTTGAGGATTCGGCCAACGTGACCGATGTACTCAACAGCGTCACCTATGGCCTGGATAGAGCGGCGAACTGGATGAACCCACCGGGCACATTGCCTGTGGGGAGCGCCACGGTAACAGCGGCTCCCGCATGGAGCTACAACCTAACAGAGGCTGAATCACTCCTCAAGAGCGCATGCGCGAACCCGATGACCAACTTCGTTGATGTCAACGGGCACCCAATCGCGGCCGGAACCGTCGACAACAAGTGCAGCGGGCAAGTCGTGAATCTCTACTACCAAGCTGGCGACACAATCACGGAAAAGATCCTGACCGAAGCCGTCGGTAACCTCAACACCATTAGCGGCAACGATAACCTCGGTATCACCTTCACCCCTGTCCCGGTTCCTGCTGGAACATTGTACACTCTGGCCGGCGAGCACCAGATTTACTGCTACTGGGCTGGCTGGATAGATGACTACAACTGGGCCATTGACTGGAACGGGCCAATGTTCCTCTCCACTCAAACCTATCCGGCATGGAGTCTTTACAACTTCACGCAGTGGAACGACTGGGTAGCGCAGGGAGTATTGGCTGACCAGACCGGCAACCTCACTGGGCTCGTCAAGGTCACTCAGCTCCTGGACGCCTCCAACAACCAACTCGGCTACTACTGGCTTAACGAGTATCAGCTCGACTACCACTTCCTCTCCAACTGGGTCCACGGCTGGTTCTACAACGCAGTTACAACTCCAAACACTGGCGACTATTGGGCGGCTCTGAGCTTCGCTCCACCGAGCTAGTTCAGGACCCCCTCCTTTCTTTTTCTGACCGAAATACCCATTCTCACGAGCGAGAAAGTTAACAACGTTTTTAACGCGTGAAAGGGCCCGCTCCCTTCACCTTGCGGATGTATGAGTACATCATCCGGAGAAGCGTCCTTCTGGTTTTCGTACTCTTCGGTGTGAGCCTGATTACGTTCTACCTTTCACGGGGCTTCCCGTCAGCTTTCAACCCTTGCAGTCCTTACATAACCACCAAGATGAGCGTCGCCCAGATCCACGCCACGTGTGCGTCACACGGTTTTTACCTTCCGCTGTACGAACAGTACTTCTATTGGCTAAGAGACGTCTTTACCGGCAACTGGGGGAGCGCCGGGACCTGGGCGCAGGGGCTCCCGGTCATGTCTGTTTTTGCAAGCCGATTCCCTTACACAGTCGAACTTGCGCTTGCAGCAGTGGTTGTGACCGTAGTAGTGGGACTCCCCCTCGGAATAATCTCTGCAGTCCGCAACAACAGCCCTGTTGACCACGCTTCCAGGGTTGTTGCCCTGACAGGCATCTCTACGCCTGTGTACTGGTTCGGGTTCATTCTTCAGCTGGTTTTCTTTTACTATTTTGTACAGTGGGGACTTCCGCATCTTCCCAATCAGGGGGCAATATCCTCCAACCAGCCTACTATCACGACCTACACAGGAATCCCGATCGTGGACGGCCTGATTAACGCCAATTGGTCTTATGCATGGGATGCCTTCCTGCACGTCATCCTTCCTGCGATAACACTCGCGTTTGCGAGCCTAGGGGCGCTCACCAGGCTCGTCCGTGCCAGCATGCTAGAGGTGCTCAGGCAGGACTACATCACCCTAGCCAGGTCGAAGGGCTTGAGCGAGAGAGTCGTGATATTCAGGCATGCCCTCAGAAACGCTCTCATACCCGCCCTGACGGTTGCCGGCCTCCTTTTCGCTGGCCTCCTCGGCGGGGCGGTGATCACGGAGACTGTGTTCAACTGGCCGGGGGTAGGATTCGATAGCGTACGCGCGGTCCTGCAAGGAGACAGCAACTTCGTAATGCTTTACACGCTGGTAACTGCGCTAATAGTGGTAGTGGCCAATCTGATAGTCGACGTTCTTTACGCAGTCGTTGACCCGAGGATAAGGTACTGATATCCATGAGCGACAAAGAGAGAAAGAGACCCGAAGAACCACCCAAGAGGTCGGGGATCCGGGCAGCCTATACCGAGGATCTCAAGTACTCACTCAGCCTGCTGGTCAAGAACAAGCTTGTCCTTACTGGAATTTTCCTTTCCGTATTCTTCGTCCTGGTGGCCATATTCTCAAGCATTCTTGTAAACCCCGCTTCTGCCAACCATTTCGACTTCGGCAAAGCGTACTGCTGGAACGGTAATCTGTTCAGCTGGGGAACCCAGTCTACCATCTGCCCGGCATCAGTCAACTATCCCCTGGGCTCTGACGGTTACGGGAGGAGCCTCCTTTCGATGCTAGTTCTGGCTATTCCACTCGATCTTTCAATCGCCCTTGAGATAGTCGCCTCGGCCCTAGCAATTGGGATCTTGCTCGGATCCGTCGCAGCCTACGCGGGGGGGTGGGTCGACGAGGTCATTCTAAGGGTAACCGACATATTCTTCGCTTTCCCATTCCTTATACTCGCTCTTGTCTTCGCCGCAGTCCTCGGCAGGACGATTCCGAACCTCGAGCTTGCCATTTTCCTAGTCTGGTGGCCCGTATATGTCAGACTCATAAGGGGCCAAATGCTGAGCGAGAAGACCAAGGCCTACGTCGAGGCCCTGAGGGCGCTTGGGGTGAGCAGGTGGCGGACTCTATTCTTCCATCTTATACCGAACTCGATTTACCCCCTACTGGTCCAGGCGACCCTTGACATAGGGGGAGTTATCCTGACGTTCTCCGCACTCGTCTTTATCGGCTTCTCTCCTTCCCCAGCCCTTCCTGAGCTCGGCAATCTGGCGTCCGATGGGATAAACCAGATTTTCACGGCGCCCTGGCTCCTGGTGATTCCTGGCCTCGTTATACTGCTGATCTCTCTAGGATTCAACCTGGTGGGGGACGGCTTGCGAGATGTGCTGGATCCGAGGCTAAGGAGATGATCATGATTAATGTCGGACGAAGACGAAGAGGAACGTAAGGTAGGGGTCAGGTTAGAATGGAAGGACTATGTGGCGTTTGTGATCGCTGCCTTCGAGACCATTCTTGTGCCCCTAATCGTCTTCGTGATCGTGCTGCTAGCCCTCCTCGCCCTAATCAGATAGTAGTGATAGGGGCCGTGAGCAACTTATTAACTCGAAGGGAAGGGGCCATACATTGTCTCAGGACTGGGGAGGGGTGCCCTAGATGAGCCAAGTCGGCCTCGTAAGGCAGGAAGCGAGGTCGGATGAGGGGACGCCAGTACTTGAGCTGAAAGACGTTTACGTCTCTTTCCACACCTATGCAGGCGAAGTCAAAGCGCTGAACGGAATCAATCTCACGCTGTACAAGGGCGAGGTGGTGGGTCTGGTTGGGGAGAGCGGGTGTGGGAAGTCGGTGACAGCGGCTGCAGTGGTCGGCCTCCTCCCGGAGAATGGCAAAGTTACCTCGGGGGAGATATCCTTCCTAGGGCAAGACCTATTGAAGAAATCTATGAAAGAAGTCAGGGAGCTTAGGTCCACCAGGATTGCGATGGTCTTCCAGGATCCCATGACGTTTCTGAATCCCGTCCTTACCATCGGGGAACAGCTTCGGGAAGTCTTCAGCATAAACAAGCAGAAGCTTGGCCAGGCCGCGCTCGATTATGATCTTGCTCAATTGAAAGAAGAAGAGGCCAACGCGAGCGACGACGCGAAGCGGGCAGACATCAGGTCGCGCATCAACCACCTCGAAGGGCAAAGAGGGAACCCGCCCATGCCAAGGGGGCGCCACAAGAGGAAGGTTCTGGATGCATTGGCCTCGGAGGCCCTTGACAGAATGAGGGTTCCAGATTCCGAGAGGATCATCAAGGAATATCCACACGAGCTCTCAGGCGGAATGAGGCAACGCGTCATGATTGCCATGGCAATTGCGAGGGATCCAGACTTGCTCATCGCAGACGAGATCACCACCGCCCTCGATGTCACAATACAGGCCCAGATTCTCGAGTTGCTCAAGATCCTAAGGCGAGAATACAATTCTACGATCCTGATAATCACCCATGACCTCGGCGTGGTGGCCGACCTCTGCGATCGGGTGGCCGTCATGTATGCGGGGGACGTAGTGGAGGTGGCAGAAGCGGAGAATCTGTACGGGAAACCGCTCCATCCCTACGCTCAGGGACTCTTGAGAGCTGTACCGAAGCTCACTGCGAACCCCGCCATGCTCGAATCCATCCCCGGGTCAGTGCCTGACCTGATCTATCCGCCGCCCGCTTGCAGATTTAACCCGAGGTGTCCGTATGTATGGGATTTGTGCAGGCAGAAGAAGCCTGAGCTCTTGGAGGTTGAGAAGGGGCACTTGGTTGCCTGTCATCTTTACACGGAGGGAGCAAAACGACCGAACCCTTCATAAGAGTCACCAACCTCCGGAAGTGGTTCCCCATCTCCGGTGGGCTCCTGGGGAGGACGGTCGACCACGTCAAGGCTGTCAACGACGTCTCGTTCGAGATCCCAAGAGGAGGCACCTTCGGTCTGGTGGGGGAGTCCGGGTCCGGGAAGACAACCATAGGGAGGTGCATCCTGAGGCTTATCGAGCCAACCTCTGGCCAGGTTGTGGTCAACGGAGTAGACATCACCAAGCTGAAGCGAAAGCAGATGGCACCCTACCGCCGGCTCATGCAGATCATATTCCAGGACCCCTACGCCTCACTCGACCCAAGGCAGACCATCAAGTCCGCACTCGCGGAGGCGGTGAAGGCTTCGGGTGGTAAGCAGTCAGCGGATGACGTGTTCCAACGCTCCAAGAAACTGATTGAGCTTGTGGGGCTGAACGAGGACCACCTCTACAGGTTCCCCCACGAGTTCAGCGGAGGACAAAGACAGAGGATAGCTGTCGCAAGGGCCCTGGCGACAAATGCGGAGTTCCTGATACTCGACGAGCCGACGTCTTTTCTTGACGTCTCCGTCCAGGCACAGGTCCTGAACCTCCTGAAGAACATCCAGAAGGAGTTCAACCTGACGTACCTCTTCATCTCCCACAACCTGAGTGTAATAGCACACATGAGCGACAGGGTCGGAGTCCTGTACCTCGGCAAGATGATGGAGGTAGCGGACACAGAGACAATCTACTCGAACCCCATGCACCCGTACACCCATGCCCTGATGGAGGCGATCCCCGTCCCCGACCCTGCGGTCCGGCGCACCAGAGAAATCCTGACGGGAGAGGTGCCAGGCGTAGTACATCTGCCTACAGGGTGCGTGTTCCACGACAGGTGCAAGTATGCGACCCAGAAATGCAAAGACGAGATTCCGCCGTTGGACGTCCAGTCCGAAGGCCATCAGGCAGCATGCTGGTACGCGAAGGACCTGAACCTGCAGCCGTTGACCCTTTACAAGAAGGCTTAGTCCCTACACGCCCTCGTTTGCCACTGCCGGGTTCTTCCACTGTTCCTGGCTTGGCTCCAGCCACCGGTCCCACAAGGCCTTTGACGTCCTTGAGCTCACGATTCCGAGCCCTTTCCACGGCTTCCTCTTGAGCCCGCCAACCATTTCCTTGGCATAGGCGGAGGCGGCCCCGTATCCTTTGGGATCGTCGTCTTGGACATTGATCAACACGCTCGACCTGGTCGGATTGGGGGCGAGAAACCCGCCAAGGAACAATGTTGTCCTCGAGAATGACAATGAGCTGATGTCCTCCAGTATCACCGAGAAGGCGAAGGGCTTTGTGACGACAAACTCGACCACTCCTTGACGCCCCCCCTTGCCGTATTCGAACCCCAGTCGCCCGAGGGCTGTTTCGGAGGCCTTGCTCAGCTCCTTGATGCTGTTCGACGCCTTCATGCGTGTGTCAGCAGGGAGCGGGAGGATATATGTCCACTGGCCCATTTCGGTCACAATGAGGCCGCCCTGCAGCCGAGCCGGCATCTGAAGCGAATCACTTTCAGCTACGCCCCCCCTTTTCCTATGATGAGAACCGGAAATCTTTCATACCAATCTCGTTTCCAGCAGACCTCTGACAACCCAGGACGCAGTGTTGAAGATGAGCCAACAAATCCCTGACCCCCGGTTGGCGATAGAGGTCATTGGACTTACGAGAGAGTACAGTACCCGCTCCTTCTTCGGCACCGTAAGCAGAGTCACAAAGGCCTTGGACGGCATAGACCTCTCGGTGAAGACTGGCGAACTCTTCGGTCTGATAGGTCCCAACGGGGCCGGGAAAACCACCACCGTCAAGATTCTGACAACGCTCCTGACCCAGACCAGCGGTGAGGCCTACATCCTCGGACTCGACGTCAGGAAAGATCTCTACGAGATCAGGCGGCGCATAGGGATCGTTTTCGGTGGGGAGAGGGGGCTCTACAACAGGGTTTCTGCCATGGACAATCTTCGATACTTCTCTGACCTTTACGGGGTCGACCCGGCTGTAGCAAGAGAAAGGGTTCCTCAGCTCCTGAAGGCGGTGGGCCTCTCCGACAGGGCAGACGAGAGGGTGGAGAAGTACTCGAGGGGGATGAAGCAGCGGCTTCACATCGCCAAGGCCCTCGTCCATGACCCCGAACTGCTTGTCCTCGACGAGCCGACCATTGGCCTCGATCCTGGGGGGGCCAGAGACATCAGGAACATGATCCGTGAGATGCAGAAGCAAGGGAAGACGATCCTTCTCACAACTCATTACATGTTCGAGGCAGAGGAGCTCTGTCAGAGGGTCGCCGTCATCTCGAAGGGAAGGATAGTTGCCCTCGACTCGCCGTCAGAACTCAAGAAGCTCGTGAGGGACATTTCAGTGATCGAGCTCAGGACATACGGCGCAACGGCCGACTATGTGGAGCTAATCAAGCGACTTCCCAACGTCGTGCGCGTCATCGCAGACCTGGACTCCGAGGTTCAGTCCATCAGGATACAGAGCCCGCTGGGGGCGGACCTGCTGTCCCAGGTGACATCGTCCCTCCCCGGGGACGCCAAGATAATCGACAGGACCATCAAGGAACCGACTCTGGAGGATGCGTATCTGAGGCTGGTGGAAGAGTAGTGGGAGCTCTGTCTGAACTTAGACCGGGAAAGAAGACCGAGGGCTACTTCGCGAAAAGGGGGCAGGTGCTCAAGGCGTGCATAATCCTGACGGCAAAGCTCTTCTTCGCGGATCCGCAGTGGATAATCCCGAGCATAATCGCACCTTTCATATTCACCCTGGTGGCCTTCTTCCTCTTCGGCGGGCAGGCTTCTAGCAGTTCATTTCTTCTCTACTTGGTTCTCGGCTCCGGGCTCATGGGGATGTGGGGCACAACCATCTACGGGTCTTCCAACTCGATAGGTTTCGACAGGTGGAACGGGACCATGGAATCCACGTTGGCGGCGCCGGTCCCGTTGTCTTGGATAGCGCTAGGGAGGGTGCTCTTCAACACCTTCGAAGGCGTGATCAACGCGCTGCTCATACTCGTGATTGGCCTGGTCTGGTTCCAGGTAGGTTTCGGCTTCGTGAACCCAGGGCTCTTCTTCCTCGCCTCTGTGAGCACATTCCTGTCACTGTCCGCTTTCGGCCTGCTGATGTGCACTGTAATACTACTGTCTAGGAAGGGCGGGTTCATCACAAATTCCATGGAGATCCCGGTTTACATCGCCACCGGTACGATGTTTCCAGTCAGCATTCTTCCAATAGCGGCATTGCCGTTGGCATTCTTGCTCGCCCCGACCTGGGGCATAGAGGCGATCCGGCTGTCTGCCATCCCAGGATACGTGGGCCTGGCGACGAACTATTGGACAGACCTCGCTCTGCTTGCCGTCGAAACGCTCGCGTACCTCGTCCTGGCGTTCGTCCTCTTCAAACGTGTAGAGTCTTACGCCAAGAGGAACGGGACCCTTGACGAGTACTAAACCGGCATCGCCTTCGGTCCGAGGTGGAGGGGCGAAGCTTAGGATGGCCCTCAGGGTGTTTTGGGGGGCCTTCCTCTTTGGACGGAAGGGGCTCATCATGTGGGACTCGTGGGAGATGTGGGTGATGCAGATTGTAATCACTCCTATAGCGCAGATCGGGTTCTTCGCACTTCTTTCGATCTATCTCCAGTACCCCCCGTCGGTGACACAGTACATTGTCATAGGCAACGCCATTCAGTCAATGTCATTCGCGGCTGTGTTCGCGGTGGCCAACATCACCTCCCAGGACAAATGGCAGGGGACACTCCCCAGCACGATTGTCACTCCGGCCAACAGGGTCGCGCTCTTCATTGGGCGCGCTTGGTTCCAGGTCCTTCTTGCAGCATTGATAGCCGCAGCGGGCCTGTTGTACGCCGCGACCATCTTCGGGGTGAGCTTCGCCGATGCGGACTTCCTGGGCCTAGCGGTTGCCGTCATTTTGACAAGCGTCGCAATGACTGGTTTCGGGCTTCTCATCAGCGCCGTCGGACTGTACATGCGGACGGCCTTGATTGTCGCGAACATCTTCCTCTTCGTCACGCTCCTTCTCAGCGGGGTCAACTTTCCGGTGTCCGTTCTCCCGACGTGGCTTCAGCCAGTTTCGTGGGCAATTCCTCTAACCTATGGCACGCAGGCAGTGAGAATGGCAGTTGCGGGCGCCTCATTCACTACGTTGCTCCCGACCCTAGGGTGGGAAGCGCTCGATGCCCTGCTTGTGCTGGCCGCGGGGTACGCTCTGTTTACCGGCTTCGAGAGCCTCTCCAGGAGGACAGGGAGGTTCGAGGAGTACTAGTCCTGGTCGGCCGCTCCCCACGAGACCCCAGTCACGGTCATGGCGCTTCGATTATTAGACCGACCCTACCCTCTGAAGACGTTGGCGAGGGTCGTCCTGTGCGGCATGGGCGCCATAGGCACGGAAATCCTTGGATATCTTCTCAAACGCAACCACGAAGTTGTGGGGGTTGTCGACAATGACCCACAGAAGGTGGGGAGGACGGTGGCTGAGCTGACTGGCCTCCCTCTTGCCATAAGGGTCTCGAGTTCGATGAAGGAGGTCCCCCTTGACGACGCGGGCGTCGCCATATTCTGCACCAAGTCCAGAATTCCCGAGCTTATAGACGACATCACCTATGCCGCCACGAGGGGGCTAAACGTAGTCACTACGTCAGAGGAGATGGCCTACCCCGCGTACGCAGGCGCCCCATTCGTAGCCGCCCTCGACAAAGTGGCCACAGACAATGAAGTGACCATCGTAGGCGTGGGGGTCAACCCCGGGTTTGTCATGGACTGGGTCCCTGCGCTTGTGTCCTCCGCAACTAAGAACCCTACCAGCATCCACGTGGTCAGGTCTGTGGACGTCAGCAGGAGGCGGCGACAGTTGCAGGCGAAATCAGGGGTGGGACACACGCGGGCTAAGTTCGATAAGGAGGTGAAGGAAGGCGCAATCGGTCACCTGGGCCTGGTAGAGTCTGCCCACCTCATCGCCCTCTCACTAAACAGGCCTTTGGAAGGGCTCAAGACCGGAGTCTTCCCAGTCGTGGGTTCGGAGGACTACGTCATGGGGGTCCGCCAGTTCGTCGAAGGTAAGGCAGGAGACTGTCTCATAAGGCTGGACTTGGAAATGAGCATGACCTCGGCTGACTTTGATGTCGTCGAGGTGAAAGGCGACCCAGAGATCAAGCTCCGGTTTGAAAAAGGCGTGTTTGGGGACTCGGCGACCGTAGCCCTTTCAGTGCATGCGGCAGAGAGAATCGGAAGGGCAAGAGCCGGGCTCATTACGGTACTTGACCTGCCCCTATCTGGCCAGTAAATACTGGTCGGAGCAGTCACATCGTTACCCCTCTCCACCTAATGCCTTTAGGACATTTGGACCTTCCCGTAACTCTGTTTTGTCATCGAGGGGCGGACCAGGACTCAAGCCAAGGCCACTTAAACGCGCTTTGGCTGGCCTTCGGTTATGCCCTGTAGATCACGTTAAGTCCGAGTTCGTCGTCGAACCTGCGCAGGGCCCGATTCTTGGTTGGGGTGATGACCACCTCGAGGAGGGGGAAGACCTTGGCCTTCATTACGTGCCCTGCCAGGGTGCTCAGGTCCCTTCTGCCGAAGGTGCCATGGATATGCAGGAATGGCCTGCCCTCCTTCAAGGTGACGTTGCCGAGGATTCCCGTGACCTCCAGAAACTCCTTGAAGTCGTGCTCCTCGTACCGTTTGGTTTCGCGGTTGAAGTAGGCAAGGCGCAACTCCTCTACGCCCCCTATTGCTTCAACCCTCGCCGTGACAATCTTCTCCATCTTTGCTATTCCAAGTATGTCGTCCGGGATTCTGGCTCCGGCCTTCAGGCTGTAGATTTTGGCCACTCACGGAAGGTGAACCTATTCAGTTAAAAGCTTGGGCGGCGGCCGCGAGATACCGAGTTGCGGCTGCACCTGAACAAGCCGGGCATAAGGGCTCTGGGGGTGGCCGAGAGCTTCAGGCAGGGCCAGAGGAGGTCGGTCCTTGCAGGGGTCGTAATGAGAAGCGACTTCGTGGTTGACGGGGTGGCGATAGGGAGGACCGCCGTTGGGGGGGATGACGCGACAACGTCGATAGCCAGTCTGTTCAGGAGTTTCAGGCGGAACGATGTCAACCTGATCCTCGTTTCAGGCGCCATCTTGTCCCTATACAACATAATAGACGTGGACCTCCTGGCCAAGAAGACGAAACTCCCAGTAATCTGCCTCACCTACAAGGAGACGGCGGGCATAGCAGATTCGATCAGGCGCCACTTCCCTGGGGGGGCGGAGAAGAAGCTCGCAGCCTATGCTAAGCTCGGGAAACGCGCCGGGATAACGCTTCACACAGGGCACCGCGTCTTTGTGCGGACGGCGGGGATGGACCCAGATTCGTGCAGGGCGGCACTGGACCTTTTCACGCTCCAGGGTTCGATCCCTGAGCCAGTACGCCTGGCGAAACTACTTGCTCGTGCCCTGCTCGCTAGGCGATCTTGACTCCCGGGTTAAGAACTCCGGACGGGTCGAAGAGCGTTTTGATCTCTTTCATTATCCAGTAGGTCTTTGGATACTGTCTCTCAAGGAATCTTGCCCTCAGTATCCCGTCCCCGTGTTCCCCCGTCATTGTCCCTCCCATCTTCCACACCGCCTCGAAACATTCTTCCATCAACTCGTCGAGCACCGATCTCCCTCTCTGCTCGGAGATGTCGAGCAGGGGCCTAGCATGAAGATTTGCGTCCCCTGCATGGCCGTATGAGATGTACTCCAGTCCTTTCTTGCCAAACTCGTCCACCAGCAGCTTAACCAGGTCCGCCAACCTGTCCGGGGGCACCGTGAGATCTTCTACTCCTGGCACAAGGATCTTGCTCCCCTTCCTGATTTCCTGGGCGATTGAAAGGACTTGGCTTCTTGCTTCCCATGCCTCCGCAATCTCCGATGGGCTGGTGAGAACAACAGGGTCAAACTTAGCCACGCTTGAACCGAACAATTCCTCGGTCTTGGCTGTTAAGTCACCCGAGTCATCGTCGAACTCGCAGAACACGAGATAGGGGCTCTCCGTCCTGGAGTACTTCGAAATTGTTTCCCACCTGTTCATGGTCTTGAAAACCGACTTGTCCACAAGCTCCAGACCTGACGGCGAATGAGCCCTGAACGCGCTCGCCACACTGTTCAGCTCTTCCAAGGAGGACTCTACGATGAGCAGGAGCCGCCACTTCGGGGGCGCCCTGGTGGCAATGTTCGCTTCGGTGAACACGCAGAGGGTCCCCTCAGAGCCTACAAGGATCCTGGGAAGGTCGAAAATCCCTTCGTGGACCACTTTCTCCAGCCTATAGCCGGAGGAGTTCTTCGTCACCTTGGGTTGGTCCTGTCGAATATCTTTCTCGTTTTCGACGATAAGGGACGCGATCCTTTTGGTTCTCGAGTCAGCTCCGAGGGCTTCTTCGAGCGGGACAGGGAGAACTCGTGTCGGCGGCTCACCCGGGACCACTACCCTGAGCGACTTCGCGTAATCGATGGTCGATCCGTACTTCATCGTTCTGACGCCGGAAGAGTTGTTGGCCAGCATTCCGCCGATGGTACAACTGGCGTAGCTCGATGGGTCGACAGGCATCCATCTCCCTGCAGCGCTCAGCATCTTGTTGAGGTCGGCCTTGACTATCCCGGGCTCGCATTCGACTGAACCGTCAGGGAGCACTTCGACTTTGCGTCTCGCTTGAAGCAGGATTGCGCCCCGCCCCACCGATTGGGAGGGGATTGAGGTCCCGCCCCCGCGAGCCGTCACAGTCAGTCCTTCCGCAGTGGCTTCGCGGATGCCCATGGCAACGTCTTCCTCCGTTTCTGCGCTGTATGCCACCTTTGGAATGAGAGAAATTATCCCCGAGTCACGCGATAGTTCCAGCAATTCCCTATCGCCAGCGATCTTCCGCATCGCAGGGTGGCGAATCGGCCCGGTATGTTGGTGTTGCGTTGCACTACGACGAGGTCGTTGGAGAACCCGTTGAGGTAGCCGCCAATACTATGACTGTCCCTTGCATCCAGGCGTGAAACGAGCAGTGATAGGTGTAGGTTCCAGGGGTGGTGAATGTGAATTCGAACGTGCCACCTTCGGTGGTGAGGGGCCCTGTTGTTCCTGAATCGAATACGCCGGCAGTGTCAGATGTAACAGTGTGAGGGGCTGTGTCATCATTCGTCCAGAACACCGTGTTATTACTCCCTATTACCACGGTAACCACATCGGGAGAGAAACCGTAGGTCGTCTTCCCACCGGAATAGCCCGGAGGCGGGGTCCCTGCCCCGGATATTATCGTCACGTTTACACATTGAGCAGATGGGCATGTGACCGCAGGGGCCGTTGAAGTCGTCGTTGTCGTCGTCTGTTTCCCTGCCACCTCGAACTGATAGTAGCCCAAAGTCGCAATCGCACCCACAATGAGTATCGCCACCACAACACCGACTGCTGTGGACGTCTGATTACTCACAGGAGGTTCGTTCCCGCCCGTCGGATATCGCCTTTAAGCGTTTTCGGGTCTATCTGCGTTTCAATCCGACAAACCGAAGGCTAAAAAACGCCTCTCGGTACCCTGATTGCGGACATTCGAATGGTGGAGGACAGCAAGGAGACCCCGCCCTCCCAACAGAACTCTTCTGAAGCGGAGAAAAAACCGGCAGTGCCTTCTGTCCCCCCGGTTCGCCCTCCCACTCCTCCTCAGGGGGCAACTCCTCCCAGGCCTTCAACTCCGCCTCCGAGGCCTCCGGTTCCCGCACAGTCGCCTCCCACATCGGCCTCCCCCCAGCAGAAGCCATCTGGACGAAGAACGTTCCTGAAGGCGCTGGTGGCCATCAGCGCAGTCCTCACAGTAATTCCGTTCGTCCCTTGGGGGAACTTCCTGCTTTCCTCGGTGTCGAGCCACGGCGCCCTTCAGAGGCAGAAAGTCCAGCTGGACATGAACACCACTACCAACAACAACGCGAATGGGGCAGTGGCAGGGAAGTTCGTTAACGTGAACGACCTGACCTCCTTCCCCCCGAACAGCACTTGGCTGATAACCTACCCGACGTCGGGGGACATCAACGTCGATTCGCAGAGCCCAGACACGTTCCAGAAGTTCGGGCTTATACGGCTCCCGGCTGCGCTCGGGGGCTCCGACAAAGACGCGTCGGCCTTCGTGGCATACAGCAAGGTCTGCGTCCACCTCTGGTGCAGCCCCAACTATGACCCCCAGAAGTCCTCGAATCCTACCTATGAGACATACCAGTGCCCCTGCCACGGCAGCATCTACCAGTTACCGACCAAAGATTCCAGCGGGAACCTGATTGACGCTGGCAAGGCCATAGCCGGTCCTGCTTCGTTGCAGCCGCCTCCGACCAACGCCATCCCAATGCTCACGCTGACGGCCGACTCGGACGGAGATCTCTGGATCGAGATTCCGCAGTGGGATCCCGATCACAACGGTGTCATCGGATACGGGAGGAACTTCGCCAGCTACCAGGACTACATCCTCCCTGTCGCGGAAGGAAAGGCGGAGGCACCGGGGGAGCCATGAGCAAGCCACAGGAGAAAGGGAACGTAGTCTCCAGGCTCTACCAGTGGATCAAGGACGGCTTGGACAGGACGGTGTACATGGGGGTGCAGTACACCTACCCCAAGCGCTTCGTTAGCCCTCTGGGATACCTTGGCGTCTTGACCGGTATCACCTTCCTCGTGCTCGGCGTCACCGGCGGCTTCCTGATGTTCTACTACCAACCGACACTGGCAGGGTGTGGGAGCCTGACCTGCGCCTTCGCCAGCATAGAGCGAATCAACAACACGGTGCCCTTCGGATGGCTCCTCCGCAACATCCACTACACGGCGTCGAACGCCATGGTCCTTCTGGCGGTCCTGCACATGTACTATCAATACTTCAGCGGGAGGTTCAAGATCAAGAACGAAGTCCTGTGGGTGACTGGGGTCATACTCGGCATCATCACCGGCGTCGAGGCCTTCAGCGGCTACGACCTGCTCTTCAACCAGAGAGCCGGGCTGGCAATCGAAATCGGCTCTTCGCTCGCCAACGCGTCTCCCCTAGTGGGAGGGACACTGAGGCTTGCTACCTTTGGCGCGGGTTTCACTGATTTCGTACTGAGGCTGTACGCCGTGCACGTGTTCATCCTCCCCATGATCATGATAATCCTCGTCTTCGTCCACTTCCCCCGGTACCTCGTTTTCGACCTGCCCGTCATTTCGACGGTGGTTGGCGGTCTTTTCCTCGTGGCCGCCATCTTCCCGGTCGCAGTGGGGATTGGCTACAGCCCCAGCAATCCTCAGCTGACCATACCAGAGTGGTATCTGACGGGGATCTACGCTCTCCTTAGGACAGAGTTCGACAAATTCGTGATGGGGGGCCTAATGCCCGCCCTCCTCTTCCTGATGGCAATAGTGGTCCCCTTCGTGGACACATCAAAGAAGCTCAACTGGAAGGACAGGCCTTTCTTCACCGCGCTTGGGATAACCACAATCGCTCAGATCCTGATCACCACCGCTTGGGGCTTCTACATCAACCCGAACACAAGCCTCCCCACCCTGGCCAGGCTGTACGTCGACCCTAGTCTCTACTTCTCGTCGATGCTCGGAGTTACCGTCCTGTCTTTTGCCTTCACCTACGCCTTCCTCCGCTACCTGAAGGCGAAGGAGCGGGTCAGGAGAGCGGTAGCGCCTTTGAGTCCTCTGCTCACCAAGAAATGGGTCTTCATCATATTCCTGATGCTGGTAGGCGCTCAGCTTGCCTTGAACTTCTTCGCCTGGACTGCGGCACTTACAAACCTGAACGCAATGACTCTCTTCGACGTCGGCGCGATCCTCATCACGTTCGGGGTGATCATGCACCTTTACAGATACAGCCAGAGCCTGCCTTTTTAGCCCGGAGCACGGATTTCGGCTATCATCTCGACCCACCTCGGCCCGACCTCTCTCACTCTTCGAGTGGTGAACTTGGCTCTCGGAGGGATCAGCGCCTTCAGCTCATCGCATAGGGATGCCGTCGCCTCTTCCTCGTCCTCACCGAGTACGTGCCTGTAGTAGTGGATGGTGGCTCCCTTCTTCGCCATTGCGAAGGCGATGGGGAGGAACTTGTTTGCTTCCGAAGGTAAGGGCATGATTACCCTGTCGAACCTCGTCTTCGTGATTTTCGGTAGATCTGCGGCGTCACTGTTGACAACGTCGACTAGCCCTTCGACCTTGTTCAAGACATCGTTTTCAGAATGAAGGCGGGCAGCATAGTCGTTCAGCTCGCAGCTCAGGACTCTCGCTCCCTTTAGTTTCGCTATTGGAATAGAAAACGGTCCGACCCCCGCGAACATATTCAGGACGCGCTCCTTCGGCTTTGCCTTTCCGGCTATTCTGAGCCTCTCGGTTGAGAGTCGGGGCGAGAAATAGCACTTCGCGACATCGACCCTGAACGAGCACCCGTTCTCCCTGTGCACTGTCATCGTTCGCTTCTCCCCTGTCAGATAGCTGAGCGTCCTGAGCCTGTACTCCCCTTCGATGCCCCCCTTCTGCTCCATAACCACCCGCACGTTCCCGAGTTCCTCGAGGAGGGCGCGGGCGACCTTCCTCTTCTCTGACGCGGAGAAGTCTCCCAGCCTGACGATGGCTATGTCGCCAACGACGTCCACCCCAGATGAGACTCGTCCCGCGTCCTGCACCCCTGCCCTCTCGAGGGCTGCCCTAATCAGCCGGGGCACTGTCTTCCCTCTGAGCCGACACGTAGTAGTAGGCTCCCTTCTCCTTCTGCTCCCTGTCCAGCTTGCTCCCGGGCTTGTTCACCCTTGGCCTCCCCGTGTTGATGTCCCTCCTGTAGGTGAGTCCAACCTTCCTTAGAAACTCGTTCATCCCGTCCTCCTTGGTGAGGGGGGCTGTAGCCTCTCCCGAGACCCCGGGCTCGCCAACGAAAACGAGCAGCCTGTCAGAGACAATGTCCACGACCTGCAGGTCGTGGTCGATGATGACTGCCGCCTTTCCCTTCGTCTTCACCATCCTGTTGACCGCCCTTGCCACCACAAACCTGTCTTCCACGTCAAGGAAGGCCGAAGGTTCGTCTAGAGCGTACACTTCGGTGTCCTGCGCCATCGTCGCGACTATGGCCACCTTCTGAAGTTCCCCCCCGCTTAGCTCCCCCATCCTTCTGGCCAGTAGTTTCTCGATCCTCAGTGGAACGACGAGGTTGTCCTGGAGGATCGGGTCACTGTACTTCGTTCCAAGTGTCGACATCATGAACTCGTCCACGGTGCCGTCGAATTCGGAGCTTAGGTACTGCGGCTTGTAGGCAACCTTGGCGTCCACGTGGACAGTCCCCTTTGCCGGCTTCTCCTCTCCGGCAAGCATCTTGATGAACGTCGTCTTACCAAGCGCGTTTGCCCCGACCACTCCCAGGATCGTCCCTCTCTTGATTTCTCCCGCGTCCACCGACAGCCTAAACGAACGGTACGATTTTGTCAGCTTGGTGTACTTGGCGACGACGTCTTCGCTTTCTACGGTCTCTCCGGCCGCACGTTGCCCGAAGGAGACGGCGTGATCGCGGAATCGGATGTTCTCTTGGGGCAGATAGCCGTCAAGGAGGGCGTTTATCCCAGTCCTTGACGCGTAGAGCCCTGAGACGATGCCGTAGGCGCCCGGCTCGCCGTAGATCACCTGGACGTAGTTCGCGACATAGTCCAAGAACGCAATGTCGTGTTCTACGACGAGTACCGACTTTCCGGAGGACGCAATGCCCGTAATGAGCTTGGAGACTGCCAGCCTTTGGTAGACGTCGTTGTATGATGACGGCTCATCGAAAAGATAGAGGTCCGCGTCCCTCAGGGCCGCCGCTGCCACTGCGACTCGCTGTAGCTCGCCTCCGCTAAGGTCAGGGACATTCTTCGTCAACGTCTCCTTCAGGTTCAGGGCGGCCACAACCTCGTCCATTCTCTTCCTTTCGTCCATCTGCTTCAGAAGAAGCCCTGCCTCCTTCTTCCATGCCTCCGGGAGCTTGTATACTGCCTGAGGCTTCAAAGACACCCGCATCTCCCCAGCGGCTATCTTTTCGAAGTGCTCCTTCATTTCCCGGCCACTGAGGTACTTGAGGAACCTGTCCCATGTTGCCTTTCCCTCGTAATCTCCCAGGTTGGGGACGAGCTGCCCAGCGAGGATCTTGAGGGCGGTAGACTTGCCTATCCCGTTCCTGCCTACGAGGCCAACAACCTGCCCGCGCCTGACGGTCGGGATGTGGAACAGGCGGAACGAGTTGACGCCGTACTGGTGAATCTTGTCGCTTTTCAACTCCTCGCTCAGGTTTAGGATGTCTATTGCGTCGAAGGGGCAGACCTTGACGCAAATCCCGCAGCCTATGCAGAGCTCTTCAGAGATCAGACTGACCTTCTTCTCGTCAAGCACGATGCACTCCTGGCCGTTGATATTCACTGGGCATTCCTTGATGCACTCGAGCCCGCACTTCTTGCTCTGGCAGAGGTCCCGGTCGACTACCGCAATTCTGTGGACCAAGCCAATGGCCTACCGCTGCTGCAGCCTCTTCGGGATCGGACAGAAGGAACAGATTCTCGGATCGCCCGCGAGGGCGAGGCTCTCTACGCTGTGGCGTGACTGCATTGAACCCCACACTGCACTTTCTCTGGCCACCCCCGACAGGTGGATTGCTTCGTGCTCCTTGATAATCGGGAGGAGCCTACATTTCACGCATATGGGCTTGACGAAAGCTGTCGGTCGAACCGCGCCCGCAATGGCGATGATTCCTGCCGTCCCCAGGACCCAGAATGATACGATTCCTGCCCAGGGTCCGGTCGGTTTTGCCAGGAGCGCCCCGATGACGAAGCTCGAAGCGAGCAGAGCGATCCCAATTCCCAGGCCCCCCTTCCCGGGGTAGAGACTCAAGCCCCTTGTGCTCTTTGAGAGTGAGGGCGGCAACAAGGAAGGCACAAGGAGCTGCAGGGGAACCGTAAGCCTCACCACCCTGAGGTCATTGAGTATCGACTTCCACTCGGAATTCTCGTTTGCTTCTGTCGCCCTCACGATATTACTGGTCCTCGACTGGATTTGTACGCCGGGGGCTCCTTAGTCTGCTCTGGACCCTGTCGCGGAAGGCCTTGAGCGGGTCGCTTAGGGGGCCCGACATGCGAAGGACGAGTGGCGAAATGGACACCTTCCTCTCCGTCGCCACCGCTTCGATGTCAGTCTCCGCCGGGAAATGTGACAACTTCTCTCCAAAGAGCCAGTAGTATGCCCTCCCCCTCGGGTCCTTTCTCACCAGCACTTTGTCCGTGTACTTCCTCCTTCCGACATGGGTCAGGACGATTGGCGTTGTTGGTTGCACCTTCGGCGGGAAGTTTACGTTCAGGATTTCGGCCCCTTCAGGCATCCCGTTCTCCAGTATGTCCCCTATGATCTCGCCAGCGATTATGCCGGCAGACCTGAAGTTCGGCTGGTCGTACTCCAGCGCGAACATCGACTCTCCTGGGACCTCCATTGAGAAAGCGATGGCGGGGATTCCAGTGATTGCTGCCTCCAGGGCCGCTGCGACCGTTCCAGACGCAAGAATGTCCTGGAACGTGTTGTTGTCGCCGATGTTTATCCCCGAGACCACCAAGTCTGGGCGCCTCGGAAGGATCTTGTTCACTCCAATCATAACGCAGTCTCCCGGCGACCCCGAGACAGCATAGCACTCGAACCTTTCACGGCGGACCTGGTTCACCCTCAAGGGCTTATGGAAGGTCATACTCAGGGCGGTGGCGCTCTGCGGCTGCTCAGGAGCGACTATGATAGCATCGGCATGCTTTGCGGCCGCCCGCGCGAGCTCGATAATCCCGTTGCTTTGGACACTGTCGTCGTTCGTTACCATGACCAGTTTCTTACTTGCGGACATTAAGCTTCGCTCTCGCAAGGGCTCCGTCTATAGACCTTCTGTCCACAATCCCGTAGAACTTCGAGAGCGCCTTCACTCCGTCTTCAACCGTCTCCTCTGTTAGGATGACCTCAACGATAACGCGTTCGACATCGTTGAGGGGCGCGTTCGCCAGGGCCGTCCGCAGTTGGTCTTGGCTCTCGGCCACCTCGTCAATCAGCCTGCCAAGTCTCCTGGTCTCCTCTTTGACCCTCCTTCGCAGGAGAAGTACATCTGCGGACATGTTCTCCAAGTCAACGGCCGTCCCCTGCAGTCGCTTGGCTTCCGGCCAGATTTCTATCAGCTTTGCAACCGTCAAGTCGCCCGACGAGTAGTCTTCCACCATCGCTCCTTTGCTCGCATACACCCTACGTGCTTTGGGGATGTTCGGGCTTAGTCTGCGTTCTTCGACGATCCCCAACTTCTCAAGCTGCCTGAGGTGTCTGAGGACTCCTTGAATTGAAATGCCAGACGCATAGGCGAGCTCTCCTAACGTACGGGGGCGTTGGGAAATGGCGTCCGCTATCCTTCGTTTCACTCCTGAGGTAAGTACCTCGTTGATCCTATCGGAGTACACCATGCTTCCGGAGAGAACCGTTTATATAAAGGCTTCACATACCGTTAATTAACTGGTTGTGAATTAGATGAGCGAAGACAGACGCAAAGATCTGAGAGACATGCTCGACGAGCTCGAGCACTACTTCGAAGGGTTCCAAAAGGAGATCGAAGACACCGTAAAGAACAACATCATCAGCGGGGACAGGCGCTCCTGGCCTTTCGTGGCAGGCTTCTCGTTCGACATGGGACCCGAGGGCAAGCCGTCGGTCCAGGTGTTCGGGAACAATCCAATAGTAGGAGGCGGATACAGATCCCCGATCAACGAACAGGTGATTGACGAAAAGAGCGGTACTCTACGAATTCTTCTGGAGATGCCCGGGGTCGAGAAACAGGATATCAACGTAGAGTCAACGGAGGAGTCTGCAGTGATCAAGGCGGAGAACGGCGAGCGAAAGTACAGGGCGGAGTTGCATCTTAAGGCGTTGGTGAGGCCCGATAGTGGGAAGGCAGAATACAAAAACGGAATGCTCGAAATTTCGTTCTCATTGAAGGACAAGGCTAATAAGGGCTTCAAGAGGGTAAACGTTGTCTGAGAGTGGAGCTGGGATGAGTCAGCAGCAGGTGCAACTGAAGGTACTCGAAGCCTACACGCGCGACGTGGGTAGAGGGGTCGCAAGGATCGACTACGATGCCATGGACGCATTGGATGCTTCTACCGGAGATGTGATTGAGATCAAGGGAAAGAGGAGGACCGTTGCGAAGTGCCTTCCCCTGTACCCGTCAGACGAGGGACGGGGGATAGTTAGGATTGACGGCCTGATTCGCAATAATGCCGGCGTAGCGATCGGTGATGTCGTCGTCGTCAAGAAGGTGAAGGCCCCGCCGGCTGAGAAGGTAGTCGTCGCGCCACTCGAGGCTGTTCCCCCTATCGACGAGCGATATTTGGCGGACGCACTGGAAAGCGTCCCGGTCACCAAAGGAGACAACATCATGATTCCCTATTTCGGAGGAAGATTGACCTTCCAGGTAGTAGGAGTGAGTCCCGTAGCGGATGCTGCCCTCATCACCCAGAGGACTGTTTTCGTCATATCAGAAAAGGGAGAAGCCCTGCGAGGGGTCCCTCAGGTCACATACGAAGACATCGGGGGGCTGAAGGACGAGATTCAGAAGGTAAGGGAGATGATAGAGCTCCCGCTGAGGCACCCTGAGATATTCGAGAAGCTGGGAGTGGAAGCGCCCAAGGGCATCCTCCTCTACGGTCCTCCTGGGACAGGAAAGACGCTTCTTGCGAAAGCGGTGGCGACGGAAAGCAACGCGCACTTCATCCCCATAAGCGGGCCAGAGATAATGAGCAAGTTCTACGGGGAGAGCGAGGCAAGGCTCAGGGAGATTTTCAAAGAGGCGAAGGAGAAGGCCCCGACGATAATATTCATCGACGAAATCGACTCCATCGCCCCCAAGAGAGAGGAGGTCACGGGCGAGGTCGAGCGCAGGGTCGTCAGCCAGCTGCTCTCGCTGATGGACGGGCTGGAAGCGAGGGGCAAGGTCATAGTGATTGCGGCGACAAACAGGCCCAACGCCATCGACCCGGCGCTCAGAAGGCCAGGGAGGTTTGACAGGGAGATTGAGATCAAGGTTCCCGCCAAAAGCGGAAGGCTGGAGATCCTCCAGATCCATACAAGGCACATGCCACTGGAACAGAACGACGACAAGCACGGGGCCGCCGATAAGATAGTCGACCTCGAGAAACTCGCAGCCGTCACCCACGGGTTCGTGGGGGCTGACTTGGAATATCTCTGCAAGGAGGCTGCCATGAAGACCTTGCGGAGGAATCTCCCTGAAATCAAGTTGGAGGAGGACAGGCTTAGCCCTGAGACCCTCGACAAGCTGATCGTTACGATGGCAGACTTCGAAGACGCGCTGAGGGACGTGATGCCTTCTGCGATGCGCGAAGTCTACCTCGAGACTCCAGACGTGAAGTGGGCCGAGATAGGAGGTCTGGAGGGCGTGAAGAAGGAGCTGCAGGAGGCAGTGGAATGGCCCCTGAAGTACCCGGACCTGTACGACAAAATCGGCTACAGCATGCCCAAGGGCATCATGCTCTATGGGCCGTCGGGCACAGGGAAGACGCTGCTTGCCAAAGCTGTGGCCACCGAAAGCGAAGCAAATTTCATCAGTGTGAGGGGCCCTGAGCTTCTCAGCAAGTGGGTGGGAGAATCTGAACGAGGCATCAGAGAGGTGTTCAGACGCGCCAGGCAGGCTTCTCCATGCGTCATATTCTTCGACGAGGTCGATGCCCTGGCCCCGACGAGGGGGATGGGGGGCGACAGCATGGTGACTGAGAGGGTTGTTAGTCAGCTTCTGACCGAGCTGGACGGGGTCCAGAGTCTGCAGGGGGTCGTCGTGCTGGCCGCGACAAACAGAATCGACATCGTCGACCCGGCCCTGCTACGAGCTGGGAGGTTTGACAAACTCGTTCTAATCCCGATGCCTGACAAGTCCGCAAGGAAGGAGGTACTGAAGATACACACCAAAGGCGTGCCGATCGCAAAGGACGTTGACTTAGACAGGGTCGTCGAGATGACGGAAGGATTCAGCGGGGCGGACATGGCGTCGCTGACAAACACCGCCGTCTCGATAGTCCTCCAGGGCTTCATTACGAAGTACCCGAAGCCTGACGACGCGAAGAAGCACGTGGATGAGGCCATCGTCCAGATGGAGCACTTCGCGGACGCCATCAAGAAGGTCAGGTCGTCCAGGGAGGGGAAGCCGATGGAGAAGGTCGCAGTCCC
>Ga0187780_10000806_pt1 | contig 23305 bp, 14 predicted proteins | sample 1015_Q2_SP10_20__FD_132429 | JGI IMG/M metagenome (GOLD analysis project Ga0187780, IMG submission 132429) | Tropical peat soil microbial communities from peatlands in Department of Meta, Colombia - 1015_Q2_SP10_20_MG | ecosystem: Environmental > Terrestrial > Soil > Wetlands > Peat | place... | reverse complement strand
GGTATTGGCGCGGGTTTAGTCGAAGGGTTTTTGAGGGAAGGTTATAACGTCGTCGCCACGTCTCGCGAAGCCAATCGAAAGCTGACCATCTCAGGCAGCCTGGTTCTGCTCGATGGCGACATCGGCAAGCAGCAAACTGCTGCCTCTGCTGTCGAGGCAGCAATCAACAACTTCGGAACCATCGATGTTTTGGTGAATAACGCTGGCATCTTCCTAACCAAGCCTTTCACTGACTTCACTACCGAGGACTTCGAAGCCCTTGTCTCCACAAATCTGCTTGGATTCTTCTACATCACTCAGCGCACCGTAAAAGAGATGCTGAAACAAAAATCGGGATGCGTTGTGAGCATCACTGCGGCGCTTGCCGATCGGCCAATCGCCGGCGAAAATGGCTCGATTTCGATGATTACAAAGGGTGGCTTGAATTCAGCAACCCAGAATCTTGCCATCGAGTATGCAAGAGATGGCATTCGCTTTAATGCCGTAGCCCCCGGCGTTGTGGATACACCGATGCACCGGGATGCTCCCAACGACTCGACGTTGCAACCGACTATGAAAAAGGCAACGGTTAAGGATATTGTCGATGCCGTTCTTTACCTGGCACAGGCAGGTCATGTGAGTGGAGAGATTCTCCACGTGGATGGTGCCGCTCCCGCTCGTCGCTGGTAGCCGCAAGACAATTCAATAGGGTTCCGGCCGCGTGCCTACCAGGTACTTGCGAGGTGGTACAAGCGCTAGGCTGAAGACGAATGTCGTCTCAAATTCAGGAAGGGGTGCTAATCCGCAATGCAACGCCTCACTCCGGCGCTTGAGTGAGGGGAAATTTTTTTCAGTTCAATGCGCGACAGATTTTCACATTTACCGGAAGCGCCCTTCCAAAAGTGGTCCTCAAGTTGCGCATTACTGATTGTGGCGGAAATGCTTCAAGTCATTAGGGTTAAAAGAGAGCGGTGGAGATTAAACTCTCTAGAGATGAACGGCGAAGGAATCGCAATCAAACGGGATAATTCTTGATCGTTGGTTGGTGCTTCCGCTGGAGTGGCGCTGCTCGTGGATCGGCCGTTCTTGCAGACCAAGCTGGGATCGTGCCAACCACGGTTCGGCGTGTATCGAACGCTACGAACACATTGTTTGGCTCACTCAAGCAAATCGTGATGCCGGCCTCTTGGACGTTAGCTACGCAGAGGCTAGTGCGATGCACCAAAATAAAAGGACTCTAACCAAACGCTGGACTTCGACGAGGTAGGAATGCCACGATTGCTTTCAGTAAATGTCGGTCTTCCGCGAGACGTGACGTGGAACGGCAAAACTGTCCGAACTGCAGTCTGGAAATCTCCGGTTACGGGAAGGCGAATGGTGCGCAAGCTCGATATCGATGGTGATGCGCAAGGCGATCTCGCCGGTCACGGCGGGGAGCACCGCGCCGTATTTGTCTACCAGATGGACTCGTACCATTACTGGGAGCGCTTTCTGGGCCGCAGTGATTTTGCTTTCGGTCAGTTCGGCGAAAACTTCACGATGGAGGGGCTTCCAGATGACGAGGTGTGCATCGGCGATCGATACCGCATCGGTGGTGCTGTATTTGAAGTAACGCAGCCGCGCGTGACGTGCTACCGCGTGGGCATCCGCATGAACGAACCTCGTATGCCAGCGCTGCTTGTAGCACATCGAAGACCAGGATTTTACTTTCGCGTGTTGCGGGAGGGAGAAGTTGGTGCCGGCGATGACATCGCAAAAATTGCTGACGGTCCGGAGCGGATCACCGTGGCCGAGATCGATGCCCTCTTATATTTGCCAGGACATTCTCGCGAGCAACTGCAACGCGCGCTGCAGGTTCCTGCGCTTAGCAAGGGTTGGCAGAGTTCGTTCCGGGCGATGCTCCAACAAGATTCGAGCTCCAAGACTGTGGCAGGGAATCCGGGACTCGCGAATGAGGAGCAGGCTCCGGCGTGGCCCGGATTTAGACAAATGCGAGTTGCGCAGATCCGTAAGGAAAGCGATAGCGTGACTTCCCTTGTTCTTGCGCCGACCGATGGGCAACCTCTTCCTGTATTCCAGGCCGGTCAATTTGTAGTCTTGCGGTTGCTCGTCGATCCCGGCAAACCGCCGGTTCTTCGCAGTTATTCGTTGTCTGATCTGCCCGGAGCCGATCATTTCCGCATCAGCGTCAAGACCGAATTGAATGGGATTGGAAGTTCATTTCTGTGCAACCGTACGCGAGAAGGCGACGTATTGGATGCTAGCGCACCGCGAGGGATCTTTACTCTGCGTCCCAGCCAGAATCCCGTGGTTCTGCTGAGCGCTGGAGTGGGCGCGACGCCCGTGATGTCGATGCTGCATACACTGGCTGCTCAAAGATCGCAACGAGAGATCTGGTGGATCTATGGTGCGCGCAATCGCGTCGACCATCCATTTGCAGAAGAATCGCGTTCATTACTGAAACAGCTCTCTCGGGGACGAGGATACATCGTTTACAGCAGGCCCGCTGCAATCGACCAAGTCGGGGCAGACTTCGATGCTCCCGGGCACATTGACACAGCTTTGCTGGAGAGAATCGGAGTGTCACGGAATAGTGACTTCTATCTGTGTGGCCCATCTTCATTCTTGCAGAACATGCAAGATGGGCTGCGAAACTGGGGTGTGCTCGCCGGGAATGTGCACACGGAAATCTTCGGTTCTCTCGACGCCATCACCCCTGGTATGGCGCAGGTTGATCACACTCCTCACCTACCACAAGGGCCCCCGGGATCTGGCCCCTCGGTGTCGTTTGCGCGCAGCGGGATCACCACCGCATGGGACCCCAAATATCAGAGTTTGTTGGAACTAGCGGAAGCATGCGACGTGCCGGTCAGATGGTCGTGCAGGACTGGAGTGTGCCACACCTGCATGACGGGTTTGATTAGCGGATCGATTATTTATAACCCTGAGCCGCTGGAGAGACCCACTCCCGGGAACGTGCTCGTATGCTGTTCCCTGCCAAACGCGGGTATCATTTTGGATCTTTGACGGCAACGGGATCAAGACGCCCGCATTAGCCAGGTTCACGGCATCAGAGTTGCTGGGTTCAGCACTGCTGCGCCATAGAGCTTCGTTTGAAGATTCACTAAAAGAAGGAGGAATCAAGAGGACTGTCTTATGCCACATTCAGTGAGCCGGATGGCAACAGCTGGCTATTTCAGGAGAGCACCACACGGCGGCCTGGGGACGACTGAGGCCGGAACGACGACCTACCAATCAGTTAATGATCTGGCCCGTGCGTTGTGCCGTGCAGCAGCCGCACAGGGTCCAGATTAAACGCAGACCGGGCAAGCCGACCAAGAACTGGCCAGAACCGGTACGCCTGGTTCATGACCAAGGGAGCAGGAAGGCCCGGATCTGCCAACTTAAGTAGCCCCACGGACTCATGGGAGGAGTCGAATCATGCGTTCTGATATTGTTCCCGGAGGCATTTTCCCCGATTACGAACTGCCAGATCACACGGGCAAACTACGCAAGCTCAGCGAGCTACAGGGCGACGATCCGCTAATCCTCACGCTCGCGCGCGGCCACTATTGCCCAAAGGAACACCAGCAGCATATGGAACTCGCGGCGTTCTACCCGAAGATCGCAGTGGCGTACACTCAGATCGCCACGATCGCCACCGACGATCACCATACTCTTCAGGAATTCCGTTTGTCAGTCGGTGCCGAGTGGACCTTCCTGTCGGACCCCGACCGAACGATTCAAAAGGATCTCGACATCCAGGAGTACACCGACCCCGAGCACAATCCGATGATCCCGCACACGCTCGTGCTCAAGCCGGGCCTCGTGATTTACAGCATCTATAATGGCTACTGGTTCTGGGGGCGTCCATCGGTCATCGATCTTTGGCACGACCTGCGCGCCGTGACGAGCGAAATCCGCCCAGACTGGGATTTGAGTACTCCTGGACTCCGCGAGGCATGGAATGCGGGCGACTTCTCGCGTTTCCACGGGTGGAACAAGCAGGCCAGTATGGAAGATGTGTCGATTGTACGGAACAAATAGGGCAGGCTTATTCAAGGTGCCCAGACTTGCTTGAGCATCTCGGCCTGTGCCCAGCCAGCGCTCCCCTGGGGTCGATCACAGGCAGCCATCCTTCGTGAAGGTAGCGGAATGTAGTCGAACAGGTTGGATTCGCGCATTTTGAGAGCATTGGATCTCCGAGCTCTTGTCCGGTGATTAGGCATTGGACGTTTTTGGGAACGCTCAAAATGTCACCTGCTCAATTTCCGGAGGCGATCCGCATGATTACGCCAACAACCATGAGAATCAGGCTATTGGACCAAGGTGTTGACCAATACCTTCGGATCGGCTGGCTGCGGGCGCGGAGCATTTCTGCGGGGAAGCCTGGGTTTAGGGCTGCATCGGCCGAAGGCTTAACTGAGTGTGCTCGCCACAAACATTGGCTTATGCGAAGGTATCGGTCAATACCATCGTCCAACAGACTCACCTCCACCCTTCTGGCTTAATCGGACTGGTGCAGCGGATTCGACCTCATGGAGATGGGCCCGCAACAACGTTAAATGCGTGATTGAATCTTCTGATCTTCGGATGACGACAATGCCGCTCAACAAGGGAGCCGGCCACATGCCCGCACTCGGCTTTGGCACCCTCATTCCCGACACCGCCGCGACGAAAACTGCGACCAGAGATGCACTGGACGCCGGATTTCGACACTTCGATTGCGCGGAGCGATACCGGAATGAGCGCGAGGTGGGCGAGGCGTTGCAGGCAGGATTTGCCGCTAATGGGATCGCGCGTGAGAACATTTTTGTTACCACGAAGTTGTGGAACTCCAACCATCGGCCCGAACGCGTCGAACCGGCTTTCGAGGCGAGTCTCGACAGACTCAGACTCAAGTATCTGGATCTCTACCTCATTCACACTCCGTATGCATTTCAACCGGGCGATGAGCAGGACCCGCGGGATCAAAACGGCAATGTCCTCTATGACAACGGAGTGACTCTGCTCGACACCTGGAGAGCGATGGAAAGTCTCGTGGACAGCGGCAGGTGCCGGGCCATCGGACTGTCGGACATCAGTTTGAACGAACTATTGCCTATTTACGAATCTGCAACCATCAAGCCAGCCGTGGTCGAGGTCGAATCACATCCGTATCTGCCGGAACCGGAGTTGCTGGAATTCTGCAAAGAAAAGGGCATTGTGTTTTTGGCTTTCGCTCCATTGGGTCACGGAATGAAGCCGGGGCTGCTCGAAGATCCAGTGATTTCGGCAATCGCCGTACAAGTTGGAAAGACACCGGCACAGGTGCTGCTGGCATGGGCGGTGCAGCGCGGTACGGCTTTGCTTACCACGCCTAAAACCGCGGCTCGCGCGCGAGAGAATTTTGACATCTCTGCCCTTCCGGAAGATGCGTTGAACGAAATCACTCGCATTCAGACCAGGCGGAGGCTCAATGAAGTGGTGAAAACCGGCGTCCCTGGTTTCATCGCACAAGGCAGTTGAGTATGGCAGACAAACCTCTGCTGGAAGCCGAAAAATGCACCTTCGAGCTCATCACCGCCTCGAGGGTCTTCCACTGTTCGTCGGTTAGGCGCACTGCCTAGTCGGCGAAGCTCTGACAGAATTACTTCCTGTTTGCCGACAACACGAAGAATCGTCGCATGTTCTCTAAGGTGCTGCACAGGCTATAATTGCGCCACGAATGGCTCTGACCCCTGGCACTAAACTCGGCCCCTACGAAATCCAATCTCCCCTCGGCGCAGGCGGCATGGGCGAAGTGTATCGCGCCCGCGACACCCGGCTGGGGCGTGAGGTTGCGGTAAAAATTCTGCCGGAGTCGTTCGCCGGAGACAGCGAGCGTCTGCTTCGCTTTGAGCAGGAGGCGCGTGCCGTTGCTGCGCTCAATCATCCCAACATCCTTGCCATCCACGACATCGGGGAACAAGGCGGCGTGCCCTACATCGTCTCCGAACTCCTAGAGGGCGAAAGCCTGCGGGTGGTGCTCGACCGGGGAGCTTTGCCCCTGCGCAAAACCGTCGAGTATGGGGTGCAGATTGCGCATGGGTTGGCAGCGGCGCACGAAAAGGGGATCATTCACCGGGACCTGAAGCCGGAGAATATTTTTCTCACCAAAGATGGACGGGCGAAGATTCTGGATTTTGGCCTGGCGAAGGTCGCCCAGAGTCCCAGGCAAAGCTCGAACGAACTTACTCGGACCGCAATGAACACAGTAGCAGGCGTGGTCATGGGTACGGCGAGCTACATGGCACCAGAGCAGGTCCGCGGTGAGGCCGTTGACGCTCGCACCGACATTTTTGCTTTTGGCGCCGTGCTCTATGAAATGCTCTCCGGCTCGCGGGCCTTTCGCCGGGATACTGCGGCGGAAACCATGACTGCGGTGCTGAAGGAAGATCCGCCGGAGTTGTCTGGTCCGGTTCGGGCGGTGTCATCCACGCTGGATCGCATCGTGCGGCGCTGCATCGAGAAGAGCCCTGAGGAACGTTTTCAGTCGGCGCGCGATCTCTCCTTCGCGTTGGGTGCTCTATCGGGAAGCGAGACGAGCGCGGCGGCACGCGCCGCGACCTCTGCTGCGCCTGGGAGCACACGCCGGCTTCGCTGGGCCGCTGTGGCGCTGGCAATGTTGGCGGTTGCAGCGGCGACATGGTTCGTGGCGCGCCGTCCTGAGCCCATGACTCGCAAGCAGTTCTCTCTGGCGGGATCTGATGAAACGAGCATCAGCCAGATGGCGCTCTCGCCCGACGGCTCCACACTGGCTTTCGTCTCGCCCGAGGACAGCACTGGGTTGCCGGTACTTTACTTGCAGCGCATCGACTCGCCCAGCGCCAGGGCCTTGCCGGGCACTCAGGGCGTGAGTTTTCCATTCTGGTCGCCTGATGGCGCATCTCTGGGATTCTTCGCCAATGACCAGTTGCAGAAAATAGCAGTGTCCGGCGGCACGCCGCAGACTCTGGCCAGGACCAACGCGGGTCGCGGTGGAAGTTGGGGAAAGCAAAATGTCATCGTCTACGCCCCCGACCCCAGCAGCGGCATATGGCGAATCAATGCCGATGGCAGCGGGGCGGCGCCGGTTACGCAGGAGATAATGCAGTCCAAACCGGAGCAACAAACCCACCGTTGGCCACTCTTTCTTCCCGACGGCAAGCGCTTCTTATATTGGGCGGGAAATTTCTCCCGCGCTAAAGACGACAAGGTAAGCGGTATCTATCTCGGATCTCTCGGAGAGAAGGGACAGAGACTCCTTCTGCTCAGTCATTCCAGTTTCGGCTACGATTCCGGGCATCTTTATTATGCGGGCGACCAGCAGCAGTTGGTTAGCGTGAATTTCGATCCCGCCAGTGGACAGTTGTCAGGAAACAGCACGCCCATTGCCGGCGCCGTCGGTTATCAGCCCTCCACTTTCTGGGCCGCCATTACCGTCTCTCTCAACGGCACGGTGATCTACAACACGGGGGTTGGTGCAGCCTTGTCGCAACTCACGTGGGAGGACCGCGCGGGCAAGGAATTAGGACGGATTGGCGAACCGGCCATCATCGCAAACCCAACTCTCTCGCCCGATGGCAGCCGGGTGGCCATGGATGTTGCCGATCTGAAAGCAAGCAATGTAGATATCTGGCTGGAGAATGCCAACGGCTCCGACAACGCTCGCTTCACTTTCGATCCTTCGGAAGAAACCAACGCCATTTGGTCGCGCGACGGAAGCATGGTCGCGTACCGTTCCGTGGGCTCGGAGACATCCCAAGTGCTAGCCAAACCGGCCAGTGGGCTGGAAAAAGAAAAAGTCCTCTTTCGGGGGCCAAGCGTGGCGAATGACGTCCTTCCCAACTCCTGGTCGGCGGACGGCCAACAGCTTCTTGCCACCGATCAGGGCCCATCTCGCAACTACCTGGTGACTGTGCCGGCGGCGGGCGGAGATAAGCTCCCCTTGCTGAATAGTAAGGCCAGCGAAACGAACGGACAGATTTCTCCCAATGGAAAGTGGGTAGCCTACGCCTCCGATGAATCGGGTGCGTGGGACATTTACGTCAGCTCGTATCCCGGTGCTGTGGGAAAGTGGCAAGTCTCGCGAGGCGGCGGGACCGAACCACGCTGGCGAGGCGACGGGAAGGAGGTTTTCTATATCGCGCCCACGGGCGTGTTGATGGCGGTGCCGGTTAACGACGGGAACGGCTTCTCCACCGGCTCGCCCGCGCAGCTCTTCCAGATTCATGGGCGCGCACCGATCTCTTCGACCGATACCTTTACCTATGACGTCGCCAAGGATGGGAAGCGCTTCCTGGTAAACCGGTATGTGAAACCGGATCACGTCCCACCCTTAACCATCTTGCTCCATGCAGCAGGAAGCCAGCAGTAAGCCATTGTCCCTGACGGAAGGGCGTCGGTTGCCGCACTCTGATTCGCTGGCCGATAACAGGCGGATGACGGGCAGACCGGAAGTTGATCGAAAAACCACACGCCGTGAGTCGAAAACAGTTGCCGAACGGGCTGTACCGGCCGAGAGTCTGGCACACAGCTGGCACATCAACGAGGTCGGACACTTCCCTCCCCTGTACTAGCCGACCATCCACTCGGAGTGAATTGCTCCAAGGTACTGGCGGGATTGAGCTCGGGTATCCAAACGGAGATTCAGATTACTGTGGCAGTCCAACGGAGATTCACTTTGGAACTCGAGTGATCAATGTACCGTTTGCTTGAGTTACAGCCCTGGCAGGCGCGTTGCCGAGCAACACTTTGAACAACCGCCCCGGGTGCAGATATTTCGAGATCGCCTTTTGACTGATCGGGATCGGACGCGAGTCGCCTACGGAGCTCAGATCCTCGGCAGCAAAGCAGATGGGCGCCAAGTTTAAACGATAGCCGCAGTCATGAAACTCACAAACACTTGGAATGAGTAGCCATGCATCATTATCTGTTACTGTTAGCCATTCTCATTGGACAGGATGAGGGGGCTGGTGGATTTGCACCACCAACCCTCTCTACTGGGGATTTGCCGAAAGTTCGCGTCAGCGGATCAATCACGATCCGGTTCCGCTGCCGCTGTACTTGACAACTGCGTACCAGCTTTGGGATAGGGTTTGTCATCTCCCATAATCCCCCTCCATAGAATCCGATTGAACTGGTCGGAATTGATCATGTCGGGGTGATTGAAATTGAAACCCTTCGTCATTTGCGCCCACCAGGCACCATCATGCAGAAGTTTCACTGCGGCGGTAATGGGCCGATTCCCAGGATTCTTGCATTCCGGAACCAATGTCGGATCTACGGGAGGCTGACACAGAATGCCCGGAATGGGTGCGACATATGGTTGCAGATTCGGTTGCTTGATAAACACATCTGACATGGGAAAGGCATTCGCGTCGTTGAGGCCAAGATAGTTAACGCCGAGAATGTCCTCGATTGTGCGGACCACATTCGTAGTGTTGTACATAGTATGGACGACACCACCACTCTTAACATACGGAGAGATCACGAAGACCGTGGAGCGATGGGCGTCTACATGGTCGGGCCCGTTCTGTGCGTCATCCTCGACGACAAAAATCGCTGTATCTTTCCAATACGGGGAGTTGCTTACGGCTTCGACCAGACGGCCTACAGCGTAATCATTGCTCGCCATTTGAGAAAGTGGATTTTCTAAACCAGCGGCGTTTGTCGAGAAGTTGCCGAAGTGGTCCTCCATGAAATCGACCATTTCGAAGTTCGGCAGATTGCCATTTTGGACGTAATCGTTGAACTCTCGGTTCCATTCTTCAAACCGATACTGATCGGGCGTGTTGAGGTCCCAGCCGCGGTAGTAAAGGTCGGTGTGGTTGAGAAGAGACTTGCGCACGGGCACTGCTTGCACGACCTTCTTCGCGAAGGCGTCGCGAACGATCGGTATGTAGAACGGAGTTCCTGCCGCCGCAGGCACCACGTAATAATTCTCGTCGGCGTAGAGCCCGTAATGGCGAACCGTCTTGCCAACTCGAAGCACAGTATCCCAGATGTAGCCTCCTAGTACATCGGGATCCAGATCGTCTGCACCTTCCGAAGCGGTAATGTCCTTCGAGCCGGGTTCGATCGACGATTTGCCCGTTGGATCGAACAGAGTCGTGATTCGCACCGTGCTCGACGTTGGCGTTTTGCTAGTTTCATCTGGCAACGCGATACCGATGTTACGGGGATTGCCGTTCCAGTCGAATGGGATATTGAAGTTCGCATTGCCGTAGCCGACGAGCACGTTCTTGACCGTGGTGTCGTTGGCGTGGCCCTGCGTGTCCCAATTCCAGCCATCGCCGCTAACGTCGCCCGCGTCGTAATAGTTGTCGAGCAGCGCGAACTGTCGCGCGAGCTTATGTTCGTTGGGCGAAATGGGTTCAGGGAATTGCACCCGCGAAGGATCGCCATTCCCTTCCTTCAAGTCACCCAACACCTGATCATAAGTTCGGTTTTCCTTCTGAATGTAGATAACGTGTTTGATGTGATCGTGCAGGAACGCCATCATCGGATCATGCCGAGGGTTGTCAAAGCCGTCATTCGCATCCACCAACGCCGACAGGTACGCCAGCGTGTTGGCATCGGGAATCGGGATGGTGAGAAATCCAGCCTTTAACAGAGCCAGCACGTACTCGTTGCGAGAAGTTGGGTTCGGAGGTGGGCAAAGAAGCTGCGAATACTGCGGCGGTATGCCGGTTCCGGGGCAGTCCACACGAAATTCGAGATTGGGACCCGCATTGGATTTCATGTTGACCACGAATAGTCGTTTTCCGTCAGCGCTGACCGTCACCGAACTGGGATACCATCCCGTGGGAATACGGCCGAGCAACCGTTGTGAAGCAACATCGATTACCGCCACCGCGTTCTCCCCGCCCAAGGTGACATACAACGTTCTGCCGTCGGGGCTTAATGCCAGAGAGTTCGGGTTGGATCCTTTGTAAGCATACCCGGGACGAGCCACGGAGATCCGGCTTTTCACCACATCTTTGGTGGTATCGATCACCTCAATCTCATCAAGATCGCCATTTGCTACATAGAGGCGAAGCTGGTCAGCCGATAGCACCATCCGATTCGGTTCCCCGCCTACCTTGATTACAGCGAAGGAGCCCGACGGGCTTACCACGAGCACTTGCCCGTCGCGCTGGCTGGTGACATAAGTCTTAACTGTCCCACCCTGCACGTTGGAAACCACCACCAGCCAATAAGGCATTTCCCCAATGGCCGTGGTTTGTCCGGGCACGAAAAAGTGAATCTCGTTAGATACCTCGCGGGTCGCCATATCCACGATCGACAAGGAGTCATTCTGATAATTGGCCACAGACAACGTCTTGCTATCCGGAGTGATGGCCAATCCCGCGGCCAATGCACTAAAGGGCATAAACATGTCCTGAGCAAAGGGATTGCTGTTGATTGGAGTTGTGCTGAAGAGTCCTCCCGTCGGAAACTCCTGCACTGGCACATCGGCAGGTTGATTGTGATTCAGCAGCACGAAGGGAGCATCCGGCACGTAATTCCCGTCCGCACTCGCACCGCTGTTCGTGTTCTTATAAATCTCGATGCGATCGTCGATCCCTCCGGCCACATAGAATCTGGTCCCAGTGGGATCCCACAGCAAGCCCTGATAGGTGTTGGGAATATTAATCAGTTGTATGGGCTTGGGTTTCGAGCCGCGCACGTCGAAAACGAAAACCCACTCCGCATTCGAAGTGGTAGTACTGGTGGGTTTACCGGTGATGGGATCCAACGCAGGCCATAATATCGGAGTACCATCTGATCCCTGAGTGTCGAAGCCCGTGTTATAGCCCGTGGTGAGAATGAGCAAGGCTGTGCCGTCAGGACTGAGCGCGGTATTGACCGCACCATCCGCATCGGCCGATCCGTCTGGGCGCAACCCCGTTTTTAAGCGCAGAAATATGGAACCCGGCGCAGCAGTGGGGGTGATGTAGAAGCCGTCTGGCAACACATTACCTCCTACTAGAGCGTCGGCTCTTTGAGCGCTGGCCAATGCAGGCGCTAGGAAGGAGAGAAACAAGAGTGAAATCAAACCGATGCGAAAGTCAAGTTGTAGTCTCATGCGACCCCCTCTGATCCTTTGTCGTTGCGGTGTTGGTTCGACTTTGAGAAACCGGGGATTCTTTCTTTGCTGGCGACGTGGCAGCTAATTCTACACCTGGTGACCACTGTGAAGATTTTCTTTGATTAGGCGACACTACGTGAGAAGGCGCACGCAGAATACTAGCATCGCGGCACTGGGTAGGTCTCACTATGCAGAGATTATTCCTTAGGAACGTCTCGGTCAAAGTGTCAACAACTGCCCAGGTCGCCAATTAACCCAACTCCATAGCCACGGGATAACATTCGACATAACAGCCAAATGAAGCAGTGTGGACGGTTGGGTCGGCCATCTGGAAACTAGCCTCGCCGACGATCTTGTCTTTCCATGGCCAAGCGGAACTGTGATCAAGCCAGACAATATTGTTCCGCACTACGACATCGCCCTTCCCCAAGCCTACTTCTAGCCAATCTGGTTGTGTGGGGCTCAACTTCCGAGTGGCGCGTGATCCGCCAAGAATCCTGCATTCGAAAGCACATACTGTGGAGCGCCGAATTATGAAGGTTGCACAATTCGATTGGATTTCCCTCAGGGTCATGCAGACGAGCGAAGCGCCCAATGTTGGGATAAGATTCCGGGTCTTTGACCTCAATTCCTGCTGTTCGTAGCTGGGCTACCATTTTGTCGAGGTCATGCACTCGAAAGTTCACCATCCAGACCTTGTGAGGATTCCCGAAATAGTCACTCGTTTCGGGAAAGGGACTGAAGACCGTCGGTCCAGCCTCTTGCTGCCAAACGGGTGCGCCCTCGCTCGTTGGTGTGAGCGCGATCCCCAAGTGTTGCAGGTACCAGTTCCCCAACCCTTTGGGATCATGAGCTCGGAAGAACAACCCTCCGATTCCGGCTACTTTTTCCATTTCCGTTCCTCCCGATTCATGTTTAGCAGCTGCCTTCGCAGGAGCAGGACTGGCTGGCTGTGCGGGGTTCTGTGCCGGCATGGCTAATTCATTCTGGGGCAGAATGAAGCTGGACCCGAAAGCATATGACAAGATTTGAAGTAATTGGCGCCTTTCAAGGCTCACTCCATCCTCCTAACGTGCGAGTTCATCTACGATACCTGCGCGGATGGAGTTCTGAAAGTATAAATAGCGGGTTCTGGGCGATTGGTCGGCAACACTTCCATTACCGGATTAGGGAAAGTTTGCCGCTTATACGTCAAGTCACCCTACCCACAGGATTCCAGCAATCACACAGCGGCGAGTGAGTCGCTCAACAAACGTCTTTTTGCCCAATTCAGTGAGGCTCTGTGCATTGCTCAAATCATTCCCCTCGCGGTATCCTCATCCACTCCATGGAGGTTCTATGCTCAGGACTTTGGCTCGCACCTTTGTTTCGTCCGGGATCTTTCTGTTATTCCCACTGTTCGTCCAGGCACAGGCTGTGTCTTTTTCTATTGGCACCGCCTCTGCCGCTCCGGGCCAAAAATCAACGGGCTATTTGGAAGTCCCCGCTGGTGTCGACGCTGCTACCAATATTCCCGTCATCGTCATCAGCGGCGAAAAGCGAGGCCCTGTCCTAGCTCTTGTCTCTGGCGCCCACGGTACTGAATACACCTCCATCATCGCGATTGAAAAGCTTATCAACCTTCTTGATCCCTCTCAAATCGCCGGCACCGTTATCCTTGTCCCGCTCGTCAACATTCAATCCTTCGAACAAAAGGTCCCCCATGTTAACCCCATCGATAACAAGAGCATGAACCGCTTCTACCCTGGGAAAGCCGATGGGACGCAAACTGAACGTGCGTCCTTTCTTATCACCAAACAAGTTGTCGATCGATGTGATTATCTTATCGACTACCATGGCGGCGATCTCGACGAGAGCCTCCGCCCTTACGCGTACTGGGCACCCACTGGCAAGGAGACGCAAGACCAAATCTCCAAAGAGATGGTCCTCGCCTTTGGACTCGACCACATCATTATTTGGCGCGACCGTCCCACCGACCTAGCCGCCACTCGCTACCTCGACAATACTTCTGCGGCTCGCGGCAAACCTTCCATCGTCGTCGAAGCTGGCTATGCCGGCACCGTCAAAGCGGATGACGTCGCCCTTCTCATCGACGGGACATTCAGCACTATGCGCGCTCTCAAGATGCTTTCAGGAAACTCCCGGCCCATCGAGAATCCCGTCTGGCTCGACGGAGTCGTGGATGTCTTGTCCGACGGCCCCGGCATTTGGTACCCGCTGGTGAAGCGTGGTACCTATGTTCAGAAGGGCATGAAAATCGGCTTTGTCACCGACTACTTCGGCAAACCTATACTCGAAGCCCGCGCTCCGGTCTCCGGTGTCATCTTGCACATCAACGCAGTCCCATCCCTCAAGAAAGGCGACAACATTGCAGACATCGCCCCCGTTGCCGCCCACGCCCCCTAATCTAATCTGATTTTGGATAGAAACAGTCGAGGACCTTCCTCTCTGGACACACATTGCTCGTGTGCTCCCACGGCAACTCACCTATGCCCCGTTTGTAGGTACGAATCCGGAGCATACCGTACTTCCGTTTTGCTCGTGCTTCTGCCCACCATTCCTTTCGGCTGCGGCGAATCTCCTTCGTCAAAGGGAAACTATCCCTTCCATAGATTTGTACAGCATGACCGCCGACCCGCACGTTCTTTACACGGTCAGCATCTTTACTGGCGCGCACGAAAATGTGGCTCGGACGTTTGATCTCTACGCCCTGTAGGATGTGAACGACCTCGTCCGGCTTCGCGATTCCATAACGGACCATCCATGCTGCCGTGCATCCGGCGGCGGAGCCAGTAGCGGGGTCTTCGCTGGTAGATTCGACAACATACTGTTCACATTCCGTGATGATTTGGCTTCCATTTGACGGATTCTTTGCCATGAACGCTCAAAACTGCGCTCCTACTCAGCCGCCCTCTCCGATGGGTCTTCGGCACGGGCGAGTCGCGCACTAATGAGGGGCTCGAGCGAAATCAATGGGGAAGAATCTTGATCTCGGATTTGAATTCGTGATAGTTGCGGAAGTCAATGATGTTGTGGCTGCAGTAGCTGGTACCCCGTTCACAGCCCAAGGCCTCGGCATGGACCGGAAGCAGAAACGATGTCTCGCCGAGCCTCACGTTCGAATAATCAAGCGCGGTTTCGACCGTATCCATCGGGAAATCTGACGGTACGTTGCGGGCCTGCATCTCGATTCGCAGGACGCGCGCGGTGTTCGGATCCACCCATACGGAGCCTACGTAAGCCGCAGTCAGATTCTGAGAGCCAGCATGCAACATCCAGTGTGAATTTTCACTCTGCACTTGAAAGTCGTAAACCTGGGCACTGAAACCCGAAATAGTAGACGCACCACCGGACCGGAACTGCGTGTGTGTATCGGGGTGAAAAAGTTCCAGCAGTATGGACGCAAATTCTCCGGTGGACCAGGATCCATCAATCTCCTGCAGGGGCTTGTCCGTGGGGCGGTTATCGATCTTTACGTTACGATAACTTTCCTGCCCGTCCTCGTAAATGACTTCAGCCGAAACCAGGTCCAGAGGCACTTTCTCCTCGCGGCCTCGCTGGGTGAACCGCGACATGAACTCCTGGCAAACAAAGTTGGGAAGCTTCTGTGAAAACTGGAACGCCACCTCTCTGGCCCTTTCGATCAAGGATTCGGCGGGAGTCAGCGAACGCATGGGTGCGGAGTCCGCAGAGCGCGACGCGGCTGGCGGCGGGTCAGGACAGGGAGGCGGAGCCGGCTGTGTGCCTCGTTTCAAAGTGGGAGGAACGTCGGAGCAAGGAGGCGTACTCTGTGCTTGCGATTGGGCTGCGGGCGGCGTGGCCAAAGCAAGCGCTAACGCGACTACTGCGCCAGCCAAGCGAAGCCATCGGCCCGTAGTTTGAAGGCTGCATCCTTTCACAGACTCACTTCCTCCCGAATTTAGCACAATTCACGGGAATTTTAGGCCCCAAAATCACCGACACGCTAATCCTCCAAGCCGACTTATGGCTCGCTTAGCTCTCTGTGATTGCATTTTCCGGATTGGCGACTCGGGAATTCACAGCAATCGAAGTGTGAAGTAGCGGACAAACATCCTCACATCATTTCGCCCCCGCCGGTTGCCGTGTCAATTCGTCCTTATACACCACGCCGCCCTTCATCACAAAGCCGACCCGTTCCAACGCAGTGATATCACGCTGCGGATCACCAGGTACCGCAATAATGTCAGCAAGCTTGTTGTCCGTTATCGAGCCCACTCGATCTTGCCAGCCCATAATCTCGGCATTCAGCGATGTAGCCGAAACAATCGCAGCCATTGGCGCCTCGCCCAACTTCACACGTAATGCGAATTCCTTAGCATTTTGTCCGTGCGGAATCACTGCCGCATCCGTTCCGAAGCCGATCGGCAACCCAGCCGCGAGCGCGCGCTTAAAACCTGCGTAGCCGATGTCACGAATCTCACGGGCGCGTTGACGCTCACTCTGCGGAACTGGATTTGCCGGGTCCCTTCGGTCGATCGCGTCGTATGTGTAAAGCGTCGGCACATAAAACACCGGCCGCTTGGAAGCCTTGAGCAATGCCACCGCTTCGTCGTCGAGATATGATCCGTGATCGACGGTTCGAACGCCGGCGCGAATCGCCGCCTTGATCCCTTCGGCGCCATGTGCGTGTGCCGCCACTTGCTTGCCCCAACGATCTGCCTCTACCACCGCGGCGCGAATTTCTTCCTCCGAATATTCCTGCGCCCCGGGCGATATGCCCTTCGAAAGCACGGCACCGGTCGCAAGAATCTTGATGAAGTCGGCGCCGTTCTTGAGATTGGTGCGCACGGCCTTAGTGATCTCGCTCGGACCGTCCGCCACGTTTTTCACCAGTGGAACGTCAACATAAATGGAAAACTGACGCGCGTCTCCGGCTCCGCCAGTCGAAGAAACGTAATTTCCTGCAACCATCATCCGTGGCCCGGGCACAGCGCCTTCGTCAATCGCGCGGCGGAGTTCGACGTCCACATAGGGCCAAGTGGGACCCATGTCGCGGCAGGAAGTGAATCCCGCAAGCAGCGTAATGCGGGCGTTTCGCGCCCCCCAGAGTGCATCGCGGGGTGGTGTTGACTTTGTCAGCGCATCTTCCCAGTGCACGCGCTCGTCGCCGGTCAAATGTGTGTGTAGATCGATAAGTCCCGGCAGCAGCGTTGAATCTCCGAGTTCGATGACGTGGGCGCCTGCCGGAACGCGTACATTCGAGCCGACCTCAACGATCCGCTCGCCTTCAACCCGGATCATTGCGGGCTGCAAAGTTGGAGCACCCGTACCGTCGATCAATCGCGCGGCCTTCAAGATGGTGACCTGCGCAGATGGTGTCTGCCCGTTAGCTGCCGCGGCAGGAATGAAACTGAAAAGCAAAGCGAGCAGGCATCGTTCCAACAGGCCAGTACATGTCGAGTCGTCCATCATTCTGTCACCTCGTATCAACTGATTTAGATTGGTCGCCCGGATTTTACACGAGGCTTTGGTAGCACGCTGTTTTGCCGCAGGCGGTGCAGTTTAGTGGCACCTAACAGCATTTGAGGCAGGGATCAGGACAACCTGCACAGTGATCCGATGGAGCAGTAACCAGAAAAGTTGAGGAATCCGACTAATCCCGGTTGGTTCTCGGCCATCCGGAAGTGGCCATAAGCGGGCCTCGAGTCCGCGAAGCCGACTTATGGTCCGCTTGGCCTTTCTGGTTCAACGTCCGAATTGCCCATCATTCCCCAACAACGATAAGACTCAATGCCAGGAACCACCAGAATCTGATTCATTCGTAGCGTAAGGCGACCATTGGATCAACGCGAGTGGCGCGCCGCGCAGGTATGTACCACGCGGTGAAAGCGACAATCAGTAACAGCAGTGCGCCGCCAAGAAATGTCAGCGGGTCATCGGCAGTGATGCCGAACAGCTGATTGCTTATCAGGCGCATTAAGACTAATGCGGCTGCTGTACCGATGATGGCGCCAATAAGGGCCATTCTTGCACCGTGGCCGACCACCAAGGCCAGGATGTCGCGACGTTGTGCGCCGAGCGCCATACGTACTCCGATCTCATGAGTGCGTTGCCCGACCAGGTAGGAGATCACACCGTAAATCCCGACGGAAGCGAGCATCAGCGCAAATGCCGCGAAGCCGTCCAGAAGAATCATCGTGAGCCGACGCGTAGCCGTGGAGCTCGACCAGACTTCTTCCATGGTCTGTGCGTTGTAAATGACATCTCGGGGATCGATGTGCCTGGTCGCGTCGCGCACTCGACCCATGACTGCGGTCGGATCGCCGCGGGTGCGCAGAACTACCGCAACTCCGTTGGCCACCAAGGGCATGATCTTCTCGGGAAGCTGCATAAAGGGATAAAAGAATTGCGCCTCGATTGCGGATCTCGAATCTGTTCCCGGTCCCCATTGCTTCACATGCCCCACCAAACCAACAATTTCTGCTTGCACATTGAACTGGGTGAGATTAACGCGTTTGCCGATTGGGTCCTGACCGGGAAAATAGGCGTGTGCAAATGCATCGTCAATGTCAATGACGTTGGGCGCATGCTCATCGTCTTGCGGCGTAACAAAGCGCCCGCAAATCAGCCTTATGCCCATCGCCTGCTGAAAGCCGGCTTCGGCGAGATAAAACATTGCCTGGTGCATATCCATGTCATGCGCGGGTTTGGGCTCGCCTTCAATCCAGAAAGGCAAAGACGACTCATGAATCATTGGGCGAGAGCCGAGCGTGATGGAAACGGCCTCCACACCTGGTGTGGCTTGCAGTACCTCGTCGAAGTGGCGGAGACGAGCGCGAGTTTCAGCAGCAGTTGTAGAAGGGGTTCCAGGAAGTGAGACGCTGAACGTGATCGCATGGCTTGGATTGAACCCGGGGTCAACTCGCCAGAGAGCGGCGAGAGTACGAAGCATCAGTCCAGCCCCAATCAGCAGAACCAAAGCAATAGCAATTTCTCCGGCGACAAAAATTCCGTGGAGTCGGCGATGGGCGCCAGTTGAGCCGCGGCCGCTCTCTTTAAGGACCTCGATCAAGCTGACACGGGCCGTGCTGAGTGCCGGGGCGAGACCGAAGATGACTCCCGCAAAGACCGACAGCGTCAGAGTAAAAAGCAAGACGCGCGAGTCTATGGAGATTTCATTCGCACGCGGCAAAGCCGCAGGCATCCAGCTGACCACCGCCTATGAGCCTCCGAACGCTAGCAGCAGACCCAGCACGCCGCCCCAACTCGCGAGCAAAATGCTTTCCGTGAGAAGCTGGCGTATCAGCCGCCTATAGCTCGCGCCTATCGCAGCGCGTATTACCAGTTCGCGCGACCTTGCGATTGAGCGTGCCAGAAGAAGACTGGCGACGTTTGCGCAGGCAATCAGCAACAAGAACCCGACGGCACCCAGAAGCACGAGCAGGAGCGGCTGCACATCGCCGACGATGTCCTCTTTCATCGAAACGACTGCGATGCCCAGGTCTTTATTGGCATCCGGATACGCTGCGGCGAGGTCGCGCGCGATGTTGTCCATATCTGCCTGCGCTTGTGCGATCGTTACACCTGGCTTGAGACGGCCGAAGGCTCGCGCGCTGACGGATATTCGCCGATCGCGAAAACTTGGATCGCTCCACTGGCCGATAGGCGTGTAGACGTCGCGCTGGTTACCGTAAAACCTGAAGTTGTTGGGAGTGACACCAACGATGACGTAAGAGGCGCCGTTCAGAAGCATTGTTCTTCCAATTACATCAGGCGAGGAACCGAACTTGCGCTCCCACAGCCCTCCGCTGATAACCGCGACCGGACCGGCGCCTAACTGATCGTCATGGCTGCGGAACACGCGTCCCAACACAGGAGTGACACGTAGCGCCGAGAAAAACTCTGATGAAACCATGTATCCGCTGAGCCGCTCACCTTCTTCAGAACCGGTGAGGTTGTAATCCTGACTCCGGTAAACGGCCATAGAAGAAAACGTGTGCGCTTCGTGCTGCCAATCAAGAAAATTTAAATAAGCGATCGGGACTTTGTCATACCCGGTGGGCTTGCCATACACGGCCACCAGCTCACTTGATTGCGGATGCTCGAGCGGGTTCAGCAGCACGCCATTCACTACAGAAAAAAGCGTGGTGTTCGCGCCGATTCCCAGCGCCAGCGTAAGCACTGCAATCGCCGTAAATCCTGGTGACTTTGCGAGCATGCGCAGACCGTAACGAATATCCAGAGCGAAAAGATTCACGGTGTCTCCTGAACGCTTTCAAGAACTCGGCGCTAGGCAAGGTTCCAAGGCGTAGAGTTGGTATAGCCACGCAATTGGAGAACTTTCTCGGGCCATATACAACGTCATCTCGCCATAAAAAGCTCCAAAAGCCTGTACAGCAGCGCCACCTCAAGAACTTTCTCGGGTTGAGTAGCGGCGATGCCGAAGGCATCATCATACCTCCGACTTGCAGCATTGCGCATGAACCAGGCAAATGCTAAGCGAAAGACGGAAGCGATGTTTTTCATGATCGGGTTGTCGACGGGCGATCGCCTGGTGAAGAACTAGGCGCTCTACCTGGTTCAACTGCCGTATCGTCGGCCAGCCGGAAGTTGACCAGAAACGGGCTTGACATCCCCTTTTATAGGACTTCTGGCTAGCTTCCTGGTTCAACTGTCGCGGTAGGGACGGTCATTGCTGACCGCCCCCCGCACAGATCCGTACGTGCGCGTCTACGCATACGGCTCTTACGAAGGATGAGTGGCGTAGAAGCGAGCATCAGGGTAGGGATGCAGGATGCGGGGTGGTGGTACCCACCGTGCCAAGAGTGGAGTAATGCGCTCCCATCTCATTTGTGCGCGCTGGCTGCGGCGGACCAAGACATTTCGCCACAGTCGGTTGACGCGACATTGGAAGATGCGCAGCTGATCAATGTTGCCAGGCACAGCATGGTATTGGTAATAACCTAGAACAACCTTCCGGAGCCATGCACCGACTGCGGTCGTGCGATCATGCTTCCGGCGTTGAAGCTCCGCCTTGATAGCTTTGAGCTTCGCCACCATCCGCTTCTTCGCAGTGATCCGCCAGACTGTGAAGGTCCCCTTCTTGTGGCGCTGCCCACAGAAATGGGTGAAGCCCAGGAAGGTGAAGGTTTCTGGTTTCCCCTCTCCACGCTGCTTTCGGTCTCGAGCGGCATACCGCCCGAACTCGATCAGCCGTGTCTTGTCCGGATGTAGTTCCAAGCCGAACTTTGCGAGCCGTTCCTTAAACTCTCTAAGGAATCGCTCGGCATCGGTCCGGTGCTGAAAACCCAGCACAAGATCTAGGGTAAAGGAATGGTTCAGTGATGTTAGACGGGGCCTATCTGTTGCTGCGGGTTTCCCCAATGCAGTGCCTCAATAGCCTCATCATGACCAGTTCGCCATTCCCTTCCCATCCCACCGGACGTTCAGTTTTCCCGAATCCGGCGGTCCGACAGTTTTCGTCTCACAGCATGCGCAAGCTTATCGTGCGTACTCGATGACTCCGCTCCCGATGTAGATTATTCCTCGGGCATACAGAGCCGCATTCGGATATTTCTTCCACCCGAAGCCTCGACCTTTGTGACGATAGTTCAAGTAACGCCGAAAGCGAGTGTTGATAAAGCGCTGCAAGCTTCGAAACGCATTGCCTGCATTGGTGTGGCGGAAGTAGTTCACCCATCCCCGCACCGTTTGATTCACTTGTTCAACAAACTCTGCGGGCGTAATCGGTGCCCGCCGCTTGGTGAAGTACTTGATCCGTCGGCGGATATTGCGCTGTGCGCTCCTGCTGGGAAAGATGTAGATGCTCCACTTGCCGCTTTTGGGCGAACGGCGCTTCACGAACTCAAACCCGATGAAGTTGAATCCATCGACCAACTTCGTGATCCGAGTCTTTTCGCGATTGACCGTCAATCCCATTCGTAACGCAATGGCTTCGAATGCCTGAAGAGCCTGCGCAGCGCTCTTGCGGCAAACGAGAATTGCATCATCAGCGAAGCGATGTAGCGATGCTCCCAGTTTCTCTGGGTAGCCTCGTTTGTGCCACACCTGGTCCAGCAAGTTCAGGTAGATGTTGCTGTACAGCGGTGAGATCGGAGACCCTTGCGGGACTCCCACCGTCGTAGGCTCCCTCTTCCCCTGATAGGCGATCTCGACCGTAAGGCTTTGCTTGATCAGCCGCAGCATGCTCCCATCCACCACGCGCTGTTTGATCAAGATGATCAGTTTGGCGTGCGGAATGGTCGTAAAGTAGCTGCGGAAATCAATCTCTACCACGCCCCAGGCCCGCTGATACAGGTCATTGCGAATCGCCGTGGAGGCCATCTTCGCATTTCGCTGTGGGCGGTACCCGTATGAGCAAGGATGAAAGTCGGCCTCAAAGATAGGTTCCAGCACCAGCTTCATCGCAGTTTGTACTATGCGGTCTCGAACCGTCGCTATCCCTAACGGACGGGTGCCCCCTTTAGGCTTCGGGATGTCCACCCTTCGCACAGGCTGAAAGCGGTAGCTCTTGGCCCGCAGTTGCTGCTGCAATTGTCTGAGCATTTCCTCTTCTTCTCCACGCGACTCAATGCCTTCGATAGTTTCGCTATCCACACCCGGCGCGCCCCGATTGGCTTTTACCTGCTTCCACGCCTCCCAAAGCACGTCCGTGCGCCATATCTTGTCGTACAGACTGTAGAACTTCACAGCCTTCGACTGCTTGGCTGTGCGATATAGGGTTCTCTGCAGTTGCCGAACTTGTTCTGTTTCGTTTCTAGCCATAGGGCAATAAAACTTCCTCAACTGCTCTGAACCTCGTTGACTGAAGCAGGGTCCCTTCCCTCAGACTGGGTTTATGTTGTCCCAGCCCTCAAGCAGTACTATGAACCCCGCGGAATTCTCATGCGACCGGTCCGGATTTCGGTTCCCTTATACCGCCCCGTTGCCAACGGTCAGCTGGCATCGCATGAGACTTCCCGGCCTAGGAACATCCCACTTTCACAACGTGCCATCTCCAACACCCCGGTGTGAACAGATGGTTCCAATGTCCGTTGATCCCCACCTGTTGTCAGCCTTCCCGCGCAGACGATACGGTCGGCTCACACAGCTACAGTATGACGAGGCTGATTCGAGTTCATGGTTATTACGGCCCGCTGCTTTGCATCTTCTTTCAAGGTCACTTGAGCCGTTGGCTCGCGCCTCCAACTCGACCTCCTGCTAGATCCCCGAACGGACGATTGGGATCAGGGGACTTGCACCCCATGAGTTTGACTTCTGTACCGGCGTGCC
>Ga0187780_10000805_pt1 | contig 23307 bp, 24 predicted proteins | sample 1015_Q2_SP10_20__FD_132429 | JGI IMG/M metagenome (GOLD analysis project Ga0187780, IMG submission 132429) | Tropical peat soil microbial communities from peatlands in Department of Meta, Colombia - 1015_Q2_SP10_20_MG | ecosystem: Environmental > Terrestrial > Soil > Wetlands > Peat | place... | reverse complement strand
GATGCCGCCGGAGCAGCCCTGGCTCTGTATTCGGTCGAGACGGTGATGAGAGCCGGGAGCTGCATCTCTAACCTCTGCGAAAGGTAGCCGATCTTCCTCTCGGAGCTCACCATGCTCGCCGACGCGTCAATCTCGAAGTCCTCCACGTAGGTGGCGTGAGGGAGAACTCTTCCGAGGAGCTCCGACACCCCTTCGGCGACCTGCGGCCCGACGCTCCCAGTCTCCCCGTCCGTAGTCTTGATTCCCGCCACGACCATGAACCTGGAGATCCTTTCCCTCTCGGCAGCAAGCTCAGAGAGGGCTGTCTCTGCGGTGACCATTCCCGAAAGGAACCTGGTGACGATGCTCTCTTTCAGGGCGGGGAGCTCGCTGTAGACTCGGTTGGGGAGGAGGTTCGAGCGATACAGCTCGGCTGCCCTGGACCGGACAGCGTCGGAATAACCCCACTTCTTGATCGCGTCCATCATCTCGTTAATGGGGTGCAGGTGTCTCTCGACCAGCTTCTTGATCCCCAGAGCGACGGCATAGGAGGTGGCGAGTGTGTCCGATCCGGCCATCTTCCTGTCACTGAGCACGTACTCCTCGTCGACGCCGAGAACCTCCGAGTCGAAAAGCGGCTTCATCAGTGGTACGAGCTTCATGTCGGGGCCCATGCTCAGAGCGACCGTCTTCCCACCTACACTGCGCTTCAGGTAGTCGGCCGCCTCCACGGCCTTCGCGTCGTGGGGGTTCAGGACGAGATCCATGGCCTCCCTGTTGAGCACCCCACCAATCGTGACGGCCTGAGTGGTCCGCGCTGGGACACCCTTCAGAAGCACAACTATGAGCAAAACAGGTTCGACGCCCGACGATGACGGTTCTTTAGGTTTCTTGTTCGGGGCGATACATTCTGGCAGGGATGCACCCGCAGTGTTCCCTGAAGCACGAACATCCGCCTCGGAGAGGCATCAGCCATCGGCCATGCGGCGGGTTTGTCAGTGGAGGATCTTCCGTTACTTCAAGTTGAGGGTGGCGATGGCCTCCCGCAGAGTGTCGGCCCCCTTGTTAAACCAGTCGCGTTCCTTGTCCGAGAGCTTCACCTCGTAGATCTTCTCGATGCCACCCTTACCAAGCTTCACGGGGACCCCCATGCAGAGCCCTGACACCCCGTACTCACCTTCCAGATATGCCGACGCAGCCATCACCTCCTTGGTGTCGTTGACCACCGCGTTGGCCATTCTGGCGACGGACCGGCCCGGGGCGAAGATGGTTGCGCCCTTCTTCGATATCACGTCAGCGGCCACCTTCCTCGTGTCGTCTATGGCCTGCTGAACCTCCTCTTCGCTCAGCAAGGAAGTGAGAGGAACCCCGCTCACGTAGGTGTGGCTGGCGACAGGTATCATGTTTTCCCCGTGCTCTCCCATCACCATCGAAGTGATGGAGCCCCTCGACACCCCGAGCTTTTTCGCGAGCACGTACTTGAACCTAGAGTTGTCGAGAACGCCCCCCTGGCCCACGACGCGCGCCTTGGGGAACCCCGTCGACTTCAGCGCCACGTAGGTCATGGCGTCCATCGGGTTGGTCACCATCAGGATGACGGTGTCGGGTGCGTGCATTGCGACGTTCTTTGCCACGTCTGCGATTATGCCCGCGTTCTTGCTCAGGAGATCCATCCTGGTCATGCCCGGTTTCCGCGCCAGACCCGCAGTCACGACGACGAGGTCAGCCCCAGCAAGGGCCGCAAAATCGGACGAGCCCTTGACGTCCACGTCGATGCCGGCGTCCGACAGCCTGTGGCTGATATCGAGGGCTTCCCCCTCGGCGAGCCCCGGGATAATGTCCACCAGCGAGATGTCGTCGAGACCCATTGAAGCGACCTCGAGAGCGGAAGCGGCACCTACCCTGCCTGCGCCTGCGAACCCGATCAACGCCGATGGGCAGAGCGGCCGGACTATAAACAGATACTCCGCTAAGCCTGTTCAGGAAGCCGAGAATTCTACAGCCGGAGACCGAAAGACTGGGCGAAGTCCTCGAACGCGTAGTAGGCGTTCAAGAACTGGATTCCCTTCTGCGATATCATGTACTTCGATATCTTCTCGCCGTCGAGCTCCAGCAGCAGTCCGGACCCGACAAGTTCGGAGAGAAGCTTGCTCATCCTCGTGTACGACATGTTCCCCTTGCGCAGTAGCGTGGTGACCCCAACGCCCGTCCCCTCTGTGTTGGAGTCCTTCGCCGTGCTGAGGACGTCGGCGATTATCCTGACCTGGGTCCTATACTGAGCCATTCACCTTCACTCCTCCCACTGCGAAGTTCAAGACCGGCGTGAACAATATCAGTAGACCCATCTCTTGGAGTATAATCTGCAGTAGTGAAAGAACTCCAACATACTGGTACAATAATGATAACCATTGGAAGAACGTCCCGACCCCTATCAGCGACAGACCCATGGCAATGAGGAGCGTGTCAGGCTTCCTCGTCCTTGCGTAGGAGTACACAGTCTCCACGACCCCGTACAGCACGAAGTAGAACGAGAGGATGCTGAGGACGTCGGCTAGCTGAGTACCGGTCAGAGTGATGACGGGGAAGACAAGCAGGGCCACGCCGAGCTTCTTTGAAATCAGCACATCTACCGCGTGAGAGAATGCCAGGAAGAAGTAGCCGGTCGTCTCCAGGAGTAACCCCCCTACCACGACTGCAGTGGTTGAGATCGGTAGAACGACCAGGTTGGCAAGGCCGACCAGACCCTCAATCAAGAATCCGAAGCCGAGGAATATGAAGGCAGTTGCCAGCCTCAGCAGCGACGAGCTCTCGGTCTGCCTGACTCCCCTGTAGGCAACGTATGCAATCGAAAACGACACGAAAACGCCGATGAACTGGAGTATGTTCTGAATCAACCCCATCTCCGGCTGCGGCGTCATGGTACGACCTTCTGAACCGCGTTTGAGTATAAAAGTGTGATGGACTCTATTTCAGGAACTACCCGAAGAAATCATTGAGAACTCCCGCAACACTCCGGTTCGGGACCCTCCATTGGATGGGAATTGATTCGCTGCGCCTACTTCGTTACAATCGTCAGGACGTCCTGGTCTTCCAACCTGTGCGTCATTCCCACCCTCTGTCCGCCGAACCTGACGCTCCTGCCCCACACCTGAGCGTACCTGAAGTCGTCCTTCATCCCCCTGTGCACCTTGTCGCACACGTCCGCTATAGTGGCCCCTCCCCGGACGACCATCGGCTCCTCGAAGTCTGTCTCCCCCGTCCGTCGGCGCATGTATATCCTGACGAAGTCCAGCTTCCTGTAGATCTCCTCTCTGAGGGCCTGCATGTTTACGTCCGCCTCCGCAGATACGGGGACGAACTTGTAGGGGAGCTTCCTGGACAGCTCGGTTGTGAACCCCGTGTTCACCAGGTCGATCTTGTTCATGACGGTCAGGGAGGGCATGTAGACCCTGTTTTTCGCGAGGACGTCTATGAGCTGCTGGTCGTCAATGTCCTGGCGTATCACCACGCGCGCGGCGTTGATGTCGTAGACCCTTAGGATGTCCTTGACCAGAGCCTCGCTTATCCTTGTCAGCTTCACCTGGGACGTGACGCTTATCCCGCCGGCGTCAGACTTCTCGATGACCACGTTCGGGGGGGACTCGTCTGCCCTGATACCAGTTGACCTGAGCTCTCTCTCGAGTATGTCCCTTGCCTCCGGCTGAAAGACGTCGACCACGAACAGGAGCAGGTCCGCACTCCTCGCCACAGCAAGCACCCGCCTTCCAAGCCCCTTCCCGGACGAAGCCCCTCTGATTATGCCAGGAAGGTCGAGCACCTGTATCCTCGCCCCTCCCTGCTCCATAACCCCCGGCACCACTTCGAGGGTCGTGAACTGATAGGCGGCCACCTTGGACTTCGCGTTCGTTAGCCTGTTCAGTATGGTCGACTTGCCGACGCTCGGCAGCCCAATCAGCACCACGGTCGCGTCCCCGGACTTCCTGACGTCGTATCCAAGCCGCGAGCCTGTCTTCCGGGTTTGCTGCTCCTCCATTTCGGCCCGTAGCCTGGCCAGCTTCGCCCTGAGCAGCCCGATATGGTGTTCAGTCTTCTTGTTTACCTGGGTCCTGTGGATGTCGTCTTCTATCTTCTTGATCTTCTCGGGAAGTCCCATACTCCGGGCTCAGCCTTTGATGTATTCGATAATTATGGTATGGCCTACGCCGTACGGGTAGCTCGTCGTGCCGTCCCAGAGGGGGTCACCTGCGGGACCGGTCGCGCTCGAGCAGTCCGTTGGGCAGCACGGGGAGCCAGACATGGAAGAGCCGCAGTAATCGAGCTGCTCGATGTTCAGGGAACCCCACTCGTCGGAGGGCTTGCCATCCACGAGAAGGACTACCATGTAGGTGGAGTTTGTGTGGAAGCCCAGTATGTCGGTTGAGGAGAACTCCACCGGCAGGACACGGCCGTTCAGGATCGGGCTCTCGCTCGCACCGACGGACTTCACCGTGTAATTCCAGATGGTGAAGAAGTCTCCCAGCGTGTAGTTGCGCGAGTTTGCGTCCGATTGAGACAGCTCCACGTGCAGCAACCCCGACGCGTCATGGGTGTGGATGGGCTCGAACACGCTCTCTCCATCGAGTATGCCGACCCCGGCGGGGATAGTCACGTTCGTGCCGTCGATCTCAATGGCGAGGTACGGGTGCACGTGTATCCAGCTTTCGCCCGTTATGCCGGGGAAAGGCGGGGATGCGAACGCAGGTGCGGCTACGAAGTAGGCCCCGAGGCCTGCAGCGACGGCCACCGCGATGATCGCTATAGCGAACGTGTGCCTGTTCCTCCTCCGGAGGCTCTTCTGTTTCCTGACAGTGTTCCGGGCCTGGCCCGACGCGCCCTGGCCTGAAGCCGAAGCAAGCTCCATCCCGTGCTTGTTCTTGCGGTGCTGCGCCAGGGCCGCTTCTGTACCGAACGCCCTCTTGCAGTACTCGCACTCAGGCAATTCTGCCCTGCCTGCCTGTTCTCGGGATATGAAGTTTCCACGCCGACTGCACCGAAGCCCTGGAATTCTTGAAAAGCCGAGAGGACCGTGTTCTAGGCGAACACCGGTAACGGGGGAGTCTCTTTGATTACACGTCTGACTCCCTTATATCGGCCGCGGCTCGCGGGCAGAGCCGAAGTTGAAGTCTGTCGTCCTAAGGCCCCGGAGTGAAACTGGAGCTCTTGGCCCGACGGTGGAGGAAGTCGAAGTGCCCGTCCCGGGGCCGGGCGAGCTTGTGGTGAGGATGGAGGCGTGCGGTTTCTGCGGAACAGATCTGGAGAAGATGCGTGGGGAGTACACGGCATCTATGCCCCTGCTCGGGCACGAAGCGGTGGGTGTGGTATCGGCCGTTGGAAAAGGAGTGTCGTCCTTCAAACGAGGTGACAGGGTGTTCCCCCACCACCACGTCCCCTGTTACGAATGCTACATCTGCAAGGCGGGGGACGACACGATGTGCGACATGTACAGGAAGAGCAACATACACCCGGGCGGCTTTTCAGAGTACTTCAGGGTGCCCGAATGGAACGTGTCGAAGGGGGCGGTCCTGCCCCTCCCGGACGGGGTGACCTTCGACCAGGGGGCGCTCATCGAACCGGTAGCGTGTTGCCTGCGAGCCGTTAGGAGGTACGCGAAGACCGGAGAGACAGCGCTGGTGGCAGGGGCAGGGCCAGTGGGAATGATGCACGCAATTCTCCTAGAGCCCATGGGGGTAAAATTGCTGGTCAGCGACATAAGCGCGCCCAGGCTCGAATTCGCCGAGAAGATGGGCCTCGGTCTGGTTCTCGACGCCTCCAGGGACGATGTCCCTGCCAGGCTCAGGGCTGAAACCCAGGGGAGGGGCGCGGATCTGGCACTAGTGGCTTCGGGGAGCAAAGCGGCGATCATGCAGGCCCTCAAGTCTGTCAGGCGTGGGGGGCGGGTCTGCCTGTTTGGTGTCCCGTCCAAGGGTTCTGTCCTCGGGTACGACATCAGCGAACTGTACAATGCCGGGCAGCACATCGTGACAAGCTATGGCGCCGACGATGCAGAAACGAGGGCCGCCCTCGAGGTTATCGCCTCCAACCCCAGGTTCGAGCGCCTTGTGACCCACAGGTTCCCACTCTCCAGGTTCGACGAGGCCGTCGAAGCCGCAGCGGGGGGAGAAGCGATGAAAGTAGTGCTCACCCCCTGAGGACCACGGCGCACATTTAATACGCCAAAGTGTGCGCGTTCCCAACAGAGGACAGGAATAGTTTGGGCTGGGGAAAGGACAACCGGCTGGCGCGCATGATGAAAGGTGGACGGACCGTCATGTTGGCCGTTGACCACGGCTACTTCCAAGGACCGACTACGGGCCTAGAGGACCCGAGGAGGACGATAACTCCACTGCTTCCCTACGCTGACTCGCTGATGCTGACGCGTGGCGTTCTAAGGACCTCGGTTGACCCGGACAGTGCCGTGCCCATCGTCCTTCGAGTCTCCGGCGGCACGAGCATACTCAAGGAGCTGTCAGACGAGGTCGTCACCACCTCCATCGAGGAGGCGCTGCGGCTCAACGCGTGCGCCGTGGCCGTCTCTGTCTTCGTGGGCTCGCCGAACGAGAAACAGACCCTTGCGAACCTGGCAGAGCTAGTCAACGAGGGGGAGCGGTTCGGCATGCCCGTGCTAGCAGTGACGGCCGTCGGGAGAGAAATGGTCCGCGACGCCAGATACCTGGGGCTCGCCTGCAGAATAGCAGCGGAGCTGGGGGCGAGCGTGGTCAAGACGTACTACTGCGATGAATTCCGCGAGGTGGTCGACGGGTGCCCGGTACCCGTGGTGATCGCGGGGGGGAAGAAGCTGCCCGAGAAGGAGGCACTCCAGCTGGCCCACAACGCAGTGTCCCACGGCGCCGTGGGCGTCGACATGGGAAGGAACATCTTCCAGTCCACCGATCCGGTGGGGATGATCAGGGCCGTACAGGCGGTCGTCCACCACGGGAAGGATGCGGAATCAGCGTTCCGGATTTTCGAGAACAAGAGATCGCCCAAGTGAGCGTCTGCGGGGCTTCAGTCACATTGGGAGTCCGGAGATGTCTTCGCAGTCGAGCGGTGCCCCGCAGCTCGGGCACCTTAGCTTGCAGGCCTGGATCTCGACCATCTGGTCTCCGCAAGCATAGCACGGCTCGAAAGGCAACCAGGTGAAAGAGTTGCCTGGAACGGTTTTAAGGGCACCGGCGCGGTCACTCTTATCGTGCAGCCAGCGGAGAGCCCGGAGGACAGGCAGCCAGCGCTCGCGAGGCGGAGCCCGTTCGCTCCAGCGAAGAAGCTCTGTCCCAGGTGCCTTTCCCCGCTGCAGGGGCGCGGTGGCCTGGGTGGGTGGCTGATTCCGATGAGCTACTACTGCCCGAAGTGCGGGTACTCGGGGACCGTATTCCTAGAACAGGAGAAGCAGCAGGAGAAAGAGAAGGGCTGACCTTGGAAGAACAGCCCGAAAGCGGCCCGAGGCCAGAGACTTCCTTGCTGATGGTTGCCTTCGTCGCTCTGATGGCAATCACAGTCGTCCTCATGGTGTTCTCGTTCCCCGCCGGGGCCTACTCGGTCTTCTCCGGCAGGCTTTCACAGAACTTCACGTACAGCACCGTCATTCGTCCCTACTACTGGATCGGACCCGCGATAGGGTACACCCCCTTCGTCGTGAGCGCTGGGGTGTGGTACGCCATATTCACGGCAATCTACCTGTTGTTCTTCTTCTACGCACTGGCGCAGAAGGAGCACATATGGGGCGCAGTGGGGACGGCCTTCAGGACAGGCTTCGACGCCCTTATGTCCAGTCCGTTTGTCGTCGCGATCGTCTCGATCGGGTTCCTGATCTTCAGCTCGAGCATCATCGACCTCCTGGTGTCGTCTACCGGAACCTCCATAGGCGGACCGACGGGCGACCCCCTCGAACTGCTTCTGGGCTTCTCCTACGCTCCTTTGGTGGAAGAGGTGGGATTTCGGCTGCTTCTAGTCGGCACGGTCGCGTTCATACTTTCGATTGGCCGCCCCTGGAGAGCCGCACTGGGAGCACTCTGGAGGCCTTCGAAGGCGCTGGAGGGTCTCGCTGTCGGGAGCGGGGCGTCGATAATCATCTGGGTGGCGACGAGCTTCAGCGCGGTCACGTTCGGGACCTGCCACGTGATATGCGGGAGCGGCACCTGGGACATCGGCAAGCTCCCGGAGGCAATTTACGGTGGTTTCGTGCTCGGATACCTCTACGTCAGGTACGGCCTCCACGTGGCGGTCCTGGCGCACTGGGGAGTGGACTTCTTTGGGAGCGTCTACGCCTTCTTCGGCCAGGCAGCCTACGGGGTCCCTTGGGACTCGACAACGAAGGAATTTGCGGGGCAGTACCTGGTCGACGTCGACATGCTGTTCCTCTTCGGCCTGGCCAGTTTCCTCCTCGTAGTCTACCTGGGAATGCGGAAGGCGGCGCGCTGGCGGTTCTTGGCGCGCCCTGGCGAGTTTAAAGCCCCCTCGGAAGGGGGAGGGGTCGAACCTTGACGGTCCTCGGTGCTCCCATTCTAAGGGAGCTGGTGGCGAAGTACAGCTCGATCTACCCCTCAGACGAGGCGGCCTTCGACGGTGACGGCTACGTTCTCACCGTGAGAGAGGACAGGACCCTCCACTACCTCGAGCACAGGAACATGATCTCAAGAGAGATAATATTCACGCCCCCCGACTGTGTCGCACACCTCACTTCGAAGAGCAGGTTCGGCAGGCTGGGGCTGTCGTTCTTGAACTCGGTGAAGGTCCACAGCGGCTTCGTGGGGAGGCTCGCACTGGAGCTCGTGAACCTCAGCAACGAAAGGACGCCCATAACCATACGCCAGGGCGACCCCCTGATTCACATCGAGTTCCTGCGTCGCGAGGGGGCACCAGAGCCGTACAAAGGAAGGTACATGTTCCAGTTCATGGACGAAAGAGAGACAGCGATGTACGTCGACATACTGTCGAAGAACTTCCCGTCGCTCTACTCGAGGGACAAACTGGAGATCGAAACGAAGAACAGACTCTTGCGCGAAGATTAGCCTATATCCCGAGCGCTGACCTGAGACCCTTGTACCTGTTCCTGATGGTGACTTCGGTGACACCAGCGGCCTCGGCCACGTCCTTCTGCGTCTTGTCCTCGCCTTCCAGGGTGCAAGCAACGTAGAGCGCTGCCGCTGCGAGGCCCATGGGGTCCTTGCCGGCAGAGATCCTCGTCTCCTCTGCCCTCTTCAGAATCTCGAGAGCCCTCCTCTTGGTCTTCTCCGACAGCCCTGCTTTCGATGCGATGCGGGAAATGCACTTCGTCGGGTCGACCACGGGCATCTTGATGTCCATCTCCTTCAGAAGAAGTCTGTAGCACCGGGCGATGTCCTTCTTTTTTACGTTGGAAACGGCCGCCAGGTCCTTGAGCGTCCTGGGCGTCTGGGTGTCCCTACAGGCCGCGTAGAGCGACGCCGCTATTATCGCCGAGATTGACCTTCCCCTTACCAGCCCCCTTTCGAGAGCCTTTCTGTAGATGTAGGCAGCTTTCTCCACAACGGCGTCGGAGACGGAAAGCTTGTCGGAGAGCCTGTCGAGCTCGCTGAACGCCTGTCGCAGGTTCCTGTCGACGGGCTCGTGCACCTGGCTCCTCGAGTCCCAGGTCCTGAGCCTCTCGACGGTGGCCTTCATGGAGGCGGAAAGCGACTTACCCGACGCGTCCTTGTTTATTCCACCGATAACGGTCGCAAGCCCCATGTCGTGCATCGCGATGGACGTCGGGATGCCTCCCCTGCTCCTGTCGTCCTTCTCTTCCTTGGAGAAGGCCCTCCACTCGGGACCCACTTCCTCGATCTTCTCCTTGACGACAAAGCCGCACGAGCCGCAAAAGAGCTCGCCACCCGCCGAGTCAACGATCATTGGTCCCTTCCCGCACCTGGGACACTTGTCCATGGCCTTCTGCAGGCGCATCAGTCTCGAGAAGTCTTTGTCACTGAACATAACAATCACTAGCGAAATACTTACAAGCAACTCTCTCCCGACCCCATATATATGCATTGCGGGCGATTTGTAGATATTTTATGGTACCATGGTCAGATTGTAAAACAAAATGCAAGGATTGCGATTAATGGCCACTGCAGACACCTAACTGTTGCGTCCGTCCCCTTTCGCGCGTCAGAGCTCTGGAACGAATGAAAGCGAGGTTCGGACCAGCCGCGACTGCGCTAAGGCCAGTCCTCGACACCTACAGGGACTCGGCGGTTGCCCTGGTCGGGTGCAACTCTCGTGACATCGGTAGGTACTCGTGTGAGCTCGACGCGCTCGTCGTCACGAACGACAGGCGCCTTCCGACATCTCTCCGCATAGGCGACGTCTACGTCGACCTAAGCTTCGCTTCGGAGAAGGAAGCCCTGAAGCCATCCAACCCGGAAAACGCGATGTCAATTGCCACGGCCAGACCCGTCAGGGACTTATCGCTGCTTCTATCCACGAGCGCGGCCGCCAACGCAGCTGTTTTCTCTGAGTTATCGAAAAAGGCGAGCGGAATCCGCTTGGCTTCCGCTCTGAAGATCCTGGGCCGAGCGGATTCTGCCCTCGCGAAGGCCGCCCGAATAGACGCTGATTTCTGGCTCCTTGCGGCTTCGTACGAATTCGGGTACGCACTGCTGCTCGCGAGAGAGGTCGTCCCTTCACCAAGCCACCTGCTCGCACAGCTGCGTGAGGGTTCGAAAGGGAGCCCGAGGGGATTTGAGGGTCTTTCGATCGGGTCCGGCCTCGAAGCTGCCAGCCGAGCCGGATGCGGGGCCAGGCTCGAAGGACTGACGGTGTTGCACGACCTCTTGCGAGAAGGGTCCGTGGAGCCCACGGCCGAGTCGGAGTGGCCGAAGGTTCGCACGGAGATAGTCGTCGCCAAGGCTCAGGAACTGATGACCAGGGTGGAGCTTGCGGAGTGCTACTCATTCCTGGGCCAGGAGCTCGTCGACGATATGATGAATCTCCTAAGGAGCCATCCGAAGCGGACCCTGACTTCCCTGACCGAAGGGAAGGACAGGCTGCTGGGAGAAAGACTCGCCAGGCAGCTGGGACTGGCAAGGGGCGAGAAGGCCCTGAAATCGGGCCTTGAGGTGCTGAGGCAGCAAGTGTCTGTCCTCGCACGAAAGAGTTGACCATCGGCTGAAGGCCGGACTTCGCTTAAAGGCTTAAACCCCATCTACAATCGCCTAACTGTGATGGAAGAAAGCACCAACGACGCCCTTGCGAAAATTGCCGGGAGCGTCGTCGCGGCCCCCGACGCCGGCAGGGCCATGAGGGCGTGGAGGGAGAAGCTTGCCATCAAGCAGAAAACACTCGCAGACACACTGGGCATCTCCGCATCGGTGCTGAGCGACTACGAGAGCGGGAGGAGGCCCTCGCCTGGGGTGCAGTTCGTGAGAAAATACGTCGAGGCCCTCGTGAAACTCGACGAGGGAAAGGGAAGGGTGGTCTCGCGCCTCGTTTCGAGCGAAAAGGATGAGGCGATCCTCTCCATAGGAGAGTTCACTACGCCGGTGGAGGCCCAGAAGTTGCTTGACGCACTCGGCGCGACTGTGCTAGTCGGTGACCCTGGAACGGTGAAGCTCTACGGATACACCGTCGTAGACAGCATCAAGACCATCTACGCACTGTCGGGGTACGACTTCTACCGGATATTCGGGGCCACCACGGAAAGGGCGCTGGTGTTCACCAAGGTCGGGATGGGAAGGAGCCCTCTCGTCGCAATCAGGGTGTCCCAGCTAAAGCCGAGGGTGGTCGTAATCCATGGCCCAAGGGAAGTGGACCCGCTTGCAGTCAACCTGGCAAGGAGGGAGGGGCTCGTCCTGGCACTGTCTTCCGCCCCAACCGAAGAGGTGCTGATCGCTTCTCTCTCAGGCATGCAATCCTAGCCTGCTTCTGCTCTGTCCCCGCCGAACAAGGACAGGATGGCGACGGCCGCTGCCAGCTCGCCGCTGAATCGCTGTGGTGGCTGGCGCATTCCAATCTTCTTCCGGATGAGTTCGGGGAGGTTGGAGGAGTCATCGTGAGTGTACCCCAGGGCCGCAGCGTTGCGCTCCTGCTCTGCGTGATGCCGGATGGGCAGCGCAATGATCGGCGTTCCGGCTGCAGCCGCCTCGTCGATGGTGCTCTTCCCGGCTGTCGAGACGACCAAGTCGGCAGCAGCGACGAGGTTCTGGTTGTCAGGCACCACTCCGAGGTCGTAGACTCCTTCCCCCTCGATCTTCCTGCCGCGGTTCCCCGTAACGGCCAAGCAGACGCCGACCAGGCCCGCTGCTCCGAGGGAGTCCCTCACTCGAAGCGCAAACTCCCTCCCCAGACCGCTTCCGCTTGTCGCGAAAAGCACCATTCTACCCGCGGGGAGGCCGTAGGCCTTTCTGGTTTCGGCGGGAGACCTGGTGGTCGCCCTGACTATGGGACCCACGAATCTCCTGTTTCCCTCGTCCACGCCGTGCTCGGGGACGAGGAGCAGGTCCACCGACGCTTGCAGCCCCCTGTACCACCTGTCCACTCTGGCCTCAAGCTTGCGCGCGATCCAGGTCCTCGCGAATCCGAGCGACAGCTCGTCGGCGATGAACACGCGCTTCACATTGCGATCTCCGGCGGCGATTATGCCAGTGAATTCCTCGTCGCAAACAACTAAGTCAGGTCTGTAGACGTCCATGACCCTGAGCGTCCGAGGCACGGTCCTTCTGTTGGCGACCCACGACCTGACGTACCACAGCGCGACCCTGCTCATCTCTCCGTTGGAAATGTGTGGCACGGGGTCCTCTACGATGTCGTCAACCGCGAACCCCCTGTCACGTATGAACTCAGCTGCCTTGCCTCCCGAGAAGAACCTCACCTCCGCCCCTCTGCGCTTCAGTTCAGCCGAAAGCACGAGGGACCGCGTCGCGTGCCCCAGCCCGATGGGGCTCACGCCGTAGAGGATCCTCGCCACGAGAGCCGAGCCTCGCGGGTGCGTATTTAATTGCAAGAACCTGGCGGCGCCCCCACTTTGACCTGGGAGAGGAGGGAGTCCGGCAAACGCTGACCTTCACGGCGATCTTCGCCGAATTCTTCCTGGTGCTGGCTTTTGCGCTGGCCGCAGTCCTTCTCAACACCATCGATGCGCAGGGGTTTCTCGCCAGCGCGATAGTAGGTTTCGCAGTCATGTACGGAGGAGGATTCTCCTGGTTCGTCATCGTGGCGGTCTTCTTCACCCTCGGAGTGGCTTTCACTCTGTACAAGTACGGCTACAAGCGGCGACTCGGAGGCGCCCAGGGAAAAGGGGGCGCGCGAAACTGGCCCCACATCCTTGCGAACGGAGGTCTCGCCTCCATAGCGGCTGTCTGGAGCCTCGCCGACCCCGGCTTCGCACCCGCAGTCGTCTTCTTGGGAGCCATATCCACCTCGGCTGCGGACACCGTGGCCACCGAATTGGGCCTTCTCAGCCACAGCCAGCCCAAGCTGATCACCGACCCTTCGAAGTCCGTGCCCCCTGGAACTTCTGGGGGCGTCACCCGGCTCGGTTTCGCGGGTTCCGTGTTCGCCTCCCTGGTCATCGGGATGATGGCCCTGGCCCTTGGCGTGCTCTCTAGCCCATACCTCGTCCTGCCGATCTGCGTCGTGGGGGGCGTTTTCGGGGCCGTCTTCGACAGTTTTCTGGGTGCGACCGTGCAGAGGAAGGGCTACTGCGTGGTCTGCCTGAAACCCACTGAGGCGCTGAAGCACTGCGGAGAGAGGACGAACCCCACCGCGGGAAAACGGTTCATCGAGAACAACGTGGTGAACGTCCTGTCGACGGTCGCCGGCGCCGCAGCAGCCTACGCTACCTTTCTGGTCCTGTACCTTCTATTCTAGGGAACCGGGTGACCGAACTGAGCCTGGAGGCAAGGTCGGATCTCGGCACTCGTTGCTGTTCTCGAGTGTCCCTGTCGCGCAGAGTCACCGTTTCGTCCTTCAGGGTGTCGTAGTCCACTGTGAAGCAGACGGGGACCCCCGACTCGTCCGCCCTGGCGTACCTCCTCCCTATCGAGCCGGACTCATCGTAGAACACGTCGAACGCCTCCCTCAAGTCTGCCACGATCGCCTGGGCCTTTTCTTGGAGCCCGTCCCTGTTCACCAGAGGGAACACGCAGGCCTGGATTGGAGCCAAGTAGGGCTTGAGCGCCATGGTCCGCCTGTCTCCGTCCCCGTTCATCGAAAGCTCCATCACCACGTAGGTGCTCCTGTCGATGCCGAGCGAAAGCTCGAACACGTGTGGGAGGACCTTCTCCCCCCCGTCCTCGACGGTGAAGTCGGTCCCGCTCGCCTTCCCGTGTCCGCCAAGGTCGTAGTCCCCTCTGTAGTTGCACGCGACGAGCTCCAGCCACCCAGACGCTATCTTGACCTCAAGGTCGTAGGCAGCCTTTGAGTAGAATGCCTTGTCCTCATCTGAAAGAACCCTCAGGCGTTGGGAAGCACGGGGTACCCCAGCTGCTTCGTAGAACCTGGTGACAAGGGCAAGGTAGTGCCCGATGAGCGCGTTCGGCACCACTCCGCCTGCAAGCGCCTCCGACACGCTCAGCTGGGAATCCTTCCCGTCGGGCATCCTGAACGAGAGAACCTCACCCTTCGCCCACTCGAACTTTGGAGCGTCGGCCTTCTTCGGGTTGAAGAACACCTCAACCTCAGCCTGGTTGAGCTCCCTCAGCCTCAGGAGCCCCTGGCGCGGGGCGATCTCGTTCCTGAAACTCCTGCCTACCTGGGCCATGCCGATGGGGAGTTTCGCCCTCTGAGTCTTGAACAAGAGCGGAAAGTCGACGAAGATGCTCTGGCACGTCTCGGGGCGCAGATATGCCTCCTCCCCTGCCGGCCCGATGCCGACCTTGAACATCATATTGAACCGAGTTGTACCTGAGAGGTTCGAACCGCACTTCGAGCACTTGACCCCTGCCGTGGCCATGAGGGAATCGTAGTCTGAGTCGCCCAGCTTTTCCGGAACGGCCTTCCCTGTCTTGTCTTCGAGGAGCTTGTCCGGCCTGTAGACCGAGCCGCACTTCGAGCACCGCACCAACGGGTCGGTGAAGCTGGAGAGATGGCCCGACGCCTCGAATACCGCCTTCGGGAGGATCTGGGCACCGTCGATCTCTATCATGCCGTCCCGTTTCACGATCACCCTTCGCCAGAGCTCGACAATCCTTGCCTTGAGGGCGACGCCCAGGGGACCGTAGTCTAGGAAACCCGCTGGCGCGTTGGGATAACTGGGCGCTGTCTTGAAGAAGAAACCGCGCTGCTGCGCGACGCGAACCACTTCCTCCGAGGACATCTCGGCTGGGCTCTCGATGACAGCATATATGCACTCCCGACCTGTTCTACCGGCCTCCCCGAGGTCGGTCAGGAACCCTTCCTACGTCACCGGGAGTTGCTGCTGCACCGCGAAGGATCTTTTCACGTAGGCCGTCATCAGAGGCCCCTGGAGCAATATGGAGATCACCGCAACGCCGAATGTCATGTTCACCACGGTGGAGTACTCCGGGAGGGTACTCGGAAGCGATGCAACCAATGCTATGGAGAGGGCGCCCCTCATCCCACCAAAGAAGGCGACGTTCTTCCAAGATTTCGGCACGCCGCCAATCATCATGCTCGGAAGGCTCAGGATAGGGTAGACGGAGGCGGCCCTCGAGAGCATCACGATGCAGTACGCGACGAGTATGAACATCACGCTTCCTCCCAGGCTAAGGATGTTGGTGCTGAAGCCGATGAAGAGGAATGCAACGGTGTTTGCGAAGAAGGCGAGTATGCCCCAGAATTCCCGCGTAGCCTCCTCGATGTCCCACCTTGCAATTCGAAAGAGGACCGTGTTACCATAGAGCAGACCTGTGACAGCCACCGCGATCAGACCGGAGACACCAAAAGCGGTCGCGAGCCCATAAGAGCCGTAGGCGGCCGCCATGGTAAGCACTATCTGAGAAAGCGGGTCCTCTATTTCGCGCTGGAGCTGACGCGCTCCCCAGGCAATGCCGAGGCCGACAAGAACCCCACCTCCGAAGAGGAAGATACCGTCACCTACGGCTCCGACGAGCGCCAGGCCGGACGTGGACGCGAGAAAGCCAGAAAGTATGACAGTGAGAATGACAATCCCAGTAGCATCGTTGAAGACTGATTCGGTCTCCATCAGCGTGGCGAGCTGGGATGGGACCGCCGTCCGGTTGAACACCTCGAGCACAGTCGCGACATCGGTCGGGGCGATCAGCGCGGCGAAGAGGAACGCCGTGTACGCCGGCAGGCCCGCGAAGTCCCAGAGAATCACTCCGACGACTACCGTGGCCACCACGACGCCACCGGTCGCGAGGGCGATTGCAGGCCTGGATACAGCCCTGAAATCCTCTGTCCTGATGCTCATCATCGACTCGAAGAGGAGCGGAGGGAGGATCAATCCTACGAAAAGCCCTCCAGATCTGAGGCTCTGGAAGGCCTGTCCCACGTCTGAGAGCTCAGGGGTGGAAGCCGCCGCGAGGACGATACCAGCGAGGACCAGGACGATGGTGTAGGGGGTTTTCGTGCGTCGTGAGACGATTGAAGCCAAGAGGGAGATGGCCAGGAAGGCGCTGAGAACCAGCTCAGTGGAGACCAAGCGAGGCAGGGTCTCGTCTATTAGGCCTTTGAACCTTGGCCAGAGAAACGCACTTCGGCGCTGTTACCAAAGAACCGCGGTTCTTATGCGACGGTAAATGCGGTTGTCTGGATAGTGAAACCAATGGGCGTCATTGTTCCGTTCGTGGTTGAAGTGCCTGCAATGCTCACGTACACAGGGAGTTCGAAGGTCGCGCCGACTGGAGCCCCTTCGGACAGGTTGTAGGACGTCAGCGTGTCGGTCTCTCCGTTGCAGAGCTGGATTGTCTCGGGAAGCGTGTTGGCAACGTAGTTCGTCACCGTGAAGGCCTGCGTTCCAACTGTCACGGTGGAGTTTCCGGTGGAGCGGAATAGGTTCGAGTACATGGACTGCTCCTGCAAGAACCCCTGGATTGACGCGAACTCGCCGAAATTGTTCAGGAGGTCGCTGCTTGCCTGCGCCCCGGTCTCGTTTACGTTGGTCTGAGCGTTGTATATTGCCAGGGCCGTCCCGTTCTTCAGTAGCCACGCAGTGAACTGGTGGCTCTTGGTCGCGGTGTAGGTTAGGTCTACCTTGTAGGTTGTTGGCGTCACGTACACGACAGAGTACGACAGGATGAATGTGTGGTTCGAGGACATGGTGCTGGTCTTGCCCGCGAAACTCAAGGTCAGCGACGGGTAGGACTGCAGCCATGGGATCATCGCAAGAACAATAGTGGTTGAATTACTCTGCGTTTCCGGGGGACAAGTCGCTGTGAGTGTCTGGGTCGAAGTCTGAGACGTCGTGATAGACGTCGAAATCGTTGTTGTACCGGTCGAAGTGGGAGTTGTTGACGTTGTGGGGGGCATGGTTGCGGATGTAGAAGTGGAAGAACTGGAAGATGGTGCAACCGAGCTACTTGTTCCGGTGGTCGAGCTTGCAGAGCTGGTCAGGCTCATCGACGAAGTCGTCATACTGGTCCCGCCCGATGACGGAGCGGAGGCCAGATAATACGCCGCCACAGCTATCGCAAGGACTACCACCAAGACTATCATGGTAATCACACGGCTGATAGCTCTCTCTTGAATCCTCAAAGATGGGCGTGGGATTTGGGTGGCCTATTAGGTGATGTTCCCTAATTCATGTTCGAATTGGCCGTACTCAGTTTGGTTCGGGGACGGTGTCCTTCTCCGTTCGCGAAATCAAGGAGGACTTCTGTTCGGCGGCCCAATTAAGCCCATTCTGTGAGGAGACGGGCAACAAAGGCACGTGTGGACTTCGGAAGGAATGCTCGGAATTCGGGTAGAAGAAACTCAGATTCCCGTTGAGCGAAGAATCGCCCTTGTTTCCTGAATCATTACGTAGCGCCAGACCACGACCAGCACGAGGAGAGCCCAGGAGACAAAGAAGATGTCGAAGGAGAAGACGGTGGCGGCAAAGAGAAAACCAGCGATATGACCTCATCAAAGGACAGCATTAGTATTGACAGCACAAACGTCAGGCTTACCAGCTTGAGCAAGTACCTTCTAGGGAACGCCTTTCCGTAAACAAGCCCGTAGAAGATGTAAAATTGAAAGACTCCAATTAGAGCCACAACGAGACCAATGGGGACCTGAACCAGGGCTAAGTAGCGCGCTAGGTCAGGGATAGGGGGATAGACATAGTTCGCATACTGATACGTGCTTTCGTTCGCTCCCTGTACGAGATCGACAATCCCGCTCGCGAGCGAGAGCACTATGACGAGACTCAGGAACTTGGACCTGCCTCCCTTCACGTACAGCTTCCTCGCGGGCGTTTCAGACCCCAGCCTGAACCCACAGTACGGGCATCTCGCATAGCCCGGTTCCAGCTCTCTCTTGCATGAGGGGCAGAAGGGCTTCAACGGCGTCTCGCAAAAGGGACAGAAGCTGAAGTCCTCTCTGATCTCATTCCCACAGCTGGGGCATGTGGTCAAGGTGCGGTCTGAACCCTCAGTTTCCTCGACGGACTCGTGGGGATGCGCCGTTTTTCATGCTCCAAGGCTACTCGGTCTCATCTGGGCGATGTTCTTTTCGTATTACGTCATATGGAACGAGTATCCAGATTCCCACACCCACATGGGATTGAGAAAAGGACAGCGTAGGAACCGATGTCGCCTTGCTGGCCAATCCAAGAGCCGTCAAGGCTTCGAGCTTCAATGGGCACCAAGAACTGCGACGAAACTGTTCCAGCACCGATCACCCTGACGTTCGGCCCGTCCCACGCGCCACCGAGCCTATATGTCATCCTATGAACCCCGGCATCGTTGGGGATACGCAAGCGAGACGTGGTGCCCGAGTATGTCCGAAGGAATCGCCTGGCCTGGAATCGTGAAGCAAAGGACTACCTGATGGCGGGTCGACGAGCCTGAGGAAAAACTCGTTCGACATCGAAAACTTGGTTGAACTTCGGCCACCGGAAAATGCCAAAACGAGATACCCGTTCGTAAAGTTGAGCTGGGCGCGGCGTTGGCCGTCAGAAGAGGTCTGGATTGTCAGGAAGAAAGCACGCACCTCATGAATCCGTCAGCTATTGGCCCATTGTCACCTACTCGGAGCCGAAGAATGGTCCCGATGAATCAATTCATCGACCCGGGCCTTGAGAAATGAAAGCTGCGTGCCAACGTAAGTCAGAAGCTGATTGAACCTTTCCATGCTTCTATTGTGTTGCCCAAAGCCGTGCAACCGCTACTCGAACACGAATTCGATTTCACGAAGTTGATTCCCGTCCAAGTTCCTACCCCCATTGCGCCAGCAAAACGCCCCGTACCTCCGGTAACAGCGAAGGTAGCAGCTTCCGTGAAGACGTTTGGACTTGAGGTGCATGTTTCTGTCCCAGTTGAAGAAGTCGTAAGGGAATCGCCGTTCGGCGCGGTAAAGGTGACAACGCCTGTGAAAGATCTGACACAAGAACCCGCCCCAGTGGGTCCGATGCCGCTTCCAGTGAACTCGCCGAGATGCCACAGGTACCCTGTGAGGCCAATCGTGCAGTCACTGTTTGAGGAACTGAAGGTGCAAGTGAAGCGTCCTAGGAAGAACCCCAGCGAAAGTCACCGAGGATCGAGCCGACGCGGGTACGACGAAGGACAGAGGAAGTGCGGCGAGAAGAACCACGGGCATCAACATCAGGGCTTTGGACGTCATCCTGAACCTCAAGCTTCCCGTATCACCCCGACCATTCCTCGTACGACCCTTATAGCCGATGGGTGGCTTGAATCCGGATTGCACTGTGGACGATGAGGCTAGCCCCTCCAATTTGTCACAATGGGTTTGAACCCAGAGAACGCCTCAATTGAAGCAGTTTGCCTCCACCCGTGTCCCAATCAAGGAGTGCTCCTTGGCTGGCGGCTAGCATTCAGATACTTTGCCAGGCTGCGTACGGAAGCATCGCGAAGCCGATATTGGGAGTATTGGGAGTATGGGAAGTACTGTGAATCGCCTCATTAATCCCCCGGGGGATTCCTCGCCCAATGTCATCCACCAAGATGGCAATCAGAAGGGAATCTCTGCGGGTATGCACTAGCTGCGGGGTTGTGTACTCGACTACGGCAGCGAAAAAGTGCCCCTCGTGCGGGGAACTACCCGGTCTGGCAACCGAGATACTTGACCTCTAGTAACACGATTGTTGCGGCCAGAACCTTGTAGTCCCAAAGAGGATAGACGATAATCCAAGCCTAGGGTGCACGACTTGCCCAGAGAACTTGTCTGGACCGATTCACTAGCGATGGGTGTCATTCTCATCCTAGTCGGCCTTTGCGTCTGTGTGGGAGCGGTCGCAGGCTTTCTTCCCTCTCTGCTTGGTGCCATTCTGGTGGGACTTGTCATGGCTGGAGTAGGCGTCATCCTTGTCAGACAGGGGATGGGCCTCCGACCACAATCGACGACGGATGGGTGACCGTGCGGCGCGTCAATTGGAAGAACGGCGTGCGAGGGCCCGATTCAGCTCATCACTGTGAACTTGAAGCCGTAGATGATCTGGCCTGACTCCCCGTCGACCATGGCCCTCCTTACTATCGCCCGGACCTTTGTGCCCGTCTTGACCGACCCTTCGGGAGAGTCTACAACCTGGGTCAGCACCCTGGCGCCGTTCTCAAGCTCGACGACGGCAAGGTACAGAGGCGTCTGGGCCTCAAACCCCGGGAGCGGTTCGTGCAGGATCGTGTAGGTCATTATCTTGCCTGTTTGAGGCATCTCCCTGTCCTTGATGTGCTCTGAACCGCACCCTTTGCACCTGTAGACGGGCGGAAAGAACTCATCCCCGCAGTCCGCGCACTTGCTGCCTATCAGGCGGTAGTACCTGTCCCTGACACGCCAGTACTGGATGGACATCTAGGCCGCCCTCCCGAACACGTGAACTGCAGCGGTCGTATCCACGCCCCCTACGTTCTGTGTCACGGCGTATTCAGCTCCCTCAACCTGGTTCCTCCCCGCCTGGTCCGTCAGCTGGAGATAGGCCTCGGCAATCTGGTAGACTCCAGTCGCACCTACAGGATGGCCCCGTGCCTTCAGGCCCCCGAAAGTGTTGATGGGGAGCTCTGAGCCCCTGGCATACTTGCCGGCCTTGGCGTCCTTCGAAGCTCGGCCTCTCTTGGAGTATCCCATGGCCTCCAGGGAGAGCGCTCCCACGACGGAGAAAGCGTCGTGTAGCTCGGCCAGGCTGATCTTGGCGCGGGTGAGGCCGGCTTGTTCCAATGCCCCCTTGAAGGCGAGGCGGGTGGACTTGAAGTCAAGCATGTCCTCCCTTTCATAGAGGCTGAAATCGTTGGTCGCTATCTTCCCTCCCAGCACCTCGGCCATCTTCCTCTTCGTCCCCGAAGCAGCGTTGTCGTTCACCAGGAGCACTGCCGCCGCCCCGTCTCCCACGGGTGCGCAGTCGAAGAGCCTCAGCGGGTCGGCGATCATCGCAGACCTGCTCACAACCTCGGGGGAGATTGCCTTTCTGAATTGGGCGTGGCCAGCGGTGACCGCGTTCGCATGGTCGATGACCGGGATGGAGCTCAGTTCGTCCCTGGAGACGTCCATCTGCTCCATGTAGTACCTGGCGAGGAGGCCATTGAGCGCCGCAAACGTGGCTCCCACGAACTGGGTGTACTCGGCTGACTCAGCCATGGCGAGCGCCTGAGAAACATCCTCGGGCTCTAGGTCCCTCATCTTCTCCACCCCGACTACCAGGGCCGAGTCTACGGCGCCTGACCTGACGAGGTTGTACCCGACGTTGAATGCCGAACCCCCGGACGAGCATGCGGACTCCACCTTGAACGCGGGGATTCCCGAAAGCCCCAGCCCGTCCGCGAGCATCGCGCCGAGGTGCTCCTGGCGCGCCCCCACCGCGCTGAACATGTTGCCGACTATGATCTCGTCAGGCTTCTTCTTCCCGTAGCCCTTCAGCGCCCCCCGCGACGCCTCGACCGCGAGGTCGAGGATTGACGCCTCCCAGTGGTCGGCGATGGTGGTCACGCCGACGGAGTTGACGTAGACCCTTCTTGGCACGGGATCTCTTACTTCTCCAGCTTGTCCCTGAACTTCGAGTAAGTGGAATAGTCGATCTTGGTGCTCCTCTCCAGCATCGACTTCACCGTCGGGTTTACCCCCCTGGTCTTAGTTATGCCTTCCAATACGTCTATGCAGAAAGCATCCGACCCTGCGCCTGACCCGAAGCTCGCGAGCAAAATCTTGTCACCCGGCTTCGCCTCGTCGAGCACCGCCGCCAGGCCGATTGGAGAGCTGCCAGCATAGGTGTTCCCTATCATCGGGTTGAGAAGGCCGGTCTTGATCTGGTCCATGGTAAAGCCGAGCCGAGTCGCCACCTCGACCGGGAAACGCGGGTTGGGCTGGTGAAAGACCGCGTATTTGAAATCGGAAGGCTTGTGTCCCGTCTCGTTGAATAGGGTCGTCACCGAACTCTCGATGTGGTGGAAGTACGCCGGCTCCCCGGTGAACCTCGAAAGATGCCGGGGATAGCGTTCGTGGGCCCTGCGCCAGAAGTCACCAGTGTCAGAAACATAGGAGGTGCTGCAGTCAATAACCGCGATGGCGTCCTTTGACTTCCTCCCGATCACGTAGGCCGCCCCTCCACTCGCCGCTGTGTACTCGAGGTCGTCCCCAGGGCGCCCCTGGGCCGTATCCATGCCTATGGCGAGCCCTGCCTCGATCATGCCCGACCCGACCAGCCCAGTTATGACCTGCATCGCCTCTGTCCCTGCCTTGCAGGCGAACTCGAGGTCGGCAGCGAGCGTGTGGTGCTGCCCGAGCGCCTGGGCCACTATGGTGCTGGTGGGCTTGACGGCGTAGGGTTTGGATTCAGTGCCGACGAAAACGGCTCCAAGTGATTTCACCTTGGCCATGTTCACGGCCTCCCTTGCTGCCTCGATTGCCATGGTCACGGTGTCCTCGTCAGCGGCCGCGACTGCCTTCTCCAGGTTCGGCCCCGAACCTCCGCCCTTCCACACTCTGGCGATCTCCGTCGTGGGGAGCCTGTAGTATGGGATGTAGGCGCCATAGCCCAGGATGGCCGCTCGCTCCTTGCTTTGCATGAGATTCATGAGAAGTCTCCTTGGCCGACTCCATGGTGTAATTAAATCATTGGCCGAAATTAGCCAATCAACGAAGTCTGCTTAGCTGGAACTAGACTGCCTTGATCTGCTTGACTACCGCTGGTCGGGCCTTCCTGAACACCCTGTACCCGCATATGCACTTCACCTCGGGTAGTTTCGCGAGCTCCTCCTGAGTGGTCCTGGT
>Ga0187780_10000804_pt1 | contig 23362 bp, 26 predicted proteins | sample 1015_Q2_SP10_20__FD_132429 | JGI IMG/M metagenome (GOLD analysis project Ga0187780, IMG submission 132429) | Tropical peat soil microbial communities from peatlands in Department of Meta, Colombia - 1015_Q2_SP10_20_MG | ecosystem: Environmental > Terrestrial > Soil > Wetlands > Peat | place... | reverse complement strand
TCCCAGCTCTCGGTGAATCTCCCGGAGGGCGGTGTAGTACCTGGTGCGGAAGAACTCGGTGACATTTCTCTCTCTGTCATCCTTCCCATGCTGCCGTGCTTCGATGGTGTCGGGCCTCGCCTCGAGCAGGACGTAGAGATCCGGGCGCAGGCTCTCCTGCCTGAGTATTGTCCTACACATTTCCAGCATCGACGGGTACGCCTCGCTCTTGCCGAGGTCGAAACGGATTCGGGCGTAGGCCAGGTCTGAGAGAAGGTAGCCCTCGGAGACTATGTTCCTTTCGCTCCGCATCTTCGAAATCACAGAGCTGTACACCATGGTCGCCCCCAGCAGGCTGAAGTCGGCCGCGGTGTCTGCCCTTTCCGCCACTGGGACTATCCTGGGCACCGCATGGGCCGATTCGGCTAGGCGCACCCATCCCGCCTTCTCCAGGCCTAGGGCGAGGGTAGTCTTCCCGGTCCCCGAGAAACCCTCGAGGGCTACAAACACCAAAGCACTGCACCGATTCGACTGACCTACATAACGTTACTCGCTCCCGTTGCCGACGACTACGCAAGCGTGAAGAACGTGAGCGGGCTAAAGACGAGGAGCAACGCCAGGTACCCGATGTAGCCGACTCCCAGGTAGGCCACGGTGGGGACGCCGTACCGCACCTCAACGGAGGCCCCCGGCTTCGCCTTGGCCTCGACCTCCTCTCGCGCGTCATTGACGTCGTTGCTCACTTCTGTCCTGACGCCGTCGGCCACTATTGCCCTGGGAATCCACCTCTGCTCCTTCAGGAACTTCTCCAGCGGGATGGACTTGACCCCCCGGGCGTTTCCTATGATGAACTCGTACCCTATGTGGGCTCCGGCCACGACCGCGGCCCCGATGAGCGGGATGACCGGTGAAAGCGGGTAGGGGTCGGCGGCAAGCAGGGCCAGTCCGATGGCGTCGGCCTGCCCTACCCCCCCTAGGAACACGAAGGCAAGCGCCACCCCTCCAACAATGGCGAGCTTCAGGACCGGGTACTCGAGGTTCGGATAGTCCCAGTAGAAGGAATAAGCCGCGCCGACGACCGCGGGAATCCATAACAAGTCCAGGACCGCTCTCTCTTTTACGTCCTGATAGGCTGCGATGGCGAAGGAGATCGCGATTAGGACCTGGGCGTACAAGGGGTCCGCCTGCTCTAGCGGCCTATATCAACCGAGGTCTCGGTTCCTTCTACCTTCAGCTTCTGAGCCCTGAAGATGGCGGCGACCCTTTCGAGGGTGTCGATCTCGGCGACCGACTTGTCGGCCCTTATCCTCTTGATTCTTGGGAACCTGAGGGCATACCCGCTGTCGTGCCTCGTGCTCCTCTGGATGCTGTCGAAGGCCACCTCGATGACGATCTGGGGAAGGACGGTGCGCCTGTATCCGTAGTCCTTCAGCGTAGTCTCCTTCAGCCGTCTTGTCATGCCAGCGATTTCCTCGTCGGTGAGCCCACTGTAGGCCTTCCCTATTGTCCTCAGCGTCTCCCCGTCCCTCACGGCAAAGGTGTAGTCGGAGATGACCCCGGCCCTCTTTCCATGGCCGTATTCCGCCGCGACGATGACCGCGTCGATGGTATCGAGCTCCTCCTTCAGCTTGACCCAGCCCGCCCCCCGCTTCCCCATGCTGTAGACACTGTCAGGGTCCTTCACGACGAGACCCTCGTACCCCAAGCTCCTGCTTTCCCTGAACATCCTCGCGACCTCGTCCTCGGTCCTGACGACTTCCAGCCGGGCGGCCCGGATGGGCGTCCCCTTGATCAGCTTCCCGAGCTCTTTCCGCCTCTCCGAGAGTGGCCGACGGTACTCCTCTTTGCGTCCCAGCAGCAGGAGGTCGAAGGCAAAGTATACGACCGGGGCGGTCTTAGCCGCCGTCTCGAAGTCCTCTATCCTCCTGAGCCTCCTTTGAAGTAGCTGGAAGGGAAGGGGTCTCTCGTCCCGGAATGGGACGATCTCCCCATCGATGATGAAGTCCTCGTCGATCAGGGCCGATGCCTGGACGACCTCGGGGAAGCTCGGCGTTATCTCTTCGAGCCTGCGGGAGTATACCTTGACCGCACTTCCCAGCTTGTGGGCCTGGGCCCTGACCCCATCGTACTTGAACTCGGCAAAGACCTCCTTCCCGAAATGGCCGGCGACGTCGGCAGCCGTGGCAGCAGGCTCGGCGAGCATGAAGTTCACGGGGCGAAACTGCGCTATCCTGATGGCCGAGAGGTCGTGGGCGGCTGCTGCTCGGGCGAAGAGCCCCACATCCCCTACCAGCATGTGGGCCTTCGCAGCGTCCTCGTGCGAGACCGAGAACGCCTTCGCGATCGCCTCCTCCATCAGTCCCTGCACGAGCCCCGTCCTCATCTCCCCTGTCAGGATCTTGACGATGTACTTGCCTTCGAGCGGGGAGGCCCTCAGCAGCAGGGACTTCACGACTGCCCGCCTCGACGAGACGGAGCCCTTGCCCTTGGCTGCCCGAAGGTCCCCAAACGCCCTCCTGATGTCATCGAGGGTGAGCTCCTCCGAAACGAGGGACTGCTCCTTCTTCTCCCTGAGCAGGTCCATCGCCACCTCCCCCAGGTCTCCGTGCTTCAGGTAAGTCTGCGAGACGGCCTGTGAGGTGGCCCCGCAGACCTCTTTCAGAACGTCAATCAGGGTCGAATAGCCCACCTGCACCTCGTCCTTCGCCCCTCGCTCAGAAGGCCTCCCAGACGCCAGCCTGGCAGCCGTCTCGGCGTCTTGAGGGTCCAGCGGGGGGAGATACCCTGCAAGCAGGCGGACCTTCTCGTTCTTGCTCGGGGTCCCCTTGACCCTCTCCATCAGCTCTGCAAAATCCCGAAACAGAGGTTCAGCAGTCATTGGCCGAGCGGCGAGGCCATCAGCAGGGCTGGCTCACCGTCCTTGTAGTACGCCTCGAGCCTCCCTGTCGTTCGGTATCCGAGCTTCTGATAGAGCGACACGGCCTCCACGTTCGAGACGCGAACCTCGAGATAGACCTCGCTTGCCGACTTCTTGAAGAGCTCCTCGTGGGCGGTAGAAATCAGCCTCGTACCCACCCCCTTCCCCCTATGTTCCTCCAGGACGGCAATGGAGATGACGTGCCCCTTCCGAGCGAGCCCCAGCTTCTTCACGTGAGAGAAGCCGTACTCCGTCCTGCACATGATGTACCCGACCACCTCCCCCGCTCGATCGGCCACGAGGAAGGTCTCGGGGAACTCGGCCAGGATTTCGTAGTAGAAGTAGTCGGAGTAGTGTTCGGGGAGAGTCTTCGAGTTGATGAGCATGACCCCCTCGACGTCGTCTCGGTCGCAGCGCCTGATATCGTAGTCCCCTATCCTGTTGAGGATAGCCTTCTGCAATCTCTCGGTGCCACCGCCTTGGTTCGCAGATAAACTCTTCCCCTTCATTGCCATACCTTATTATCGGTGGGGGGTTCGGGGATGCGTACAATTGCAGCCCCCCGAGGGAAGCGCTGACTCCGCAGTCAGATCCCTATTCAAGGTGAACGACAGCTTTCAGCTCCCAGACGGGGAGACCGAGTACCGGGTCGCCTACGCCCAAGGCTCCAAGAAGAACTTCGAGAAGCTCACCGAGGCGCTCGAGCCGCAGGGCCTCATCCCCTGGCTGGCAGGGACCAAGGAGGACTGCGTCCTTCTCGTCAGGAAGAAGCAGCCTATCCCCCCCTCGAAGTCGAGGATTCCGCTGATAGTGGCGCTCCTCACCTTCGCGTCGGTGGTGCTCTTCGCAATCTTTGAGCAGGAGGTCTTCGCTGCGTTTGCCCCGGCAGTTCCGTGGTACGCCGTCTTCTTCGAGTTCGGCGCCTGCGTATGGATCATCCTGCTGTTCCACGAGCTGGGGCACCGGATTGTGTCCAGACGTGCGAAGTCGGTTCCTCCGAGACCATACATCATCCCGGGAGTCCCCGCGATAACATTCTTCCTGCCCTCGCTCGGTATCATCTCTTCCCAGAAAGAGCCGACGGTCAATCGTGAGCGCCTGTTCGATATCATGGCGGCCGGACCTCTGTTTGCCCTGGCCATGACAATCCTGGCCTACGTCATCGGCGGGCTGACGTCCGTTCAGTCGACTCTTTCGACCCAGGGGACTCAAGTCGTGAACTCCTACATTTCTGTGGTCCAGGTCAACCCCAGCGCCCTGCAGCTCGCCATCGGAACCATCCTCTCTCCCTTCACCGCGCCGTCCTCAGCAGGCTTACTGAGAATCTCCCCCATTGCCGACGCGGCCACCTTCGGGTTCCCCCTGACGTTCATCACTCTCCTTCCGATGGCGTTCTTCGACGGCGGGTATCTCCTCTCGGCCGTCTTCGGGTCAGTGTCCACCCGTGCTTCGACGTACGTTTCAGTGCTTGTGTTGGTCCTGATTGACACTCCCTACTACTGGGCGCTCGCCATAGTGGTCCTCCTGATGGCGGCCAGGCCCTTCGACATCCAGACCAGGGACGAGGTCTCAGGAATCTCTAACGGCAGAAGGGCCTTGTACGTCGCCCTGATAGCACTGGCGATCCTTTCTGTGCCTGTGCCGCAAAACCTCGCGACGTTCCCTCTAGGCTGACCGTACCCTGCACTCCGCCGCGCGAGTGACGATGTTCACTTTCGCCGTCCGGCCCAGCTTGTTGAGGAGCCTCCCCACGGCTTCCCCCGAACCCCTCGCCGTCGCGAGGCCAAGGCCACTCTTGGCGAATATCTCCGGGAGCCCTGAAAGCAACAGGACCCCGTAGTCTTCCTTGAGCTTGTTCAGGTAGTAGATCTCCTCGACTCCGGGAATGTACTTCTCCCGCCTTCTCCCGCCCTCCCCTGACATTCTTCCTGAAGCAAGCATCTCCAGCGCCTGCGACCCCAGCCCCTCAGCGCACTCGGAGACCAACAGGATTTCTCCTGTCCGCCTGACCCCGCCCAGGACGCTCCACAGGGTCCTCAGTGCCGAGGAGAAGGTGTCGTCGTAGCCCCTCCCGCCCGCCCCGACGATGAGCCCCCGAGCAGGCGGAAGCGTTGACTCTAGAAATCCATTCGCAATCGCGTCGAAGGGCGCGTTCTGTAGGACGGCCTTAGCCCTCCCACCTCTCGGGATTGCGGTGAGGAACGTCGCCCCATCGATGCCTCGGGTGATCTCCTCCGCTCTTTCAAACGAAAGCGTCTTCTCGAAGGGGGTGGGTTCGAGGTCCTTCCTCGCAGTCGCTGCGTACCTGAGCCCTCCTGCAAACCAATTCGAGGCCACCTCCACCTTTGCGTCTATGATTCCGAACAGGGGGTCAGGCCTCGCGGTGGCAATGAAGACCTTCCTCCCCTCGTCGGTCAGGGGCGAAGCTGGGATCAGGCTGTCGCCTTCGGCCTGCGCGCTTCGGGCCAGCTGGAAGACCCTGCCCTTCAGTTCGGGGATCGGACCTTCGACTCGCTTCGGCTCGACTGCCAGAACCTTCAGGGAATCGATCCTGCCCAGCACCCTTATGACTTCCTGCACGGTTTCGAGCGTGGTGGGGCTGGTGTCGCAGATGAAGAGCGCGACCTCTCCCTTGAGGAGCTCGGCGAGCCTCTCCGTCTCCACGTTCCTTTCACCTGCGATTGGCTCGACCATGGTCCCGAGGTTCTCGGCTTGTATTGTCACAAGGGTCTCTACCCCCCCGTAGGGGAACCATACCTCTGGCAACGCCATCTCTTCATCCGCGTTATTTTATAAGCTCCATATGGAGGACAGCCCCCATGGCCTGGAAGAAGCACAGTGAGCAGGTCGGTAAGCTGGCGGAGGGTCTCGTGAAAATCGGTGCGCTCCAGTTCGGGACGTACACCCTCCCCGACGGCTCGGAGAGTTCGTACTACATCAACCTCAGAGGGCTCCCCAGCTACCCTGGGGTATACAGGCTGGTTGTCGACGCGATGGCCGCTCTCGTGAGTTCCAAGGCTCCAAAGGCCGACGCCCTGTGCGGCATTCCCATAACGGGCCTCACCATCGCTTCGCCCGTCTCGGTGGCGCTCGGCAAGCCGCTCGTCTACACGAGGGTAGCCAGGCAGCCAAGCGAGAGGCTGGTGGAGGGGGAAATGAGGCCGGGGTGGAAGGTAGTCATGGTCGACGACCTCGCGACCACGGGCAAGACCATCATCTCCTCTGCCAAGGCGGTAGAGCAGGAAGGGGGCGACGCTAGCCAAGCCGTGGTTCTGATTGACAGGTCAGAGGGGGCCAGGGAGAAGCTCAGCAAGAAGGGCATCGCTCTTCACGCGTTCACCGATGTGATGGAGCTTGCAGACACGCTCTACGCGATGGAACTGATCAGCGAGAGCAACCTGAAGTCGATTACCAAGGCCGTGGAGGGGAGGGCTAGTAGACCATGAGCCCCTTTTCTTCGAGGGTGACGTGCAGGTTGTTTACCGCCCTGTAGACTTCGCTCTCTTTCTTTGCTCCCGTACATACGAGCTTCCCTGATGCGAACAGGAGGATCACAGTCTTCGGGTCAGCCATCCTGTGAATCAGACCAGGGAACTGCTCGGGCTCGTACATCGACTTCGGGAGCACCCTCGCGGCCTCCTCGAGGTGGACCTTGCCTCCCAGGCTCGCCGAGGCGACGATGTTCTGAATCTCGACGACCGCCTCGTTTTTGATCGGGATCTTCCCCTTCTTCAGCTGCCTGACCACTTCTTCGACGGCCTTTCTCGCCTGTTCTTCGGACTTCGCCCCCGTGCACACCATCTTCCCGGAGCTGAAAATCAGCGTCGCCGTCTTCGGGTTTCGCAGGCGGAAGACTAGTCCAGGGAACTGGTCGGGGTGGTATTCGACGGTGACGAAGTTCTTCGTGATCAGGTTCAGGTCTACGGTCTGGTTTATCGAGGCTGAAGCTACAACATTCTCAATACTCACGATGGCTTTTGTCTGAGGCATGGCACGTTTCTGCCTTTTATACCCTATATAAAGGGTATATAACGAAACGACCGTCTGACGCCGACCGCCGCCGGCAAGATATGCTCCTGACGGCTTGCTGCGGGGCAGGTGACGAAGGCTCATTCTCGGCCTTCTCCTTTCCACCTAGAAGCTCGTACCCCAGAACCAGGATGACGATCAATGCAGCGATGATGTAGTTCAGACCGTCCGGGAGGGATGCGATCCGCTCTATGTAAGGCACGACGAAGACCACCTTCCCCTCTATGCAGTCTGGAGTGATTGCCGACCTGGCTATGCCTGCGGCCTGGTCGGTGTACGGATTGTTGTCCCCCTTTGTGATGAAGTCTCCGGCGCTGTCCAGCGCCACGATTCTGTGTATAACTGGGGCTGGAACGCCTCCCTCCGATATCGCGCTGCAGGGCGCCGAGTAGACGATGATGTCTCCGACATGAATCGAGCTGGCGGGGACGTTGTCTATCACCACCAGGTCCCCCTCCACGAAGGTGGGCAACATGCTCGTCCCGTCCACTCTCCTCGTGTATGTCACGAGGGCGAACGCGAAGACCGCGAGGAAGATGACGAATACAGCCAAGAAGGCGATGGTCCTGCCGCTGGCCAAGACTGGCCATCCGCTCCCAAGGTGGTGGTTAAACTTTGATGCGACATGTTTTAACTCGGCCTTCGAGGAGGCCGCCCGATGGTCTCAAGGCTGGTCAAGGTCCTGGTTGTAGACGCGATTCTCATAGTCGCAGGCTTCTTCGTCTACTCCGACCTTCAATGGAGGAGCTCCTACGCAGGTTTTAAGGGGCTGTCCGCGTCCACTTCCTACCTTCCTTTCATCAGGATCTTCACCATGACGGGAGGGGCCATCCCCCTCCAGAGCCCCCCGGCTCTGGACTGGGTGCAGGTGCTGGCGGCCGCCTTCATAGTGGTCAACGTCTGGTACGTCTTTGCGACCCTGAGCGACAGACGAAAGGAGAGACGTTAGGCCGCGGGGACCCACTGGCATGGGATGCCCTGCTCGCTCCACCTCTCCTTGAAGAGGACCAACTGTGGATTTTCCAACTTTTTCCGCCTCGCCTTCGCTTCTATGAATGCTTAGAAATGGCTATTTACGCAGCAGAGGCGAGTGAGAACCGTGGGAAGCGGTTCAGCGGACGTGGCTGGATTCGTCTCCGGTAGCACGCTTAGAAGCAGTGTTCTCGAACTCGTCTCCGTCAAGTCGGTCACTCCAACCGAGGTAGCCAAGATTGAAAACAAACACGTCAGCCACATCTGCCGAACCCTGAGGGAGCTGGAGGGTGCCGGTCTTGTCGAGATCGTCTCCTCCCAGTCGAGGCAGAAATACTACAAGGCCACCCAATTCGGTTACGAACTCTACCTCAGCCTCACCCAGAAGGCAGCCAGATAGACTGTCGGCAGGATATGGCGCCGCTTTCGCGCGAGAACCTGGGCAAGTTCCTCCTGGACGGTGCAGACACGGCTGAGACCAGGTCGGCCCTGTCATGGGTGGAGCGCGAGCTCGGCGTCCCATTGACGCAGGAGAACGCGCACGTCGTCAGGGCTGTTGCGGCGATCAAGGCCGGAACTCCCGCCGACGCGGTGGCGAGGATTCTCTCCTGGAAAGAGTTCGAGGGCTTCTGTGCCAGCCTCCTTCGGGCCAAAGGCTTTGCGGTAACGGAGAATCTCACGATGACCAAACCCCGGGGGCAGGTGGACCTCCTGGCGCGTACTACGTCCATCGCACTTGCAGTCGACTGCAAGCACTGGGCGAGGGCGAGAGGGGCCTCTGCTCTTTCAAGGGTGGCGTCCGCCCAAGCTCGGCGCGCGGACCTCCTGAGAGCCAAGACGGGTAGCATCGAGCCGATGGTGGTGGTCATAATCGTCCTGTCCGAGGAGCCGACGCGCTACGTAAACGGAGCCGCGGTTGTCCCTGTCCACGCCCTCGGGGACTTCATAGACAACTTCGACAGCTATGCCGACGGACTCCCCAGGCACTGAACCGCCCTCGATAGCGACGCGGAGCATCGATTATAAGGCCCTCTTCTGCGCGCGCGTTCATTGGCCAAGGTGGTGCTGTGCGGTCTGGGCGCGATTGGAACCGAGGTCTTGAACTACCTTCTCGAAAGGCGCCATGAAGTCGTGGGGGTGGTAGACAGCGCTCCAGAAAAGGCGGGGAGGACGGTCGCGGAGGTCACGGGTCTGCCTCTCGGCATCGTCGTCCAGCCCTCCTTGGAGTCCGTCCCGCTAGGCGAGGCCGAGGTCGCCGTCTTCACGACGAAGTCCAGGATCGCGGAAATGCAGGGGGACATAGTTCGGGCCGCGGCGGCACGACTCGACGTGGTCACCACATCGGAGGAGATGGCGTTTCCCGAGCATGCCGGAGTCGAGGCGGCTCGCGAAATGGACGCGCTGGCCAAGGAGAAGGGGGTCAGCATCGTGGGGGTCGGGGTGAACCCAGGGTTCGTGATGGACTGGGTCCCGGCAGTGGTGGCTTCGGCTTCGAAGAACCCCACCAGCATACACATCGTCAGGAGCGTCGACGTGAGCAGACGGAGGAGACAGCTTCAGTCCAAAACCGGCGTGGGGCTGAGCAAGGCAAGGTTCGACAAAGAAATCTCAGAAGGGAAACTGGGGCACGTCGGAATGGTGGAGTCGGCGCACCTTATCGCCCTGTCTCTGGGAAAGGAACTGGCCGACATCAAGTACGGCGTCTTCCCCGTCCTAGGGTCGGAGGATTACGTGATGGGGGTGAGACAATACGTCGAAGGGCGGGCTGGAGCGTGCCAGATTCGCCTGGATCTCGAGATGACCATGACCTCCGCCGACTTCGACGTGATTGAGGTGAGAGGGGAGCCGAGTCTCAAGGTGCGCTTTGAGAAGGGGGTCTTTGGGGACTCGGCCACCGTGGCCCTGACCGTCCACGCAGTGGAGAGGGTGGGTTGGGCGAGGCCGGGGCTGATTACGATACTGGATTTGCCTCTGTCAGGGAAGTAGCACTCCGACACCCTCGGCCGATTCCCTGCCGTTCGTCCTTTCGAGAGTGCTCTAGGCGTTCCTTCCGAAGAACCCGAGAATGAAGACCACCGCCGAGACCACAGCCCCTACGGCAAACACGACGTAGTACAGGAGCAGGGTAGACGCCTCGTAATCAGGGTACAGGCCCTGGTACTGGAAAACCAGAGCGAACACCAGGAACGCCAGACAGAACAGGAGCCCCAATGCCCCAGGCAGCATCAAGTTCCCCCTGGCCAAGCAATCCACCTCCTGATACGCAATAATTAACCATGCTCCCCCTGGTCGAGCCGTAGGTCACCCCTCCGAGTGGTGCAGAACCTCCGTCTCCGTTCGGATCCGATCAGGCGCGGAAGGATTCATAAGCAGACCAGGGCGGCGGCCAGGAATCAGATAGGCCGTGCACACAGCCAGAGTCAGGAGGACCCTCGACAGGCTAGCATACATCTCCCTTGTCTTGGACATCTGTATCGCAATCATCACGACCCTGACGTTCTTTGACATAGGGAACCCTCAGCCCCTGTTGATTCCGATCAACTACCTCCTCACGGTAGTCGTGATTCTCTCGCTGGTAATGTTCGTCGTCCTCCTCCTGTTCAGGTCCAGGGAGAGGCAGGCGGTGCAGGCCACCGGAGACGCTCCCGCCCCTTCGTGAGTCCCACAACAGATGAACGCTTTTTAACACGAAACTTTGCTAACGTCCTGAGGCTATGATGTTACAGAGTTACGTAGAGGTCAACATGACGAGAAGGCATTTGACTGAGCCTCAATCCTCGAGCCCGCTTCACGAGAGCTGAATCATCGCGGTCCAGTCTTGTAGATGACATTCAGCCCTGTCTCATCATCGAACCTTCGAAGAGCGCGGTTGCTCGTCGGCATGACCACCACCTCGAGCAGAGGGAAGACGGTGGCAGAGACGACATGGCCTGCCAGGGCCGACATGTCTCTTCTGCCGAACGTGCCGTGTAAGTGAAGGAACGGCTTGCCGTCCTTCAGGGTCAGGTTCCCCGCAAGCCCTGCCACTTCGAGGAACTCCTCGTAGATGTGCTCCTCGTACTTCTTCTTCGCGCTGTTGTAGTACGCAAGGTCGAGCCTGTTCACCCCGCCGACCCCGGCGACCTGGGCTGTCGACACCTTCTCCTTCGCAGAGATCGCGAGCAACTCATCGAAGAGGTCTGCTCCCTTCGAGAGGCAGAAGATCTTAGCCAACGCGCCAGGCTAGTCGTCATCGGATAAAGGTGTAAGTCATGCGGCAAGGAATCTGGGACGGGATGCGGCTCCACCTGAACAAGCCTGGAATAAGAGTCCTGGGGGTGGCGGAGAGCTTCAAGCCGGACCAGCGGTGGTCCGTGCTGGCCGGCGTCGTGATGAGAGGGGACCTGGTCGTCGACGGGGCTGCGCTGGGGAGGGCCTCGGTCGGGGGGGACGACGCGACCGCCTCCGTGGCCACCCTCCACAGGAGGCTGAAGAGGAACGACGTCAACCTGCTGATGCTCTCGGGATGCATACTCAGCCTCTACAACATCGTCGACGTCGACGGCCTCGCCCGCAGGACGAAGCTTCCGGTAATCTGCCTTACCTACAGGGAAACGTCGGGGATCGAGGAGGCGATCCGGAGGCACTTCCCAGATGGTGCCGGGAAGAAGCTCGTGGCGTACCGAAGGCTCGGAGATAGACAGAGGGTCGTCCTGAGTTCGGGTCACTCGGTCTTCGTCAGGACCAGCGGCATTTCCGACAAGCAGGCTGTTTCCCTCGTGGACATGTTTACCCTGCAGGGGTCGGTTCCCGAGCCGGTGCGGGTCGCTCGGCTGCTCGCTAGGGCAGCCGCGGCTAGACGATCTTGACCCCCGGGCACAGTAGCCCTTTCGGGTCGTAGGTCTCCCTGATTTGCCTCATCAAGGGATGCGTCTTTGGGTACTGCCTTGGGACATACCTCGCTCGGAGCATTCCATCACCATGTTCTCCTGTGATGGAGCCCCCCATCTTCCAGACCTGCTCGAAGCATTCTTCCATTATCTCTTCAAGGACCCTCCTCTCGGCCCTGGAGTTCGGGTCCAGGAGTGGCCTCATGTGGAGGTTGGCGTCCCCTGCGTGTCCGTATGAGATGTACGGGAGCCCCCTCCCTTCGAACTCGGCCTTCAGCAGGGCGACGAGGTCGCCGAGCCTATCGGGGGGGCCCACCAGGTCTTCGACCCCTGGGAGCAGGGCCCGCGTCCCCACCCTGATGTCTTGCGCCAGGGTGAGTATCTCGTTCCTCACTCCCATAGCGGCCGCGAGCTCCCCTGGGTCAGAGACGGCCAGCGGGTCGTATCCTGAGATTTCAGACTCGGAAGCCATCTCCAGGGCGTGGCGGGCGTCGTCCTTTCCGTTGCCGTCGAGTTCGCAAAACACGAGGTAATCCTCCTCAGTTCTGGACAGGGTCTTGAGGCGCTCCTCCTTTCCCGTCTGTTCGAACACCGACTTGTCGACGAGCTCAACTGCAGAGGGCCCAAGCCTCCTGCAGACCGAGACCAGCCTGTCGAGTCCGTCGAGGGACGTCTCCATGATGAGCAGTGCCCGCGACTTCGGCTTCGGAGGCGTGGCGATGAGGATGTCCGTCACCACCCCCAGCGTCCCTTCGGATCCAACGAAGAGTTTCGGGAGGTCAAAGATGTCGTCGTGGACGACCTTCTCCAGCCTGTAGCCGCACGAGTTCTTGGTCACCCTGGGCTTCTCTTCCTGTATGGCCTTCTGGTTCTCGATGATGATCGCCGCCACTTTCTTGGTCGTCGGGTCCGCGTTCATCGCGTCTTCCACTCCCATGGGCCTGATTACCTTCACCCCTTCTTCGGGGAGGACTACCGTGAGTTCCTTCACGTAGTCGACCGTCGACCCATACTTGAACGTCCTCGTCCCCGACGAGTTGTTCGCCACCATCCCTCCCACGGTGCAGCTTTCGTAGCTTGAAGGGTCCGGGGGAACCCACTTGCCGTGAGGGTCAAGCTCCCTGTTCAGGTCTGCCTTCACCTTAGAAGGGCCGCATCGTACGGCGTCCCCCTCGATTGTCGTCCCTCCCCTCTGCTGGAGCAGAATGACCCCCGGCCCCACGGCTTGGCTCGGGATGGACGTCCCTCCCCCCCTTGGTGTCACCGTTAGGCCCCTCCTTCTCGCGTCTCCGAGCACGGTGAGAACATCCTCGTCGCTCTCGGCCACAAAAGCATCGGCGGGTCGAATCACGATCATCCCGGCGTCTTTGGAGAGCTCTTGGATGTCGGCTTCCCGACTGATTCGGCGCAACGGGAAGAGCGCCGATTGCCCGCTATTTCCGTCTTGCAGCGGGGCCAGCGCTCATGCAGAAAGTCTCAAGCTGGGGGAGGGCTTGAATGCTTTTTGCGTGATTCACTGATGTCCAGCTCGTGGGACTGCCCCCGATGTGTTGCAAGGATTCGTGCGGGCGACTCCCTGACTGGTGTGCGGGGGTTTCCGCCTAGTGCAGACGCCGCGTGAGACGACCTCAAGGAGAATCTCCGGCATGGATCAGCGCAACGCTCGTGCCCAGGTGAGAATCGGCCAGGCGCTAGCCGGACTTCACTATTATGGTGCCCTGCATCCACGAGTGGAAGGAACAGTGGTAGGTGTAGGTCCCCGGCGTGGTGAAGGTGATCTCGGCCGTCGCCCCTGGACCGATTGTTCCGGTGTCAAATACGCCCGCGGTGTCGGATGTCGCTGTGTGCGGGGCAGTGTCCTGGTTGTTCCAGTAGACCGTGTTGTTCTTCCCGATCACGACGGTGATGACGTCAGGGGTGAACCCAAACTGGGTCTTCGACCCAGGCGTGTAACCGGTCGGGGGGGTGGCGGCCCCGCTAGGGATCGTCACATTGGCGTAGGTGCCAGCCACGAGAGGTCCGCTGGAAGTCGAAGCGGAGGTGCTGCTGGTGGTGGAATAGAGCCGGGGCGCGACGTTCACCTGGAAGTAGCCGATGGCGCCCACAGCCGCAATCACCAGCAATGATATGATGACTCCTGCCAGCCTTGTGTTCTTCGCAGAACCGCTCAAGAACGCTTACGAAGACGCTCGCCCGGGGCTGCCTATAAAATCCTTGGGGGCGGAGACTTGGACCGCCGTGTCTCACTGTACCAAAGTTATATGCGACTCCCCCAACCCCCGTCGCGGAGAAATGGATAGTGGAGGACGACAAGAAGAACCCTTCCTCCAGTAACCCCGCTGCCCAGCCGCCGCCTGCTCGGCCATCGCCGGTACCGCCCAGCGCCGGGGCTCCCGTCGCGCCTCGTCCCATCCCACCCCCCGTAGCCAGGCCCGTTGCCCCCTCACTCGTGCCGCCCTCGGCACCTCCGAAAAGTGCTGGGAGGAGGACATTCCTCAAACTGGCGGTCGCCGTAGGGGCGATACTCGCTCTCGTGCCCTTTGTCCCCTGGGGGGATTATCTTTCGCACAGCGTCGGAAGTTCCGGGACGGCAGGGCGCCAGAAGGTGACGATCGACAACAACCCGAAGTACGGCGCCGCGGCAGGGAAGCCGGTGAACGTGAACGACCTCACGACCTTCCCTCCCGACTCGCACTGGGTGATTACCTACCCGTCCTCAGGCGACCCGACCCAGGACGCCCAGAACCCCGATACATTCGTCAAGTTCGAGCTCATTCGCCTGCCAGCCGGAGAACTGGGGGGAGACGCCATGGAGGCCACGGCGTTCGTCGCCTTCAGCAAGGTCTGCGTGCACCTCTGGTGCAGTCCCAATTACAACCCCCTCCCGACCCACGAGGACTACGAATGCCCGTGCCACGGGAGCATCTACGAGATACCTGACGGGAAGGCGGTCCAGGGCCCTGCGTCCGAGCAGCCGCCCCCCACGAACGCGATTCCGATGCTCACGCTGACGGCCGACTCCTCCGGGCAGCTCTTCATCGAGGTCCCGGTGTGGGACGTGGACCACAACGGGGTCATCGGCTACGGAAGGAACTACATGAGCTACGAGGACTACATCAAGCCCGCGGCGGAGGGAGAAGGGTCCTAGAGTGGCGCAGCAGACCGTGCCTGAAAGGCGGAACATCTTCTCGAAGCTGTACCACTGGATTGTCGACGGCCTCGAACGGACCGTCTTCATGGGGATCCAGTACACCTTCCCGAAAAGGTTCGTGAGCCCGCTCGGCTACCTCGGAATGCTCACCGGCTTCACGTTTCTCACCCTCGGGATAACGGGAGGGTTTCTCATGCTGTACTACCAGCCCACCCTCACCGGGTGTGGCAGCATCACCTGCGCCTTCGAGAGCATCGATCGGATAAACAACAGCATCCCGGGCGGCTACGGGTGGATGCTGAGGAGCATCCACTACACGGCTTCGAATGCCATGGTGCTGCTCGCCATTCTGCACATGTACTACCAGTACTTCAGCGGCAGGTTCAAGATCAAGAACGAAATCCTTTGGGTCACAGGCATCATCCTCGGGATAATCACTGGGCTGGAAGCCTACAGCGGCTATGACCTGATCTTCAACCAGAGGGCCGGGCTTGCAATCGAAATCGGATCCTCCCTCGCCAACGCGTCGCCGGTGATCGGGGGAGGCCTGAGGATCGCCCTCTTCGGGTCCGGGTTCACGGACTTCATCCTGAGGCTCTACTCGGTCCACGTGTTCATCCTCCCCATGATCATGATAATCCTGGTGTTCATTCACTTCCCCCGCTACCTCGTGTTCGACCTGCCCGTGGTTTCCTCCGTCATGGGAGGCATACTGATGCTGGGGGCGATCTTCCCGGCGCCCTACGTCCCTCCTGCCTCTTCGTGCATCGCGAACCCCTTCCTGGCCGGGTGCCAGTACAACCCAGGCAACCCCACCCTCACCATCCCCGAGTGGTACCTCACGGGAATCTACGCGCTCCTCCGGACCGAGTTCGACAAGTTCGTCATGGGCGGGATCATGCCGGCCCTCCTGTTCCTCATGGCGATCGTCATCCCGTTCATCGACACCTCCAAGAAGCTCAACTGGAGGGACAGGCCCTTCTTCACGGCCCTGGGAATCACGAGCATAGCCCAGATACTCATAACAACCGCCTGGGGGTTCTACATCAACCCCAACACCTCCCTCCCGACCCTCCAGAGGCTGCTCGTCCCGCCCGACCTGTACTTCGGCTCGATGATCGGGGTCACCATCATGTCTTTCGGCTTCACCTACGCGGCGCTCTGGTACATCAAGTCCAGGGAGAGGGTCAGGAAGGCGGCCGCCCCTCTCGGCCCTATCCTCTCGCAGAAATGGGTGTACGTCGTCTTCCTCGTCCTGATTCTTAGCCAGGTCACCCTGATGGGGCTGGCGCTCCTGTCCATCTACGGCGGCACCTTCGGCGCAGGCACGCTGCAGGTGGTCTTTCAGGGCGGGCTGCGCAACGTGACCCTCTTCGACACTGGCGCCCTTTTGGTCACCTTCGGGATAATCGTGCACCTGTACAGGTACAGCCAGAGCCTCCCCTTCTAGGGGAGCCGGATGTCCGCCGCCATCTCGAGCCACCTCGGGCCGACTTCCCTGACCCTGCGACTACGATAGTCGGCGCGAGCCGGGAGAAGCCTCCCGAGCTCCTCGTCGAGGTTCCTTGAAGCCTCCTCCTCGTCCGCCCCCAGCAGGTGCCGGTAGTAGTGGATCGTGGAGCCGGGCTTCGCTAGCGCGAGAGCAGTGGGGAGGAACCTGTCCGCCTGGGACGGGTGGGGCATCAGAATCCTGTCGAACCTCCTGCGAGTGAGCTTAGGAAGCCGCATAGCGTCCGCGTTCACCACCTTCACGAGCTTCTCGACCTTGTTGGCACTGTCGTTCTCCTCGTGGAGCTCACAGGCGAGGCGGTTGAGCTCGCAGCTGAGGACCCTGACCCTCTTCCGCTTGGCCAGGAGCACAGAGAAGGGCCCGACCCCGGCGAACATGTTGAGCACCGACTCTCCCGGGGCCGCCCACTCTGCTATCCTCATCCTCTCCGTGGCCAGCCTGGGGGAGAAGTAGCACCTGGCGACGTCGACCCTGAAGGAGCAGCCGTTCTCTTTGTGGGTGGTCAGGGTCCTGTCCTCGCCAGCAAGATGGCGCAGCTTCCTGAGCCGAAAGTCCCCCTCGATCCCCCCTTCCTGCTCGAAGACGCACCTGACCGCCTTCATCTCCTGAAGTATCGCCTTGGCCACGCGCCTCGACTCGGCCGTGCTGGCCTCTTCCAGCCTCACTATCGCGATGTCGCCTATGGTGTCAATCCCGGCGGCGACCCGGCCCTCGTCGGCCTGCAGCGTCTTTCTAATCAGCCTCGACGCTCTCTTCCTTCTGGGCCGAGACGTAGTAGTAGGCCCCTCTGGCCTTCTGGTCCCTGTCAAGCTTGCTCCCGGGCTTGTTGACCCTGGGCCTCCCGCTTGTTATGTCGCGCCTGTAGGTCAGGCCGACCTCCTTCAGGAAGGTGTTCATCCCGTCCTCCTTTTGCATCGGTGCCGAAGCGTCCCCCTTGACCCCCGGCACCCCCTCGAAGACCATCAGCCGGTCAGAGATGATGTCCACCACCTGAAGGTCGTGGTCGATGATGATCGCCGCCTTCCCCCTCGTCTTCACCAGCCTGTTGATCGCCCTTGCGATGACAAACCGGTCCTCGACGTCGAGGAAGGCCGATGGCTCGTCCAAGGCGTAGACGTCAGCCTCTCTGGCCATGGTCGCCAGGATCGCCACCTTCTGGAGCTCGCCTCCGCTGATGTCTTTCATGCTCCGCGGTAGGAGCTTCTCCATCCGGAGCGGGACCGCCAGCGAGTCCTGCAGTAGCGGGTCGTCGTACTTCGTCCCGAGCGAGGCGAGGAAGAAGTCCCCGACGGTTCCGTCGAAGCTCGACGTGAGGTATTGCGGCTTGTAGGCCACCTTGGCGTCCGCCGAGACGCTCCCCTTCTCCGGCTTTTCCTCCCCAGCGATCATCTTCAGGAAGGTCGTCTTGCCCAGGGCGTTCGCCCCGACGACCCCTAGTATGGTCCCTTCGTTGATCTCTCCTCCGGTAACTTTCAGCTTGAACTCTGGGTAGGCCTTGTCCAGGTCGCTGTACTTTGCTACCACCTCTTCACTCTCCACGGTCTCCACAGTGGTCCTCTGGCCGAACGACACCGCGTGGTCCCTGAACCTGATGTTCTCCTGGGGAAGGTAGCCGTCAAGCAGCGCGTTGATCCCCGTCCTGGACGCGTAGAGCCCGGAGACTATGCCGTACGCCCCCGGCTCGCCGTAGATGATCTGGACGTAGTCGGTGACGTAGTCGAGGAAGGCTATGTCGTGCTCGACGACGAGCACTGCCTTCCCAGTCTCTGCCAGCCTCCTGACCAGCTTCGATACGGCGAGCCTCTGGTACACGTCGTTGTAGGAGGACGGCTCGTCGAACAGGTAGAGGTCGGCCTCCTTCAGGGAGGCCGCGGCCACTGCGACCCTTTGAAGCTCCCCCCCGCTGAGGTCAGGCACCTTCTTTCCGAGGCACTCCCCCAGGTTGAGCGCCTCTACGACCTCCTTCAGCTTCTTCCTTTCGTCCATCTGCGTCAGCATCGACTCGGCCGTTCCGCTCCAGATCTCGGGGAGCCGGTAGACCGCCTGCGGCTTGAGGGAGGCCTTCATCTCCCCGTCGGCTATCCTTTCGAAGTGCTCCTTCATCTCGCGGCCGCTGAGATAGGAGAGGAACTTCTCCCAGGTCGGTTCGCCCTCGTAGTCTCCGAGGTTGGGGACGAGCGACCCGGCCAGTATCTTGAGCGCTGTCGACTTCCCGATGCCGTTCCTTCCGACCAGGCCCACGACCTGCCCCCGCCTGACCGTGGGGATCTTGAAGAGGCGGAAGGCGTTTACCCCGTACTGGTGGATCTTGTCCGTCTTCAGCTCCTCGCTGAGGTTGAGAATGTCTATTGCGTCGAAGGGGCAGACCTTGACGCAGATCCCGCACCCGATGCAGAGTTCCTCCGAGATGAGGGCCCGCTTCTCCTCCCCCAGGACGATGCACTCCTGTCCGTTGATGTTGACAGGGCACTCCTTGATGCACTCGAGGCCGCACTTCTTTGACTGGCACAGTTCCGAATCCACCACCGCGACCCTGTGGACCATGACTCCGCCTCACCGCTCCTTCAGGCGCTTCGGGATGGGGCAGAATGAGCAGATGCTGGGGTCCCCGTCGAGGCCAAGGCTCTCGCAGCTGTGCCTGGTCCTCATCTCTTCCCAGACCCTGTCGTCCGACTCCACCCCGGAGAGGGGGATGGCCTCGTGCTCCCTGATGATGGGGAGGAGCCTGCACCTCACGCAGATCGGCTTGACGAACGCCAGGGGGCGAGCCCCGTTGACAATTATCACGACCCCCACCCCGCCGAAGAGCCAGAGGAGGACCAGCATCCCGACAATCCCCACGAAGGGATAGAAAGCGAAGCCGATGGCCAGACTCCCGGTGACCAGCGCCGCGCCGACCACGACTCCGAGTCTCCCCCCTTCATAGGTGACTGCGCGCGTCCTTGTTGGAAGGGCGGCGACGAGAAGCGCAGGGACCAGGATTCTGACCGGGGTCGAGAGCCTGACGACCCTCATGGACCCCTCCACCCCCTGCCACGCTCTTTCCTTATCTTGCACCTTCAGCTGGCCGATGGCCGTCAAGCTATTTACTCTTCGGGGTCGCCCTAGGCTTGCCTGGCCTGGTCCGAGCCTCAACCCTGTCCTTCAGCGACTGGAGGCCCTCGGATATCGGGCCCGACATGTTCAGCACGAGCGGGGTTATGGAGATCCTCTTGGCTGACAGCACGGCGTCCGCGTCGGTGTTCTGTGGGAAGCTGGCGAGCCTCTCGCCGAAGAGCCAGTAGTACGCCCTCCCCCTGGGGTCCTTCCTCACTATGACCTTGTCCGTGTACTTCCTGCGTGCGACCTGAGTGAGCGTGATTTCCGTGGCCGAGTCCATCTTCGAGGGGAAGTTGACGTTCAGGATCTCCGTGTCGGGAGGCATTCCGTGCTCTAGAACGTCCTTCGCGACCTCGCCGGCTACCTCGGCCGCCCTCGAGAAATCGGGCTGGTCGTACTCCAGGGCAAAGATCGCCTCTTCTGCCACTTCCATCGAGAAGGCTATCGCCGGGATGCCCGTGATCGCCGCTTCAATCGCTGCGGCGACAGTCCCGGAGGCCAGAATGTCCTGGAAGCTGTTGTTGTCGCCGATGTTGATCCCCGAAGCGACGAGGTCGGGCCTCCGCGGGAGGATCTTGTTCACTCCAATCATGACGCAGTCGCCCGGGCTCCCTGACACTGCATAACAGTCGAACTCTGCCTTTTGGACCCTGCTGACCCTCAACGGCTTGTGGAAGGTGAGCGAGAGGGCGGTGGCGCTCTGGGGCTGCTCGGGGGCCACGACGATCACGTCGGCATGCCTGGAGATCGCGCGCGCAAGCTCAATCAGCCCGTTGCTCTGGACGCTGTCGTCGTTCGTCACCATCACGAGCTTTCTACTTCTTGACATTCCGCCTCGCCTTTGCCAGCGCTCGCGCTATAGACCTTCTCGGTTCTGGCACTCCATGAACTTCCCTCAGCACCCTTTCCGCATCCTGCAGAGTCTCTTCGGTAAACGCCGTCAAGAGAACAAGACGATCCTCTTCGTCCAAGTCCATGCTTTCTATAAAAGCGACCAATTTCGTTTCGGCATCTACCAATTCATCGATTACTCTTCCAAGCCTTCTTGTTCTGTCCCTGACTCTCCTTCTGAGGACAATACCATCTTCGGCAAGCCTTTCCAAATCGAAGTACAGATGCTTGCTGCCAAGGCCTTCTGCCTTGGCTGATGTCGACTTGATTATGGTCAAATCTCCCAGGGAGAAGTCCCTGATTCGGGACCCCTTCAAGTAGTATGTTCGCCTGATTGGAATTTCCGAGCCTTTGAACTTCTTCTCGCGGACCAACCCCATCTCGTCCAGTTTGTTCATGTGCTTCAAGACGCCCTGAACCGAGATTCCGGTCGAGACGGAGAGCTCTTTGAGGGTCCTAGGTCTCCTAGAAAGGAGGTCCACAATTCTCAATCTTGACCTTGACGAAATCAGTTCGGCAATTGTTTCCGCATCCAAGTGGGGGACCCTGCGAGAACCCCTTCTAATCTGCCTTTAGCCGAGAGCTTCTCCCCAAGGGGTTTGTTATGGCGTGGGCTTCTTCCTAAGCAGGAGTTATCAGCACTGACTCGGTGAATAGCTGTGAGAAGGCGTTCTTGGAGAGACCTTGGCAAGGAAGAAACGGTTGATTGCTCTGTGTTCCGCCTCCCTTTCGAGCGCCACATCCGAAAGTGTGAATCCAATGTCATTGGAAACTACGGTATCCATGTTGCCAGGCAATGGTTGAAGCGAGATGGAATAATGGCCGAGACTGGCCGCATATTCAGAAACTCGGTAGGGAACAAGATCTACCCTGACCTCTACGATTCATCGTCGAGAATCGCTTACGAGGTCAAGACAGGCATTGTTCAGTGCACTTTCGAGAATAGATCTCAGTTGACTGATTACAGGTTCGCAATCGATTCGGGTCAGGTAGCGGGAGTGACTTATGTTAACGTGGCTATCAATGGTCGAATGGGGCTACAGAATAGCTTCCGGAGACGGCTTAGGGAATCTGGGATTCGCTTGGTTGTTCTGACTTAGGGACCAAAGTACTGCGACTATTGCCCAGACTAGCCCCCCTTCTTATCTTGCTGCTCGGCGGAGAACCTTTCCTTGATCTTGCCTTGAGTCGTGCTTTAGCTGTGACAAGAGAAGCGACAGAATCGCCAAAGAGAAAGACTAATAAACACTAGGCTAATTAGCTTCGCGTTTATCAGATGAGCGACGACCCGAGGAAGGAATTGAGAGACACCCTTGACGAGTTAGACCACTATTTCGAGGAGCTCGAAAAGGACATCCAGGAGGCGCTCAGGAAAGGCCTGTCCGGCCCGCGGAGGTCGTTCAGCCCCTTCATGGCTGGGTTCTCGTTCAACATGGGACCCGAAGGGAAGCCAGCGATACAGTTCTTCGGCAACAGTCCGTCGATGGCAGACGGCTATCGGTCCCCGCTCTTCGAACAGGTGCTGGACGAGAAGGGCGGAAACCTGCGCCTGATACTCGACATGCCCGGCGTGGAGAGGAGCGATATCGATCTTTCGGTGGCAGAAGACAGAGTCATCATCAAGGCTGAGCGGGGGGCGAGAAAGTACAGGGCCGAAATCGGCCTGAGGGCGGAGGTGGAGCCAGAGAGCGGAAAGGCTGAATACAAGAACGGCGTCCTGGAAATCTTGTTTTCATTGAGGGACAAGACTAATAAGGGCTACAGGAGGGTTGATATTGTCTGAGAGAGGATCCGGCGTGAGTCAGCAGCAGGTTCAACTCAAAGTTCTAGAAGCATATACTCGGGACGTCGGTCGCGGCGTCGCAAGAATCGACTACGACGCCATGGACTCGCTGGACGCGTCGACCGGGGACGTCATAGAGATCAAGGGGAAGCGACGCACAGTCGCAAAGTGCCTCCCGCTCTATCCGTCCGACGAAGGGAGAGGCATCGTAAGGATTGACGGCCTGATCAGGAACAACGCTGGAGTCGCCATCGGAGACGTGGTCACGGTAAAGAAGGTGAAGGCGCCGCCGGCCGAGAAGGTCGTGGTGGCCCCGCTCGAGGCTGTCCCCCCCATCGACGAGAGGTATCTGGCAGACGCCCTCGAGAGCGTACCCGTGACGAAGGGGGACAACATCATGATCCCGTACTTCGGCGGAAGGCTGACCTTCCAGGTTGTGGGCGTGAGCCCAGCCGCGGACGCCGCCCTGATCACCCAGCGGACAGTCTTCGTAATCTCCGAGAAAGGGGAGGCGATGAGGGGAGTTCCCCAGGTCACCTACGAGGACATCGGCGGCCTGAAGGACGAGATACAGAAGGTCAGGGAGATGATCGAGCTCCCGCTCAGGCACCCCGAGATTTTCGAGAAGCTCGGCGTGGAAGCGCCCAAAGGAATACTCCTGTACGGGCCTCCCGGCACAGGGAAGACCCTGCTGGCGAAGGCGGTCGCCACAGAGAGCAACGCGCACTTCATCCCCATCAGTGGCCCTGAGATCATGAGCAAGTTCTACGGCGAGTCCGAGGCCAGGCTCAGGGAGATCTTCAAGGAGGCCAAGGAGAAGGCCCCGACGATAATCTTCATCGACGAAATCGACTCGATCGCCCCGAAGAGGGAAGAGGTCACGGGCGAGGTCGAGCGCCGCGTCGTGAGCCAGCTTCTGTCGCTGATGGACGGGCTGGAGGCCAGGGGGAAGGTCATAGTCATAGCAGCGACCAACAGGCCGAACGCCATCGACCCCGCGCTCAGGAGGCCGGGAAGGTTCGACCGCGAGATCGAAATCAAGGTACCGTCGAAGGCGGGTCGCCTCGAGATACTCCAGATTCACACGAGGCACATGCCGCTCGCCCAGAGCACCGAGAACGAAAAGCACCTCCCGCCGGACAAGGAGGTCGACCTCGGCAGG
>Ga0187780_10000803_pt1 | contig 23374 bp, 18 predicted proteins | sample 1015_Q2_SP10_20__FD_132429 | JGI IMG/M metagenome (GOLD analysis project Ga0187780, IMG submission 132429) | Tropical peat soil microbial communities from peatlands in Department of Meta, Colombia - 1015_Q2_SP10_20_MG | ecosystem: Environmental > Terrestrial > Soil > Wetlands > Peat | place... | reverse complement strand
GCGGGCAAGTCCTTCTTCTCCCGGGCCAAAAGTCACCACGCCGCGCCAGCCATGGCGCAGCGCGATTTCGCGATGCAGTTCGCCGTACCTCGCAGGCGGCCAGCACTTCGAGACCCAGCCTCCGCCGGGATTCAAGATGAAAAAGTCGTGAAGTTCATGAGCAGCCAGCTGGCGCGCTACTTCGTTCTCATCCTCCTGACGTACAGTCATCGGAAATCGCGGCTCCGATTTCCTCGCACCGGCAAATTCAACGAGCGTCAGATTGTGCTCGACTTTGTGTGCCCCACGAGGATTGAGGCGATCGGTATAAAAGGCAGCGGCAAGCCCCTCTCGCGCGTAGCTGCTATGAAAGCCGATGCGGCGTGGCGCGCCCGATGCGAACGCGAGCAGCGCCGATTTGTACAGCGCCTGAAAATCGACCGCGCACGTATATTTCGCTGCGCGCAGTTTCCGGATGGTAGCCGCGATTCCCCCTGCGCTCTTTCGTTCCGCGCAGATCACCTCATTCAAGTCGGGATTTCCTTCGAGCAGGCGCGCCCACTTGGGCTCGACCAGCCAGTGTATGCGCGCTCCTGGAAATGTGTCACGCAGCGCGGCCGCAGCGGGCAGCGCGTGAATGATGTCTCCCATCGAGCCAAGCCGCACCAGAAGAAACCGCGGATCATTCATCGCTTTGCCGCCGCAGGCGTTCGAGCAAGTCGCGTGTCGAGTGCCGCTTGGGATCGCCGACGATGGCGACACGTATGCCAAGTAGAGACGCGAGATCGTGTTCCGGTACGGAGTCCGGCGTGTAATCTGTGCCCTTGGCGTGCACGTCCGGATGGAGCTCACGCAACAGGGGCCTCACGTCGAGTTCGTCGAAGATCACGACGTAGTCGACCGCAGCGAGTGCAGCAACAAGGGCGGCCCGAGCCCGCTCTGTAAGAATTGGGCGGCCTTCGCCCTTGAGCATCTTGGCGCTTGAATCCGAGTTGATCCCGACGACAAGCACGTCGCCTTCGGCGCGCGCCCCTTGCAGATAGCGCACGTGGCCGACATGCAGCAGATCGAAGATACCGTTCGCGAAAACGATCTTGCGGCCCGCGCGGCGATGCTCTTCGAGGATTGCATGCATGCCGTCCCGGGAAAGGATTTTTTCGCGCGTGTCCATTCAGTTGTATGTTGCTCTATCGAGCTGACCGGATCTCAGGAAGCGCTTACCGCAGCGCGGCTTCGAGTTCCGTGCGTGTCACCGTGGATGTCCGGCGCTTCATCACGACGATTCCCCCGGCATAATTTGCAAGATGCGCCGCCTCGAGCAGCGAGGCTCCCGCCGCGAGCGCGAGCGTAAAGACAGCAATCACAGTATCCCCGGCGCCTGTCACATCCACAGGTGATTCCGAGCCGTAAATCGGAATGTGCCGGACCACCGTGGACTCTCGTCCGAAGACCGCCATCCCATCCTTGCCGCGCGTCACGACTAGCCCCTCAACTCCAAGATCGTGCAAAGCGCGTTGCCCGAGCTCGACAAGTTTCCTCGTGTCGGTGCCAACCTGTGTCTGATATGCGGCCTCGAGTTCAGGCTCGTTCGGCGTTGCGGCGGTGACGCCCGTATTTTTGTAGTCGAGCATTCGGAAGCGCGAATCGAGCGTGATGCACCGCGCACGCAGTCCGCGGACTAGCGCCGGAGTCACTGCGCCAAATCCGTAATCAGAAACTAGTACTGCGCCCGCCCGCTTTGCGGCGGAGCGCGCTTTGCGGGCAATAGCTTCCTGCGCGCGGAGAGGAAGCTCTCCTTGCGGTTCCTTGTCCACGCGCAGAACCTGTTGCTCGGTTGTGTGCGTCCAGCCCGCGAGGAAGCGTGTTTTCGTAGGAGTTACCCAATTCTTGACGCGCACGATCCGGGAGGTATCAATTCGTTTCCGGCGGAAACATTCGAGGAGGCGGTGCCCGCCTTCGTCGTCGCCAACCGCCCCAACGGGGAGGACGCGGGCGCCCAAGTCTGCAAGATTGTTCACCGCATTTGCAGCGCCGCCCGGATAGGCTTCAATCCTGCGTTGGCGCAGAATCAAGACCGGCGCTTCGCGGGACACGCGCGAAATATCGCTGGAAACAAATTCATCGAGGACGAAGTCGCCCACCACGCAAATTGTCTGACGAGGGAAGGCGCCTGCAATATCTAGCAGCCTAGTGAGATCGACTGCAGCATCTGCCGTGCCGCCATCGCCGCTCTTTGCTGGGCGATTTCTCTTTTTTCGGATTGGGCTCAAATTTTCTCCTGCGGGTGATGCCATGCAGCGGGCAACATCATAGGGGTTCGTTCACCTATTTTCCAGATCGGCTCCGCGATCGGGCAATGGCTGTGACCGTCTGCCAGAATTCATCCTCACGCCCAATGCGCAACGAGATCCGGCAGAACCAGATGTCGAAAAGCCGCCATTTCACCGCCGACAGGTTGAAGACGTCCTTCTCCGAGCAGATCAGCGCATCAGCCCCCGCGGCGTGGGCTTGCTCGCCCACGGCGTCGATGTCGTGCTGCATATAGGAATGGTGATCGGGGAAAAACCGATGTCCGGCCACGTGAAAGCCCCAGTCCTGAACATCCGTGAGGAAGGCGGAAGGATTAGCCAGGCCGCAGAAAGCAAAGAACCGTCGCGTGCGGGCATTCGGATCTTCTTCCCCTGGATACGGGCCGCGCAGAACGCGCACGGAATCGAGTTGCGTGCGCGCATAGAAAATCGGCGCGCCGGAATCGCGGCGAACCGCGGCTTCGATGGCAGGCGCGTGATTACTGCGCGTGATCACCACAATATTGGCACGCGCCAGAGCAGACCGCGGCTCGCGCAGCCTTCCCGAGGGAAGCAGCCGCCCTCCGCCGAATGGATTCGTCGCGTCGATGAGGACGATGTCTACATCGCGCGCAAGGCGCAGATGCTGAAAGCCATCGTCGAGGACGAACCACTCGACCCCAGCCTGCACCAATTCGCGCCCTCGGGCGAAGCGGTTTGCCCCGACGCCCAGACGAACGCCCTCGCCCAGGCGCTTCTTCAGCAGCTCCACTTCGTCGCTCGTTGCGACCCCGCTCAGTGCTTGCCCCCGGTATCCGCGCGTCAAAATGCCAGTGCTTTTGCCTTCATCAAGCAGGCGCTGCGCGATCCACAGGACCATCGGGGTTTTGCCGGTGCCGCCCGTTGTCAGATTACCCACGCTGATGACTGTGGCATCGAGGCGGCTCTGCCGCAAAATGCCTTTCCGGTAGGCCAGCGCGCGCAAGATCACATAACCGCCATAGAAGAGGCTGAGAGGCCAGAGAATCCAAGCGAGGATATCCTGGAGCATTAGGCAGGGCTCCCTTGCTCGCCCAGCAGGGTGGCGATGTAATTGAGTGAACGCACCGTTGCGCCGCGGTTGCGCTCGGAAAGCTTCAACGCTGCCTGACCCATGCGGTCGCGCAGCGGTTCATTTTGGATGAGCTGAGTCCAAACCCTGCCGAGTTGCTCGCCGCTCGACACCTGGATGCCGGCCTGCGCCGTCAGAAACTGGCCTGACATGTCACGAAAGTTCTCCATGTGAAGGCCGAAAACGGGTGGCTTGGCAAACCAAGCGGGCTCAAGAATGTTGTGGCCACCCGCGGGCACCAGCGATCCGCCGACGAATACGGCATCCGCCAGCGCGTAAAGCCCCGTAAGCTCTCCGATGGAGTCAAGCACGATCACGTCCGCATTTTCATCGAGAGGTGCATCGAGGTTTATCCCGCTTCGGCGCACGACATTCCAGCCTGCCGAGGCCGCGATTTCCGCAGCTGCATCGAACCGGTCCGGCTTTCGCGGCGCAAGAATCAGCATCGCGCGCCGCCACTGGCGCTGCACGATGTCGTACGCGGCCAGCACCGCCAGCTCTTCCAGCGCGACAACGCTGCCGGCCACAAGCACGGGCCAGCGTTCCTGCCTCCGGATTTCACCTATGAGCCATTCGCCGAAGCGGCTTGCTCCTGGCTGCTCGCCATCGTACTTCAGGTTGCCGGTCAGCTCGACGCGCTCTTTCACAGCGCCCATTTCGTTCAGCCGTCCGGCGTCTTCGGGCGTTTGGACGAGGAACAGCTCTGCATCCTGCAGCACGCGCTCAAAGAATGTACCCACAAGAAATTTCCATCGCTTGAATCGCGCGAACGATCTTTCGGATATACGTGCGTTTGCGAAGATCACAGGCACGCCTTGCCGCCTCGCTTCACGAAGAAAGTTCGGCCAGATTTCGGTCTCCATCACAATCACGAGGGACGGACGCAACGCGGTCAGCGCACGCCGAACCGAAACAATCCAGTCGAGCGGAAAGTAGAAAATCCCGTCGGCGGATTGCAAGCGCTCGCACGCAAGACGCTGTCCCGTCTCCGTTGTAGTGGAAAGCAAAACCGCATGATTCGGGAATCGCTTCCGCAGCCCTTCCACGAGCGGCTTCGCGGCCAAAACCTCGCCGACGGAGACTGCGTGCACCCAAATGGGCCCTTCCGTACGCCCCGAGGTCGCAGGGGAAGACGCGCGCGAGAGAATCTCTGGCGGCAGGCTGCCTAATCGCTGCCTGAGAGTGCCTGAGGGTTCACCGCGCCGCCAGCCGCGAATGGCGTAGTAGGGCACGAGAAGGAACATGGCCGCGGCCGTGAAGACCCGATAGAGAAAGTACATGACGAGGCAGTGCGTCGGAGGCGCCGAATCCTCATCCAGCACTCTGCGCGCTAGTATAGCGTGATCCTCAAACTTTGGGCCGGGGCATGGTCCTAAGGCCTGTTGTTACGCGTAAGGTAGGCCGCAATTGCATCCAGATCGGCGTCGCTGATTTCCGTCTTGCGAAATGTCGGCATGAAGAGCACGCCATGGCGAACGAAAGTCTTGATCGCTGTCGCCGTCAGGTCCGTGCGTTCTTCGAGCACGGCTGGCTTTTGGCCGCGTGCCATCAGTGAAACCGTTCCAGGTTTGTCCATGCCAGGGCCATGGCATGGATAGCACCACTTTTGAAAAACCTCGTGTCCTCTCTTGAGTTGAGCGTCATCCGGTGCGGCGAGCGCCTGTGTTGCAAATAGCAAACAGATTACGGCGAGAGTGAATCGCGTGATGTTCATGCGTGTGCCTTTCTCATGTGTTTTGGCCAGATGCCGCATTTTCCAGGCGCGAGAATCCCGTTGGGATCGACCGCGTCCTTGATTGTTTCATGAAGCCGCCGCAGCGCGTGATTGTTGAACGAGTACACGTCCGAGACCGTCTGCATGAATGCCGTGTGCGTGCGATATTCGCCCCAGCCGTGCTCTGCGGCCATCTTGATTAGCCTCTTGAAATGTTCGCGATTTGCGCGGTTCTTCGCCACATCGTGTTCGATGGGGAAGCCGAAGAGCACAAGGAAGCATCGCGGGTAGTTCGACGAAGGCCCGAGGAAGAACATCGGCCCCATATCCATTCCGATTTCCCGATACGCCTCTGTGAACACCTGCTGCGCCTCGATCACGGCTTCGCCTGTCATCGGGACGATCGGCGAGAACCAGACATGCCCTTGGCTTCGCACCGACCCAACCCCGAAAACGGAGAGGCTGGGTATCCCTACAGCCACCGAATTCCGGAATGAGGGCAGCTCGCCGGCGGCAAGCGGGAACCGGTGCATGGCTCCGTCCTGAAACTTCGCTCCTGGAATCGCTGAAAATCTCTCTTTCGCAAACTCCCACTGTGCTGTCACCACCTTGGCCGGCCCGTAGAAGGGTAGCTCAATGCTCCAGAAAGGCATGTCCTTTGACTGAAAGTATTGCTCGAGTTCTTGCGTCGATGCGCCGCCCGGTTTTGCTCGCAATGCCGCAAGCGCATGATCCTGTTGCGGCAAGTTGATCGAGCTCACGATGGTCGTCGTCCCCATCACGATGTTGGAATTCAGCAGATACGCCAGCGTCGAAACGAGTGGAATCAGATCATCGTGCTTCGGCACCGTCACTGTGCCCGTCAGGTATGTCTCCGGCTCGGGGAAAAGCCAGAAACCCATCTTCGTGACCACGCCGAAATTCGATTGCGAGAACATCCCGTCGACATACGGGCCGAATCCGTACCGATATTGCTGCCAGGTTATTGCGCCGGGCAATGCGCCCATACCCGTTCGCATGATATCGCCATTCGCGAGCACAATCTCCATACCGCAGTGAGCGTCGAAATGGTCGCGCATCGGAGTACGTCCCCCGCCGCGATCGAGCGCATTTCCGACCAGGCTGCCCCAGCCGGGGTCGGCGGGATCGATCCAGACCTTGAGTTTGTTCTCCTGGATGTATCGGTATAGATCAAAGTAGCTGACGCCGGGCTCGACAAGCGCGTAGTGATTCTTCTCATTGACCTCGAGAATCCGGTCCATCCGCTTGAGGTCGAGCACCACGCTGCCTCCAAGCAGCGGTGTGGCTCCGCCATAGCCTAGATTCTTGCCGGTCGAGATCGTCCAAAGCGGAATCCTGTATTGGTTTGCGATCCGGACAACCTTTTGTACTTCCTCCACGTTGCCGGGCGCGACCCCAGCGGACGGAATCGGCTCTTCGTCCTCGTGCCAGAAGGGAGAATACGAATCGCGATAAAGGTCCGTATCCTCGTCGGAACTAAACACCCATTTCTTGCCGACGGCTTCCTCAAACTGTTTCAGCGCGTCGGAAAAGTCTTTGCTGTTCATGCCTGGCGGAAGTCGCATTCGATCCTTCTTGGTCCGTGGCTTTCCCTACGCCTGCGCTTTCCTCAGGTGCTTGGGCCAGATGCCGTATCGCCCCGCGGAAATGATCCCGTTCGGATCGATCGCGTCCTTCAGCGTCTCGTGAAATCGCAGCAGGACGTGATTGTTGTACGCGTACGTGTTCATGATCGTGTCCTGGAACACGGGAGCCGTGCGGTATTCGCCCCAGCCCTGTTCCGCGGCTCTCTGAACCAGTTGCTTGAAAGCCGCCCGGTTCTTTTTGTTTGTTTCCACGTCGTGCGTCACGGGGAAGGCGAATATGAAAATGAACGCCCGCTCCCAATAGGTGGAGGGAAGACTGAAGGCAAGGTTTGGCAGGCCGAACTCCTTGGCTGCTTCGCTAAACACGCGATTCGCCTCGAAGATCGCCTCGCCTGTGCGCGGAATGATCGGCGAAAACCACATGTGCCCGTTCAATGGCTGCGGGTTGACGGGCGATCGCGCGCCGATGGAAAACATCGCCAGGCTCGGTATGCCGAATTGCGGTTTGTGGACCTTTTCCTGCTGTTCCGGTGTCAGCGGGAATTTGTAGACTTCGTTTTGGACGAACTTGGCTCCCGGAATCGCTGAAAATTTCTCCTTCGCGAATTCCCAGTTCGCCGCGTTCGCCTTTTCCGGCCCGTAGAAGCAGACCTTGCAGCTCCAGTAGCTGATTCCGTTTTTCAGGGCGTACGCTTCCAGCTCCGGCGAATAACCTCCCGGGGATTTCGCCAGCAGTCCCGCAAGCTCCGCACTCGGAGGCAGCGGCCCGCCGCCCTCATTCCAAACGGCGATCTCCGAAACCATCGGGATCATCAGGAGAGGGCTGCCGAGGTCGGGCATTCCGTTGGTCACGCGCGTGTTTTCGAGATGGTTCAGTATCTCCACCAGCGGGATCAGGTCATCGTGCTTGGGCACATAGACTGTCCCGGAAAGAAACGCGTCCGGTTCCGGCATCAGCCAGAAACCCATCTTTGTCACCACGCCGAAATTGGATTGCGAAAAGATCCCGTCAACCCACGGCCCGAAGCCCGTTTTGTACTCTTGCCATGTTTTGGCGCCGGGAAGCGCCCCCATGCCCGTGCGCAGGATTTCTCCGGTCGGCAGCACGATCTCCATTCCGCAATGTGAGTCGAAATGGTTGCGGTACTGCGCCATCAGGTAGCCACCGCCGCGATCGAGGGAATTACCGACTGGGCTGCCCCAGCCCGGATCGGGCACGTCGACCCAGAGCTTGAGTCCTTTTTCTTGAATGTAGCGATAGAGATCGAAATAGCTCACTCCCGGCTCGACCAGCGCATACGCGTTTTTCTCATTCACCTCCAAGATTCGGTTCATGCGTTTCAGGTCCAGCACCACGCTGCCGGAAAGGACGGGCGCGGATCCGCCGTATCCGAGGTTCTTGCCGGTTGAGACCGGATAGATCGGGATTTTGTAGGCGTTCGCAATTTTCACGACTTTCTGCACCTGCTCCACGCCGTCTGGCGCGACGGCCGCCGACGCAACCAGCTCATCCGGCTCGCCCCACAACGGCGAGTACGCGTCTCGGTAGAGAGCTACGTCTTCATCGCTCGTAAACACCCATTCCTTCCCGACAGCTTCTTCAAATTGCTTCAGCGCGTCGGAAAAATCCTTTTCGCTCACGCTTGGTGGAATTCGCATTGGTCCCTCCTGCCTTCAGCCCTGCGCCTCACGCATGCGCTTGGGCCAGATGCCGGATTTTCCCGGCGAAAGAATTCCGTTAGGGTCGATCGCATCTTTCAGCGTCTCGTGGAAACGCCGCAGCGCGTGGTTGTTGAACGAATAGACGTCCGAAACCGTTTTCATGAATGCCGTGTGCGTGCGGTATTCGCCCCATCCGTGTTCGGCGGCGACTTGCACGAGTCGCTTGAAGACCTCCCGCGTCTTCCGATTCTTCTCGATATCGTGTTCGATCGGAAATCCGAAGATCAGCACAAACGATCGCGGGAAGAACGACCACGGAAGCGCGAAGAACTGGTTCTTCGGCGGAACGCCCAGTTCCGCGTACGCTTCGCCGAACACCTTCAGCGACTCGAATACCGCCTCGCCAGTCATCGGGATAATGGGTGAAAAATCCATGTGACCGTGCGTCGATTGAATCAACCCAAAGATCGAAAGATTTGGAATGCCCAGCGCCACACGCGGCGCCTCTTCCCCTTCTTTCAACTCCACGGGAAACCGGTACGCCCTGCCATCCTTGAATTGCACCCCGGGAATGGCGGAAAACTTCTCCTGCGTATACTCCCACTGCGAATCCACAACCTTGGCAGGGCCGTAGAAGTGCAGCGTCGCGCTCCAATAGGCAAGATTCTTGTCGCGAGCGAGCTTCTCCATCTCCGCGACCGACGGCCCGCCGGGCGCATCCAGCACGCCGCCGCCCTGCGACGCCCTGTAATCCAGCAGCGGGCTTTCGAGCAGCATCGTCCCCTGCGAGATTCCCGAGTTCATCAGGTAGGAGAGAATCTCGACGAACGGAATCAGGTCATCGTGCTTCTGCACCTGTACGATGCCCTCCCGGTACGCCTCCGGCTCCGGCATCAGCCAGATCCCCATCTTGGTGACCACGCCGAAATTCGACTGCGAGAACATGCCATCGACGTACGGACCGAAACCATAGCGATATTGCTGCCAGGTTTTCGCGCCCGGCAGCGCGCCCATTCCCGTCCGCACGATGTCGCCGTTCGCCAGGACCACCTCCATTCCGCATTGCGCGCCGAAGTGGTCGCGCATCGGAGTTCGTCCTCCGCCGCGCTCGAGCGAATTGCCCACCGGGCTGCCCCAGCCGGGATCGGGCGGATCGATCCAGACCTTGAGCCCTTTTTCTTGAATGTATTTGTACAAATCGAAGTAACTGACGCCCGGCTCGACCAGCGCGTACGCGTTTTGCTCATTCACTTCGAGAATCCGGTTCATGCGCTTCAAGTCGAGCACCACGCTGCCGGAAAGAAGAGGTGCCGATCCGCCGTACGCCAGATTTCTGCCAGTCGAGATTGTCCAAAGCGGGATTTTGTAGGTGTTGGCGATCTTGAAAATCTTCTGGATTTGTTCGACGCCGTCCGGCGCAACGGCAGCCGACGGGACGGGATCTTCGGGCTCGTTCCAGAAGGGAGAATATGCGTCGCGGTAGAGGTCGGTGTCCTCCTCCGAGGAAAACACCCACTCTTTCCCGATGGCCGCTTCGAATTGCTTCAGCGCGTCGACGAAATCCTTTTCGCTCACGCCGGGCGGAACTCTCATCCCGTGCTTGCTCCTGTCTCGATGAACCTTCAAAAGTTCCTTGCGCTACTCGCTCAGATCGCGGCAGAAACGGCGATGTCCGAAAGCCGCTGGAACCGCTCGATATTGTCAGCCTCGTTCATCACGCCTGCCGAAAGGCAGACGAACGTCATGTCGCGTTCGGGGTCGATCCAGAAGACCGAACTTCCTGCCCCGAAATTCCCAAATGTCCGAGGCGAAGTGAACGTCCCAAAGTGGTGGTGGCACATGGCCTCGCCGCGCAGGAAGAAACCGATTCCGATATATGCGGGTGACGGCTCCCATCCGCGCGAGAGCAGCATCGCTTTGAAAAGCTCGTTGGGCCTTTCGCCCGTCTGATTCTTCGTCGCCATCTCCAGAATTCTCGGCGAAAGAATCCGCGCTCCGTCCAGTTCGCCGCCCCGCCTTAGCATCTCCGCGAAACGGAACATGTCGTAGACCGTCGAGATGCATCCCACCCAGGGCATCTCGGCTTCTTCTTCTTCGAAAGCACCGTTGGGCCCGAGATTGCTGTGCCCAAGATGATCAAGCGGAAACTTGTCGAGAAAGATCGGCACGATGTGGCGGGCGCGAAGGTCCTTTCGGACGCCGATCGAAGTGTCTTTCATTCTTAGCGGCTTCAGAATTTCGTCCTCGACGATTTGCCGGTACGACCGTTTCTTCGGATCAGTCCGGCGCACCGCCTCCCCCATCAACGCATGTGCCGCCATCGGCGCGTACGTGATCAGTTTCCCCGGCACTTCGACGCTGTGAACGTATTTGCAGATCGCTGCGATGATCTCGTCCAGCCGGTCGATGTACATGCCGGGCATAGGTGTGAGAACGCTCGGCAACCCGGAGCTGTGCGTCAGCAGATGGTAAAAAGTGATCTCCTGGCGCAGCCCACCGGAAAATTCCGGAATGATCTGGGAGACTCTTGTCGTCAGCGCGAACTCACCGCGCTCGATCGCGCGGAAAACTAGAACATTTGTAAGGGCTTTTGTCGTGGAGAACAGGCTGAAGATGGAATCTTTGGTGAGCGGTTTCTTATCCTTCGCGTTTCCGTATCCGATGGCCTCGTGCAGGCCGACGATGCCGTGGCGGGCCACCAGAATGACCGCACCATAATAAAGGCCGCGCTCGACATCGCACTCGATGACCGATCTAAGATGAAGAAGCCTTTCAGCAGCGAGACCGTGCTGATCGGCTTGACCCGTCATTCCGGCATGCCCCCCTGAGGAAGAGAGATCGCTGTTACTTCTTGTTATTGCGCGTGAGGTACGCTGCGATCGCGTCCAGATCCGCATCGCTGATTTCCGTCTTGCGGAAAATTGGCATGATCGAAATGCCGTTACGGACGTACGTCTTGATGAGCTGAGGCGTCAGATCCGTCCGCTGGTCGAGCAGCGCCGGTTCTGCGCCCTTATACTTCGCCTGCAACGCCATTGTGCCGGGCTTTCCCGGCCCCTCACCGTGGCACATCGAGCAGTAGTTCTGGTATTCCACGTAGCCTCGCGGCTGGCCTTCACCGGAAACCGTGGCTTTCACCCACGCCGATTTCACTCTTTCTCCTTGCTGGGCGGCAGCAGTATGAGTATGAGCCGCGAGTAAGAAGGCGAACGCCACCGCGAGTCCGATGCCCGTATTCTTCATGCCTTGGCCTCCCTCAAGTGTTTGGGCCAAATGCCGTATCTGCCCGCCGAAAGAATTCCGTTTGGATCGACTGCATCCTTGAGCGATTCGTGAAACCGCAGCAGCGCGTGGTTGTTGAAGGAATAGGTGTCCATCACCGAACCCTGGTGAGCGGGTGCAGTTCGGTATTCTCCCCACCCGTGCTCGGCGGCAATCTTGACGAGCTGCTTGAACGACGCCCGGTTTTTCTTGTTCGTCTCCACGTCATGCGTGATCGGAAAACCAAAGAGGAAGATGAACGCCCGCTCCCAGTAGCACGTGGGGAGGCTGAACGCCGGAATCGGCAGATCAAGCTCTTTTGCGGCCTGCCGGAATACGCGGTTGGCTTCAAAGATCGCTTCGCCCGTCCTGGGAATGATGGGCGAGAACCAGATATGCCCGTTTCCCGGTGTCGGGTTCGTTTCCGACCGCGCGCCGATTGAAAACATCTGCAAACTGGGAATGCCAAATTGCGGAAGGTTGAACTTGGCCTGCTGCTCCGGAGTCAGCGGCAGCTTGTATGCGCCGCCGTCCGTGAACTTGGCTCCCGGAATGGCAGAGAATTTTTCCTTCGCGAACTCCCAATTCCCCGCGTTGGCCTGCGGGCCTCCATAGAAGCTGACCGTGCAGCTCCAGTGTGGGATGCCCTTCTTCATGGCGTAGGCGTCCATCGCGTCCGGATCCGGGCCGCCAAGTCTATCGAGCAAATTCGCAAGTTCTGGGTCCGGCACGGGGCCTGCCTGCCCCAGTGGACCTCTCGCGAGCAAGGGGCTTCCGAAGAACGGCATGCCATTGGTGCAACCGGTGTTTTCAAGATAGCCGAGTATGTCGACGAACGGGATCAGATCGTTGAACCGCGGAACGGTGACTGTGCCAACCTGGTAGGAATCCGGCGCGGGAAGCATCCAGAATCCCATCTTCGTCACGACGCCGAAATTCGACTGCGAAAATACTCCGTCAATCCAAGGCCCGAAACCGGATTTGTACTGTTGCCAGGTCTTCGAACCCGGTAGCGCGCCCATCCCGGTGCGCAATATTTCACCGTTTGCCAGCACCACTTCCATCCCGCAATGAGAATCGAAGTGATTCCGAAACTGTGGGAGCAAATAGCCGCCGCCGCGATCGAGAGCGTTTCCGATCGGGCTGCCCCAGCCGGGATCGGGGACGTCGACCCACAACTTGATTCCTCTCTCCTGGATGTACCTATAGAGGTCGAAGTAGCTGACGCCCGGCTCAACGAGACAATAGGCGTTTCTCTCGTTGACCTCGATAATCCGGTTCATGCGTTTCAGGTCGAGAACGACGCTCCCGGAATACGCGGGTGCTGAGCCGCCGTACCCGAGGTTCTTTCCCGTTGAGACCGGATAGATGGGGATTTTGTACTTGTTTGCGATCCGAACGATCTGCTGCACCTGTTCGACGCCGTCGGGCGCCACGGCTGCCGACGCAACCAATTCATCCGGCTCGCCCCAAAAGGGCGAGTAGGCGTCGCGATAAAGAGCCACGTCCTCGTCCTCGGTAAACACCCACTCTTTGCCAACGACGTTTTCGAATTGCTGGATGGCTTCAGAAAAGTCGCTCGGACTGACTCCTGGGGGAACCTTCATCTCAAACCCCTTCCGTGTTGAGAGAGCAAGATGTTTCTATGCAGAACGGACACTCGAGTGCACGGGCGCTATGACCCATGAAATCAGAAGGTCCGTCTCATCGTGGCCGGATGGTCCTGCGGATGCGCCGATGATGGTCGTCTTCGAGGGGGTGAACCGGCCCTCCGGGCTATGCATCACAACCTCCGCAATCCGGACGCCCCAAGCAGGGCCGTCCGAATCCAGTCCTGCGGCCTGGCGCAGCGTACTTTCATGGCCGGTCAATGCGTGTGCCACATCGCCATTCGGCAGGAACTTGTGGTCACCGCGGTAGACGACGCGCATGCCGTGATCCCACGCGAGCCGTTCCAGGCAGAAGAGCGCCCCATGCCCTGTGAGACCCGCAATTGCCACCGGCCCCTTCTTCCAGCGGAGATCGAGATCGTGAAACCACAAATCGGTGATGTCTCCCTTGATTCCGTGGACTTCCGCTCCCATCCTCTTTGCCTCTCTGCCGAACTGCACGCTGGCCGGGAATCTCTCGTCGAAAACGACTTTGTAGAGTGGCGTCGCAGCGGGTTCCTCTCCGATCGCGAAAGCAGACGGCGATAGTCCGGCCCGTGCGGAAATCGGCAGCGCCAGTGCCGCCATGCCCACTTGTAGGAATTCTCTGCGGCTTGCCATATGGACCCTCCCCATGCGAGCTGGAACTGCATTGGTTCTTGCGTGCGGTTCCGCCCCCGTTGGTTGCGCAAAGCGATACACTAGCCGCCTCTTTTATGTCAAGCTCAGATTCACCCTGCCGCTTCGGCGCGGCGCGCGAACAACTTCCGTTCGGTGCATCGCATCGGAGATGCAGGTCTTGATTTGGCATCGGCCGGGCCGGGAAAACCAAAGACCACACAATGATGCGAACGATGGGAATCTTTGTTGCTCTCCTTCTCGCGAGCGCATGTGCTTTTGCTCAGGCTCCAGGGCCCATGCAAGCGGAGTCATCGCTGCCTCATGACCGGCACGAAGGACTGACGATTTCGGCGGATGCTTATGCCGACCAGGCGCGCGCGAAGAAAAAATTCGGCAAAGCCGATCCGGTGTCCGTGGGCATCCTCCCCGTGGAGGTATTTCTGCACAACGAAACGAACCAGCCCATCCACATCGACCTGACCACGATTCAGCTCACCGTCCACCCATCCGGAAGCCAGCATCAGGACGTCGATTCATTGGCGGTCCAGGATGTGGCCAGCACCATCGCTCATCCGGAGGGGCCTTCGGCTCCGCACGCGCGCCGCTTTCCCGTTGGAATCCCTTCCGGAACGGACAGCAAGACCGACAAAATGCTCGACATCCTGCGGCCCATGGCCCTGGATTCCGACATCATCCCGCCAATGGGCACGATCCACGGCTTCGTTTTCTTCGATCTCAATCGCGACATGTCTCTCGCGGAAGGTGCTAGTCTCTATGTTCCGGATGTTACAGTGGCAGCGTCGTCGAAGCCCTTGATGTTCTTCGAAGTGTCGCTCGGGAAGTCTGCCTCGCAGTGAACCACAGTGATGACTCTGCGCCCGCACAACCCCGTCACATTTACATCCCGTTGCCCGCGCGGGTATGATGAAACTTTCACCTTTCGCCCAATGTCGAGACTGTACGCACTGCTTCTGGCCGCCTTTCTCCTCTTCGGTGTTGCCCTGCCTGGCGCGGCGCAGAGCCCTCCCCTTTTCCCGCTCAGCGACGTGAAGCCTGGCATGAGAGGTGTCGCCTATACGATTTTCGACGGCGACCAAGTCGAGAAAGTCGATCTGGAGATTATCGGAGTCTTGCACAATGCCGTGGGGCCGAAGCAGGACGTCATCCTCGTCCGTTTGCTCGGCGACAAGGTGCAGCAAACAGGCGTCGTCGCGGGTATGAGCGGCAGCCCGGTCTATCTCGATGGCAAGCTACTCGGCGCGCTGGCCTTGAAACTTGGCACCTTCACGAAAGAGGCTATTGGCGGCGTAACTCCCATCGAAGACATGCTCGAAGTCGAGCGCGTTTCCGCTTCACCGCTGCCTGCGGGACCGACTGTGCCTCCGAACACGCCCGCCAAGAGCGCTGGCTCCACCACAGCCTTGCCCCCATCTAGTTTCCAGACTCCCGTCGCGATCCCCGAAGATTTCGCGCGGCAGATTGCTGCCGGCCACGGCCAGTTTCTGGTTCCGATCGAGACGCCGCTTGTCGCAGCGGGCTTGTATCCCGAGACGCTCGCCCGTTTCGGCAACCAGTTTTCCGCTTGGGGGATGGCCATGATGGCGGGCGGCACGGCATCGCCATCACCGGATGACGCGCAGCTCAAGCCTGGCGAAATGGTCGGCATCGACTTGATTCGCGGCGACCTCTCGCTCAGTTCCGGCTGCACCGTAACTACCGTCGACGGTCCCCGCCTCCTGGCGTGCGGCCATTCGCTTTTCGGCTTCGGCTCCATCGACATACCGATTTCGCGCGCGCACGTGGTTATGACTCTTGCCTCCGCCCAGTCTTCCACGAAGATCATCACGACGGGTGGGACGATCGGCACGCTGAAACAGGACCGGCAGACGGCCGTGATGGGAATTCTCGGCGCGGGTCCGCCGATGATTCCAGTGGACGTCACGCTCGAGACGGCGTCCGCCGAGAAGAAGTACCACTTCGAAGTCATCGAAAGTCCGCAGTTGGCTCCAACTCTTGTAGCCACGGCCGTCTTCAATGGCATCGTCGGCAGCCCCGTATACGGCGAAGGCTCGACGCTCCAACTCGAGGGTGTGATTGATCTCAAAGGACACACGCCTGTAAAGCTCGACGACCTCTTCGCGCCAACAGATCAACCCGTCCCTGCAGGATTCTTCGTGGCAACGGAAGTCCAAAGCGCGTTTGCGCGTATCTTCTCCAACCCCTACGAGCTGCCGGATATTGAGCGCGTCGATATGCGCATCAAGACGCTGGCCGAGCGCCGCTGGGCCACGATCGACAATGCCTGGCCGGAAAAAAGCGAGGCGCATCCCGGCGAAACGGTTGCCGTCAAAGTTTTGCTCAGGCCTTATCGTGGCGAGCCGTTCATTCAAGAAGTCCCCGTCACCATACCGGAGCAGGCCACGCGCGGCACGCTTCAACTCGTCGTCAGCGACGCTGAATTCCTGAACCGCAATGTGCAATCCCTCGCGGCAACCTCGCAAGGCCAGCTCGCGGGGCTTGAGGAATTGATTCAGCTCGTCAATCGCGAGAGGCACAATGACCGGCTGTACGCCACGCTCTTTCAGGCCACGCCGACCATGCTCCTCGAAGACAAGGAAATGCCCAACGCTCCCCTCTCGGCGATCAACGTCCTTGACCGCGCCCAGAATGTGGGCGGCGCGCGCCTGCTCGGACAGTCCACGGTCGGCGAATGGTCGGTCGATATGCACCAGATTGTCGCGGGCCAGCACTTTCTGACGATTACTGTGAAGTGAGTCCCCGAAACAAAGGAGATCGGATGAAGCGGCGAACTCTTCTCGCATGTCTGCTCGTGGTTGCGGCCCTCGCGCCCATTGCCGTGCGAGCCGAACACACGCGCTACTGGCGGCAGACCGATTTCCTGGATTTCGAGAAGGGCACCCCCAAGGGAGTCGCCATCCGCAGCGATGGCACGCTCACGCCCGCGCCGAAATTTTCTCCCTTTGCCGATCCGAATCTTGCGTACGTGTGGGCACTGCGCCTCGATTCGAAAGGACGCGTCTATGCTGCGGGCGGCTCAAACGCAAAAGTTCTGCGGTTTGACGACTCCGGCAAATCGACCAGCGTTTTCGAATCTTCAGAGCTTGTAGCTCAGGCGATCGCTTTCGACGCGAAGGACAACCTCTATGTGGGAACTTCGCCCGACGGCAAGGTCTACCGCGTCACGCCCGACGGCACGAAGAGCATTTTCTTCGAGCCGAAGACAAAATACATTTGGGCGCTGGCATTCGATTCGCACGGAGATCTTTTCGTCGCAACAGGTGACAAGGGCGAAGTCTTTGTCGTCGCGCCGGACGGCAAAGGCCAGCTTTTCTACCAGAGCCAGGAGCGCCATGCACGGTCGCTCGCATTCGATTCGAAGGGCAAACTTCTGATCGGCACCGAGCCGGACGGCCTGATTCTGCGGATTGAAATCGTGCTCAAAGATCCGCAAGCAGCGCCCGCGGCGGGTGCGCCATTCGTGATCTACGAGACGAACAAGGCCGAGGTGACCTCTCTGATCGCCGATGGTTCCGGAAATATCTACGCAGCTTCGGTTGGGGAGAAAACACGTGCGCCTCGCGTTCCCAATATTGTCATTCCGAATCCCCCGGCGCAGGCTCCCTCTCCCGCAGCCCGTGGCACCGCCCCTGGTGTTGTCGTTGTCCCACAAACCCAAACAAACGCTCCGCCGCAGCCAGCTTCCTACACATTTCCTGTGCTCTCCTCCACCGGCGGCGCCGAAGTCGTTCGCATTGCTCCGGATGGTTCGCCGGAAACTCTTTGGACTTCGCGCGAGGATCTCGTATTCAACTTGGGCCTTTCGCCCGCCGGAAAGATTTTTCTCGGCACGGGCGATAGCGGAACGGTGATCGAATTAGAAGGTGGTCACATCTATGCAAGCATTGCGAAGACGACTTCTTCGCAAGTGACGAGTCTTGTCTCCGCATCCGATGGCAGGGTTTTCGTTGCCACGGCAAATCCCGGAAAGGTTTTCACTCTTGGTCCTGGCTATGAGCCGAACGGCAGCTTCGAATCCGAGCCGTTTGACGCCAAAATCTTTTCGCGCTGGGGAAGGCTCACGTGGTGGGGCGAGAATGGAGCCACGGATGGAAAAGTCGAGTTCTACGTCCGCTCGGGCAACACGTCGACGCCCGAAGAAAACTGGAGCGCGTGGGCCGGCCCGTACAAGGATTCCTCGGGCTCTGCCACCGATTCCCCGGCTGCGCGATTCGTTCAGTGGAAGGCCGTCTTTGTCGACACAGATAATAAAGGTCTTCCGCCAAGCATCTCGTGGGTGAATCTCGCGTACCTGCCGAAGAACGTTGCGCCCGTTGTCGACGATATCGTGATCCAGGATCCGGGCGTTCGCATCCAGGGATTTTCAGCTTCCACCTCCGTCCCCGGAACGAGTGCTCCCGTCCCGCTTCGCTATCCACGCACTCCCGGTGTTCCGTCCTTCTCCGTTGCTGGTGAAGAGTCGCCCGCGCGAAGCGTCCAAGGCGAAACTCCCACGCAGGGATTTGAACAAAAGGGTTATGAAAGCGCCCTGTGGAGCGCGCACGACGACAATGACGACGCACTCGTCTTCGCCATCTTCTATCGCGGCGAAGGAGAGCAGAACTGGCGCTTGCTGAGAGACAAGCTCCGTCAGCGATTCTATTCCTGGGATACTTCGACGATGCCGGACGGCCCCTATCGCCTCAAGATTGTTGCGTCCGATTCCCCCTCGAATCCGCCCGATCAGACGCTCGAGGGCTCCCGCGAAAGCGACCGCTGGCAGGTTGCCAATACGCCGCCCCGCATCGATAACTTGCGTGCCGGCGCGGGTCTCCTGAACACGAAAGCTTCCTTTGATGCGGTAAGTTCCTCAGGAGCGATCGCACGTGCGGAATACAGTATCGATTCCGGCGACTGGCAGATCGTTTTCCCCACAGGATCGCTTTCGGATTCTTCCAAGGAAAGCTACTTCATGCAGCTTCCGGGGCTCCCACCGGGTGAGCACACCCTTGCGGTGCAGGTGATGGACGATTTCAAGAACACGGCCGCGGCAAAAATCACGTTCACGGTCCAGCCCCACGGCCCGACTACGCAATAGGCAGCTTTTCGCACACCTCGCGAACGCGCGTCATTCTGCCTGCCCTGACGCAGGAAGGGAGCGCAGCGTCCCGAGTCGGGATGCGCAGTCGAAGAATCTCTCTTAGGATTTGCAATCACGCAGGACGCAGAGAATCAAATGATCTCTAAATATCCTCTGGCCGCCAGTCTGTGGGCGGGAAGGCGACTTTCCAAAAATCCGGTGCGGGTCCGTCGAATTCCAGCGGAGTGTGAAATCCTTCCGGCATTTCGCGCGGCGCTCGAACCACTTTGCACGCCACGCGCTCCCTGGTCCCGCTGTGTTCGAGCACCACTCGAGTTTCGAGCGGAAGATTCTGTTGGATCACCACCAGCGCGCCGCGCGGATTCACACTCAGTGTAAACGCGTCGATAGTCTGTGCCGTGCCGTTCGTCATCATGTGAATCTGCGCCCGAATGCGCAGCAATACGCGCTGCCCGCGGCGGCGATCCTGATCGACAAGCGTCTGCCGGGATGCATTTTCGTCTGCGGGCTTTCTGGAAATGGGCACTCTCGGCTTGCTCGCGATGCCTGGCGTTGGATGCTTGACCGGTGGAATCTTCCCAGAATTGACAGTCAAAGTTCGACACCCCAGAAATTGAGATCGGCCCCGGCGAGTTCCACTCCAAGGTCCCACCCGTCGGGCCGTCGCGTTCCCTTCCAGACAACTACAGCAGCCGCTGCTTGTTGCGTCGAAAGATTTGTCAGCCGGAGCCTCTGCTGGGTCTCGATCTCCTTCGGGCTTACGAGCAGGCAGCCATAATTGTTGACCACTCGCGTGAATCCTGCCTCGAAGTGCTGAAGTCCGGCGGTTTCGCTCCACTCGATGGTTACGGGCACGCGCGAATTCATCCGGGGGCCACGCCGCTTGTCTCGCATCCGCATATCTCGGGGCTGGTCGTCCCTAAATGGCATCTTGCCCGGGTGCTCCCACGGAAGCTTAGAGAAATGAAGAACTTAGAATTCCTACTCCTCGTGTTAATGGATACGTTTCAGATGCTAGGCGCGTAGTAGCGGATGGTCAATGGTACGACTAGACAGCCAGTTTTCGCCGGTCAGGAGAACAGGAGAAAGAAAGGGGAGAGTTTCTCAGTCCGCTGAAGCACGCCCTTCCGTCAATCCGGGTCTTCCAAAGCCGACGATCCTTCCGAATCGGCGCTCCATCCAGCCTTGGAATGAGTCCATGTACGTGTAGAAAACGGGAGTCAGATACAGAGTCACGAGCTGCGAGAACACAAGTCCTCCGCAAACGGCGAGTCCCAGCGGCCGCCGCGAATCCGAGTTTGCTCCCAAGCCAAATGCGATCGGCAGCGTGCCCATCAACGCTGCCATGGTCGTCATCATGATCGGCCGGAAACGAACCAGGCAGCCCTGATAGACTGCCTCGGCGGGTGTCGTGTGCCCCTCTCGTTCGCGCGCAATGGCAAAGTCCACCATCATGATTGCGTTTTTCTTCACGATGCCGATCAGCATGATCACGCCGACGAAGCCATAGAGATCGAGGCTGTACCCTGAAATTTGAAGCGTCAAAAGCGCGCCGAAAGCGGCCGATGGCAATCCGGAAAGAATCGTAAGCGGATGGATGAAGCTCTCGTAGAGAATGCCCAGAACGATGTAGATCACCAGAATCGCAATCAGCAGCAGAATGCCGAGGCCCGAGAGCGAAGACTCGAACGCCTGCGCATTCCCTTGAAACTGCGACGTGACCGTTGCCGGAAGGTTCGTGCGCGCAAGCTCATTCACCTCGTCTACTGCTTGGCCGATCGCCACGCCGGGCTTGAGATTGAAAGAAATCGTCACAGCCGGAAGCTGCCCGAGGTGATTTACGCTCAGAGGTCCGAGACTTTCCCCGAGGCTGGCCACGGCACTTAGCGGCACAAGGTTGCCGGTGGTCGACCGGATATACAGCAACGAAAGCGCTGTGGGGTCACGCTGGTACTGGTCTTCCAGTTCCATCACGACCCAGTATTCATCGTTCGGTGCGTAGATCGTCGAAATCTGCCTTTGCCCATACGCCGTGTACAGTGCGTCCTCTACCTGTGCCGCATTTACGCCAAGTGCGGAAGCTTTGTCTCGGTCGATGTCGACGTTGACTTGCGGATTCTTGATCTGCAGGTCGCTTGTTACGTCCTGAATGTGGGGGAGCCTTTCCATCTTCTGCTCGAAGTCCGTGGAAACGCGATAGAGTTCGGACGTGTCCGGGCTTTGCAGAGTCACTTGGTAAGGGCTGTTTGTTACCTGCCCGCCGATTTGAATCGGTGGAGGATTCCTGAGGTACACGGCGAGCCCTGTAATCCCTCCCAATTTCGCGCGAAGCTCTTGCATCACTTCATTAATTCCAGGATGGTGCCAGAAAAGAGGCGCAATCGCGCGAAGCGTGCTCCCCACAACTGGCACGCCGCCGTACTTCCTTTCCAGCGCGAGCATCGCCTGGCTGGGAACCTTTGGACGTTCGGAAGGCGGCTTTAGATGGATAAAGACGAACCCGGAGTTCGTGCTGCCGCTCACCGTGCCGAGACTCGAAAAGAAGCCGTGCATGTTCGGATCGTTGAGGATGATCCTGTTCAGGTCGTCCTGATGCCGCTTCATGGCATCGAAAGAAATTCCCTGCGCGGCCAGCGTGTAACCCTGCAGCGTCGATGCGTCAACCTCGGGCAGAAATCCCTTGGGAATGATCACGAACTGCCAGCACGTGATAAGCAGGATGACGCCCGACGAAATCATTACGAAAGCGCGATGACGCAGAGCCCACTGTAACGACCCGTCGTATTTCTTCAAGAGGCCATCGAAGAAGCCCTCGAGGGCCATGTACACGCGGCCGTGCTTTGCTCCGTGCTGGGGCTTGATGAAACGGCTGCACAGCATCGGCGTAAGCGTCAGCGAAACGAACCCGGAAACCAGCACGGCCATCATGATGACAACGGAGAATTCATGCAGCAGACGCCCGATAATTCCGCCCATGAACAACACAGGTATAAACACGGCCGCGAGGGAAATCGTCATCGAAACGATCGTGAAGCCGATCTCCTTGGATCCTTTCAGGGCCGCTTCCATGACTCCTTCGCCCATCTCCATGTGACGCACGATGTTTTCGAGCATCACGATGGCATCGTCCACCACGAATCCCACGGACAGCGTGAGTGCCATCAAAGACAGGTTGTCCAGCGTGTAGTCCAGCAGGTACATCACCGCGAATGTGCCGATGATCGACATCGGCAGAGCGATGCTGGGAATCACGGTTGCAGAAAGGTTTCGCAAAAACAGGAAAATCACGAGGACCACGAGGCAAATCGCGAGGAAGAGCGTCGCCTTCACTTCGTTCACGGAATCCTGAATGCCCGCAGAGCGGTCATAAACCTCAATCATGGAAAGCGAAGGCGGGAGGATGGCCTGAAATTGAGGAAGAATTTGCTTTACCCGCCTTACCACCTCCACCGTGTTCGTTCCCGGCTGCCTCTGCACGGCGAGGATGACGGCGTGCCCATCGTTGTAGTAGTTGTTAATTTTGTCGTTCTGCACGCTGTCGAACACATTCCCCAGTTCGTCCAGCCGCACCGGCGATCCATTTCGGTAGGCGATGATCAGGGGCTGGTAGAGCGACGCTCGCGTGAGCTGTCCGTTCGCTTGCACCGTAAAGGCTTTGTGCTCGCCGAAGAGAGTTCCAGTCGGCAGATTCACGTTCCCGTTCTGAACTGCAGAGCTCACCTCGTCGATTCCGATCTGTCTCGCAGCCAGTGCGCGCGGATCAAGCTGAATTCTGACGGCATATTTCTGCGACCCGAACACCTGCACCTGAGCCACGCCGGGCAGCATCGAAATCCGCTGTCCCAGGAGCGTTTCCGCATATTGATCCACTGTGTAGAGGGGCAACGTCTTCGAAGTGAGCGCGAGGAAGAAAACAGGCTGATCCGCAGGATTCACTTTCTGGAATGTCGGCGGGCTCGGCATGTTTGGCGGAAGCTGGCCTGCGGCGCGCGCAATAGCTGCTTGCACGTCCTGCGCGGCGCCGTCGATGCTGCGGCTCAACTCGAACTGCAGCGTGATCTGCGTGCTGCCGAGGTAGCTCGTGGAGGTCATCGAATCGATGCCGGCAATCGTCGAAAACTGCTTTTCGAGTGGAGTGGCTACTGCTGCGGCCATCGTATCGGGGTTTGCGCCCGGCAGATTCGCCGAAACCTGAATCGTGGGAAAATCTACGGTCGGCAGATCGCTCACCGCGAGAGAGCGGTAGCCGAGCAATCCAAAGAGCAGGATTGCCGCCATGACGAGCGTCGTCATGACCGGCCGCCGAATGAAAGGTTCAACGATGTTCATGGATCTGATCGACTTCTAGCTCCGAGCCTTTCGT
>Ga0187780_10000802_pt1 | contig 23403 bp, 22 predicted proteins | sample 1015_Q2_SP10_20__FD_132429 | JGI IMG/M metagenome (GOLD analysis project Ga0187780, IMG submission 132429) | Tropical peat soil microbial communities from peatlands in Department of Meta, Colombia - 1015_Q2_SP10_20_MG | ecosystem: Environmental > Terrestrial > Soil > Wetlands > Peat | place... | reverse complement strand
GACTATCTTCGATTGAAGTGACGACAGGCAGGCTGGTTCAGCGCCGAACCTGACCTCCAGGGAGTAGTGGAGAAAGATACTTTTGGGAGCGCCATCTCGCCCGTTTGCTGAGAAGCGAACATGGCTGGAAAAGTCATCGTAATCACGGGGGCGAGCAGTGGCATAGGAGCTGCGCTCGCCAAACAGCTCGGCGCTAGAGGAGAACTCCTCGCCATTGGGGCGAGGCGGGAGCCACTAATCAAGGAGGTGGCGGCCGAAACGGGCGGCAAGACTCTGGCGGTAGTCACCGATGTCACGAAGAGGTCGGATGTGGAACGCCTCAGGGACGCGGCACTGAAGGAGTACGGCAGGGTTGACGTCTGGGTCAACAACGCGGGAAGGGGGATCAACAAGCATGTCGAGGACCTTACGGATGAGGACGTGAGGAGCACAATCGATGTAGTGCTGATGTCGGTGCTGTACGGAATGCAAGCCATCCTCCCGCACTTCAAGGCCAGAGGAGAGGGTCACATCGTCAATGTGTCATCCTTCCTAGGGCGGGTCCCTTTCACGCCATATCGCTCGATATACAGCGCTTCGAAGAGCGCCGTGAACGTCCTCAGCGCAAACCTCAGGATGGACCTCAAGTCAAGGTACCCAATGATCCACGTCTCCGTCATGATGCCGGGGGTGGTCGACACCCCATTCCATCAGATTGCTGGACCCGGGCTTTCAGTCAGAGCTGGCGGATTCCTGGGACAGGCGAGGGTGGAGTCTGCGGACGAGGCGGCCCAGAGGATAGTCGTTCTAATCGACAAGCCTGCCCCTGAGGCCTACAGCAATCCGGCCGCCATTGACCTGGTCACTTCCTACTTCAGAGATGTCGAGGGGTTCGAGGAGGACTTCTCTAGAAGAGAAGGAAACGGGCCTCACGGATAAGCGTCTCCTCACGATTGAAGGAGAATATGGGACCAGCATCGTCCAATCTATGATCTCCTCAATGCCTCGACGGGGTTCATCCTGGAGGCTCTCCAGGCAGGAACCAACCCTCCGAAGACACCAACGGCAACTGCGAGGAGCACGGCCGCCGCGAAGAGCTCAGGGCTTATTGCGGGAGCGATGGAGAGAGTGGTTGAGGACGTGGAAGCTGTGAATGAGGCGCCCCCGCCTGCCCCGCTCCGCACCGCGAACCCGCCGCCTCCGAATCCCCCGCCTCCTCCCCCTCCCGCACCGAGCGCGAGCGTGGACCTGCTGAGTAGCGAAATCACCACGTAGGAGAGCCCGTATCCCACCGCCGCGCCCGTCACTCCTCCGGCCAGTCCAGTCACGAGAGCTTCCGTGATGAAGGTAAGCATTATCCCGCGGCTGGTCGTTCCGAGGGCTTTCAGGATCCCTATCTCCTTTGTCCGTTCTATTACGGAGGTGAGCATGGTGGTCATTATGCCTATGAAGGCTACTAGGACCGAGGTCCCAGCTACGGCTTCAAGAAGGGTCGTCGCACCCGAGGTCACAGACTGGATTGAGGAGAGCAGGGAGCTTATGCTTGTGACCCTCATGCTCTGGCCGTACAGGTTCGTCAACTCTGTGACCACCTGATTAACGACGGCCGAGCTGGAGGCTACTACCATGACCCCCGAGTAGCTTTGGGTGTGCGAAATCAGTTGGCCGGCGGACAGCGGGATGAACACGGAGGTATCGGGGTCTATCCCAAACCCCTGTCCGAATTTCGAGAATATGCCTGTCACCACGAACGAGCGCTGAGACGAACTTCCGCTCGATGGCCCGCCCGCAAAGCCGAACCCGAACGCCGACCGTCCTACGTTGGAAAGGGTGAGGACTTGGCTGACCGAGAGGTTAGTCGCGCCCTGGATTCCCGGATGCGCGACAGAGTATCCGACGATGGCGCCCACCTGGTCGGAGGACGAAGGAGCTGTGCCTTCAGACAAGGACAGCGTCGGAAGAACCTCGTGCAGCTGCGTGAGGTCAGCCGCAATCACTGTGACCCCCAACGTCTGGCTGCCCTGAGTCATCTGGCCGCTTATTTCGATGTACGGCAGCACGTATGAAACTCCCGCCAGGCCTTCGATGGAAGGAAGGTCCGTGTAGGTGAGGCTCGAACCACGGCCGACGGGGCTGACGAAGACAGTGGTTGCGCCTAGGTCGGCAAACCTAGCCGTTGCAGCGTTTGTGTAGCCCTGAGTGGCTCCGACGAGTGAGACTATCGTTGCCGGGCCGATCATTATTCCGATGATTGTAAGAACCGCCTTCAGCTTCCTTTCAGTAAGGGCCTTCGTCGAGAACTTTAGAAGGTCTGTGGGGCGCAGCCGCATTCACCACCGCGTCAGATTACTTCGTGGTCGGATTTGTGGTCGCTTACTTCCTCGGCACCCACCGTAGATGCCCTGTTCCTCCTGATGTAGACAAAACCGATGAGAACGACGACCGCAAGTGCGGCGACCACGCCATATTCCAAGTATGTGAGTGAATCGGTCCCCGACGAAGATGTCGTGGACCCCGAACTCTGGCTCTGTAAGAGTTGCCCGGCGGACTTCAACGCGGTGGGCAGGCTCTCCAAGTACCGCCCACTCTGACCCAGACTGTCAGTGTAGCTGATGCTGACAGTCAGGTTAGCCTTGGGGACAGAGGCAGCCTGAGGCACGTAGCTTATGGTGACGCTGAATGGAATCGGGGTGTTCGGGTCCACCTCTCCAACGTAGTCCTGTCCACTGGAGTCCTTCGAACCGCCAAGGGAACCAGTTACACTTGCGTAGTACGCGCTTGAGAATCCCTCGTTGAGGATGGAGCCGGTTACAACAATCGTGCTATTGGCTTGGGTGATCGTCGGACTCTGGATCACAAGGTCGATGTTCCCGGAGAGGACTAGGCCGGATGAAAAGACCGCGCTCTTCAAAGTGCCCGAACTGTCGAGGTAAGTTACTCCTACGGAGGCCGAATAGAACCCAGGAGAAGAGCTAGTTCCGGCACCGACCACGGCTTCATAGAGCACGGATTCACCAGGCTGGAGGACCCCTCCCTTTACAGCGTAGGTCGAGTTCTGGGTGACCACCAGTGGACTAGATACCGTGAGAGACAGAACTGGGGAAGTCAATGAGGAAGACCCTGCATTCTCCACCATGAATGCCACATCGGATTGAGCCCCCACCTTGACGGCGCTCTTCATTGGAGTCACGGAGATCAGGGTAGAGGGGAGCGAGGTGGTGGTGTTGGCAACGTAGAGGCCTAGTGTCTGTGTGACCGTGCCGGGGTTGCCGAATTCGTCCGTGTAGGAGGCAGAAATGGCCAGGGAGACTGGGGACCCAGCTAGCGATTGAGGGACGTAGATTCCGATGTCTGCGGTGGTTGAAGAGTTCGGGCCCAGGTTCCCGACCACGGGGAACTGGCTGAGGACGCTGGACTGCCCCGAGGATGTGATTTGGATGCGGATATCGGAAGCCGGTCCAGAGCCGAGGTTCGTGAGGGTCATGGGCACAGAGCTAGTCTGTCCAGCCACAATCGAGTTCGTCAGGGCTTCGAAGCTCAGCGTAGGCGTGGAGGCGCGGTTAGTATAGAATCCAATCATCTGGGCCCCTGTCTGAGTACTGCCGTAGGCGTCGTAGTAGGTCGTCGAGACTGACATTGTTACCGAGGCTCCCGAAAGCGACGCCGGGACGTAAAGCCCCACACTCATCGACCTTGACTGACCCGGTGGCAGCGACACTAGCTCAAAAATCGGGTTCAGCACGCTGACGCCTGATGCCGAGTCCGAGATTGCAACCTGGGACGCGTCTCCCGACCCTTGGTTGCTCACCGTCAGCGACACGTTGTTCACTCGTCCCGGAACCAACACGAGCGGGGACGCCCTGAAGACCAGATTAGGAACACCTAGCATCGTCAACGAGATTGTGGCGGATTGCGCGTCGTATCCCGAACTCCCTGTGGTCGAATCGGTCCACTGAAGCTCGATTGGAATTGAATAGGCCCCGACCCTAGTAATGTTGGAAATGTCGACGAAGTACGTCAATGTGAAGGTGCTGTCGGGCCCGATTGAGAAGACCGACGCCGTCGCCGTAGAGTTCCCGTATATGTCGGTGAAGCCGGAAATCACCTGCTGGCCAATGGCAGCCGCACTGAGCTGGAGGAGGCCTCTTACGGACTGCGCTTCGAGACTCCCCTGATACTGGACCGTCACCGTGAGGGGAACGTCTGCCATTCCAGGAGCAGCTTCGATGGGCTTGGCCGAGGTCCCCCAGGTGGAGCTCACCACCTGAAAGGGCGCGGAGGTCGACCCGATGGAGACGGGTACAGAGGTCAGGGCAACGAGAATCATGACTCCCAAGGCCAGGAGGGTTCGGATATTCAATTCACGATCTCCTCCCTTTCGACGGTGCCATCTCTGATTGCGATTATCCGCTCTGCCCTGTTCGCGACATCGGGGTTGTGAGTGATTATAACGACGGTCTTCCCGAATTCGACGTTCAGCTGTTTCATGAACTCCATCATGACCTCGGTGTTCTTTGTGTCCAAGTTGCCAGTCGGTTCATCAGCGAGGACTATCGCAGGATCGTTGGCAAGCGCCCGGGCCACCGCCACCCGCTGTCGCTCTCCTCCGCTGAGCTTGTTGACGTTCCTTTGCGCCTTTGAAGCCAGCCCGAACCTCCCTAGGAGAGACATCACGCGCTCCCGCCTCTGATCCTTCGCGACTCCCTCGATGAGGAGCGGCAGTTCTACGTTCTCTAGCGCCGACATCCTTGGAATGATGTTGAAGTCTTGGAAGACGAACCCCAGCTTGCTGTTTCTGATTCGGGCGAGTTCGGCGTTCGGGAGCTTGGAGATGTCGATACCGTCGATGAAGACCTTGCCAGAAGTGGGCCTGTCCAGCGCGCCCAGTAGGTTCAGAAGGGTCGTCTTTCCAGACCCAGATGGCCCGATTATGGCGATGAATTCCCCCTTACGGATGACGAAACTGACGCCACGCAGGGCGAAGGTTGCGTCAGGACCTGTGCCATACCTTTTTGTGAGTTCAATCGCTTGGACCGCAGGGAGCGCGTCCCGGTCGAAGTTTGTGCGCACCAGCAACCCCCCTACGCCGCAGGCTTCACTGGTCTGGCACGGATGAAGATGGAAAAGACTTCGAGAATAAGCCCAGCGGCGACCAGGCCTATTCCCGCCAGAGATTCGATGGCGGTCGTTCCTCCAAATCCAAGGCCCCCGCCGCCGCGCCTGACGGTGGGAAACTGGCCTGCAGTGAAGTTACCCCTGGTGAAGTTCCCCGTGAAACCCCCCGGTGCAGACGTGAATCCTCCGGTGGTGACGGCCCTGAGAAGCGGGTCGCTGATTACAACCAGTGCGAGGCCCACGGCAATGAGCCCGATGCTCGCCAAGACAAGCTTGCTAGCCAATGTGCGTCGGGCAGAGGAGAATGGCCTTGGCTTATAGCAGATTTCCGAGAAGGTTCCAAAATCGTTAGCGAATCCTTGCAAGAAGCCGCTTCCAGACTGCGTCTGAACTGCGAGAGCCGCCACAAGCCCGTGTGAAGGAGTCTAACTGGATTCGCTTTCACTCTAGACTGAGGTAGAGGAACACGGCGTATGCTATGATAGTGAATATGTCCGCGGAGTCCAGAAAGGGCCCGTGCCCGGGGGGGAAGCGGCCGGCGAGCCCCAGGAACAGCGGGTATTCGAGGAGAGACTGCGCGAGCAGTGCGGCAAGCACAATGTTGATGCCGAGCGCGAAGTTTGCCTGGGTCTTGGAATAGACCCCAAGATAGACTACTAGCAGCGCCACCAGCAGCGCGATGCTGACTGTGGAGAGGACCACGTGGAGAATGAAAATGGGGTCGAAGAAGAGCGGCTGGAACTCGTACCGTTCGAAGGGGGCGGGAAACGCAAACGAGAAGATCAGACCGAGGACAATACCTATGATTACGACCAAAGGAACCCAGAGCCTGGTGGCGGCTTTCTTCTCTTTCTTGTCTTCGGTAGCCATCGATTACTTCACTCCTCTCTTCCTGCTTCTTTCGAGTATCTCCTCAAGCATGTTCCAGTGAGATTCCATCGAATCCGACAGAAAGTAAAGCTTGCCATACGAGTTCCCTTCGGTCACCACTATGTGGTTCTGCACCAACACCTTCAGGTGATGTTTGACAGTGGTGTAGTCCAAGCCGAGTCTCTCTGACAGCTGTTGCGCATTCCTCGGCTCCTCCTTGATGGCATAGACGACACGGGCCCTCGTGCTTCCCCCGACACTTCCGGCGAAGAGCCACCACAGGAGCCGCTCGAATGCGTCCACGGTGGCGCCCACGGCCCTGGCTGAAGGCAATAACAGTATCGTTCCGCAGGCGGATGAGGTGCGCGCCCACCCTTCAATCGGCCTCCTCTCCGCACCGATTGAAGTGCTCCTTGGTTTCATCAAGTGCATTGCCTCAACTTCATTGACCTGGTAATGACCCGAGGGTGACCGCGGCCGTAGTGGGAACCCCGGATCTGATTAATCCGAGTTGAATCCTCTGTCCCGCGGTCGCGTTCTCCTCCATGTAGGCGGCGAGTCCGTCCTGATTGAGGACCTTCGTCCCGTCCACGCTGACGATTACGTCCCCTCCCACAAGGTAAGAGGTCCCACCGATTGAGACCGTCGAACTCCCGGCACGAATCCCAGCAACGGCGGCAGGGCTACCAGCCGTCACCTGTTCGACGAGAACACCATACGTCACGTTCGTCTTGGCCGCGAGTGCGAGCTGGTAGCTCATGTCAACCCCGGAAATGCCTAGGTAGGGGTGAAGGCGGTAAGACCCGCTGGAGACGAGAGAGGGTAGCTCGCGAAGAATCGTGTCCGACGGGATGGCGAAGCCGAGCCCCTGCGAGTTGGTCACCACGGCGGTGGTCATGCCGACGACGATTCCGTTCGAATCGAGTAATGGTCCCCCGGAGTTGCCGGGGTTGATTGGAGCGCTGAACTGGATGATGTCGGGAATTGAGACGTTGCTGGTTGATTCTGTAATCGTCCTCCCCGTTTGGCTGACAATCCCGTAGGTCATCGACCCGGACAGCCCGAAGGGATTGCCGATTGCGTATACAGCGTCTCCTACGGCGGCCTCCTGGGCTGGACTGGCCAAAATCAGCGGAACGAACTCGCTCGCAGGTGCCGTCATGGAGATTACCGCCATGTCGCTGTAGGCGTCAGAGCCAACCACCTTAGCCGCGTAAGAATTGCCATTTGAGAAGGTCACTGTCAGGTTCGAAACCCCGTTGACAACGTGAAAATTGGTGACGATGTACGGCGAGCCTCCGTAGGAAACGGCAAAGCCTGAGCCCAGGATTGTCGAAATTGACGTTACGGGCCCGAAGAAGGTCTGGATGACCGTCACTTCGTCTCCCTGCACCGTGACGACGCTGGCCTTCGCGGTGGAGTAGATCTTGGCCGCGCTCAGGCCCGCAGACGAATTTTCGTGGGCCGACATCGCGGCCAACTCTGCTTGGAGGGCCTGATTCGCCAGCTGAACGCTCCCTATCTGATTCTGAAGGCTCGTGATCTGACTCTGGGCGCTCCCAACCTGACTCTGCAGGCTCGCGATACTCGAGGAGTACCCAGTGGGACTGGGCTGTGCGGCTTCAAAGTAAATGAGCACGGCAGCCAAGAGAAGCACCACGACCGCCACCACGACGTAACTCTGCACTCGTGAGTTCCTTGGGACGGGTGATGTCTCCACGGTCGCTCAGTGCGACTTCGGCTATTTAGTGGATTTCCGAAATCACTCCTGAATCCTTAGAGAATCTTAGCACGGCTGCCGGAGGGGGGGTTCAGGAGGCCGCCGAGCCGTCTGACTGCGCTTTCGGCGCCCATGGGGGCAATGGTTCAGTATCCGGGCATCGATGGATCGACCTGCTGGCGCCAAGCTTCGATTCCCCCTTTCAGGTTCGTCACCCCAGCGTAACCAGCCCCCCGCAGAATCCTGGTCACAGCGGCACTCCTGATGCCGTGGTGACAGTAGACCACGATGGAACGAGAAGGATCGAGTTCCTTCATTCTATCGCGAATCTGCCCGACCGGGATGAGCTTGGCTCCTTCGAGGTGGCATATTTCGTACTCGTAGGGCTCTCTGACATCGAGGAGAATCGGCTTCTCGCCGCGCCTGATTGACTCGTCGAGCTCAGAAGGTTCGATGTCGAGGGCCGCGGCCCCTCCCGCAACCTTCGTGCCGCAGAACTCTTCGTAATCGATGAGACCTCTGTTGGTCGGAGACCGCCCGCACACGGGGCACCCTGGATTCTTCTTTATTCGCACCTCCTCGAAGGTGGAATCTCGACCGCTGAAGACTAGAAGCCTCCCCACGAGGGGGGACCCTTCGCCAAGCAGGACGTTGATTGCTTGAATCGCCTGCACGAGGCCCATCACTCCCGGGACGGCCCCGAGGACCCCGGCATCTTCGCATGATTCGACGCTCTCCGGTGGTGGTGGCTGGGGGTACAGGCATCTATAGCACGGTCCTTCCGGGGCGCAGAACACGGACGCCTGCCCGTCGAATCGGAGTGCGCTCGCGTATACGTCGAGCTTTCCTGAAAAGACGCAGGCATCGCTGATGAGGTAGCGGGCTGGCAGATTATCCGTGGCGTCAATCACCACGTCGTAGCTTCTCATGACCTTCATTGCATTGCTAGAGTCGAGCCGGGTGGGGAAGGTGACAACATCTGTAGTTGGATTGACTTGCGACAGGCGGGCCTTGGCAACTTCGACCTTCATCCGCCCCACATCGGACTCCGCGAAGAGGAATTGCCTGGGCAGGTTCGACTTCTCAATCACGTCCCCGTCCGCCAGCCCTATCCTTCCGATGCCGGTGGCCGCGAGGTACGTCGCTGCGGGTGTCCCCAAACCGCCCACCCCTACGACCAGAACCGAGGACGACTTCAGCCTCAGTTGACCTGCGGTGGCTACTTCGGGAAGCGCTATTTGTCTCTCGTAGCGTATCAACTCGTCAATTGACAAGCTAGGAGCCTTCCGCGCCGTGGGTCTGCCTTTTGGCAACCTGATTCGCCTCTCGAGAAGTGCGGGTCTTCTTGAACGGTTCGGTGGCCGAGCGCGCCCTGTCGTGAAGGCGCCCTGCGACGCTGGAATTTTATACCAGCCCCGGAGGCCTGGCATTGGATTGACCGAAGTCGGACAGAAGGCACCGGATTTCACACTCTACGACGCGGACAAGAAGATCCGAACCCTTTCCGAGTTCCTAGTGAAGGGACGGAGAACAATCATCGCGTTCTTCCCCGGAGCGTTCACGGGCGTCTGCACCCAGGAGATGTGCACCTTGAGAGACATGTATCATGACCTCGAGAACCTGAAAGGGAGCGTCGTGGGGATATCGGTGGACGCACCCTTTGCCCAGAAGGCCTTCGCGGAGAGGAATGGCCTCACCTTCCCCCTGCTGTGCGACTTCAAGAGAGAGGCGGTCGAGAAGTACGGTGTGGTGTGGAAAGGTCTCGGCGGGGTTGAGGGCTACATCAGCGCCAACAGGGCAATCTTCGTAGTGGATGGCGAAGGAATCGTTCGGTACAGGTGGGTGGCACCAGATCCTGGAACTCTGCCCGACTTCGACCAGATAAAGCGGGCCCTACACTGAACCCTGAAAACGCTTTAAGATGACTGACTCGGCGGGCGGCAAGCCGCACGCCGTGGCCCTGGTGGTGCAGCTTGGTTAGCATAGGAGGCTGTGGAACGCAGGTGCGGGCACCTCTCGATCGAGGGTTCAAATCCCTCCCAGGGCCTCACACCTAAGGGCCAAGCGCCTCAAGACTCCGATGCCCACGCTCGTCTATCTGAAACCATTCGCCACGAAGTCTCTGACAGCCTTCGAGGCACCATCCTCTATTGGCTTGCCGTGACCTGGCATCAACTTTCGGAACTCGAGCTTTGAAATCTTCTCCACAGAACGCTTCACCTGCTCCATGTCCCTGCTCATGTTCGCCGACGCCAGTTTCAATTTCCCAGAACCGTCAGTCCTTAGAAGGTCCCCGACGAAGATCACCTCTCCTGGCTCGTAGACGGAGATGCTGCCGTCGGTGTGCCCCGGTGTGCCCACGATAGAAAGGGGACCGATGGTCGACCCGTCCTTCAGCAATAGGTCGGGCTTAATCCTCTCCACCTTCATCATCATCCCGAAGACGCCGATCATCAGCCCAGCGAAGCCTCTGCTTTCCTTGAGCTTCATGTCCCCAGAGAGCCTGGGCGCGTCCAGCTCTCCTATTGCCAGCTTTGCCCCGGTCAGCCTTTTCAGGGCAGCAGCGCTCCCCGAATGGTCTCCGTCCGGGTGGGTCAGGACGATGTAGGAGACGTCGGCCGGCATCCTCCCCAGCGTGGTGATGTAGTCGAGCACTCTCCTCTCCTTCCCCGGCGTGCCCGTGTCGATGATGGCTAGGCTCTGACCCTGAAACCCCACCGCGTACGCATTTGAGAAGCCCATGCCTGGAATCAGGTAGACCCCTGCGACTTGAGAAGGGAAGTTCACTGTTGTGTCGCGAGGGGATATCGACCTTGGCCCTTATAACCGACTCGAGGTGCTTCGGCCTCTTAAAGAGAAAAACGAGAAGCGAGCTGATCTTGGTACCCGTAGGGCCCTCTGCTCGCCATTCTTGGAAGCGAGCCCAGCCGTTATTATAGACGGTTGACCAGATATCTTGCCGTGAAGGATCGCGTCGGAGGACAAACCGTCCCCCTTGCCTTGGTATTGCTCAGCGTGCTTGTCCTCTCCACCGCTGGCCCCGCAGTTGCCGATACAACCGGACAGACAAAAGCACCCCCGAGCATTGGGCCAATCTCCGTTTGGCTTTACGAGCTGAACGTCACTAGCAACTCTGACTGGGCCAAGGTCGAGCTCACGGGAGGGCCGATGGTTCTCGGGGTCAACGCTTCGCTGGTTCGAGGCGCCAATGCTCCAGGCCTGAGCTATGCGGCCCAGCCCACTTGGGTTTCGATCAACAAGAAGCCTATGGACACAACGCTGGTCAAGGTGACAATGGAGATAGTCGCAACGGAGGGGACGTCGATTGGGAACGTCACCATCACAAAGGGGAACTTGGGCTCTACTAATGCGACATTGGGGTTCTACAAATCGGGGGGATTTCTGTCCTTCGCGAGCATTGCAGACTCGGAGACAGCGGGAGCCTTGAACACCCGCAGTGCGACAATCAACTATTCGACTCTTTACGCCAACCCCGGTGATTCGAGTTCCCTGCAGGGGATTCCTTCAAGTCTTGACCACAGGGTCTTCGCTTTCTATTACCCGTGGTGGGGCAATCCTGCAGGGCCGAGCGGAAAATGGAGCCACTGGGGCAATGTTGGACCTAACCTAATCTTCCGTGCTACGGACTACCCCCTCTTTGGCGCCTACGACAGCCAGGACGCAAACATTACCATGGCGCAGATTCTGATGGCCCGCCAGGCAGGAATCGACGGCTTCATCTCCTCTTGGTGGGGGATAGGGTCCTTCACGGACCACTCCTTCTCGGTTCTGCTGCGCGTCGCTCAGGAGATGAACTTCACAACCACGATATACTACGAGACAGTCAGGACACTAACCGTGAGCGACATGGTGAAGGAGCTCTCTTACGTGGTGGAGGAATACGGCTCCAACCCCGCGTTCTTGAAGGCGGACGGCCGACCCGTGATATTCGTGTATGCCGTCGGCACGTACGGCAGGAACGCCGAGTTCTGGCAGAACGTGAGGAATGGACTCGAATCGGAAGTCGGCCCTGTCTACTTGATTGGTGACCTGAATGACGAGAGTTTCATCAACGTATTCGACGGTTTTCACAACTACTTGCAGCTGAACTCTACCCAGATGACGCAGCACTATGACTTCTTCGCCAGCAACATGAGCATGGGACTTCCTTTCATGTCGTGGAACAACCTCCTCGGCTACATAGACCATGGGACGCCCCTGCCTGTCGAGAAGAAAGCTATCTTCTTCACTGTGATTCCAGGCAACGACAGGCTCGGGGCGAACAGAACGGGGGACGGGCCAATCCTTCTGGTGGATAGACAGAACGGTCAAACATACGCGAAGTTCTGGCAAGCCGCGATCTCCTCGAACGCTTCCGGAATCCTGATCACCTCCTGGAACGAATGGCATGAGGGGACCGAGCTGGAACCGAGTAGGCAGTACGGGTTCAGCTATCTCCAATACACAAGAATGTGGGTTGACCAGTACACGGGCCAATCGATGACTAAGGTCGGCACGCCGGAGATACGGGTGAAGGTGTCATTTCCTGCCGTCAGTCAATATCAGGGAGGGTTCGACGCCAACGTCTCACTCACGAACGTGGGGGATTCCGCAGCCTTGTTCACAAATGTCACCCTCGCGTCTGGCGAGGCTGCGACCATGGCCGACTTCGTTGGCCAGGGCTTTCAAGCGTACTACAAGACGCTGGGTCCAGGACACTACGGTGTAATCATCCCTCTGATGGTACCCGGCGAGTCTGTCTCGATCGGGTTCACCTATCGACTCCTGAGTAATGGGACTCTGGCCGTTTCCACCCAATCGTTCAACGCCGAGGGAAACTCCACTGACCTAGAGACTACGCACTGGAACCTGGCTGAGGCGAGTCCTTCGACTTCCACCACGGCAGAATCCTCCATCTCACGAACGACAACAAGTGCCTCTAGCTCCTCAACCGCGGATCTAGCTACAACACTGACAACCTCGACAGGGGTGATTCCGGAGTTCCCCCTCCAACTGGTGGCCATCGCTCTCTTCGTAACGACCATCGTTATCTCGTACCTGGTTGTCAGGCGGCGGCCATTCTAGGAGTCCCTACTAGGTCCTGATTTCCTGCCAGTCGTGCGTCAGAGCACCCTGAAACTTCGCCAATCAGGGGGGCTTCTTGGGCGAAATCCGCGGCAATTCTGGAGCCATCTCGGAAATCCAGTAAATACGAGGCTCGCTTTCTCAGCGTCGACGAAAGGATGAAAACAAGAACAGCGCAACTGACAGCAGTGGCAGCGATTGCCATTACAGCAGCAATACTCGTGTCTCCCTGGGTCATGGCGGCGACCTCGGCCGCCTCGACCTCAACAACATCGATGACTCCGACAACATCGCCTTCCAACCCAATTGGCACTCAGAACTTCGTTCCGCACCGGCAGGGACGGGGGTTTGGACCTGGCCCTGACGGTTCGAATGTACCCCAGTTCCCTGGTAACGGACTCCAGGACACAGCCAACTTGACAGTTGGGCAAACAATCACCGTGACGAGCACCCAAGGTGAATTCCAAGTCATAGGAACAGCTGGCAGCAACGGAACTGCCTCGGGGACAGTCACCTTTACAGTGACATCCAAGCTAGCACAAGGATACACACTCTCCATCACAAGCGGAAGCCTTGTCGTTGGGGGGACGACATACACGATTTCATCTGGTATGGCGCAGACTGGGCGCACTGCCGATATGATCTCGGGGCAAGGTGCGACCACACCGACCGGCCAGTTCCTTCTGCAGGGCTTCGCTAGGGGGAGCTTTGCGGGGAGCACAGGCCAGCTACTACTGGACTTCAAAGCAGGATCAGCCGAGTACGCGGTGGCTCTGACGGGCACGGTCACGAGCTGAAACCGCAGTACCCGGCCCCCCCTCCTTTTTCCCAGACCGAAGCAGGCAGGTTCAGCCCAAGAGACATGTGTGCTTCCGAGAGGCAATAACAATAATGTAGGGTGCTGCCAATGGGTCATGTCCGATGCAACAGGTACCGGATGACGTCAAGAAGCTGCTTGGCCCAAATGAAGTAATCCAGCTGTACATCAAGCAGAAGATATACCATCCCAGGGTGAATATCGACTCGGTTGTGCTCACCAATCAGCGTGTTATTCTTCGGCATCCCCATGCCTTGGGGTTGAGGAAGGACTATACTGACTACAACTACAATGACATGTCCAACGTAAGGCTCGATAAGGGGATTCTTCGCTCGACCATCAGGTGTACCCTGAGGTTTGGAGGCGTGCCTCTTGAGTTGGTGGACCTCCCGAACTCGGAAGCGCAGAGCGCCTATGCGTTGATTCGAGAGAACCTAGTCAGGTACCAGTCCCCTTCCGTGTCGGCGGTCGGCGTGGCTCCAAACATCCCTGGGCAGCGTCAGCCCGCACCAGCCCCCCCTGCGACCGAGACACCGGTACTCATCGAGAAAGAAGTGGTCAAGCTAAGATGCAAGTACTGCGGCACATTGAATGACGAAACGGCCAGGGTCTGCAGCAGCTGCGGAGGCGCCATCTAGGCTCCCTCTGGCAACAAGTCAGATGACCCACTCCTCCCTTTGGACGTCCCTGTTCTCGAAGCCTACCTTTGAAACGCGGTAACTCACGTCCCCGTACAACACAGCCTCAGTTTCATCCCGGTATAGTGCGTCTACAATTCTTCCCAGAGAATCACCCTTCATAATGCCGCTACCGCTGTCGCCTCCGACGACGATCAGGTTCTCGTCTTTGAACGCGAATGGTAGTTTGTCCACGGTATTGTAAGCGTAAAGGCCTGCCCACATGGCTTTCAGCCTCGAGGTCCTGAAGTCAGGAAAGTAGGAGGCCAGAATCGGGTACACGCTTCTTTCATAGTAGCTCATCTCTGCATGGTAACTCTGAAGGTCGTGGCTGGGGAGATTGATGAAGGGCTGTTTGACTTCGTCCTCGCAGGCCACCCAGAACACGCCTTCGTCACTTACTGGCTTGAAGTGCACCCCGGCCTTCGGGAGGATTATCATCGGGGCCAGGCCGAGCGAATTGAAGCCCTTCGTTCGAAGTAGCCCTTCCAGCTTCTCCCCCCGGGCGGAAACGCTGAACAGTTGTCTCTTCTTCGATTTGACATGGCTTTCGATTCCCATGGGCTCCAGAAGCTCGTTCATCCAAGCTCCCCCAGCCAAGATGACTGTCTCGGCACTCAGAGTTTCGTCTACGTTCCCGTGGGCTAAGATTCCGTCAATCCTGTGGTCCTGCCATACAAAGGGCTCGCCCTCGACACCAAGAGGGTTGGAGGGCCCCACCTGCAACATTCTTACATCTGTGTTGAACGCGAACTTCCCCCCTGCCTTGACAAAATCCTGGGCGTAGTACCTGACGAGCTTGTCTGGATCGAGCCTCCCGCACTTTTTCCCGAAGATTCCGCCGTCAACGGGAGGGAGTGACATCAGAGCTGCTTCCTCGTCCGCGCCGAACCCAGTCACCATCATAGGCAAGAGGTGTTCGAGTTCGCCCCTCGTGTACCGTGTGATTTCCACCCCGTTGGCTTCCATCCTCCCGAGATAGGGCTCGCTTCTGCTGATTTGCATCTCGTCCATCAGCCACAGGTAGCCTATCTTCTGGAGGCCGATGTCCACATTCAATTCTTCCTGAATCCGAATGTAGAAGTCGATGGCGCTGTTCGAGAGGACTTGATTGTCTGATGAGGAGAAGGTGTTCCTGAACATCGCGTTGCTCCTCCCCGTGTTGCCCTGGCCAGGGCCTCCGTATCTTTCGATGACAAGAATTCGTTTCCGCGGGTTGTTAATTTGAAGGTGGTATGCGGACGCCACCCCCATGATTCCTGCGCCGATTACGATTATATCGTAACGGCCTGCCAAGCCAATCAGACTTCGGCGCACTTTCTTTATCCTTTGCGGAGAGTTGGACGGTCTCTAGTTGCGGAAGCACGATCCAGCGCGCGAGCCCACCGTCGGGAGCAATATCCCATCGAAGACACCCCAGCAATGCGTCGTGAAATCGTTTAGGCATCGGCGCGTGCCTCATTTGGCCATTCTGGCCCAAAAACAGTCGCGTCAGCCCCGTGGGGCTCGTATTCTGGGTTTCTTCGTGGTTTGGTAGCAAACTTAATATTCTTCGACGCCCATTGACGTTTACAGAATGTCGGTCGACGGCCTCGGTGCAGTCGTCATCAGAAGCACTGTCCGAGTGAAGGTCCTAAAGGACCTTGAGAGAGGCCCGAAGACCCCGACTGAGCTGGCATCTCTCGAGAACGAGCATCTCAGCCACGTCTGCAGGGCCCTGGCTCAGCTTCAGGCCCAGGGGCTCGTCGCACCTATGCCGAAATACTCCAGACAAAGGTACTACAGGACAACCGAGAGGGGACTCGAGTTATGCGGCGCCGTCATCCACCTGCTGAAGTGAGATTCCAACCCCGGCAAGGATCAGCAGATTATTGTCCTTTGTAGCAGTAGTACGGATATCCCCCGTTCACGAGGTCTATTGCCCGCTCAACTATCTTGTCGGATATCTCCTTCCACTTCGCATCCCAGTCGATTTCTTCAACGACCAATTCCTTTTCGCCGAAGGCGGTCTTGGAGGGATACTGTGTCCAGATGGGTCTTCCGTGGAAGGGTTTCACTATCCTGACTGCCCACTTGTTACACCGCATCTTCGTTGACTCGTGGCTGAAGAATTGACACTTGTCGCAGAAGCGGGAGAGCCAGATGACTTCCTTTGTCCGCTTGACCGACCTTCCCAGCTCTTCGAGCAGCCTCTCCGACTCTTTTCGTATCATGTCGGCGAGTTCCTTCTGCCCCCGCTCCGTGTTCGTGTAGTACTCGGGGTCCTCCTGAAGAGCCCTGTACCAGCTCACGAACTCCTCTTCTTCCAAGACGAGTTCCCGAGGGCTGTCCAGCTTATAAAATCTGGCAGGTTCCCTGATTCTTAGAACGAATAAATATCGGATTGGACCAATAAACGAGTCCGGCGCGCAGCGTGCTTCGACGGGCGAACTGGACTGGCCTGAAAGGTCAGGATGATGATTTCATTGCTGCGCGCTGACAAACTTGATGACATCCGTCGAAGTAGTCATACGAGCCCCCCCGGCTGCCATGGCGTCGAGAGCGAGAGCTGAATCGCCCTTCCGGACATTTACTCCTTTCGCGCAGTCCTCGATGACGTTGACCGAAAACCCACTTGCTAGGGCGTCGAGGCAGCTTTCCTTCACGCAATAGTCTGTGGCAAGGCCCCCGAGGAATACCTCCTTGACTTTCTCCTCCCTTAGCCGTTGGGCTAGGTCGGTGCCTTGGAACGCCGAATAGGCTTCGAAATCCCGTTCCGAGGCCTTGCTGATCACAGCGGAGCCAGGCGGAACCCTGAGGTCTGGGTGGAATCGTGCTCCGGGGGTCCCCATGACGCAGTGTGGGGGCCACTTTCCGCCCTGATTCTTGAAGGAGCAGTGATCGGGCGGGTGCCAGTCCCTCGTAAAGAAGATTGGGAAGCCGGCTCTCTCGAAGGCTCGTATCACCCCGTTCAGCCTTGGGACGATTTCGTCCCCGTGCTCGATTGCGAGGCCGCCTCCTGGGCAGAAGTCCATTTGGACGTCAACCACGATGAGCGCTGGTCGCGCCAACTGCTCTACCTCCAAGTGAGCGACGGCTGAGTTTCCTTCAGCTCCTTGAGGCTGGCGAGCACCCTTGAACGGATCTTGTCAAGGCTCTCGAACTCGCGTACGAGTTTCCCATCCCTCAGCAGCGGCTTTAGGAGACTCGATGGCCCTTTGGGAGTAGTTGTCCCCTCCAGCGCGACGAAGTCATGGAAACCTGGCGACCTGTACGCCGCCTTCCTCCCTCCCATTCCCCCCCTCTTGGCTCTGAACTCGCGCTTCTGACCGTCGATGACTTCGACTATCTTGGCGCTGAGGTCGACGACCGGTGGGTATGCCACGGCAGTCCCGACTCCGAACCCATCCACCACGCCGCCAAGGTCCGCGATTGACTTCTCGTCGAGCCGCCCAGAGGCGATAAGCTTCACCTTCTTCCCGCCGCGGATGTCAAGCTCCCACCTGACCTCCTCGGCTATCTTCTGGAAGTCCCCACGGCGCGAGGCGGGTGTGTCGAGCCTTACTCCCCAGAGTTTCGAGCCTAGCACCTCCAAGGCCTTGATCGACTCCGCCTTTTCATCCCAGAAGGTGTCGACGAGGGCGACCCGAGGGACCCCCTTGGAAATTGTCTTGTCGAAGAGTCGCCATGCCTTCTCCTGGTCTCCTAGCACCTGGACTAGGGCGTGAGGCATGGTTCCGGACGGCTCGACCTGCAGGAGCTTGGCGCCCAAGACATTCGAGACGCCGTCAAAGCCTGCTAGGTAGCAAGCACGTTCGAGCAGTGGAGCCAATGCAGGGTGGACTCGACGTGTCCCGAAGCTCAAAAGCAATTTCGAACCGGCAGCCGCCCTGAATCTGGCAGCCCTCGTGGAGACGCTCGTCGACGACGAAAGTAGACCGAGGATCGGGTTCTCGTACTCTGCGAAATCAACATACCTCCCCTCAATGGTAAGCAAGGGTTCGTAGATTGCTGTCCTCGGGTCAGCGAGGAAGATTTCGCCCTCGTCAAAGGACGACACGTTCACCGGCAGCCCTTCCAGGAGCTTTGCAACCTCGTAGACGCCGCTCAGGACGCCCCAGTTCTCCGGATACGGGAGGTCGCGCGCGTAGACCTCCATGACCACCTTCGAGTCGATGTGGTTCTTCTGGAGGACCTCTTTCGTGTACAGGAAGTAGGAGTCGGTCGTTTCAGCGTTTCTGATCTCCTTCTCCGTCGCCAGCCAGAAGAGCCTGTCGTCGAGATCTAGGCGGGGCATCTGTAGAGGCGGCTCTTGGACTGTGGAAAAAGCGTTTCTGTTGGTGAGAGCTTCCTTCATTCTCAGAACCCTTATACATGGAAGGGGTCGAGCTCGAAATCCAGGGCCGGTAGTTCAGCGGTACGAACGCCCGCCTCGCACGCGGGAGAACCCGTTGGGTCCCAAAGTCGGGGGTTCAATTCCCCCCCGGTCCATTTAGGCGACTCAGAGTGGGGTCTGAGCGTTGGGACGTGAGGCCCTGGTTGCAGAATCGCGCGTGTTCTAAATAGGGGGAGCTCGACGCCGGAAGTGTGCAACAGACAGGGACCCTCGGCTTGCCGTATCGGGTCGAGGAGCGACGCCACTAGAATGATCAAGACTGAAGGCCTGGAGGTTAGCATCAACCGCAAGGCGCCGGCCATTCCTGTCGAGCCCTTCGTGGACTACTTCCAAGGCTTCGAGAAGATACAAGCAGTGCGGGATGTTTTCGGCGACCAAACAGAGAGGGTGCTCAACTCGCTCAGAGTTGGATTCATCTCAAACAGGTACATGTACATGGGCGTCAGCGACCATGACGGCAACCTCGCCGTCGGCACGTACCACCTCAAGAACAGCGATCTGAGGACGTTGTACCTTGACATAGTCCACGAGTTGTTTCATGTCAAGCAGTTCATGCAAGATAAGGAGCACTTCGGGCGGGAGCACCAGAAGTACCTAAAGAAAACCGGTTTCGATTCGGCGCTTTACTTCAAGAGTCCGATAGAGGTTCCAGCGTACCGGCATGCAGTTGAAGAGGCAAAGCGGATTGGAATGTCATACGAAGAGATAGTGGAGTACCTCAAGATGGGGCCGGTGCATCCGAAGGTATTCTCAAGGTTCCTGAAGGCCGTCGGACTCGAGCGTGGGATGACCAAGGCTGCACCAGTGAAGCTCGATGTTCGGATCAATCGGAATGTGAAGATACGCCTCTACCCCTTCACGGACTACTTCAAAGGCTTCGAGCGGGTCGAGGCCGTAAGTTCGCTCTTCGGGGACAGGACCAGGCAGGTCTTGGAGAACCTGAGGGTTGAGTTCTCGGGATCGCCTATTCGCGTGATTGCCCCCGACGAGGAGGATGGGCACCTGCAGGTCAGTGTGCCGTATCTCAAAACAGGCGACGCTAGACTTCTCTACGTGGATATCGTGGTCTGCCTGAACCTGCTGAAGCGAGTGTCCGAGGGAGGAAGGTTGGTTGGTTCTGAGAATCCAGACTTCTCAAACAGCCAGGTACTCGTTGATTCGTACCGTGCCGCTGCCAAGGAAGCGGGGCGCGTTGGGGTTTCTGATTCAGAGTTGGTTGAGCACATGTTCATGCCGAGGTTCGTGATGACCACTGCAGAATTCCGACGGTTCCTGGGAAAGGTCGGAATCTACCAGGGAAGGAAGACCGGCTAGCACCTTTTCGGACGATTTCGAGGTTGGTGGCAACCTGGCACTGGTCGGTTTGCTCTCGTCGCCAGCTCTATGCATGTCACACTGTTCAAGGATTCGTGGGCCTGCTGGGATGTCAGATACTTGATTTAGTTATTTTTGGAGCGCAACGACTAAACATCCTTCGTTCGCGCCGACGAATTTGAAGGATGAGGACTTCTCGCGCAGACACTCTGTTCAGGTATCTCACCATCGCAGTGGCTACGACCGTCATCGCTCTTTTCGCAATCTACTTCGTTGAACTCCTCAACGGGTCTTCCCTCACGCTGAGCGAGGGCTTCTTCTTCATTCTGAGTTCGACCTGGACCGACGTCGTCTTTGGCGTCTACCCCATGCTCTGGGGGAGTCTTGTAACGTCAGGAATCGCCTTGTGCGTCGGAGTTCCAATAAGCATTGGCGTGGCGGTCTTCTTGTCCGAAATCTCGAGGGGGAGGTTGAGATCATCCCTCGGGTTCTTAGTAGAGATGCTGGCCGCGGTACCTAGCGTGGTGTATGGCCTCTGGGGCCTCTTCGTCATGGCCCCAGCCCTGTCAACGTACGTCTACCCGAGCTTGGAACAGTACCTCGGCTTCATTCCTATTTTCAACTGCCCGGACAAATTTGTTCCGTGCTTCTTCACCGGCGTCAGTGTCATGACCGCCGGAATCATCCTAGCCATCATGATAATCCCCATCATTGCTGCCATCTCTCGGGACGCCCTTCTCGCAGTCCCCCACTCCCAGCGCGAAGCAGCCTACGCTTTGGGCGCGACAAGGTCAGAGGCAATCAGCATGTCTGTACTGAGCTATGCGCGGTCGGGCATCATCGCGGCCGTGTTCCTTGGATTCGCGAGGGCCTTCGGCGAGACGATGGCCGTGGTCATGCTGATTGGTAATGAAAGAGTGGTCTCCATCTCGCTGTTCAACCCCGGATACACCCTTGCGAGCCTGATAGCAAACGAGTTCAGCGAGGCGTCTTCGCCGATAGCCGTCTCCGCCCTCATTGAGGCGGGGCTGGTGCTGCTGATCGTAGCAATCTTGACCAGTTTTGCGGGGAGGCTCATGATCCGACGGTTCCTCAAGAGCCGGGAGGCAGCCTCGTACATATGAAGCTCAGAAGGCTCATCTCTGATAGGCTCTGGGTTGCATTCACCTTCGTTGCCGTAGCCATCGCGGTTGTCCCCCTTCTCAGCATACTTGCCGATGTCGTCTACCAAGGGATTTCGTCCATGAGCTTAGACTTCTTCACCATGCTCCCTCCCCCTCCGTGCTCGGCTCCTTCCGGCTGCGCCCCCGGCGGCCTGGGAAACGCGATTCAGGGCACCATCATCCTCGTCGCTCTGTCTAGCGTCATCGGAATCCCCATCGGCATTGTCTCGGGCATCTATGTTTCAGAATACGGAAACAACGCGTACGGCTCATCCGTGAGGTTCCTCGGGGATGTTCTCGCAGGAATCCCGTCCATCGTCACGGGTGTGCTGGTCTACCTGCTGATAGTCATCCCTCTGCGGGGGTACTCCGCCACGGCCGGTGGGATTGCCCTCGGGTCGATGATGATCCCCATTGTCTCGAACACGTCTGCGGAGGCCCTCAAGACCGTGCCCAACTCCATCCGGGAGGCTTCTCAGGCGCTGGGAATCAGGAAATGGCGAACCTCGTTGCTCATTGTATCCCATGCCAAGCGGAGCATAGCCACGGCCTGTCTCCTGGCTATCGCGCGGATTACTGGCGAGACTGCTCCTCTCATCTTGAGTGCCGGCATCAGCCAGCTATGGTTCTCGGGCCTAAACAATCCTTTAGCATCGTTGACTTTCTACATCTATTACTTCGCAACCTCACCCTACGCCAACTGGAAGGCTTTAGCCTGGGGCGCTGCGTTCGTCCTCATCGTCATCGTGTTGGGCATCAACATGGGCGTCAGATTGATTACGAGGAGCAAAGAATACCAGAGCTGACGGGTTAGCGGAGCAAGCCCAAACGATGCTTGATTCGCGGCTTGATTTGACCTGCGCCTGAAGAACCGACGGAGGTACCATCCGACCCTGGGGTCTTGGAGTAGTGCGTACACCCGAAACTGGAGCAAGGAAGATTTCCTCCGTTAGTGGAATAATAAAGGAAAGGTGCCCTGGTCGGTTTCGGCCAGGACAGCTACACTTTGCGAGTTCCTAGTGTATGGTGATGGCTTTGGTAGCAGAGCTTACCGCGTTGTTGGCGTCTCCGCCGTATGACACCTTCAGCGTGGCTGACCCGGCTGTGGACCCGGTCAGTTGTACAGTGCATATGCCGGTCGAGGTGGAATGGCCGAGTGGAGCGAGGATGCAGCTGGCGCTACCCGAGATAGCACCAGACCCCCCCGTCTGAGATACGGACACGGTCCCGGAAGGACTGAATCCTATGACCGTTGCCTTGCAGGTGGATGCTTGACCGGAGTGGACCGTTGGGCATGAGAATGAAGTCTTGCTTGTGGCTTGAGTGACGGTGAGGCTTGCTGACGCAATGGAGGGTGCGTTGTTAAGGTCGCCCACGTACAGGGCGGCGATGGTTCCTGAGGCAGTTACGCCCGAGGACTTGAACGAAGCTAGGCACTTGCCGCTCTTGGGAATCGAACAAGTCGCCTTGCTGAACGTCCCTGCGGACGTGCTGGTCCACAAGAGGTTGCCTGAGGGGTTGCTCCCGCCGCTGACAATTGCGGTGCAGGAGACCAAGGTCTTACCGACGACCACGGACGAGTGGTTGCAGGTGACTGTTGTTGTCGTCGAGGGGAGGAACGACTGGCCGCCATAGTTGATCTTGGCTATCAGCCCAAGGTCGAGTGTGACCACGGCCGGTGGCAGTGGTGCATATTGGAGGGTTGAGGAGTAGGATTGACCTTGGGTCACTATCCAGTTGAGGAACTGGACGGCGTCGTAGGCCGTGCCTTGAGTCCACGTGCCTCCACCGGAAGTTCCAAGGTTTTGGTTCTCCCACACGAATGCATAGGTGTAGGTAGAGATTGGATATGATGCTGCGCCAGGGGCGTTTGTGATGACGTACGTAGGATTGGTTGCGAGTTTGTCGGCATCTGCTGCTGCAGCCGCTGTGACTCCAGCTGGCAGGGGTAGGATGTAGTTGCCTGCAGAGTTCTGGATAGCAGCATAGACGAGGCCTCCACCAATTGCGTAAGATGTCTCTCCGTAGCCGATGGCGCCGTTGGTCGCTGAAACGAGTCCCGCTACTCCTCCAGTTCCCTTACCTGAGAGTTCCGTTGAGGGGAAGTTGCTGGACGAGGTCGAGTTTCCGGAGAAACCAGCAGCCGTCCAGTTTCCGTCCACCTTGGCAAAGTAGTTCGTCAGGGCGAAGCTCGTTCCACTCCCGTCTGACCTGTGGACGACGGAGATGGGGTATTTGCCCAATGCGGTCTTCTGAGCCGCCGTGAGGCCATGGTTGAGTGCTAGGAT
>Ga0187780_10000801_pt1 | contig 23406 bp, 22 predicted proteins | sample 1015_Q2_SP10_20__FD_132429 | JGI IMG/M metagenome (GOLD analysis project Ga0187780, IMG submission 132429) | Tropical peat soil microbial communities from peatlands in Department of Meta, Colombia - 1015_Q2_SP10_20_MG | ecosystem: Environmental > Terrestrial > Soil > Wetlands > Peat | place... | reverse complement strand
TTCCGGGCACATCTGACACCCGAGCAATCAACGTAATGCCAGGTACCAGCTCTGTGGTTATGTCGATTAACTGAATGTTGGCGCCGGTGAAGACCGTGCGCAATTTCTTGATCTCAGGCGTTGTTCCGTCGTAATAGCGCATTTCGGCGGGCAGCGCCTCGTCCTTGCGGTAAAAGGGTAGATCGGAGCCGAAAAGGCCACCAATGCCATCCGTGGGAGCGTAAATCTTGATCTTCGGGTTCACCTTGAGCAGATAGGACAGTCCACTGACGTGATCACTGTGGCGGTGCGATAACACCACGAAGTCGAGCTTGGTTAGATCAACGCCCTTGGCCTTTACGTTCTTTGCGAAAATCGCCGGGTCACCACCGGTATCGAACAGAATGCGCTTGCCGTTGATCTCCACCAGGGCGGAGTAGCCCCAATCCTTAGTCATCGCCGCATCCTTGCCGAAGGCATCGTACAGCACGGTGATTTCCGCTCGTTGTGTGGCGGCGGTCGACTGAGAGCGGTTTGTGGTCGTGCACGCCGACAGGAGAGCCGCGAGTACGAGTAGCGAGAACGTCGTTAGGGTTCGCTGTGACATCTTGTCCCTCCCCACCTGACCCAACTTCAAGATTGCCCGCTTGTGTCCCACCGCACGCAGCAGGTCCGGCTACGTTGGTCTACCGCGCGATCGACGTCAACGTCTACCGAAAGTCGACCGGTAGCGGACCGGCGAGGATGTAACGCCGGGGTTCTTGTGGAGTTTTCAACCTCCGGGGAGACTATCACCAGCAATATCTGGCGAAGAATCCCGACGGCTATTGTGGGATTGGAGGGTGCGGGGTGCCCTTCAAAGTCGCGAAGTTACAGGTGGGGGAGAAGGCGTAGTCGAAGCTACACCGAGGGTTCCGTCAGGAAGTCAGCTGTTAGCGGCGTCCTCAGCCAAGACACTGCGTGGATCTGCAGAAAAATCCGGCGTCTGTTCGGCGCTGACGTCTACCGGAAGTCTACCGTCGACCGGGGTTCAGGATAGTCCGCGGCGAGGGACTCGCGTCTTTTTGAGCGCGCCACAACGACGTCGCGGAAATCGTCCGCGACACCGCGTAGAACAGCGCAGTACTTCGAAATTCCACGAGATCGCATCGGCGCGCGCTGTTTGGGTGCGAAAATCCGCCTTCAGCTTGAAGGAGGGGAGAAAGGGGACTTCAGTTACCGGGCGCTATCGATATTCAATCGTTACGCCGAGCGCTGGACGTGGATCGTCCGCGCAAATGACTCCCCTAACTCCCGTTTTCCTGATTTCCGACAGAACGAAGGATCGAGCGACGCCCAAGAGGTCGCGCGCTGATGCCGTCCGAGCAGGGAGCTGGAGGCCGCTCTCGTCGACCCCATCGGCGCCAGTGGGCGCGCTCAAAGAGAGTCATTCACAGCAGCCGCAGCGGACGTCCACGACGGTTCAATCAGATCAGTTACTGTTTCGGCTGCGACCCGATCGATTGCAAGCGGTCCGCTATCGCGGAACCCAGGGCCTGACAGGCCTCCCGTTCCGTCCGTTGCTGCAGGAATGGAATCACCATCAACGGAATCGGCAATCCGAGTGCGGGAACGGCGAACTTGGCCTCTCGCCGGGCGCTCACGTCACTGATGGTGATGTCAGAAAGGTCGCCGAGCGCGGCGTTCAACGCTTCTTTTTGATCGCCCCACGTTACGCCCCAAAAGCCGAATCCGTCGAGGCCAAGTATGAAACCGTGTTCCGATGACTCAGAGTGGCGGGTGAGTTCAATTACGTACCTGAGTGCGATTTCCTGCAGGCGGCTGGATCCGTGCTCGCTCTGCGCGATCGTCCGCAGGCGCTTGGCTGCTGTTTCTGCTCCCTGAGGTGCGATGTCTTCGCTTTCGAACCAAGGAAACAAGCTATCCCGCATGTCCCAGGGCGACGTCGCACGAATTGGGGGGGTCTGGCTCTCCAGCGCGTGGCGCATGCATCGCAGCGCATCCCCGTCATCACTGACTAACAGCAGGGGGCCACCTTCACTGAACTTGGTCACAGCCAGCTTCTTGTCGCTCGCTCCAACCAACGGGCGATAGCTTTGACGCGCATCTAGCCACTGGCGAACAGCAGGTTCCTCCCGGAGTCCCACGGCGAGGTGCGCCGCCGCATCACGTATAGCGAGCCCCACTTGCTCGCCGACGACGCCCCACGTGTTGACCGTAGCATGGCCGAGCTCACTCCACGTCTCCGAGAGTGGCCTTCTCTTGTTGTAGTCCGATAGATCAAACTGACCGTGCACGGTCCACGCCGCGATCGCCGCGCCGTCGCGACTGGATAGTGCCAGCCGGTATGAGACACGGAATTTGTGTGTCAGCGAGAAGCTGAACGTATCCGGTGATAGCACTAACAAGGCATCCACTCCTTGTTGTTCTAGATCCACAGCGGTCGCCGGATGATCCAAAACGACCAGCCGTTGGACATTTGCGCCAAGGGCGAGACTGAGCCACTTAACACTGGGCTGACCGAGCGGAAAGCTGAGGGTGTCCCCATACTCGTGTACGACCTCGTTCCACGCCACCAGCGAATCCGAGTAGTAGACCGCTACAGTAAGCGGCAGGGGATCGACAAGCGCGCTCTGTATCCGGGGAGACGGTATTGGTGCGGTGTGCGCACAGCCGAACAGCAAGAAACTGATGGCGGCGCAGCAGCCGGCGAACACGATGCGTGGCAGGCACGCCGATTCACGTTGGGTACCAGTGGCCGACATTCGCTTCACCCCTCTTCCCCGTCGGGTTGATCAGCCGGGCGTTACTAGCTACTTTCTTGGCGGCGATCGGCTTACACGTAACAGCTTATCATCATGCAGAATTTGACCCTGACTAAACAAAGTGGCTTGAATCGCAGCTAAACGTCCGCAATCGGCAAGAATACCAGGGCAACTCGGAGGGCCGCTTTTGGCCCGTAACCGGCCGGTTGTCTCAGGTGGTAGGCCGCTTTCGATGCCGTGGATGGTCTACCGCTTGATTGTCGGCGACGACTACCGAAAGTCGACCGGTCGAGACCTGCCGAGGCGGTAATCGCTCGGATTCCGTTTGAATTCCAGCCTCAGCGGAGACTATCACCTGCAGTACCTTGCGAAGAATCCAGGCGGGTACTGCCCGGATCACCCGTGCGGGAACAGCTTCAAATCCGCGGAGTTACCGGTGGGGGAGAAGGCATAGGGTCTCCAGTCACTCGGAATTTGCAGGTGCTCAAAGGATTACGAGTTGGCAGATTGAAGACCCTGCGGATTCATCAAGAAGCTCCTTCGCAAACGCCGGATCACGTTCGACTCGAGCGATAACTGTCTCTTTGAAATCTCGGGTCAGTCCCCCTGATCAGGACTTCCTTTCAAAGTTGCAAGCGGAGAACGCCAGGCTAATTGCGCTGCTGGAGTCGCGCGAGAACAAGACGACCGGCGAGTCAGGATACGCGCCCGCCTGCGCCAACGAATGGCGAGCCGGCATCTGCGAAAAGCCACGCATCAAATGCAGCGACTGCCCCAACCGCGCGTTCCTACGGCTCTCGGATGCGGTGATTTACGGTCATCTGGCCGGGGAATACACCGTCGGCGTGTACCCCTTGCTGGAGGGCGACAGCTGCTGCTTTCTCGCCGTCGATTTCGACGAAGCGGAATGGCGCGACGATGCACGAGCGTTCATGCAGTCGTGTGAGGGCCTTGGGGTGCCTGCGGCATTGGAAATATCCAGGTCCGGGCAGGGCGCTCACGCTTGGGTGTTCTTTGCTGGCCGGATTTCGGCTCGTGACGCGCGGCGCTTGGGCACGGCCATCATCAGCCACACTTGCGCTCGTACGCGGCAGCTTCAACTCAAATCCTACGATCGACTGTTTCCAAACCAGGACACGATGCCCAAAGGTGGGTTCGGTAACCTGATTGCATTGCCGCTTCAGAAGGGGCCGCCTGAGACTGGGTGCACCGTGTTCGTCGACGCCGAGCTGCGGCCGTACCCGGATCAGTGGGCGTACTTGGCGGTTGTCCGTCCGATGGACGCCCACGACATCGAGCCCACCATTTTGCGGGCGACCGGCGGCGCGCACCTAGGCGATGCCGCCGGTGAGCGAATAGTCTTTGGGCGCTTGGCTCTACAGCCACCGTTTGAATCGGCGGCCTTCGCGAAACGATGGCACGCGGATTCCACAGGATCGGCCTGGGCGGACGCCACGCAGACCCTTCAGCTCGAACTGGGCGCGAGTTCGAGCTAAGCTGACTGAGACCAAGAGACTCCGATGGCCATCACATGGTGCTGCGGAAGCGCGAATTCCCAAGCGGCGTGATGTTCACGCGTTTCCGACCGCAGGCCGGGCGGCTTGCTCTGCCGGATGTCTGCTGCGACTTAGTCTGGGTCCACGAGAGACTCACCCTCGTGGGACCCACGAGCCGCGGGGAGGCCATCCCGTGGGTCGGAGCCGACGTTCAGCTCATGAATATCGATCCCCTGGTCGCGCGCGCTTGGCTTGGAGTACCGCTCATCCATTTCGTGGATCGGCACATAGCACTGAGTGACATTGACAAGACGGCCTCGAGCATCCTATCGCACTTGTTTGCTTGGGGGAGGGCTGTCGAACTCGTTCGCCAGCATAGAACCGTTCCCCCAGCACAGACGCGTGCCGTCGCCGCGGCGCGAATCTTGCGAAGCGGACTGTCGGTTCGCAGAACGGCAAGGCTGGTTGGTTGGTCCGAGCGCCAGCTCGAGCGAGTGTTTGCCGATCAATTCGGCCTCTCGCCGAGATGCTATCGGCGCGTGCTGCGGATGCGACGAGCTGTCCAAGCAGTAGGCACTGGGAAAAGCTTGGCGTTGGCAGCGGTCGATGAGGGCTACTCGGATCAACCGCACTTCACGCGAGAGGTGCGTGCACTCATGGGATATAGCCCACGTGAGGTGATTCCCCATGTCGGGAAGATTCAAGACGCCATAGCCTGCACCAGACACTATTGAGGGGATCAGTCAGTCTCGGGTCCGAATTTTGAGTCGTAGCTGTTGGATTACTTCGTCGGAGAATTGCGGATGGCAACCACTGAAAGCGATATATGCGCGGTTGGTGAAGAGGTCGTCGCCGCGTGGAACACGCATGACATGTCTCGCTTTTCGCACCTATTCTGCGAGGATGCCGATTTCGTCAACGTGTATGGCTCGTGGTGGACAGGTCGGGAGAGGATAGAAGCAGAGCACGTTTCGACACATGCCACAGTCTTTCGCAGGAGCCGACTTAGCGCCAAGGAAATGCGCGTTAGATTCCTGAGCCCCCAGGTTGTTAGCCTTCATATGCTGTGGGAGTTGACCGGACTCGCGCTTCCCAGCGGGCAGGGCCTCCCCGACCGCAAAGGCATACTGGTCTATGTCATGGTCAAGGAGGCTGGCCGGTGGCGGATCGCGGTGGGTCAGAACACAGACATTGTGCCAGCGCCAACCTGATCGGCCCGATCGCCGGTCTCTAGCGGGATATCGCTCTCCGTGTGCAGTTGAGTCGACGGCCGCTGGCACTACGAACCGGTCTACCGCCGGCGGTGGGGGAGAAGGCGTAGTCGACGCTTCGCCGAGGGTTCCGGCAGGAAATCACACGGTTAGAGCTGTCCTGATTCAAGAACCCGCGTGTTTCTGCAAAGAAATCCGGCATCTGGTCGGCGCTGACGTCTACCGGAATTCTACCGTCGACCGCGGTGCAGGATGGTCCGCCACGACGTACGGAGATCGGGCCGCACCGAAAGCACCCGATTCGCGGAGCCGCTGCACGCGATTGAGACAGTGGAGAAGTTCTATACACTCGGTGCTCAGCCGCTGGTGGCCGGCTGCATTTCTGTGAGGTACGCATGGCAAGTGAAGTACAGCCGCTGCCTCGCAGCAAGACAGCTGTAGATGGCTTCGCATCGTTGGGCGTGGCCATTCGCCTACTCAGTGCTGCTTGCCTTTTAGTCGTAACGAGCCAGTGGGCGCTGGCAGATCAGCAAGGCACGAAGCCGGCTTCACCGACAGCGGACTCAGCCGTGGAGCCGGTTCCGAAGCCGGCCAGCTTTGAACCAGGGCGGTTGGAGCGCGTAAAAGCACTAGGCAATCCGATGCTCGAGGGCTCGGTTCCGACCTATTACACACCCGGCTACAAACAACGCGCCGGCAGGTTGCAGACATTCTTTTCCGACGAGCTCCAGTTCGCTCAGCGACAGTTTCAATTTCACTTAGCCGTCTCGCTGGCCGTGTTGGACCCTGCGCAATATGCATTGACCGAGCACCAAATGCCCTATCCGACGCCCTCGTGCACGGGGGATCCGCCGGTGGCTATGATGCCGGTGAATTGGATCGGCGGCCCGGACATATTGCCAAAGGAAAAGGATGCCTCGGCAGCCGTGCTTAAGGCCGTGGCTGCCCATCGCCTTAGCTGGAATGATGCCGGACGGCGGGCCTACGACCTCTGGGGCGGTCACGAACTCGGCCATTCGATTCTCGAAGCTTACGGTATCAATCCGGGCACGCGCTGGCTGAATGAATTTGTCGCGTCCTATGTCCTTTACGCGTACCTCGAGAGCAAGCATCCGGAGCAACTGTGGTTGATCGATGTTCTCGAAGTCGGCGGCCGACCAGATCAACCTCAGGGCTATGTTTCTCTCGACGACCTTGATTCGAAGTTCCTGCAAATCGCTGTGACCGATCCCCGCAACTATCTTTGGTATCAGGCTCAGTTCTTCGAGCGGATCAAGAAGGTCTATCGGCGCCAGGGTGTCGATTTCTTAAGAGCGCTGCGACGGGCATTCCCCGACGGGGCGTACAAGTTTGCAACACTGGGTACCGCTGATACCTTACATCGTCTCGATACAATTGATCCGGAATTCAGCGCATGGGCTCGACATTTGGAGTCTATGCCACGCACAAATCAGTTCGTGGTTCACTAGCCGCGTCTTTTTTGGGTCGCAGCTTAGGGGGATTCCAATGCAACGGATGCGGCAAAGCAAAGTGGTGCTGCGGAATCCCAGTCCAACAAGTCGGAGAATCGCAGGTGTCAGTGAACCGCTGGGTTGACTCAGGATCCCGCAGCGCAGTGGTCCCACGATGCCTCCGCTCCCAATCTAGCGTTGGTCTCTGGCAGGCAATGCCAGCGCAACACCGAGCGCTGCATTGAGTTCTGGCAACTTGTCGTCCCCCAATTGACCAACGTAGTCTGTTAGGCGCGTCTTCTCCAGACTCATGAGACCGTCACATTGGATTGCGCTGTCGTGCTTGAGCCCCTCCGTGGCCCCGACGGCGACTTGCGTCGGCAAATCGTGGAACCGGCTGAATACTGGGGCGCAGACCACGGTTGAATAACCCGAATCAATGAGCGCTTGCCGGCTTACCACGACAAAGACACGAGCAGGCTTCGGGTCGCCGGGCGGCCGGCGTACGCGGTAGAGCTCCCCGCGTCTCATTCCTCACCGACGCCCGTTTGAAACGAGAGGGCATCGCTCATTTCCTCGTTCAGTTCCTTCGCATGTCGGTTGAGGGCAGCCACTTCTCGCGCATCGCGGCGTGCCCGTTCGCGCTGTTCAAAAAAGCCGCGCAGGATCTGATCGACCAATGAAGATCGCGACTGCTTCGATCCTGCGAGTCGGTCAAGATTCTGAAGCACCTCTTCAGACAGAGTAAGAGATGTTTTGGCTTTCATGCTACTGAGCATCCTACCATAGTAAGATGTCGGTAGTCGACTGCAGGATTGGTGCAGCGGTCTACTGAAATTCGGCCGGTAACAACCAACCGCGGCGCTGAACGCAGCGTTTCCGTGGGATTTCAAGCCTCAGGGCGTACTATCACCAGCAGTACCTTGCGAAGAATCTCGGAGGGTATTGCCCAGATCATTCGTGCGGGGTCACGTTCAAATCCGCAGAGTTACAGGTGGGGGAGAAGCCGTAGTCGGAGATTCAGCGAGGGTTCCGGCACGAAATCCGCTGGTTAGCATCGAAACAGACTAGGACCCAGCGAATTCCCGCAGAGAACTACAGACTGTTCTCGACGCTGACGTCTACCGGAATTCTACTGGCGACCGCGGAACAGGATAATCCGCGGCGAAGAATGGCTGGGGTCTAGACCGGCAGATCCCGCGGTATTGAACCACCCTGTACTATGGCGAGCATGAATACAGAGGGTCAGAGGTCGAAAGGGATGCGCGATGGCTGATCTGCCAGGGTCAACCGCGCCGAAGGTTCCCCCGATGGACCCTCCGGCGGTGGTCGAGGCGGATGCTCTCCAAGCGCACGGGCGCGAGGACGTCTGGCACCGGATCAAAGAGCACAAGGTCGTGCAGTGGACGCTGGCATACGCCGCAACGGCCTACACCTTGCTCCACGGCACCGAGATGGTCAGTGAAGCGCTGGAATGGCCGCATGTGATCGCACGCATACTGACGTTGGTGTTGGTGGTTGGCGTGCCCGTCGTCATCACGCTCGCGTGGTATCACGGCGCGAAGTCTCTCAGGCGAGTGAGCGGCCCCGAACTCACCATTATTGCAATCCTGCTGTTCATTGCCGGTAGCATTCTGTGGCTGTTCTCGGTAAGACACGCTGAGCAAGCCGCAACCGACTTGCCAGCCACATCCGCCCACGCCACCGACAGGGCGGCTGCGCGACCAGGTACAACGCCAACCGTCTCTGCGGGCCGCAACACTTCGACTGCCAAGCCGCGTATCGCGGTTCTGCCGTTCTCGAATCTCTCTCCAGACCCGAACAATGCCTTCTTCACAGAAGGCCTGCATGAAGAAATCCTGACGGCCCTCGCCAACGCTGTGCCTGACCTCGAAGTGATTTCCCGTACGACGATCAACACCTACAAGGACAAATCGGTGTCGGTTGAGGAGCTTAGCAAGGAGCTGAACTGCGCCTACGTGCTCGAAGGGTCGGTGCGGCGGGAGGCCGAGGAGGTGCGGCTCACCGTGCAACTCATCGATGCGCGCAATGACAGCCATGTCTGGGCCCAAAACTTCGATCGCAAGCTCGTCAAGGCTATGACCCTTGAAAGCGAGGTTGCCGCTGCGGTTGCAACCCGACTCTCGATCAAGATCGGCGCGGCCGCGCCGGCGCAAACCGCTGTTACGACCGATCCGCTCGCCTATGACCTATACCTCAAGGCACGTGCGGCGGAGGACTCCACGGGTGGTCCCGATCTCCGAAACGCAGAGAAGCTGCTCGACCAGGCGATCGGACTCGACGCATCGCTTGTACGGGCCTACGTTGAACGCATCGTCATCCATGTTTCGTGGTTCCTGGGCAACGAGGACACCGGCGAGAAAAATCTCGCTCAGGCGCATCGCGACTTCGAGACGGTGCGCAGACTCGCGCCACAGGACGCGGTGGTCAGTGCCGCGCAGGCGATACTCGCGTTCGCCGAACTGGACTACGACCACGCACTACAATTATTCAACGCCGCCGAGAGCGCTGGTCTTTCCGATCCACGACTACTCGACTGGAAGGCGAGTCTGCTGTTCGCGATGGGACGATACGAGGAGGCGACGGCCCTCAGCCGCCGACTCGTGGAGCTCGACCCGAAGAATTGGATTGCTCTGGGTCGATGGAACTTCATGGTGATGGAACTCCACCAGGGCAGAGAGGCGATGCGAGTCGCCGAGCTCGGTGTGGTGATGGAGCCCCAAAGCTCGCTATGGAAAGCGAACCGGGCCGTAGTCCTGTTCCAGTTCGGCGGCGACCTCGAGCCGTTCAAGCAGGTGCAGGATCCGCAGATTCTGGAACTTTGGCATGCGCCGGACCGGCTGGCCGGCGACCTCGGGAACTGGATGTATGTGCTGAATCTCGAGCATCGATTTGGGGAAGCGCGTCGACTGATCGACACCCTGACCGTCGACACCTGGAATCAGAAAGGCTGGGATTGGCCTTTGACCCGTGTCGGTCGCACGCCGATCGCCGATGTGCGTGGATGGGAAGATCTGTTGCTTGGCGATGCAACGGAGGCAAAGCGTGATGGCCAACGTATTCTCAAATTTCTGAACAATGAGCCTGAGACGAAGTGGAATGCCTGGTTTCGCACACTCCTGCGTGCGGAAGCGCGACTATTCATGGGTGATGGTGCTTCTGCTATCAGGACTGCCAACGACGCGGTCGCTATCACACGCGCCGGCCCTGATGTCTCCGACCAGATGAATGCCGACGTATGGGCGACTCAGATAATGGCTTGGGCTGGCTCCACGGACGAGGCCGCCACGCGCCTTGAGAGGCTGGCGACATCAGTACCTGGGCTTTGGCCGGGCGAGATTGCATGCAATCCACTTTGGACTGTCCCGCTTACGCATAGCGAGCGGTACAACAAGCTGCGTGATCGCCTCGATGTACAAATGAAGGCGACCAAGCTCGAATAGCCGGAGTGTGGTTCTATACCTCGTACTACAATCGCTTCAACTATCCGGCGACAAGGGTGGAGATTGACTCATGATGATCCACGCTTCCATTCCAGCCGACGATCCTGAGCCCGTGGCACGTGTGATCGCTGAGCTGTGGCGCGGCCGGTCGGCACCGCTTCCGTTTGCGCCAGGCGCCTACGTGGCGATTGCCTGATCCGGGCAATACCGGCCGGGATTCTTCGCCAGGTACTGCAGGAGCCGCCACGCTGGGCGGCTCCTGCTTCTTCGCCTCGTCTCGAGACGCTTACCGGGATCACGGCAACGTCTAAACGGAGCTTCGCTCACTCGGACGCAGTCGACGCTCCGCTCCCTTCAATTGCCGCCTGTACCGACTCAAACGACTGGCACCGCTGGGTGAACTCGGGATTGGACATGGGTGCACTAACGCTGGTGCCACCGTACCAGCTCAGATCCGGGCTGCCGTATTGCGTATCCTTGCCAAAGTCTTCGATTGTCTGAGGCGACACGTTCCCGAAGTCCCACGCACACGACGTCCCGTGCAAACCACGGGCGAGTGAGCCGAAGGCCTCAAAGCTGCTCGGGCTGAGCGACCAGAACGGGTAGAAGTTGGATCCGGTCAGCGGGAGAACACAGCCGTCGCCAGTTGAGGGGTCGCACAGGAACGCCGACCCGTTAGCGTCGGTCTCGAACTGGACCTGTGGGTAAGGCTGGCCGTGGGCATCGAAGGGGCCTATGACCTCGAAATAGCTTGGATGACCTAACGAACCGTCCGGCCACGCGTTTGGTTGGTACGAGACACCGTCGAAATCAAGATCCCCGTTTTGGTAGCGGTCGGCGAAACATTGATTGTTGGCTGAGTATTCCGCGGTCTCGACACCGTTGATGGTGACATAGCGTATTCCCTCCGGAAAACAAAAGCCGTCGGCGTACTCGCACAAGACGCCACTAGTGGAGTCAGTGGTTGGGCAAGGCTGTGGGCCAGCAGGGCCTTGTGTCTTGGCATTCAGGCAAATGCCCGTGACGGGGTCGCAAGGCCCTTCTCCTGACTGGTCGCGTCCCTCCGACCCTCCCACGCAGGTGTCGAATGTCTGGTTGTCGGTAAAGGATTGGCCGCCGGGGTAAGAGATGGAATATGGGTCTTGGTTGCTCAATTTCCGGCAGATCTCGGAGTGACCGATCTCCTCTTCCATCAGGACTCCACCCTCGAGCGCCGCCCACGGGACCCGGTTGTTGATCGACGCAGTGTTGTACTCGGCGTGGAACGTGAAAGGCGTACCCGCACAACTGCTGATCGAGGTGTTCATAAAGCCGTTTGCAGCGCTGGCTGTCATGTACCCGGTTTCACCGGTGGTCAGGTCCCGGATCGTAGCGGTGAATCCCTCCCGTGGATCCGTGATCGAGACAACCAGTACATCGCCGGGGTTGATCATGAGCGTGTGCTGGTTTGGCGTGAAGGTGTTGACGTTGGCGAGTTGCGGGCTTGGGGGCCCAGCCGGGACACCGTTTGTCTGCAGGAACGCGAAGTTGACGGGCTCGATGCAGTTCGGGTTGCAAGTGCCGAACCCAAACGTGCACTCGAGGCTGTCGATGGTGAGCGCTGCACACCATTGGGTCGCGCTGCAACTTTCGCTGTCGACGAAGGGTGTATAACCCGGCGGATATAGCTGCAGTTCCATGAAGGCGGAGCCGGCCGAGCTCGGGTCGCTGATCGAGCCAGAGTTACTGTCGCTGTCTGGAGTACACGGGTTCTGGGGATACGAGTTCGGGTCGCAAATGGGCAGCCCGAACCATGGCGCAACGGAGAGTTCACCGTAATGAGTTACGCTCAGAGACACTGTCGGGCTTTGCTTCGGGTCCACAGGCACCCTTACCACGTAAGTCATCGTGTTGCCGGAGCCTGGTGCGCCCGAAATGAACTTCACACTGGGCTCGTCGTGGCCCACGTACCAGCCGTTGTCGGTGAAGCGAGTACCGGATCCATTGACCGCCTTGATCGGGTCCGTGCAAAGATCGCCAGCATGGCTCCTCACACTCTGATAGGCCGCGCTCCAACCGTTGCAGTCAAGCTCGTTGATTGGGTTCGGCGCCACCGGGCCTGATGCTGGCGTTGGCGGGGCTGTCGATTGCGCGGTGGCTACGGCACTGACGGCCAAAGCCAGCAGAGCGCCCACAATCAATACTCTATTAGATTTCATGGCGTCTCCCTGTGAATGTAATCCCGCGAAATTGATTTCGCCGGCGCTCAGTAGTTAAGTGCAGCGCCGACGACGATCATCATGATCAAAATGGCAGTGGAAATGATCCTTGCGAGGGTCGGGACCCTTTGCCTTGAGATCAAATGATTCGTGAAACGATCGAACTGTTTACTTTTGTTAGTTGCCGATTAGCTGTTTCTGCACGTGCATATACGCCTAATTCATTGCAATGCAAGTGCCCGCTGATACGTTCCAGCTCGGTCCGCACCTCTTCGGTGTACCGAGCCAAGACCCATGGTCGATCAATACGGCTCAGCGGCCGCCGTTCACATGGACAAGGAAGGTGTATATCGATTCCTCAGCTTCCATTGCTTATCAGCCGCTTAGCTCGATGCGTTCAACGTTTGCTGCAGATGGACCCCGAACCCCCAGATGCAGCGAGCGGCCGCCGCAAGGCCAAGGTTATAAGCCGGTGCATGGGGTGGAGACCGTAATCCGCAGTGCCGGATCATTGGCGGCACTTCTCATGACAGACAGGTGGCCGTCGAACTGATTACTGCGATGGTGGAAGGTAGAATCAGTGCACGAGGTGATTCCACGCGTACAGCAATATCAGCGCTCCGATGATCGACATGATGATTCCCGCCGGATGAAACATCGCGCCATCCGCTGGCTTGCTAAACAGCCGGCTAATGAGCCCACCGACGAATGAACCTGCCACTCCAAGGACCCCGGTCATCAACAGTCCGAGATGCTCGGAACCCGGCATGATGAATCTGGCAATGAGCCCGACGACGATGCCGATGATGAACATCCAAAGATAGTGCAGCACGGGCAATGCTCCCGTTGTGCGCCGAATCGCGCGAAGGGGGTATTGGACGCTTGGGCCGCCCGATCACGAGGTCCATCAAGAACTCATACGGGCATTGTGTCAATTGGGATCCCAGCTCTATTCGGGCTGCCCGATAGCCATAACTCACTTTGTGGCCTCGGCGATCACTTCTCGTCGCGACAGCGAGCCACATGCCGGCATGCGGGAGCGTCGCGCGTCGGTTCAGGGCTTCGGATGGGCTTTGAGGAACTCCCAGATCAGTTCGGATGCCGCTAGATCCGCGGGACGCGTGTCGTCGCCCTCGCGGATGGTCGTTCCGGGCCAAGTGTGCCCGGCGTCAGTAATGTATTGTATGGTTGCTGCGGCGCAGCCCTGATAGGTGACGCGTTGCACGTGCGGCGAAACGGACGCTGTTTCCGGTGTTCCCGTGCAGCGGTTCAACTGGGCCCATTTCTCCATAACGGCGATGGCACCCTGAAAGGTTCCCAGCATCAGCACGTGCCCGCCCCCGAACGGAATTGTCGTGTCGGCTTTGCCGTGGAATTCCATGATCGGAATGGACCCGCAGCCTCCGGTCGGCTCATACATTCCTGAGACCGGCGCGATCGCTGCTACGACGTCGGGTGCCATGCAGCCGAGCCAGCTCGACATGAATCCGCCCTGCGACTTGCCCGTGGCAAAGATTCGCTTCCCATCGACGCACAGGTCCGCACTGACACTTGACACGACATCGCGCACAAACGCCGTATTCGCGTCGCGGGCCGACTGGGCGAAGCGCCACCCGATGCCGCCATCGGGAGTCACCAGGATGAAGCCTTCGCGGTCGCTTATCGGTTCAAACGCACTCAAGGCGTTCTGCTTTTCGGGGTTGCTGCCGAATCCGTGGAAGTTCAGCAACAAGGGCGCAGGCTTGGTGGCGTCGTACTTGGCCGGCACATGCAACAGATAGGACCGTTTGCTTCCACCCGAGCTGATGCTGCGCGTGACCGTGTTTCCAACTGCGAGATTCGCCGCGAGTGCCTTCCCGCATCCGGCACTTCCAGTCGCTGGTGCCGCGCCTGGGGCGACCGGTTCCGACTGGTTCGCGAGTAACGCTGAACTGCAAATGACGAGGCCGACCGCAAGAGGCACAAGAATCGCTTTCATAACCGTGTCCCTCCTGGATGGGTAGAGCGCGTCCTTCCGGCGAAGGGCAGGGTTGGGATCGGTTACCATGACCAGCCAACGATGCGGGTGTGCGCTTGATAGCAACCAGAATCACATGCTCGGCCAAGATGCTAGGTAAACTCAGATGACGACTCTATACGTATATGCCTCGTTGAAGGCGCGCCCGTTGGGCGGCACAGACAATGGGTCAGCAGTCTCCTAGGTTGAGCGCATCGGGCATCGTGGATGAGCATCCGAATCTCTCCGCCTATGTTGCCCGCGGCGATGCGCGTCCCGCGCTCAAGCGTGCTTTCGCTGCTCGGCTAGCGGCTTTCACTGGCAAGTGCGAGTGCGAGAACCCCGTATTCTCTACCTGCCTGGCGTCCGAGCTTCCCAATGGCGCGTGTGTGGAGTTAGACAAGTAAACAATCAAAGCTCATCGCGGACTCACCCGACTAAGTGGCCGGCCGAACGTTCTGATTCATGCGAAAGAAGTTTTGGGGATCGTAGCGCCGCTTGATATCCGACAGTCGGCGATAGTTCGCGCCATAGGCCGCTTCCACTCTTTCGGGTTCGTCGTACGGCATGAAGTTGACGTAGGCTGTTCCGCTTGAATAAGGCGCGGCGGCGGAGAAGAGCGCCTTCGCCCAGCTGACGCAGTCTTTGTCCATCCCGACTTCGCGCCAGCGGGCATGCACGTTCATGACGAAATGGGTAGTGCGTTGCGGGAAGGCTGTTGCATCCTGCGCCACACGGCCGGCCGCGCCGCCAACATGGGCAAGAAACACCTCGCATTCCGGTCCGGGCAGATTCGACACGCTATCGACCGCAACGGAAATTACTTTATCGGACAGTTCAACGAGATCGTGGCTCTTCCAGTAGTTGCGCGCGCCGGGTGTCAAAAGCCCGTCAAACGCTGCCTGCCAGGCGATAAACGGAGAGGGACCGACAAGCTCGGCAACTGGCTTGCCGAGCGCACGGAGCGGGGCAAGGGCCTGCTCACCATCGGTATCGCCGATAAAGCACATCGCCAGGATGACTACTTCGCGACCATGCCATGCCGGCGGAATGAACGGCAGCGGCGGCGCCTTCCGCAGTACCACCCAGCACGTGAGTTCATCCGGCGCCTCAGCGATGACCCGGCGATATCGCGGTAGAAGTTCCGTCGCGTCGGCAAGGGAGTGAACGACAAGGCCGGTCAAGACCTGCGGCGCAAGCTGGTGTAACTCGAAGGCAAATCCCGTCACGATTCCGAAATTGCCGCCGCCGCCGCGTAGTGCCCAGAATAGGTCGGCATTCTCCGCAGCACGGGCCTGTAGCCACCGGCCGTCGGCCGTTACGACATCTGCAGAAATCAGGCTGTCGATCGTCAGTCCGAACTTGCGCGTGATCCAGCCGAAACCGCCACCGAGCGTCAACCCGGCGATTCCTGTGGTGGAATTTATGCCCGTCGGGATGGCGAGCCCGAATGCCTGCGTTTCTCTGTCGACGTCGGCGAGCGTGGCTCCCGGCTCCACCCATGCGCGGCGTGCTGTCGGGTCGACACGGACCGATTTCATTGGTGACAAGTCAATCACCAGCCCGCCGTCGCAGATTGCGTTGCCGGCGATGTTGTGTCCTCCGCCGCGCACGGCCACCACAACGCCATGCTTGCGCGCAAAGCGAACGGCGTTCATCACGTCCGCCGCACCGCAACAACGCGCGATTAGGCCGGGGCGCCGGTCGATCATCGCATTCCAAATGGTGCGCGCCTCATCGTAGTTTGGTGAGTTGGCATCGATCAGTGCCCCGCGAAGTTCGGCGCCAAGCGCCCGCAACTCCTCGGCCGGAATGGTTTTGACTGCGCCGTTCAGAGTTCTAAGAGCCAGGTCTGTCACTGTCTTATCCCTCCACTGTTCTCGTGCCCGGAGTTTGCCGCCCGTTCAGCACATGGTGGAGCGGGCGGCGATGAAGATCTATGATCGGTCGTCCGTTACTTTTGACTGATCGTCCGGGACCTGTCTGTTCCAGTCATTTCGGGGGACATTGACACGATGGACGTACTATCCGACGTGTTGCGCGCCGTTCAACTCACTGGCGCCGTATTCTTCGATATGGAGGCGCATTCGCCCTGGGTCGGTACCACCCCGGAAGCCTCCGTGATCGCCGGCGTTGTGATGCCCGAAGTCGAGCACATCATCTGCTTTCACGCGCTCCTAGCCGGTTCATGCTGGGTCGAACTCACCGACCGTTCGATGCCGGTAATCAGTCTGGAGGCGGGTGACATTGTCGTCATCCCAAAAGGCGACGCACACGTACTTTCCTCCTCGCCCGGCTTGCGGGGTGAACCGGATATGGTCGCGTATCGTCGCCCGCCCGGACGATCGCTGCCGATGCCGCATGTGTTGAACGTGGCCGCGAAGGGTGGACAGGCCTGCCGCTTTGTTTGCGGTTACTTCGGCTGTGACGTGCGTCCCTTCAATCCGTTGCTGGACGCTCTACCACGTCTGTTCCATGCGCGTGTATCAAGTACGAGCCAGAATTGGCTTTCCAGTCTGGTTCAAGTCGGTGTCGATGAGAGTGAGCAACGCGGAGGCGGGCGCGAAATTATGCTCGCAAAAGTCGCGGAGCTGATGTTTGTCGAGGTCGTGCGCAAGCACATAGACAGCCTGCCGGAAAGTGCTCGAGGCTGGTTCTCTGGGCTCAGGGATCGCCACGTCGGCACGGCGTTGCAGCTTATCCATGCCAGGCCCACCGTGCCATGGACACTTGAGAGTCTCGCGCGTGAGTCGAGTCTCTCGCGTTCGGCTTTCGCGGAGCGGTTCGCACACTATGTCGGAGTCCCGCCCATGCAGTATCTCGCGCGCTGGCGACTTCAGCTCGCCGCGCGCCTTCTCGAGCGCAGTGATCTCAGCATCGCTGAAGCGGCGGCGGATGCGGGCTACGAATCGGAAGCGGCATTCAACCGGGCGTTCAAGAAATTCGTCGGTACGCCCCCCGGAACGTGGAGACGCGAGCGCAACACGCGGCGTCCTCTAGACCAAACATCTCGCGCACGCCGACAACCGCGTTCACGAGGTGTCAAACAAGGCCGCCCACGCCCAACATCATGCCGCGAAGACGTTCGACGACATCGTCGCTGAAAAGGTGGTGCTGATTGATGACGATGGCGTCACTCTCGGTCTTGCCGTCGGGAAGGTCCAGCACGGCGGCTATCCGTCACGGGCAGAAAGTTACGAACGCCGACTGCTTAGTGTGGAATCCCACTCCTGACCCTGGCGATAGCGTGACATGGGACGGCCTCGCCCCGTCCCCCGTCCGCGCGCTGACCACTACCGCCGTTGACGCGATGCCACCCGCGGGATGCGGGCATACACATTTGAGCAGTGGAGACTTACGCTCCAAGGAGCACGGCGATGGCAGTGAGAGTGATCGTTGTGGTGTGCCTGGGAGTTCTTATGATGACTAGTCCGGGCGCATCTGTGCCTGCGGAGCTCGCCGGACGCATCACCGGCGTTGGCGGCGTGTTTTTCAAGGCGAAGGATCCGAAGGCACTTGCGGCGTGGTATCGCGACGTGCTGGGACTGCCGCTAGAAGCTTGGGGCGGTGCAGCGCTGCGGTACGACGCTCCAAAGCATCCTCCAGCGCTGATGTGGAATGCGTTCCCTGCCTCGACGGGCTACTTCGCCCCGTCGACCAGTGGGTTCATGATCAATTACGCGGTCGATGATATGGACGCGTTCCTGACGCGGCTGCGCACGAAAGGCGTCGCGATCCTGAAGCAGGACAACGACGACGCAAACGGCCGATTCGCATGGATTCTCGATCCGGAAGGCAACAAGATCGAACTCTGGGAGCCCAAACGTACGGCACCCCCCTGATAGGAACGGCTGGCGAACGAGCCGAATGGTCTGCCGCTGGAACGGGCAACGCCCGGAACATGCATTATGTCGCATACATATACATGCGGTTGCCGCGGGTGTACTAGTACTGATGGCAAAGCACCCCTGTTACTGAAAGCCTGAGAAGAAACCAGGGGATGCGCGGGGAGATCACAGTGATGCCGTCCACACGCAGGATTCTCACGTTGGTTGTCGGCATTGGCCTGACCGCCTTATCAGCGTCGATATACGCGCAGTCAACGCTACCGACGAATTACCGTCTTCAAGTGCAGTACATCGTGAATCAAACCGGCCCCGCCACGACGGTGGAGGGATACTCGGCGCTTGGTTTCAAGCCGTGGGCGCTGGTTGGCGAGATTGACACGGGCGGCGCAGACCTGAGTGCGGCGCCGACGATCACAGCGCCCAGCGGTGCTGTCGTTACGTTTCCCGCGGCTCCCAACTGGCCCGTTTCTGGTCCGGGTGGCTCCTACGACAGATACCAACAAGCTGTGAACAAGAACTCGCTGGCTGAGTTGTATACCGCGGCCGGCACCGGTGTCTTCACGTTCACGCTGGGCGATGCCACCGCACAGCCGACGTTGTCTATAGATACAACAAATGCATCGCTTCTCCCGGTCACTGCAATGGTGACCGGCGGCGGTACGTGGAGCGGAAATGCGCTACAGATCGACGCCGCCAGTGGCGCCACGCTTACACTCAACTCTTCTTCGTTTTCGGGCTACGACAGCGGTCTAGGGGGCATCGTTTCAGTCGAGTTGTTCAACACGGCCGCCTACCCAAACCCTGTGGTTCCCAATGCGAATTCAATTAACGTTCCTTCGCTTGTTTCTTTGCTTGGGCCGGGATTTGGTGAGACCACACCTCTAAGCACATACGTCATAGCCCCAGGTGAGTTGACAGCCGGACAAACCTACACGCTGCAAGTCAATTTCCAGAGCATTGCAGGAATCAATGAAACGAACTTTAGTGGAACCGGGATATCGGGAAACCCGCCGATAGGTTATTCCTTCTACAATAGCAGTACGTTTGTCACGATCGATGCGGTTCCGCTTCCCGCGTGCACGTGGCTGATGCTGAGCGGTCTTATCGGATTCGGCATGAGGATCCGCAAGCATCGAGCGGCCTAGCGTTAGAACCGCATGACTGGCGGGGTCAGGTAGGGATCCGATCACTGCTGTAGAAATCGACGCTGGTGAGGGCATCGATCCACTTGTGCCATCATGACTTTGGGCGCGGGAAAGTCCGCGGCACCACCTGAAACGCTACGCGTCGCTGATGCCAACGTTTGCCAGTACCGCAGGAAGCCCAGCCGATCCGCCAACACCCCGAATCGTGCGTCGCTTCTCAAAGGTGCTAACTCCGGCACCCAAAGCGGCGGCCAATTCGGCGCGCGGATGCGCGCGTGCAGACTCACCCATGCTGGCGCAGATGATCCGGAGCTCCGTCCACACCAACCGAGGGCTGCTGAGTCGTCCCTGAGGTGCAAGCGGTCACCAGTTGCCCTTGGAGCGCCGTTCGACCGGCCCAAGCCCTGCGGTGGTCACTGCACCGTGGGTTTTCGCCGTGCCGGGCGTACCATCAGCGTGCACCGTCCGCACTGAAGGCTGCCCTGGTTACTGCCCCCGGGAGAGACTGCGTATGCTGTCCGCGTTCCATCGGCGAGGATTCCTGGCAATCGCGGGTGCAGGACTAGTTGCGACTGCACTTTCTGAATCGAAGGCTGCCATGGCGGCACAGGCATCACCAGGCGCGAACGAGGTGAAGGCTCCATTAGCTACTGTGAAGGCCTGCGTCTTCGATACGTTCGGTACGGTTGTCGATTGGCGCAGTTCGCTGATTGCCGAGGCCACCCAGTGGGGCAAAGCGCGTGGCCTAAGGGTCGACTGGGTGGAGTTCGCCGATCGCTGGCGCATGGGTTACAGGCCGGCGATGGATAAGGTGCGCAAGCGCGAGATTCCGTGGACCAAACTCGATGACCTGCAGCGCATGATCCTTGAGGACTTGCTCAAGCAATATCGAATCGAGGGGCTGAGCGAAAAAGAGAAGACCGACTGGGCCCATGTCTGGCGACGGCTCAAGCCATGGCCTGACTCCGTCGAGGGACTGACACGCTTGAAGCGGAATTACATTATCTCGCCGATGTCGAATGGCAATGTGGCGCTGATGACTCACTTGGCCAAATTTGCAGGCTTACCTTGGGATCTGATCCTGGGCTCGGATCTCGTGCAGCACTACAAGCCGGATCGCGAGACGTACCTGTCGGCGCCGTCCTATCTGGATCTGAAGCCGGAAGAAGTAATGATGTGCGCGGCCCACGTTGACGATCTGCAGGCGGCTCGCAGCTGCGGGCTGCGGACAGGCTTCATCTACCGGCCGAACGAGTTCGGCGGTGGTCCCGCTGGCGTGCCCGATAAGGCCAAGCCGGGCGATTTCGACGTGGTGTCCGAAGGTATCGTCGACCTGGCGCAACAACTAGGTGCGTAAGAGGTTTCTGTCTGAGGAGTCTGGAGGCGGGTGCAAAGACGTCGTCGCTACGGCGACTGGTTATCCGTCTCCGGTATCGCGAACCTGATAAACGATGAAATGATGTATTTGTCCCCCGACCTGGGAATCTCACCACAGTGCAGGTGAGTCCAGAACGTCGGGAAGAACAAGGCATCTCCGGCCACCGGTTTCATTTTCAAGTTCTGTCGGTGGAAACACGTTTCGCCGCCCTCGGCAACGGAATTCAGATAGACGACCACCGCCAACTGCCGATCCCACCCGCCAGGACCGAGCGCATCAAAGTGCCACTTGAAATGACCTTCGTTCCTCTTGTAGTGCTGTATCTTGTAGCCCGTGCACCGCAAGGGCCACACCTGCAGTGACGGAAATTGCGCCGCGATGCTCAGCGTGACGGTGGTTACGGCCGAGTGCAGCTCGGCGAACGCCGCAGTCCAGATACCGTCAGTTTCGACATCCAGGTCCGTGCTGACCTTCACGTCAACTTCCAGCTGCCTTTCTCCGCCGGCGCTAGCCGTATAGCCTGGGTGCTTATGTGAATCGCGCTCGTAAAGTTCAATGAACGTGCTGCACAGCTTCGGAGAGATCAACTCCCTGACATGGAAGATGCAGTCGCCCCGATCGAAGATTTCCATGATCACCTGGCAACGCTGAAGCTACGTTCTCCTGACCTTGTCTATCAGCGGGCTACAGCTTACTAAAGCGGACAACGCGAGCATAGGATGCGAGCGGCTGCGGAATGAGCTCCGGATCTACTGAACCGCCGATGGCACAGTCGGCATGGTTTGAGGGCTGAAGCTCATCCCACGATCTTGCTCAGCGGAATAGGGCGGGTTCTCCGGCAGCAGCAGCATGAGCAGACCCGCAGCCAAATAGCCGATGCCACACAGCGCGATACTCGCTCCCAGGCCAATGGTGCTCGCCAGCTGTCCGAGCGCGTAGGGGGCAAAGGCGGCAATGCCCCGGCCCACATTGAAGCAGAACGCGGCACCGAGGCTGCGAACTTCCGTCGGATAGAGTTCTGGAAAGTACGCTCCGAGCAGACCGGTCTGCGAGAACCCAAGTGCCATGACCGGACCGAGCGACAGGATCAGGGCGGGACTCCGTAACCACGCGTAAATGGGGATCACGACGCTGACTATTGCAAAGCTGGCGGCGAGAGCGCGGCGTGTGCCGATCCGGTTGGCAATCCGTGCGAGCAGAGGGTAGCCACAGAACATTCCCGCGTTGAGAATCAGCAGATAGAGCGACATGCGGGCCGGCGCGAGGCCGCGTTCCTGCATCAGGTAGGTGGGAAGCCACGTGTTGATCCCCCAATAGGCGACGAGCGCGCTGCCGGCCACGAGCGTCGCTACGACGGTATGTCGCCGGAATCCGGGGGCGAAGATTCGCCGGATGTCACCGCCTCTCGCACCGGTCAGCTGCGCGCGATTCGCGCGCCAGGTGCTGGACTCGGGCACGAAGAAATAAACGTAAGCGGCACCAATGAGCGCCGCAGCACCGCACAGGAACAACGCTCGCCAGCCGAGCGACGGCAGCACCACTGCGGCCAACAGCGCCGCGAGACTCACGCCCACGGGCCAGGCGCTCAGCACCCAGGAGATGGCACCGGCGCGCGCGTTAGGGGGCCAGACTTCCTTGATGAACGTTGTGACGACGCCCCAAACCCCACCGATGCCGAAGCCGGCGATGAAACGCAGCGCCATCACCTCCCAGCGATTGCGGGCCAAAGCGATCGCCGCGGTAAATAGGGCGAATATAACGACGCTTGCGAGCAGCGCGGGTCGTCGGCCGTAGCGGTCGCCATACCAGCCCACTACGAGGGCGCTCAAGCCGACACCGATCATGCCGGCGGTGCTCAGCAGACCGGCCTGGGCCAAGGTGAGGTGCCACTCGGCGATGAGCAGCGGCAGTGCCAGCGTCAACATCATGAAATCCAATGCATCGAAGCCATAGCAGATCAGGCCCGCGATAAGCAGATGATGTTGGGTGCGCAAGGCCGCGCTCTCATTCAAGCTGGTACCCGTCTCCAAGACTCGCTTCAGCCGCGCTCGTGCGCACTGCGGTCGGTTGGCGTGGGATTTGCTCTCATTGCGGGTATTATCGTCGGTCTCGCTTCACAACGATCCGCGGGTGAATGTACCGGATGAGCAGACAGCAGCGGTCACCGGATCATTCGCGAGTGATGGGTAAGCTCACATCGGTCATGATCGCGGAAACGTCGAAAGCTGATTCGCGCGCTCGCACTCGACTCCGCAGCCTCGGGTTGGGCTTCGTTCTTGCGACGTTTCTCAACGTCGCCACGGCGCACCACTCCTTTGCGATGTTCGATGCCAAGCAGTCCATCACCTTGCATGGCGTTGTGAAGGAGTTTCGCTGGACCAACCCTCACGTCTTCATCCAGCTGATGGCTACCGATGAGGGAGGTGTTGCGGCCGGAGAATGGAGCATCGAGATGACCAGCCCGGAGCATCTGGC
>Ga0187780_10000800_pt1 | contig 23407 bp, 18 predicted proteins | sample 1015_Q2_SP10_20__FD_132429 | JGI IMG/M metagenome (GOLD analysis project Ga0187780, IMG submission 132429) | Tropical peat soil microbial communities from peatlands in Department of Meta, Colombia - 1015_Q2_SP10_20_MG | ecosystem: Environmental > Terrestrial > Soil > Wetlands > Peat | place... | reverse complement strand
TGGGACGCAACCCGGTCATGGCGGCGCCAATACCAATGCCGATCTCAGCAGTTTCCGATATGGATGCGATGCGCACGCGATGTTTGCCGAACTTCTTGAGCATGGGATCGCGCTCGGTCATCGCCATATTCTGGCCATAGAACACCACGTTCGGGTCGCGCTGCATCTCTTCGATAATGGCTGCGGCGATCGCATCGCCATACATCATTTCTCGGGCCATGTTCTCCTCCTATGCGTAAACGTAATTCAGCGCCTCTTCGGGCGCAGGCAGGGGGCTTGCCAGAGCGAATTGCACGGCATCCTCCACCTCAGCGCGTGCGGTGAACTCAATGCGCTTAGCTGAAGCTTGGGTGAGCATGCCGTCTCTCAACAGGCGTGCGCGAAAACGTGCGACCGGATCCTTGGCTTTCCAGTGCTCGAATTCCTTCCGGTTGCCATAAACGGCGACAGCTTCGTGTTCGGGAAACTGCGTCGGCAGCGGAGGAACGGTGATTACATTTCCGTGAGCGCTGAGCCGGTAGAACCTTGTTTCCACCAGGCTCGGCCCTTTGCCAGCGCGGGCACGATCGGCGGCTTTTGCTACAACTTTGTGGACCGCGACCGGATCCGTGCCGTCGACGCTTGTGCCGGGGATGCTGAAGGCTTCCGCTTTCTTCGAAAGCGGATCGCCTGCGACGGCATTGGCATCTTCCAGGCTGAAGTGCGTGTACGCCTGATATTGATTGTTTTCGAGAACATAGACGATGGGGAGCTTCCAAACCGCGGCCATGTTGACTGACTCGAAAAACGCGCCTTGTTTCGAAGCGCCGTCACCAAAGAAGCAGTAGACGATCTGGCCGCTGTTTTTTACCTGTGCGGTGAGAGCGGCGCCGGTTGCATGAGCAATGCTCTGCCCTATGATTCCGGACGTGCCGGGAAAATACCGGGACGGGTCGGCAAGGTGCATGGAGCCCCCAAAACCATGGCACAAGCCGTCCTTGCGGCCGAAAACTTCTGCCATCATCTTTCGCAGCGGGGTTCCGAGAACGATCGGGTACCCGTGGCAGCGATAACTGGGCATCACAAAATCCTTATCGCGACGCGTTGACAGGGCCCCGACAATGCTCGCTTCCGCGCCATCGCCCAAATGAGAATGTCCGCGGATGACGCCGGGATGCTCGATGAAAGTGCGCTTCACAGCCTCTTCAAACTCGCGGATGCGAACCATCTGGGTATACATCCATCGCAGCTGGTTGCTCTCGATCTTTGCTTTTGGCGTGGCGGACTTTCTCGTCGCTTTTCGGGGCATTTCCGGCCTCCTACTTTTTCCTCTTCGCAACTTTTGCAGCCGACTCTTCAATCTCGCAGAGTGCGTCGCCAACCGGGACTTCGGCGGTTTCTTGCGCAAGACATCTTTTGAGTACTCCGCTAAAAGGCGATTCCAGTTCGTAGCTCACTTTCTCGGTCTCCAGCTCGACCAGTGGTTCGCCAACCTTGACTCGATCACCTTCGCGCTTCAGCCACCGCACCACAATGGCCTTGGTACTGGTGACCCCGCCGGATTTGGGAACAATCACGGTCGTCAAAGTGCATCCTCGCTTCCTGAATCTGGCAGACTCCAGCGCCCGTTCACTTCCTCGTTCCTGTCACACTTGCCATTCCGAGCCGTCCGTAGCCTGCGGCGAGGACGTGCGAGAAATCCGCAGTTTTCCAGCCGCAGCCAACGACGGGTCCCTCGCTTCGCTCGGGATGACAACAAGTCTTCCGAGGCACAATAGCGTGCAGACCTCGGCACATCTGCAGGGTACAAACTCGCTCCTAATGCACTTGCCGCTCAGCGTGTTCCCAGTACGGCGCGCGAATCTTCTTTCTGTCTATCTTGCCGGCAGGGGTCTTGGAAATCTCGGCGCAGAATTCAACGAATTTTGGAGCTTTTACTCCTCCCACTTTTTGTTTGCAATGGGAAATAACGGCTGCCTCGCTTAACGATACGCCGGGACGAAGCACCACGAATGCCTTGACCGCCTCCCCCCAGTTGTCATGAGGAACGCCGACGACGGCGCACTCGTGAACTTCAGGCAATGCCATGACTGCCGCTTCCACCTCCGCACAGTAGACATTAAAACCTCCGGAGATGATCATGTCCTTCTTTCGGTCGACGATGTAGACGTAGCCTTCCTCGTCCAAATAACCGACATCCCCAGTGTGGTGCCAGCCGTGGACGCGGATTTCCGCCGTGGCCTCAGGCATCTTGTAATAGCCGCCGCAGATAAGTGAGCCGCGGGCGACGATTTCTCCGCGTTCCCCGGCGGGAAGAATCTTCCCGGCGTCATCCATGATCGCGAGGCGCACCGCTAAAGTAGGTTTGCCGCAACTGGCAAGCCGTTCCGGATGAACTCCTGCGGCTGCATCGGCGACGGTCTTGCAGTCAAGAAAAGTCAGAATCATCGGCGCTTCCGTCTGACCATAGGACTGGCACATGCATGGGCCGAAGACTTCCACCGCGTCCTTTAATTTGTCCGGCGCCACTGGCGATCCGGCCAAAAGAAAACCGCGCAGGCTCGAGTAATCAAAGTCGCGAACCTGGGGATGGGCGAGCAGGTTGTAAAGCGCGGTTGGCGGAAGATAGAGATGCGTGACTCGATGGCGCTCAATGTTGCGCAGCACTTCCAGCGCATCAAACCTAGGCATGATCACGTGCGTTGCTCCCACTGAGCACATTACGAACGCCAGGACGCCCGCCGCATGGGACAGCGGAGCGGTGTTCAGGCAGACTGGATGTTCCACATCGCCACGCCAATAGTGTGTGGCCATTTCCGTCATCGTGCCTAAGGCAAGGTTGGTCACCCGAACGCCCTTTGCTGGACCGGTGGTTCCTCCAGTGGGGACCAACCCGGCGAGACGCTCAGGATTCCCGTAGGCATCGCCCCAATCCGGGACTTCCGCGCTTACACCGCGTTCCATGAAGGATTGCAAGGATGGATGTTCGCTGTCTTCGCAGTCGAGGCAGATTACGCCTCGTAAGGAAGGAACACGTTGTTTGATTTCGGTGACGCTCTCGCGAAACTGGCTGTGATAAAAAAGCCACGCCATTTCCACGTAGTTCATGTATTCGACGTTGGCATCAATCGCATTACGATAATTGATCGGCACCCACACGGCTCCCGCACGCATAATGCCCAGCATGCAAAACAGGACTCGGGCGTCGTTGTGCGAGTAGATTCCGGCAGGCTCCTGGTCTCGCAATCCACTCGCCCACAGAGCGCGAGCGATATTCTCGGTTGCAGCCCGCATCTCGCGATAGGACCAGGAGCCGTCAGCAGCAATAACGGCTGTGCGATCGAGGTTGGCTTCGGCACCTTTGTCGAAATAGTCGATAGCGCGCATAACTAAATCTTTGCAGATTAGGACGTCAGACGGACCTTGGCAAGACCGTGTTCCTCAAGAACTCGCAGTATTTCCTGGTGTCCAAATGCCTCTGCGGGTGAAGCAAAACCAACCTTCCGGGGCGCTGCATGCACCAGGCGATGTGCCGCGAACGCCTGTAGCAAGCCGGTCTGGCGATAACAACAGGTGCCGAAGACGACACATTGCGCGTAATCGGTCGAACCTCGCCCGACCACGACGTCAATCGTACGTTGCTCGCGCGGGTTTTCTCGAGGCGGCGTTCCCGCTTGCACCGCGTTGGCCATCTCGGCCAGCTTTTTTTCCCGTTCTGCTTTCGGCAGCGGCCGAATCTGTTCTTCAAACATTTTTTCGGTTGCGGCCACGCCTTCCATGATCTGCCGATCAAGCAACCCGCCCATCGAGCGCACATTCGCTACTTGCGGATGATTCTTGAACCAAACCGGCTGGGGGAAGCCGCCCCACGCCAGGGCCAGCTGACTTTGCAGATAGCCGGGAATGCTCACATCATAGCGAGTCGCGCGCGGCCAAGCTTTGTATTGATTCTGCTCCAGGTAGTAGGCATCGGTTTGGATAACTGCAAAGATCGTCTGCGTGGAGCCAAAGGTTGGAATGCCTTTGAACATCGTGACCGTTTCGAGGGTATCAATGGCTCCCGACTGCAAACAGAGCCTGGCGGAAGCATCGCTAACCGCGCACATAAAAGCCGTCGCTGGCGCAGCAACCAACCCGCGTGCGGCGAATTTCTCCCCCCATTTCTCGGCGACTTCGCGAAGCCAGGTCTGTTCCCCGCCGATATCGATGTAATGGCAGCCGGCTTTCAAGGCTGATTCGATCACTGTCGGTCCGTTATAGATAAACGGACCCGCGGTGTTGCAAACGACCTTGGCTCCGTCAAACAGGCGCCTGAGATCTTCGCTCGCTCCGGTAGTCTCCACGATCTCAAAATCCGCGGTTTCGATGCCGGGGACATGATCCATTACGCTCTTGATTCTGGAAGCGCTTCTGCCCGCCGCTATGAAAGGTGTGTTGTATTCGCGGAGGAATTCGGCTATCAACCTGCCGGAGAAGCCATTGGCTCCATAAACGACCACCGGTCTCTTGCTCATGCGCGACGCCTCCTCGGAAGGTAAGTTGGCTGTGGTTTTGATAAACCGTTCCGCTGGGGCACCCCCTCACGCAAAACTCGCGGCGCACAATTGCTCGCCCCGGCGGATGGCGGCACTCTTCTAGCGATGGAATCAAGCGCCAGCCAGAGGAATCCCTGGCTCAGATGCCCGATTGTAGGCTAAAGTATCTTTATTGCTAGTAGGCACTTTTCTGTAACCTATGAGTGCCGAAGGAGACTGGCGTGGAAGAATATTACTGTCCCGTCAAGTTGACTACGGATGTAATTGGGGGTAAATGGAAGCCGCTGATTCTGTTTTATCTCGAAAGCGGAACCAAACGATTCGGAGAGCTTTGCAAACTCATTCCCGGCATGACCAAGAAAATGCTGACCCAGCACCTTCGCGATCTGGAGCGCGACGAAGTCATTCGCCGGAAAGTCTATGCTGTGGTGCCGCCTAAGGTGGAATATTCTCTTACGAGACACGGAGAGAGCCTCAAGCCAATCCTCAAGCTCATGTCGGCCTGGGGGGCGCAGCACCGCAGGCGGTACGGCATTCCAAAGAACAAGCGCCCAGTTGCCCCTTCCAATTCTTGAAGGCCCGCGTTTCAAGCGCGCTTGCGCGTCATAGCAGGTGCACCCCAAACTTCCCTGGCCGTTTCGGCAACCAATCGTAGTTTGGCTTCCTGATCGGCCGCGGTCACGAGGTTCCCCTCGATGGTCGAGGCAAAACCACATTGCGGACTAAGCGCCAACCGTTCTAAAGGGACAAATTGTGAGGCTTGCTGAATGCGCTGTTTCAGTTCGTCCTTGCTCTCCAGATTTTGCGTTTTGGAGCTGACGAGTCCCAGGACGACCGTCCGATCTTCGGGAACCTGGCGCAAAGGCTCGAAGCCGCCCGAGCGCTCATCGTCATACTCAAGAAGAAATCGGTGAAACCGTGTTTTCTGAAATACTTTCGTGATCGGGCCGTAATCCCCTGAGGCGTAGAACCTGCTCTGATTATTTCCACGGCAAAGGTGCAGGCCGAAAATAACGCCCGGATGATTGCCAATGACCGCATTATCCATCTCGGTCGAAAGATCGAGCAGCCGGTCGGGATCATTACCGCGCTGGCGGTATCCCTCACGCAACTGAGGGTCGAGCAAAGCGGCATATTGTGGCGAGTCAATCTGAATGTAAGTGCATCCGAGACGGATTAATTCCTCTACTTCATCCCGCAAAATGTCTACCAGGTCGGCCAGATAACCCTCAATTTTGGGATACGCGGCAGAGGACTTCTTGTTGTCGTAATAGGCGGCGGCTTGCTGTGCGCTGATCATCGTAGTTTTTGCGGGATGACTCGTGCGCGCCCGCAGATAGGTGTACTCCTCCGCGCACAGGGGGCGTTTTTTCCGGAGTTTGGAGACGACAACCGGCCTCTGCTGTACCACTTCCTCGCCCCTCTCATTGCGAAATGGAATGGCCCAGCCCCCGAATTTATCAAAGCCCTCAACCGCGTCCACCAAGTGGCCAAAGAAGGCGTAACGTCGCATTTCCCCATCCGTGATCATTTCCAGCCCCACGTTCTTCTGCATTTCAACCGCCTCGTCGACCGCGCGATCCTCGAGAGCCTTGAACTCTGAATGGCTGATCTGCCCTTTCTCATGGCGTTCACGCGCTTCCTTTAAATAGGTAGGCCGCAACAGACTTCCGACAACATCGCTTCGGTACACGAGATTTCCTCCTCACATCAAGGTCAGGTTGCAATATTCGGGCCAAGCATCATTCGCCGTTACATGCCGTTCAATGCAGATTCCTTACTTGTCCGTTCCCGGCATCCTGATTTCGCCGGAAGATCACATAAGAGCGGATCGCGTCGGCATCGTCGCGCGAAAGTTCCTTAGAAAAAGAAACCATTCCACTGGATTGCAGATCGCCGCGCAACACTACTTCGAACCACGTGTCATCGGTGAGTGCGATGCTGCGCCGCAAATCCGGCAGCACACCTCCACTCACAGCGACGTCACCGTGGCACTCAGCACAATATCCTTGAAAGAGCTGCTCCCCTCTTCGAATCGTCGCAGGAGCGGCTGGATTGGGTAACGCCGTTAACGGTGGCAGCACAACCGGCTGCAAGGGCGGTAGGCCGGCTCTGCCTCCAAGTTTGAAAACCAGCATACGGCTGATATTGCGTACTCTCCCGGAAGCGAACGAGACTTCTCCGGCGGCCAGCGGGAAGACGCCGCCCCAGCCGGCAAGTACGGCAACGTATTGCTCACCGTCTATCGCGTACGTGACCGGCCCGGCCATGACTCCGGTTTGCGCTGAGAAGGACCAAAGTTTTTCACCACTGCCGGCGCCATAAGCCTCGAAGTTCCCGCTCGCAGTGCCTTCAAAGACCAGATTACCCGCAGTGGCGAGCGTACCGCCGTTCCAAGGGCCTTGGCGTTCAATAGTCCAGGCTGCTTTCTGCTGTACCGGATCCCAAGCCACCAGCTTTCCCTTCACGGTCGCCAGGATCGCTTGCTTGATCTTGGGATCCTGCGGCATGCCGGCCGCGACGACATCGATTCCGTAATTCGGTGCCAGCTCTTTCGCTTGGAAAGTGGAAGAAGTTTTGTATTTGAAACCGACATCGTTGACCGGAATGTAGGCCAGGCCCGTAGCCGGGCTGTAAGACATGGGTTGCCAGCTGTGTGCCCCAACCGGTCCGGGGACGATGGGTGCCGGGTTGGCTCCTTGATATCTGGCAGTTGCGGTCTCCGTCGGGCGGCCGGTCTTCGGATCAACGCCACTGGCCCAGTTAACGAACGTGTAAGGCTTGGCGGAAATCAGGGCGCCGTTGGTGCGGTCGAGGACATAAAAGAAGCCGTTCTTCGGGGCCTGCATGAGGACTTTACGAGAACGTCGGTCAATGACCAGATCGGTAAGAATGATGTCTTCGGCAGAATCAAAATCCCAGGCGTCGGCCGAGTCTTCCTGATAGTGCCAGACGTACTCTCCGGTATCCATTTTGAGCGCGACAATCGAGCACGTGAACAAATCGTCGCCGGCCTTAGGACTACGAAATTTTTCGCTCCACGGAGAAGCGTTTCCGGTGCCGATGTAGAGCTGATCGAGTTCCCGGTCATAGGCGATAGCATTCCATACCGTGCCGCCGCCGCCAAGCTTCCACCAGTAACCACTCCAAGTCTTGGCGGCTTTTGCGAGAATCGGAGTTTCAAATGGCTGCGAGGGATCGCCGGGTACGGTGTAAAAACGCCACATCAGTTTGCCGGTTTCGGCGTCGTAAGCGGACACATATCCGCGAACGCCGAACTCCCCGCCGCCATTGCCGATGATCACCTTTCCCTTCACGACGCGAGGAGCGCCCGTAATCGTGTATCGAAAATTGCGATCTACGGTCAGCACTTCCCAAACCCGTTGGCCGGTCGCCGCGTCAAGCGCGATCAGGCGTCCGTCGAGTGTTCCTAGGAAGATCTTGCCATTCCAGGCTGCCACTCCCCGGTTGACTACGTCACAACAGGCGTTGATCGCCCAACTGCCCGGAACTTTCGGATCATACGACCACAACAGTTTTCCAGTGGCGGCATTCAGGGCGAAAACTTTGCTCCACGCGGAGGTAAAGTACATTACGCCGTCGATCACAATGGGAGTTGCTTCCTGCCCGCGATTCGTATCCAAGTCGTAATACCACGCCAAACCGAGCTGCGAGACGTTGTGATCGTTGATTTGATTCAGCGGGCTGAAGTGTTGTTCCGCATAGGTGCGCCCGTAGGTCATCCAGTTTCCCGGCTCGCGATCTGCATCCATGATCCGAGATTCGTTGACATCCGCAGGTTTGACCTGCTTTTCGGAAGCAACTCTCCCCTGGTTGCACGCTCCCGAAATCACTGTAAGAAAAAGTGTGATGGCAAGAAATGTTGTGCGGCCCGGCTTGGTTTTCCGATGTCCAAGTTGCATGAGGCAGATGGACGTGCAAAGTCACACGTCAAAAAAGACAGTCTCCTGGTCGCCCTGGAGTCTGACATCAAACAGCCAATATCCGGGCCGCGTGGGATCTGGTCGGGCCATTAGCGTGTCACGCCGGTCAGGTGGAATCAACTTCAGGACAGGATCATCGTCGTTGGCGGCGTCTCCGGCGAAGTAGACGCGCGTGTAGAGCTGCTTCAGCATTCCGCGGGCAAAGACAGCGAGTGTCAGATGAGGCGCCTGCTGCGTGTGATAAGCAACGCCTCCCGGCTTTACGGTTTCGAGCATGCAACTGCCGTCTTCTCCTGTGGCGATGCGCCCAAAGCCGGTCCAACCCGGATCAAGCTGTTTCGGCCGCGGGTCGTCGGGATGGTTGTACTTTCCGTTCGCGTCAGCTTGCCAAATTTCCAGCATCGCATCGTTCACGGGGGCGCCGTCACCATCCAGCACGCGAAAAGCAATCCAGACGCGCTCACCCATGGCCTGCGGACGTGCAACACACGGGACGCAGTGCTCGCTGGTGGTCAACTCAATCGCAAAGTATGGGCCAACGGTTTGTGACGGGGTTGGGACCAGATCCATCTCAGGTTTCAAAAGGAGTGGCCTCCGGACCGCGCAGCACGATGTCGAACTTGAACGCCTTTGCCCATTGCGGCTGCGTGGTCTCCAGATCGAATTTTGAAATCAGCCGCTGTCTCGCTTTTTCGTCTGGTATGGATTGGAAGATGGGATCGTAGTCAAACAGCGGATCGCCGGGAAAATACATTTGCGTAACTAAGCGCGTGATGAAAGCTGTCCCGAATACAGAGAAGTGAATGTGCTGCGGCCGCCAAGCATTGTAATGATTGAACCAGGGATATGAGCCGGGCTTGATGGTGATGAAGCGGTACGATCCATGCTCATCCGTCAGAGTTCGACCGGCACCACTGAAGTTGGGATCGAGCGGGGCGGGATGCTGTTCCTTTATATGCCTATAGCGCCCAGCCGAGTTCGCCTGCCAAATCTCGATGAGTGCGTTGGGAACCGGCCGCCCGTTACTATCGAGCACGCGTCCGCTCACGATAATCCGTTCACCTATCGGTTCACCGGCATACTGGCAGGTCAGGTCATTATCCTTCTCCCCGACCTTTTCGTGCCCAAAAATTGGTCCGGTAATCTCTGAAAGCGTATGCGGTAGGACGATAAGCGGCTTTGACGGCGCACGCTTGATGGTTGCGCGGTAAGGCTCGTACAAAGACGGCGGCTGACTGCCCTTGGGTGGCCGTATATAGGGTTTGACTGAAACCGGCGTTGTCAAAGAATTCATGCAATTCCTATGGTCGACGCGTGCACCGCGCCATTGAGTCATCGCTTGCGCGGCTCAGCGTTTCGATTACATCGCCCTGCCAGACAGCTTCGTTCAAATTCGCGCGCACACCGACTTGGCTTCCGTATACAACTCTAACGCCGGTTTGCCCCACTCGCGTCCCCAGCCCGACTGTTTGTATCCGCCGAAGGGGAGGGCCGAATCAAACACGTTGTAGCAGTTGATCCAAACGGTCCCGGCCTTCAACTTTGCCGCCAGGCGATGCGCCTTGCTGATGTCCCGGGTCCAGACCGCCGAGGCAAGACCGTAAATGCTATCGTTGGCAAAACTCGCCACTTCATCCAAGTCCGCGAACGGAATCGCGGTTACCACCGGACCAAAAATTTCTTCTCGAACGACCTTCATCGAGGGCTTTACATCGACGAGCACCGTCGGCTCAACGAAATATCCCGGGCCCCCGACTCTCTTGCCCCCAACTACGGCCTTGGCGCCGTCCCTGGTTCCGGAGTCGAGATAGCCGCAGACTCGTTCTTGCTGTTCTCTTGACACCAAAGGTCCCATGTTGTTCGCGGGATCGATACCCGGGCCAATCTTAAAGCCCTTAGCCACCTCTGCGACCCCTTCCACCACTTTGTCGAAAATACTCTTATGCGCAAACAGCCGCGAACCGGCAGCGCATATCTCACCCTGGTTGAAAAAGATGGCCATCGCGCTGCCTGGGATCGCTTCTTCCAGGTTTGCATCCTGAAGAACCACGTTAGGGGATTTGCCACCCAACTCCAGAGAAACTTTCTTCAAATTTCCACGAGCGGCATCCAGTATCAGCTTACCGACCTCGGTCGAACCGGTGAAAGCGACCTTGTCAACGTCGGGGTGTGCGGCGAGGGCAGCGCCAGCCGTCTCGCCAAAACCTGGCACAATGTTGACTACGCCATCGGGGAAGCCCGCCTCCTGGATCAACTCCCCCAAGCGCAGTGCGGTCAAAGGAGTTTGCTCGGCTGGCTTCAAAACAGAAGTACAGCCAACTGCCAGCGCGGGCGCCAGCTTCATGGAGGCCATGATCAGCGGAAAGTTCCACGGAATAATCTGGCCCGCCACACCTACTGGCTCACGCAGCGTATAAGCGAGATACTTTCCCGGAGCGGAGATCGGAATGGTACTGCCTTCAACCTTTGTCGCCCAGCCCGCGTAATAGCGAAATGCATCGGATGCCGTCGGCACATCAACGAGGCGAGAGAAAAACACCGGCTTCCCGTTGTCGAGGGTCTCTAATTCGGCCAGCTCTTCGTGGTGCTGATCAATCAGCTCTGCGAGCTTCCACAGAAGCCTGCCTCTCTCTGAGGGCGACATCGCAGGCCAAGGGCCGGACTCGAAAGCTTTTCGAGCAGCCTTCACGGCCAGATCGACATCCGCTTTGTCCCCTTCCGCAACGCGGGCCAGGACCTTGCCCGTGGCCGGATCGTAAGTTTCAAAAGTCTTGCCCGAAACGGCATCAACCCACTTGCCACCAATTAACATCTTCTTGGGCTTGGCGACGAACTCGTTAACGCTGGCTTGGATTTGCGGAACTACTGTGGTGGCCATGTCTCCTCCTGCATGCAGCAACTGAACCTAATGCGGATCTCCTCGACTGCTCATCTGGGTCCGACCCCACCGCCTACGATTATGTCATGCGCGGACCCAGCCGTACTGGGTGTTGCTCGGCGTCGGATTTCCTGCTTCTTTGTACTGTTTCCGCAGCCGGTCAACGTAATCTGCCGGCACCGGATTACGCTTTGCCTGCGGATCAATCCCGTACAATCGCGCCGCGTTGAGCCCAAAAATCTTGGCTTTCACTTCGGCAGTGAGGGGTGCGTAACCGAATTGCTTCATCAGTGATTCCGGCATCTCGAGGCGGCGCAGCGCTTCGATCTGCCACTGCGGTGACCCCCACCAGATGGAATCGGTTCCCCAGAGGACGTGATCATCGCCGTATGCCTGAATGATCATTCCCAAGGCGTGGGCGCCCAGCATTGGATTTGTCACTACCATTGTGCCGAAGCTGGTCCCCAATTCCATGTACACGTTGGTCATGTGCGGGTTCCTGCGGCGGTACTCGCACAAATCAGAAATCCACGGGACATACGGATTCTTGCGGAATCCGTCTTCTGCGGCGGGCAATGCGTCCTCGACAGTCTTGAGGCCGGAGTGGTAGATGAGAAAGTTGAGATCAGGAAAATCTTTCGACACCTTCACCATATCTTTTGGATGGCAATGCGCCTCGTTGAAAACGCCAATGGCTAACCCTTTATGCAGGCAAATATTCCGGATTTTCAGCTTATCGCGGGTATACACGAGTGCCGGATAAGTGATCTTTTCGTCATCCATCCACCATCCGTCTTTATCTGCTCCTAATCCCTGCCCCGTGTAGCCCTTCCAAGCGTTAATCTTCAGGGACTCGGCTTGCCGGTGCATGTTCTCCAGGTTCTTAGTCCCCAAGTCAGGAGAGAAAAGGCCGTGGCTCATCATTCGTTGGGAGCGTGTCAGGTCATTGACAATGTTGCGCGTCCTCACCATCTCGTCGGGTGGGATGACCATTTTGGACTCGGTAATGTCGGGTATGCCACTAAGGCAGGCAACAGCCGTATCGCTGTCAAGAAAGACTTCTTTGATGTAGTTGTCCAACTCAAAATCGGATTGTTTCGGCTCTTTCCCTTTGAGGGCAGGATTGAATTGTCCCGCAGAACGGCGGGCATCGAATACGTCCATTGGCCCGATAAAATGCCGGCCAGCGGCGACGTGATGCGTTTGTACGTCGAAGATGAAATAGTCGGTCTTCATGGCGGTGGCAGCGTCTGCGTCGTACAGCTCGGCGGCATCCACCGTGAAGAAGTGGCCAAAAACGCGGTTCATGGCGGCGAAGCCCGCGGCCATTCCACAGGTCATGCGGAAAAACTGTCGGCGGTCGACGCCCAATCTCTTCGAGATTCGGCCGCCCATCTCGAGTAACTCGTTCTCGACCGCACGCTGCTTCCTTGTCTGCGGCGGAGGAATGAACTCCTCGTTAGAGACGACTTGGGTGGGGATGGGAAGGTGTCGATCGAGGTAGTCGTCGAGTTCGTGTTTGCGTACCCAGCCGTCCTGTATTTCAGGAGGGTGAACCGCCGGGGTTGTCTTGGAATTATTCATGCTCTGATCTCCGGGGTGTGCGGCAAAAAAGCCGTCAGTAGTACCGCTCAATCAACCGGCTAGGAAGGAATTGCAGCCCCCGTTGAATTGAAGATGCTCTACCTTTTGGCAGCTCTGAAACTGCGCTGCTGGCCAAACAACTGTTTCGCCCGGTCACTTTTCCTGTAACGATTCGATGTATCGGTTCAGGTTGGCAATCCGCATCTGGACCTGTTCTTCGTGGCCCTGGCTCATTTTCCAGAACACCGGGCCCCACACGGGCATATCCTGATCGCCATGCGCCGTGAGCTTGGTCTGCCCGCGAAGAACGCTGGTCACTTCATCCGCAGGATACTTGCCGCCATGCAACTTGGCCAATAAAGTGAGATCGGCCGGAGCCTGCTTTAGAGCGGCTGCGGCTGGCCCGTCTCCCTTGGCGTCCTTTCCATGGCAGGAGGCGCAGTAACTCATAAACATTTCTTTACCTGACGCGGGCGAGGTGGCGGCTGCGGTCGTATGCTTGACACCAGATTTTGCCTCCTGCGCCGTTGAAATTATCGTACCTGCGAGCATCATTGCGATCAGGCAATTAAGACATCGAAATCTCATCGACCCCTCCGAACTCGAACGCTGATAACGCTCAGGCGCACGCGAGTAAGCGCCCGGGGACTCCTAATTAGAAGTTGAATCTCACCGAGAACTGCAGCTGCCGCGGGTTCAGTGCCGTGCGCGGCAAGCCGAAGTTCGCGTTTGGTCTAGCAGGGATAAATAAGTTGGTTCCAATCGGTGTTGTCGCAAAGCTTCCGACAAACGATGGAACAATGTTTGTGAGATTGCCTACCGGGCAACTTGCCGCCGCAGATCCCTGTTGAATCGCTCTGGTCAGAGCATCGTTGTAATGCTGTGGGATGCCTCCGCAAAACACAGGCGAACCGTACACTGAGGTCACCTCGTCCACATTGGGCCGGTTGGGAACGTTAAACGCATCCACAGCGAAGTTCATGACATAGCGTTCGCTGAGATGCACATTGCGCGACAGCCGCAAGTCCCAAATATATTCGGGATCGCCGACATAGGTGTTGCGCGAAATCATGGTTTGGCAGTGTGCCACGTCGGGACAGGAACCCTTCACGAAGGCCGAGCCGCCGACGCGATCCGTCGCGCCCGCAGCCACGTCATTGAGTGTGCCGTTGCCGTAAAACAGCGTGAAAGGCCGGCCTGATTGCAGCGTGACAATGTTGCTCAACTCAAAGTTGCGCCACCATCCTCTATCCGGAGCAATGGCGGTGAAGTTCGTCACGAAGCGATGGCGGGCGTCCTGATTCGAGTTGGCCCGCTCGGCGGCATAGTCGAACTGGTTCACCGGCAGATTGATGAATGTAGTGAAATTGCCATTATCGATCGTGTGGGAGTAGGTGTAATTCGCAGTCAGATTGAAATTCTTTCTGCGTTCCATCACGGTCAGCGTTCCGCCGTGGTAAATGGCGTTGGCAACGTCGTTGTTGTAGTCCTCGAGGCCCGCGCTCAATGTTTGCAAGCCCGAACCGAACACGCCGCCGAAGAACGGCCCTAGTCCTGCCACGGCTCCAGTCCCGAGCGTGGGAGTACCCGTACAGGGTGTGAGACCGCCGTTCGCGTCCAGCAGTCCAGGCATCCATTCAGGGAGGGGATCCGTGGGTGGTGCTGTTTTGGTCGTGCCGGCGGGACACGGAATGTTGATGTTGTTACCGCGAACCAGTTTATGAGCCTCCACGAACAAGTAACTCAGATTAACCGCGAAGCCGCCGCCGAATTGATGGTCAATTTCCAAGCTGCCCTGCTCGGCGTAGGGTGTCCGCGAATTGTGATCCATACCACCTTCGCCAATGCCGCATGCTCCTGTCGTGAAGCAGGTACCGGCCATCTCAACGGAAGGAAAAGCCGTGTTATAGGCTCCTGTCTGGATGATCTTGGCTGCAAGACAGGGCGCTTGGGGCACGCCCGCACATGGTGATCCGGGTGGGCCCGGCGACGGCGGATCCGCGAGCAGTTGGTAACCCTGGTTCGCCTGCCCCAGATTGGACATGATGTTGGGGAACTGCTGTGGCTGAATTCCGGCGCCTTTGCAAATGGCCGCAATGGAGGCTGGCGCGTGATTGTCGCACTGATAACCCGCAACGATCTTCTGCGTGTTGGGGACGAAGAAGAAGGTAAGGTTTTGCCGGTCAAAGAAAACACCGAATCCAGCGCGGATTACCGTGTTTGAGGTCGGAGCATACGCCAGCCCAACCCGAGGTTGAAACTCATTGTAATCATTGTTCACAAATTGTGATAAACCGGTTTCCACGTCCCAGCGCAAACCGTAGTTTAGAGTCAACTTGGGAGTGACCTTCCATTGATCTTGCGCAAACACACCCCAATATCCGTGATCAATGGTTCGGCTGTAGAAGTTAAAGAATGAGGGAGGGTAAGCGTTAGCCCAGGTCGAATTCGGGAATCCTCCGCCATTGAGTGGATTGGCAGTGGTTACGGTCGGCGTGCAGGGAGTAGCGGAGCAGGCGTTGGGATCAGTGGGGAGAGGAGTGCCTGCGTACATGAAGACGACACCATTGTCTTGAGGCACCGGGCATTGCGCGGATGCCCCCCCGAGCCCCGTGGCCCCCGTAGGATAGTTGGCCCCGAAATTAGTATTGAAGTATTGCGCAAAATCCGTAAAGCAAGATATGCCGGGTATAAGCATGCGAACCGGCGTGAACCCGGGGAAATTCTCCAGGCTTGTAAGCCAGTTACCATCAGCCCCAAACTTCATGAGGTGATTGCTCTTGACCCAGGACAACGATTCCGACAACTGGGCCCGCGTTTCGTAAAGTCGATCGTTGGTTCCAAAATTATGGCCGAGTTCGAGATCGTTCAAAATACTAAAGTCCGGTTGGCCTGTAGCACCCGGAAAGTTGTAATGCCGACGCGCATATTGCGCCAGCACCGTGTTAACCAGGTTGGGTTTCAACAACGAGTTTATAGTGGCGACCACCGACTGATCGCGGACGAAAAGATCTCGCCCGCCACTTGGCACACCGATACCGCCGCCATCCAGCGTGTTTCCGACCAGTTCGCCGAGCGAACGGATGTCCTCAGCGTTGTAGCGCAGCGCGAGACGATTATTGGTCGTGAGCTGGTGATCTAATCTAGCAAAACCAAAGTCGTCGTTTCCCGTCTTCAGGAAGCCCTGCAAAAAGCCGAATGCCTGCCCTTGGGTGATATTGGCCGGATTGCCAGCGAAATTTGGAAGACACCCGGCGAGCGCGCCCGAGCAACCTTCTGGCGCAAGGCCCATTAGCGCTTTCGCCTGATCGATCAGCAAAATGTTATTCACCAAATCCGGCGGATAGACTGGCGACTGCGCGCTGCGCTTACCTTCGTAGTTCATGTAAAAGAAGGTCTTGTTCTTGATGATGGGACCGCCCAACGAAGCACCGAATTGATTTTGCCGATATTCGTGGGGGAGGGGCGCGGGCTGCAGAACTGAGCGCGCGTCGGTCGCGCTATTTTGAAAATATTCGTAAATGGACCCGTGCAAATTGTTCGTTCCCGACTTGGTCACGATATTGACGATTCCGCCCACCGCACGACCGTACTCCGCGCCAAAGCTGTTGTTCACGACGCGGAATTCCTGTACGGCTTCCTGGGGTGGTGTCGCGCGCTGGATGCCGCTGGCAGAGTTGACGAAGTCGGCTCCGTCAACTGTGATCTCATTGCTGAATGAGCGCATGCCGGCAAACGAAATCTGAGTCACTTCAAACTCAGTGAAGGTTGTTCCCAGGCTGGTGCGGCTGGAGGCCACGCCGGGAGTGAGAAGGGCGAAGTCAGTGAACACCCGATTGCTAATAGGTAATGACTGAATCTGTTGAGTCTCTACCACTTGGCTGATCTCGGTTTTCGTCGGCTCGATCAATGGGGCTTCCGTAGTTACCGTCACTACTTCGGAAGCCGACGCCACTTTCAGCGTGGCATTGACTGTTGCTGTCTGGCCGACGGTCAACGTGAGGCCAGTTTCCTTAAACTTGGCGAATCCGGCTGAGCTGATGGTTAGCTCGTATTTCCCGGGAGGAAGGTTGGGTACTACGAAAAAGCCCGCGGTATTGGTGGTTGACTGAAAACTTTGGTTGGTGTCGAGATCGCGCACCGCAACTTGCGCGCTGACAACCGCCCGTCCTCCGGCGTCCAGGACCGTACCATTTAGTTGGGCGAAGCCCAGGCCGGCTTGGGCAACAGCAGATGGAGTAGAAACTACTACTACACCGAGGAGCAAGAGAATAACACCCAACAAGCGTGTTCTCATAAGATCCCCTTCTTGAGCGATCTTTGTTTCCAATCCTCGACCAGAAGAATGCCCAGATTGCCCGTCAGGTCGTGCAGCAAACAGTGCAGCAGCTATGAGATCAGGTCAAAAGACTCTTGTTGCCAAGATTCCCCACAAACGCCGGCAAATGATTACTATGTTCCAATGCATACTGTCAACACAAAAATGTATACAGGAATCAAAGTTTTGCTGGACCGTTTTCGAATTTGCTTGCACTTATGCCAACTTGATCAAATGTGCTGTATGCAATCAACGATGATGGACTCCCGCCGCCCCCAGCAACTCTCCAAGGCTGCGGAGGACACGATGTGGCCTTCTAGCCAGCGGCTGCTTGGCCCAGTCGGGTGCTTTGGCTATGCCCGTGGTCACCCCGAACCCGACAGCACCCCCTCGCCGGGCCATAATCATTTCGACCAGAGGATCGTCGCCGACAACGCCTACCTTGCTCATCGATATTCCCAGCTTCTTTGCCACTAACTTCAGAGCGTGGAGTGAAGGTTTCCCGGTGAGAATCATCGGCGCGCGAGTGATCCTGCGCACCGCCGCCGAAATGGCGTAAGAGTAACCCATGGTTCTGCCGCCAGCAGTTGCGAAAAATGGCACGTCAGACGCCACATACAGCTTGGCGCCATTCCAAATGGCTTTCGCTGCCGCTTCGATATCGTTCATGCGACAGTCGGGATGCCACCCGATGTACACTGCATCGACTTGCTCGGTGCCGTTGTCGCCGGTGAAAACGATTTCGATGCCCGCCTCTGCTAACGCGTGCCCAACACCGGGCGTTCCTAATACCAGAGCCCGTCTGACGCCCCGGCGCGGCATCAGGTCCGCCGCCACGCTGGAAGGTGTAAGCAACGCATCATCGGGGATGGGCAAACCGAGCGCCCGAAGCTTAGGGGCTTGTACCGATGAGGGATAGTTCGTTCCATTTGTGAGCACAACAAAGGGAATACCGCGAGTTTTTAAAGTGTTCAGAAGCTCAACAGCGCCGGGCAGCACCTGGTAGCCGCTGAGGGAACGGTCGGACAGCACCAGGGTCCCGTCCAGATCGAACACGAAGCCCTCTACATGTCGAAGCCTCCCATCCCTGCCACTTTTTGAGGTTTTTTTCATGCCCTTACGCCTTGCGCAACTGTGGCCGGCCCTTCAACTCCAGCTTGAACCCAGGCTTGTCAACCGAGAGGCGTGCAATATCGCAACGCGTCGCAAGATCACGAAGCAAGCGCATCAGCGGGGCAATGTCCGGATTGTAGGTTTGCGGTGCGGAGCCGGCGGCTCTCATCGCGTCGACCTGTTCGCCGGGCATGGTGGCCCGAAGGAGGAACTCCTCATCGCTAAGCTCTGGCCCGATCCGCTTTCGCAACTCGGCAAGCGGTATGACGGGCTCCTGGCGAAGCTCGCCTGTGCGAGGCAAAGAGTCGATGCGATCCATCACCTCCGGCGCAATCGGCAGGGTGGGTTTTCCGAACCGACCCAGGGCGTAGCGAATCACTTCGTCCGACACCACCGCGTAGCGCTCTTTTCGAGTTACGTTCATCACCGCTTGCGTCAACAGCATCTGTGAAAAGGGTGTCATCACGATCGGCCAGCCCAACTCCTGGCGCACCCGGCCCAACTCTTCGATTACCGCGCCCTCCAGATGCGCAAGCCTGCTTTCCGCCAAGTGCCGGCGCATCGTCCCCGTCATCCCACCCGGCAACTGATGATGGAAATATGCAGCGTCAAAAGGCTGGGGACGTCCGGCGGGAAGCCCTTCGGCTTCCGCCAGGCGTGTGAAATAACGGCCAATCTCAGCCAACGCCTGGTCGTCGATCTCTACCTGGTGCCCAAGTTCGCGCAGATTGGAAACAACGCGCTCCGCAGGCGGGTTCGAAATCCCATCACTTGCGGCACCCGAGGCACATTGCACCGTGCCCACACCCCACTCGGGTGCGTCCATGTAAACCAACTCACCCAGACCGATGGTGCAATGGGAATGGAGTTCCAGGGGCTTGTTTCCAATGACCGCCTTGATCGCGGGAATCATGGTCCGCGCGCGCAAGGGCGTTAGAAGTCCACCAGGATCCTTGATGTAAAGCGCATCCACATGCGGACTGGCGGCAAGTTTCCGGGCACGGTCTAGATAGCGCGCATCATCGTCGATCGGGGTTATGGTAAAGACCAGAGCGGCGATCACGAATTCGCCGCCAACTTCCTTGATCATTTGCGCGCAGGCAATATTGGAATCGGCATTGTTCATCGGATCGGCCAGCGCGAAGCGGCGGATCCCATTTTTCGCCAGAGTGCTGAACGCCAGTTTCATGAATTCGGGGGTGGCAGTTTCCCAGGAGATAAAACGGAACCCTGTCGAAAGAAATTGCAGCGGCGTATTCGGCGTGGCCCTCGCCATCAGTCGGATTCGCTCCCAGGGGTCTTCCTTCTTGTAGCGAACAGCAACGCCCATGTGGGTGGAGGTGGTAAAGTCAATCGCCTTAAAACCCACCCGATCCATAACGGGTGCAATGGTCAGAGTTTTGGCGGTGTCGATGCCGAGCGCCGCCCACAGACTCTGGTTGCCATCTCGGAGTGAAGTCTCAACAATTTGAATCTTGGCCATTGCTCAAGCCTCTGGACGCACACGGATCAGCACCTCACCATACTCGACGGCGCCACCATTCTTGACCAAAATCTCCGCCACCTCGCCTTTCACCTCCGCGCGGACAGTGTGCATGAGTTTCATCACTTCGATGATTCCAATCACCGTCTCTTCCGTCACCTTGGTCCCCAACTGAACGAACGGAGGTTCCCCAGGCTTAGGGGCAATGTAAAAGATCCCGACGAGAGGAGAAGGGATTTCCAGCAGACCAGGTTCAGACGGCGGCCTTGGTCTTGGCTGTAGCGGGGAATTCGGCAGCGGTGTCGGTAGAGGTGGAGGATCGGCAGCTTGCTGCACCATCGACCCGCGCTGCAGGTTCAATTTGACACCATCTATTTCGAGCGACAACTGATCGAAGCTCGATTCCTCGAGGATGCGCAGGATCTCGGCCACATCTTTGGCCGTGAGCGTCAACGGCGGCCTCCGAAGATGTTCATCACGTGCATAAGCGGGTTCTCCGCCGGTTTGGCAACTGGTGGTTTATCCTTCCCTGACCACACGGTCTCAGGGCGGCTCTGCAGCAACAGGATCTCGCCCTCGCGATCAATCGCCCACTCGATGTCCTGCGGCTTTCCGTAATGCCTTTCGACTTTGCCGCCGATTTCCGCCAGAGCACTTAGCTCTACGTCGCTGATCGAGGGTACATGGCGAAGCTCTTCTGGTGTTGCTTCGTCTCTAATCCCACCGCCCTCGGCTGGCATATGTCGGCGGAGCTTGTCCGAAATTTCACGCACTGTGATTTGGCCGGTAATTTTGCCAATCACAAAGCGATCCGGCGTGACTTCACCGCTCACCACCGCGGAGCCCAGGCCCCAGGCTGCCTCAACCGTGATCACCGAGCGGTCGCCGGTCAGCGGGCTGCGCGTAAACATCACTCCCGCCGAGCGTGCGTCCACCATCTTTTGTATGACTACCGCGATCGCTACTCCATCTTCCGGCATGCCGTGTTTGCGGCGATACGAGACGGACGGAACCGAGTACAGGCTGGCCCAGCAAGAGCGCACGTGTTTGAGAGTAGCCTCGGCACCCTTCACCCAGAGATAAGTGTCCTGCAGGCCGGCGAAACTGGCATCGTCTGAATCCTCAGCCGTAGCCGAGGACCGCACGGCCAGCGGCCAGCTAAGGTTCGCCCCGCACAGCTCAGCATGTGCGGCTATGATGTCCGCGCAAAGATCGTCCGGCAAAGGCGCTCTCTCGAAACGCGATCGCACATTTTCGGAAAATGAGCTGAGCTCTGCCAGGTCATGATCGCTCAGCACCTGCCCTCGCGATCGGATTGCGTTTCCCTCCTCCAACTCGCCTAAGAAGCGTTCAAACGCATGCGTAGTTACGACAAAACCAGCCGGCACTGCGATACCGGCCCGCGTCAGTTCGCCCAATGAACCGCCTTTGCCTCCAACGGTGCCACGATTCGCAAGGGTGATTCCGGCGAACCAACTGATGTTTGCGGTGGAACGCATCGCACCTGTTCAAATGTAAAGCTGTTTGTTGATTGCAATGCCGTGCTCGCGGCAATAGCTTTCGTAATGATTGATGAACCACCAGACATCGACCGTTTCGACGAAATTACCGGAGTCATCGTAGAACTCAAGTGGTCCCTGGAGCCAACCGAACAGCTTGACACCGTTGGGATGGTCGCTCACGAGCGTATGGATGAGTCCGGGCGTTTCGTAGATGAAGCCGCCCGGGCCAGCCACCCAATCATATTCGAGATAGCGGGCGCTGCCCTCGAGGCAGATCATTACCACCGTGCCACGGTGTTTGTGGGTACCGATCACGCCTGCTGACTTTATCCACAGAATGTTGCTGAAGATGTTGTGCCGCGTATCGAAAAGGAGATGGCGGATAGCGGCATTGGGGCCAAACGGCACCCATGGGCTCTCCTGTTCCGAGGAGCCCACAAACGTGCCCGCAATGCCGTGCCGTTTGATTACCTCTGCATAGGCTTCAGGTACGTCCACGATTTTGTAAGCAGTGGACGGCGGAGCCGTCATTTTCGTGATGATTGACGTTGTCATGATGTATCTCCTCCTACGTGCTAGGTCTGTATCATCTCTGTCTCCCTTGTGGTGAAAAGACAACCACAGAGCACACAGAGACGCTATTGCAGGAGCGTCACAATCCCCCGCCCGCCATCCACACGAATACGCTGGCCGTCCCTGATTTTCTGTGTAGCCGTACCCGTACCGACCACTGCCGGCAAGCCGTATTCCCGCGCGACGATTGCCGCGTGGCTCATCGAGCCACCGATGTCGGAGACCGCCGCCGCAATCTTCTGGAAAACCGGCGCCCAGCTGGGATTCGTAACGTGGCAGACCAGGATGTCGCCATGCCGCAAGCGACCGATCTCGTCTACCGACATGACTACCCTGGCGACGCCATCCACGACTCCGCTGGAGGCGGCGAATCCTTTGATCTCATTGGAATCCGGCTTCTCGCCTGCTGCCAGCCACGTTTCCAGGTTTTCACGTGTGATTCCCCACAGCATGACGATCGCAGGATCATCGATCACGTCGGGAACGGGTCCAAGCGCGGGTGGAGTTTCGTGCTTGGCCCATTCAGCGATTGCGGCTTTGCGCTCCTTGATGATTGCGGGCCAGCGAGCGGGTCCGCGGGGCGGCGACCCATTTGACCAGGAAGTCATCAGATCGACAATCGCCGCCTCCACTTCGAAATGAGTCAGTTGAAAAATGTCCTCGGCGCTTGCGAAGAAGTCATGTCCGGCCAAGAGGGCCCCGAACTCCCGAATCTTGTTGAAGAACAGGTTGGTGTACCAGTGCTCACAATAGAATTTGTGTCCTTCGACATACGGGAACACGCGATGTGCGAGCTGAATCATCTGGTCATAGGCGGCACGCTCGTCATCGCTGTTCAGCAATTCGCGGTAATTGTGAATGAGCTGCTGGCGCTCGGTCATCAGCTTGTCGATCGGTCGCTCGATCCGCTCACCAGATTTTGCATTGGCAATGTAGCCTGGCAGAGAGGCAAAGGGCATCGAGAGGTCATCGTTCCAGGAACGATGGTAGTGGTAGAAGCCGTCGCCGACATTGATGTTGAACCAGGGGTCCCGAGAGTCGGCCAGCTCTTCCAGCCACTTCCTACCCGGCACGGAATGCTCCAACGATTTAATGATCTCAGCCGGAGCGACGCCTTCACGGAAGACGTCATCGACGCTCAGCTCGATGGCGCGTTTGGCCAGACGCCTAAGCTCGTCGTCGGGACGAAAGATCTCCGCTTCCATCCCTGCAACCATGCGGGCCACGGTCTGTTCGCTGATCTCCGGAAACGCCTTCTTACAAAAATCGAAGAAGGTAAGGTAAGCGCCATACCCGAGCAGCAGGAACTCGAAGTGATGGTGCCACATGCGGAAGTAGCCTTCCAGGGTCTTCTGGTAGATATCGAGGAGGTAGTGGTTGGACGCAATGCCGCGTCCGGCGTGTACGTGCTCCAACGGCTCGAACTCGGGTAGGGAGAGCTTCGGCAACGCCTCCGCTACCCGGATCAGGCCCATCATCTTGTTCTTCCACTGGGCGA